>MDTB01056671.1_pt1 | contig 35518 bp, 36 predicted proteins | sample 811161 | NCBI WGS metagenome assembly MDTB01 (sample SAMN05326650, study PRJNA326480) | marine metagenome | isolation source: seawater | place: Mediterranean Sea | collected 2009 | reverse complement strand
TAGTCATTTCCAGTCAGGTGATTGACGGGCAGGTCGGCATTCAGGCCATTGCGCCGGGTTTGCGGGCTTTTGGGCTTGGCTGTATTGGTCTGCCGACCAAATTGCTGGCGGCCCATCCTGCCGCTTATCCGCAAGCGGGCGCTCCTGCGGGCGGGGCTTTGCCCGCCGCGCAAATCACGGAATTTGTCGACTGGTTGCTATCCGCCAATGCCTTTGACGGGCTGGCCGGTATTTTGACCGGCTATATGCCCAGCGTCGACCATGTCGAAGCGACCGCCAAGGCGATTGACCTGATCCGCGCTGAAAAACCGGACTTAAGCGTATTGTGCGACCCGATATGCGGCGACGATAACCGGCTTTATTTGCCACAAGAAGTTGCCGCCGCGCTGGGCGAACACCTCCTGCCGCGCACCAGCATCGCGACGCCCAATTTGTTTGAACTCGGACATCTGGCGGGCACCGGCCCGCTCGAGCAAACCCAGGACGCCGCGCGCGCCGCGCTGCAACTCAGTGTGCCGGAAATTGTCGTCACATCGGCGCCGGGTCCAGACGGACGCATTGCCACCATGCTGGTCAGCGATCAATTATTGCGCTGCGAAACCATTGCCGTGCCGCAAGTGCCGCACGGCATGGGCGATCTTTTTTCCGCGCTTTATTTGGGACTGCATTTGCGTCAGGACAAAATGGCCCTGGGCATTGCCACCTCGACCATGGCGAAGCTTGCCGCCAAAAGCGCAAATAAAAACGTGCTGCCCAGCAGTCAGATAGAATTGGAAAAAGCCGCGTTGCAGGAAACGCTCAGCCTGCCGTCGTAAAATCACGCCGCGCGCGGTGCGGTTACATAATCGCGCACCAGTAGCTCGGCAATTTGCACAGCGTTCAACGCGGCGCCTTTGCGAAGATTATCGGATACCACCCACATGCTCAGCCCGTTCTCGACCGACGGGTCAACCCGCAGCCGCGAGACAAATGTCTCATATTCACCGACACATTCCACAGGCGTGACATAGCCTTCATCTTCGCGTCGATCGACCAGCAAAACGCCCGGCGCGTGCTCGAACGCCGCGCGCGCCTCGGCTTCGCTGATCGGGTTTTCAAACTCGATATTCACCGCCTCGCTATGGCCGACAAAAACCGGCACACGCACGCAAGTCGCGTTCATGCGAATTTCTGGGTCGAGCATTTTTTGGGTTTCGACCAACATTTTCCACTCTTCTTTCGTATCGCCATTATCGCGGAAGACATCAATATGCGGGATAACATTAAACGCGATCTGCTTGGTGAAATGCTCGCGCGTTAAATCATCGTTCACAAACACGGCGCGGGTTTGCGAAAACAATTCGTCCATCGCCGCATTGCCCGCGCCCGACACCGACTGATAGGTCGCAACCACCACCCGGCGGATTTTGGCAATATCGTGCAGGGGTTTGAGCGCCACAACAAGCTGTGCCGTCGAACAGTTTGGATTGGCGACAATATTGCGCTGCGTATATCCGGCAAGATCACCGGGATTTACCTCCGGCACAATCAGCGGCACATCGGCCTCCATGCGATAGAGCGAGGAATTGTCAATGACCACGCAATTCGCCGCAGCTGCCTTGGGCGCGTATTCTTTCGCCGGGCCGGAGCCACACGCAAACAGCGCAATATCGGCGGCGGCAAAATCGTAAAATTCCAACGCCTGACATTTCAGCGTCTTGTCGCCAAAGCTGACCTCTTTGCCCTGGCTGCGGCGCGAGGCAACCGCATCCACACGCGCAACGGGAAAATTGCGTTCGGCCAGAATGTTCAGCATTTCGCGCCCGACATTGCCGGTCGCACCAATCACGGCAACCACATAGCTCATCTCAGCTCCCCAATTCGTCAAGCGCTTGCAAAACCGCATCACCCATCGCGCTGGTGCCGACCAGTTGCATATCGGGCTGCATAATGTCTCCGGTACGAAAGCCTTTATCGAGCACCTGCATCACGGCGCGCTCGAGCAAGTCGGCATCCGCGCCGCGATCGAAGGTATATTTCAGCGCCATGGCAAAACTCATAATCGAGGCAATCGGATTGGCCTTGCCCTGTCCGGCAATATCGGGCGCCGAGCCGTGCACGGGTTCATAAAGCGCGCGCGCGCGGCCCGTGGCGGCGTCCGGCGCACCCAGCGAGGCCGAGGGCAACATGCCCAGCGACCCTGTAAGCATGGCGGCAACATCCGACAATATGTCGCCGAACAGATTATCCGTCACCAGCACATCATATTGCTTGGGCTGACGGACAAGCTGCATGGCGCAATTATCAGCCAGAACGTGCTGCAATTCGATTTCGGGATAATCCCCCGCGATGACCCGATTGACCTCTTCAAACCAAAGCTGGCCGCTTTCCATCACATTGCGTTTTTCCGAGCTTGCCAGTTTTTTGGTGCGCTTCATGGCGATATCAGCCGCCACGCGTGTAATGCGTTCAATCTCATAAGTCTCATAGACTTGCGTGTTGACCCCGCGTCGCTGACCGTTGCCCAGATCGGTTATGCCGCGCGGCTCGCCGAAATAAACCCCGCCCGTCAGCTCGCGCACGATTAAAATATCCAAGCCCTCAACCAAGTCGCGCTTCAGCGACGAAGCCTCGGCGAGCGCGGAAAAACAAATCGCCGGACGCAAATTTGCAAACAGTTCCAGATCGGCGCGCAGACGCAGCAACCCCGCTTCGGGGCGCGCCGCATAGTCGACATTGTCCCATTGCGGCCCGCCAACCGCGCCCAGCAAAACCGCGTCGGCGGCCAGTGCTTTTTCCATTGCCGCATCGGAAATGGCCGCGCCATGCGCGTCATAGGCGCACCCGCCGACAAGGTCGTGGTCGATGGAAACTTCAAACCCCTTATGCGTGCCAAACCAGTCAATGATGCGGGTCACCTCGCCCATCACTTCGGGGCCGATACCATCGCCCGGCAGGATCAGAATATTTTCCATCTATCGCCTCTTTTCGTCCGCGCGCAAACGCCTAGCGCCACGGCTGGTCTTCGAGATCCGCCTCATATGCGGCAATCTCGTCGCTTTGTTTTAAGGTAAGCGCTATGTCGTCCAGACCTTCCAAGAGACAGGTTTTACGAAACGCATCCACCTCGAAATTAATGACCCCGCCATCGGGCCCGCGAATTTCTTGGGCTTGCAGATCAATGCTCAAACCGGCATTGGCGCCGCGTTCGGCATCATCCATCAGCTTGTCGATATCTTCTTGCGGCAAAACGATCGGCAAAATGCCGTTTTTAAAACAATTATTGTAAAAAATATCGGCAAAGCTCGGCGCAATGACGCATTTGATACCGAAATCCAGCAGCGCCCATGGCGCGTGTTCGCGGCTGGAACCGCAACCGAAATTTGCACCCGCCACCAAAATTTGCGCGTTGCGATAGGCCGGTTGATTGAGCACGAAATCTTCGATCTCACTGCCGTCATCGCCATAGCGCATTTCGTCAAACAGGTTTTTGCCCAGCCCCGAACGCTTGATGGTTTTGAGAAACTGCTTGGGAATGATCATGTCGGTATCAACATTGATCATGTTCAGCGGCGCGGCCACGGCATCAAGTTTGCTAAATTTTTCCATGTTTTTCTCCTTGTCCGGTGCCTCAGGCGGTCTCGAAATCGCGTATATCGGCAAAGCGACCGGTTACGGCAGCCGCCGCAGCCATGGCCGGCGACACCAAATGCGTGCGTCCGCCGCGTCCCTGTCGGCCTTCAAAATTGCGGTTGGAGGTCGAGGCACAACGCTCGCCCGGCTCTAGTTTATCGGCGTTCATTGCCAGACACATTGAGCACCCCGGCTCGCGCCACTCAAAACCGGCGGCTTTGAAAATCGCGTCCAGCCCCTCGGCCTCAGCCTGCTGCTTTACCAGGCCAGAGCCCGGCACCACCATGGCCGACACATTTGCTGCCACTTGGCGGCCCTCAGCAACTTTCGCCGCCGCGCGCAAATCCTCAATACGGCTATTGGTACACGAGCCGATAAACACGCGGTCGATGGCAATATCCTGCATTTTCGTGCCCGCACTCAGCCCCATATAATCGAGCGCGCGCGCCACGGCGCGGCGCTGTCCTTCGTCTTCAATCGCGGCCGGATCGGGCACTGTGCCGTCAATCGACACAACATCTTGCGGGCTGGTGCCCCAGGTGACCAAAGGCGGCAGATTGGCAGCGTCAATGGTAATTTCATGGTCAAAGACGGCATCATCATCGGATTTGAGCGTGCGCCAATAATCGACCGCCGCGTCCCATGCTGCACCTTCGGGCGCTTTGGCGCGGCCTTTCAAAAAGGCGAAGGTTTTTTCATCCGGCGCAATCAGACCCGCGCGCGCGCCCGCCTCGATCGACATATTGCACAGCGTCATGCGCCCTTCCATCGACAAAGCCTCGATCGCGGAGCCCGCATATTCCAGCACACAGCCCGTGCCGCCGGCAGTGCCGATCTCGCCAATAATCGCTAGCGCGATATCCTTGGCGGTCACATGCGATGGTGCGTCGCCGACAACATTGATGCGGAAATTTTTGGCCTTGGTCTGGATCAGCGTTTGCGTAGCCAGCACATGCTCGACCTCGGATGTGCCGATGCCGTGCGCCAGAGCACCAAATGCGCCATGTGTGGAGGTGTGGCTGTCGCCGCACACAATCGTCAGCCCGGGCAGGGTGAAGCCTTGCTCCGGCCCGGCGACATGCACAATGCCTTGGCGAATGTCGTCCATCGCCAAATATTCGATGCCGAACTCGGCGCAGTTGGCCTCCAGCGTTTCGATCTGCAATTTGCTTTCGGGGTCCTCGATCGCCGCCAGACCGCCCGACCGATCCGTGGTCGGAATATTATGGTCGGCTACCGCAAGCGTCTTTTGCGGCGCGCGCGGGCGCCGTCCGGCCATACGCAGGCCTTCAAAGGCTTGTGGGCTGGTCACCTCGTGTACCAAATGGCGGTCAATATATAACAGGCAATTTCCATCATCTTGCGCGGATACAAGATGGGCCTGCCAGATTTTATCGTATAATGTGGTTCCGGACATTAATGCCTCTCTGTCTTCCCGGAGGTCACCCCCGGTCTGGTTGGGGTGGGCCGCCTTAGGAGGATAGATTAGGCGTCGGCGCTAACGCCGGAGTCCTCCTGGGCAGCCGGTGGAATTGTATCAGCCCCGGCCGCCGGGGTTTCTTTGCCCGTTTTGAGACGGCGCTCGGCAATACGGGCCGCTTTACCGGTAAGCCCACGCAAATAGTATAGTTTCGCGCGCCGAACACGACCGCGACGCACCACTTCAATGCTGGCAACCAAAGGGCTGTAAATCGGAAACACGCGCTCGACACCCTCACCATAGGAGATTTTACGCACGGTAAAGTTTTCGTTCAACCCGCCGCCCGAACGCGCAATGCACACGCCTTCAAAGGCCTGCACGCGCTCGCGCGAGCCCTCGATCACCTTCACATTGACCTTGACCGTATCGCCCGGCTGAAAATCCGGCACTGATTTCTCGGCCTCGAACGCGGCAATCTGCTCTTTTTCAATTTCATCAATCAGGTTCATGGTGGCAACCTCGATCTGGCGAAATTCGCCAATAGTATTTCAAGATGGCGTGACGTAGCACTAAACAGGGCTTTTGTCACCCCTTCAATCGGTTTTTTTGGCGATAAGGCTTGCGGTTAGCCGCTTTTTTCGTCATCCGGCTTTTTCGGCGCGCCAACACGGTTGCGCGCTTGAAACCGCGCCCATAAATCAGGCCGCCGCGCAGCGGTAATTTCTTGCGCACGTGCGCGCCGCCACGCGGCGATGTCGCCGTGATTGCCCGACGTTAAAACGTCAGGGATATCGCGTCCCTGCCAGCTTGCGGGCCGCGTATATTGGGGATATTCCAGCAAATCATCGGTAAAACTTTCCTCGTCATGCGACGCCGCCGACCCCATCACCCCGGGCAGAAGCCGGATAATCGCGTCCAGCATGGCAAATGCAGCCACCTCGCCGCCCGACAATATGTAGTCGCCAAGCGACACTTCGCGCAAATCATGGGCCTCGATAAACCGCTCATCGACCCCTTCAAATCGGTTGCACATGAAAATCGCGCCACCCCCGGCGGACAGATCTGCCGCCATTTTCTGCGTAAACGGCACCCCGCGGGGGCTGGGCAGCAAAACCGGCAGATCGCCAGCTTTATTGCGGGTTTCAGTGAGCGCGGCGGAGGCAATATCAGCGCGCAACACCATGCCCGCGCCGCCGCCGGCCGGGGTGTCGTCCACAGTGCGATGGCGGCCTGTGCCAAATGCGCGTAAATCATGCGCCCGGCAAGCCCAAGCTCCGGTTTCGAGTGCCCGCCCCGTCAGGCTGGTGCCCAAAGGCCCGGGGAACATATCCGGAAACAGGGTGATAATGTGGGCCTGCCAAGCCGCCTGTTTGTGTGAAGATGCGCTCATTACATGACCTCCCCATCAGCTTCGGACAGGTCTTCGTCGTCAGACACCGGCAAAATAACGGTGACATGGCCCGCCTCAAGGTCAATGCGCGGCACGCAATCACGCGTAAACGGCACAAACACGCCGTCAATATCCAGCAGGTCACCGGCACCAAAATCATGCACGGCGCGTACCGTGCCGATGCGCGCGCCGTCGGGCATGTGCGCCTCAAGACCAATAAGATCGGTGTGGTAAAATTCTTCGCCATCGTCCAGCACGGGCAGCATGTCGCGCGGCACGCACAGCATTTCGCCCTTCAACGCCGCCGCCTGCTCGCGCGTGGTGATATGCTCCAGCATGAGCCGCGCACCTGCCTTATCGGGTTGAATGTCGCGGACAACATAACGGCGCTTGCCCGACGCATCGCGCAATGCGCCGTAAGTGCCCAAGCTAAGGGGGTCGCCCGTAAAGGTTTTGACGCGCAGCGCACCGCGTACACCATGCGTGCCCGTGACAATACCCAGACAGACAAGTCCGTCGGCAGGTGTTTGCGTAAGCGGGCGGGTCAATTAGGCGTCCTTTTCACCCTCATCATCAGAGGCCTCATCAGCAGGTGCCTCTTCTGCGGGGGCTTCCTCTTCAGCAGGCGCTTCTTCAGCAGGCGCCTCATCTGCGGGAGCTTCTTCAGCAGATGCCTCTTCAGCAGGTGCCTCTTCAGCGGGAGCTTCTTCAGCGGGAGCTTCTTCAGCGGGAGCTTCTTCAGCAGATGCCTCTTCTGCGGGAGCTTCCTCGGCGGGCGCTTGTGCTGCTGCGGCGGCTTCTTCCTCGGCAGCGCGTTTGGCTTCTTCAGCGGCTTCCAGACGTTCCAGCGCTTTGGCACCCGGCTTGCCTTTTTGCGGATTATTGCGCGCTTCGCGCTTCCACAGGCCCGCATCATCAAGAAAACGTGCAATGCGGTCGGACGGCTTGGCACCTTGCGAAATCCAGTGCTTGGCGCGCTCCAGATCCAGCGTCAGCCGGTCATCATGGTCTTTCGGCAGCAGCGGATTATAGGTGCCGAGTTTTTCAATATAACGGCCGTCGCGCGGCATGCGGCTGTCAGCCACGACAATGCGATAAAATGGGCGCTTTTTCGCCCCGCCACGGGACATGCGAATTTTAAGAGCCATATCAGATTTTCCTTTCACAGAAATGTTTGCAGGTATTTGAGTTAAAAAGTGTCATTATATTTTTTCGCTATTTCTTCTTTGGCGGCAGTCCCAGCCCCGGCGGCAGGCCGCCCGGCGGTTTGAAATTGCCGAGATCCGGCAAGCCGCCCCCCATGGGCCCGCCGGGTTGGTTCAAATCGGGCAATCCACCGCCGCCCATTTGACCCCCACCCGGAACGCCGCCGCCGAGCATATTTGCCATGCCCTGCATGCCGCCCTTGCCGAGTTTTTTCATCATGTCAGCCATTTGCCGGTGCATTTTGAGCACGCGGTTGACATCTTGCACGCTGGTGCCCGAACCGGCGGCGATACGCCGCTTGCGGCTGGCATTCAGCACTTTCGGATTTTCTTTTTCAGCCGGCGTCATGGACGAAACAATGGCGGCCTGACGCGCCAGCTGGCGGTCATCTATGCCCATATTGGCAAGCTGTCCGGCGGCCTGTTTTTTCAGCTTGCCCATGCCCGGCAACATGCCCAGCACACCCGACATACCGCCCATGCGCTGCATTTGGTGTAATTGCTCAGCCATATCCTCAAGCGTGAACAACCCTTTTTTCATGCGCGCGGCAATTTTTTCCGCCTTTTCCGCATCCATGGTCGCGGCGGCTTTTTCGACCAGCCCGACAACGTCGCCCATGCCCAAAATGCGGTTGGCAAGCCGCGCAGGGTCAAAAACTTCCAGCGCGTCTATGGCTTCGCCGACCCCCAAATATTTAATGGCAACGCCGGTTTCGTGGCGCATGGACAGCGCCGCCCCGCCGCGCCCGTCGCCATCGGCGCGTGTCAACATAATGCCTGTGAGCGTTACGCGGGCGGCAAACTGCGCGGCAATGCGGACCGCTTCTTGGCCGGTCAGACTGTCGGCCACGAGCATGGTCTCGTTCGGATTGGCGGCTTTTTCGATCGCTGCCATTTCGCTCATCAACGCTTCGTCTGCATTGGTGCGCCCTGCCGTGTCGAGCATAACCACGTCAAACCCGCCCAGCTTACCGGCTTGCATGGCGCGCTTGGCGATATCCACCGCCCCCTGCCCCTCTATAATGGGCAGGGTTTCGACATCGATCTGGCGACCCAAAACGGCGAGCTGTTCCATCGCCGCCGGACGCTGTGTGTCGAGCGAGGCCATCAGCACTTTGCGTTTGTCTTCTTCTTTGAGGCGCCGCGCGAGCTTGGCGGTGCTGGTGGTTTTACCCGAGCCTTGCAGGCCGACCATCATAATGGCGACCGGCGGCACCGCATCCAGCGCCAAAGGCGCGGCGGTCCCCAGCATGTCGATTAATTCGTCATTAACGACTTTGACGACCTGCTGGCCGGGCGTTACGGATTTCAACACTTCCGTGCCAATGGCGCGCGGGCGCACATTGTCGATAAAGGCGCGCACGACAGGCAGCGCAACATCGGCGTCCAGAAGCGCTTTTCGAATATCACCCAGCGCGGTTTCCACATCGCGCTCGGACAGCGCGCCGCGGCCGCGCAAGCGGTCGAAAACAGAACCTAAATTTTCCGTCAATGCATCAAACATTGCGCGGTTTCTCCAATGGCTTTCGAGGGATAGGCCGGAACCTGACCTGCCCGAAAGCAGTTTTACACCCGCGGGCAAATCCTTGCTGACGGGTGGCGATCTTGCCTGTCGCGGCCAAGACCAGAACTAGCTGTGGCTTCGTTGATGAAGTGGGCGCAAAATAGGGCTAGGCTTGGGCAAAGTCAAGCCGCGCCAAACCGCCGGACGGGTCGCGCGGTGAAAGCTGGTGTTCGCAGGCGGGAAGGATTATATAAGCACGCATGAGCGAGAAACGCACCATCGCCTTCACCAAAATGAACGGCCTCGGCAATGATTTTGTGGTGATCGACGCGCGCCGTGAACCTTCGGCGCTGGGCAGCGATGACGTGCGCGTGCTGGCCGCGCGCGACAACCCACATACCAAAGGGTGCGACCAGATTCTTGTTTTGCGCCCAGCCCGCAATACGGGCGATGTGTTCATGCAGATCTTCAACGCCGATGGCAGCGAGGTCGAGGCTTGCGGCAATGGTGCACGCGCCGTGGCCGCATTTATGGCGACGCAGGGCGCGTGCGCGGGTGTGATCGAAACGCTCGGCGGAGAGTTAAGATGCAATGTGCCCGCAAGCCCGCAGGCGGGGTTCATCCATCATCCCGTCGTCACCATGCCGCCGCCGCGCGTCGCATGGGACGAAATTCCCTTGGCCGAAGAAATGCCGGACACAAGCCAAGTCGAACTGCACCGCGATCTGCCGCCGGCTTTCTTGGTCAATGTGGGCAACCCGCATGCGGTTATTTTCGTCGAAGCCGGCACGGCGGGCCTTGCCGCGCAATATGGCTTTCAACTCGAGCGCCATCGTCTTTTGCCCGAAGGGGCAAATATTAATTTCGCGGCGTGCAAGGGCGACAATGTCATTGAGTTGGACACGTGGGAGCGCGGTGCCGGGCTGACACAAGCCTGCGGCACCGGCGCGTGCGCCACGGCCGTGGCGGCCTTTCATCTGGGCAAGTTTGAAAACCACAATAATGAATTTCGTATCGAGCCTCCCTGCGCGCGGTCGCAAGCCGCCATTGACGGGCAGCGTCAATCCGACCTTGAGCAGGATGATTTGTTCGAGATATTGGTGAATTACAATGGCACCGACCTGACCCAGCAAGGCCCCGTGGCATTTGAATTTGAGGGCGAGGCGGTTTTATGAGCGTCAAGGTTGAAAATTTCGGCTGCCGCCTGAACGCGCTTGAAGGCGATGTAACACATGCCGCCGCCGAGGCGGCCGGGCTGGACAAAACAATTATCATCAATGGCTGCGCTGTAACCGGTGAAGCCTTGCGCCAAGCGCGCCAGGCAGCACGGCGCGCCAAACGCCACGCACCCGACCATGAAATTATCGTGACGGGCTGCGCCGCGCAGACAGACGGGCCGACATTCGCCGACATGCCGGAGGTAACCCGCGTGCTGGGCAATGAGGAAAAACTCGACCCCACCGCCTATGCTTCGGACAGTCCATTAGACGTGGGCGACATTATGGCCCGCACGCGCGCCACCCCGCTGCCCGCAACGCCACAACCCTCGCGCGCGCGCGCCTTTGTGCAGGTTCAAACCGGATGCGACCATCGGTGTACCTTTTGCATCATTCCCTTCGGGCGCGGCAATGCGCGCTCGGTGCCCGTTGACGCGGTGGTCGCCCAAGCCCGCGATCTTGTGGCGCACGGGCACCGCGAGATTGTGCTCACGGGCGTCGATGTTACAAGCTATGGCCCCGATATTGGCGAGACCGGTTTGGGTGGGCTGGTGCGCGCCATCCTCGACCAAGTACCGGATCTGCCGCGCTTGCGGCTGTCTTCAATCGATGCTGTGGAAATAGATCCGGCCTTGCTCGACATGGCGATCCACGAAGAGCGTTTGATGCCGCATTTGCATTTATCTTTGCAAGCCGGCGACAATATGATTTTGAAACGCATGAAGCGCCGCCATACGCGCGAGCAGGCGGTATCATTCTGCGAAAAGCTGAAAGCGCAACGCCCCGATATCGCTTTCGGGGCCGACCTTATAGCCGGCTTTCCAACCGAGACGCCGGAGATGTTTGCAAACTCGCTGGCGCTCGTCGCCGATTGCGATATTGCCTGGCTGCATGTTTTTCCGTTTTCCCCACGCCCCGGAACACCGGCCGCGCGCATGCCGCAACTGGCGGGCGACATTATCAAGGAGCGCGCCGCAGCTTTACGCGAAGCGGGCGCACGACAACGCGAAAAAACTCTGGCCGCGCGGGTCGGCACGCACCAATCCGTGCTTGTCGAAAAGCCGGGCGAAGGCCGCACGCCGTGTTTTGCCCGCGTCGAATTTCAAGCCAATCAAACGGGGCGCGATGCGCCCAAATCGGGCGACATTGTTACGCTACGCATCACCGACCATGACGGTGAACGCTTGCTGGGCGAGATGGCTTTGGGGGAGCGCGCGTGAGCGGCCTGTTCGCTCGTTTGCGCGCCGGCTTGAGCCGTTCCAGCAAGGCGCTGGGCGACGGTCTCGGCGGATTGTTGGGCGGAAGCAGACTTTCCGCAGAGCAATTAGACGCGCTGGAAGACCTGCTGATTATGGCCGACCTTGGGGTCGCAGCGGCCGGAGAAATCGTCGCCGCCTTGCGCCAACGCACAGATCTAAAAGACTTGGACGAGCAGCAATTACGCGCAGCCCTCGCCACGGAAATCGCGGCATTGCTGGCACCGAGCCAATGCGCGCTTGACCTGCCCGATGCCGACACACCCCGCGTGATTGTCATGGCGGGCGTCAATGGCGCGGGCAAAACCACCACCATCGGCAAGCTCGCCAAGCGCTTTCAGGCCGAGGGCAAATCGGTCATGCTCGCGGCCTGCGACACATTCCGTGCCGCAGCCGGCGCACAGCTTGAAGTGTGGGGCGAACGCGCAGGCGTGCCTGTGGTCAGCGCGGCGCCGGGCGCCGATGCGGCCGGGCTGGCCTTTAGCGCGCTCGAACAGGCCATCGCGCAAAAAATTGACATCTTGATTGTCGACACGGCCGGGCGTCTGCAATCAAATGCCACGCTCATGGATGAATTGGGCAAAATCATCCGCGTGCTGGGCAAGCTGGATGCAAACGCCCCGCACGCCACGCTTCTGGTGCTCGATGCCACCACCGGCCAAAACGCGCTGGTTCAGGCCCAGGCATTTTTGGAAACCGCGCACATAACCGGCCTTATCATGACCAAGCTGGACGGCACGGCGCGCGGCGGATGCTTGGTTTCTGTGGCGACCAAATTAAACCTGCCGGTTCACTTTATCGGGGTTGGCGAACAAGGCGATGATTTGCAGGAATTTTCAGCCGATGATTTTTCACGCGCCTTGACCGGGGCCGACCTATCGGCCAGCGCTGGCGACACAGAAGGGAGAGGCGATGCGTAAAACGATTGAAGAATTTGGCCCATTGCTGGTGTTTTTCGTGCTGAATGCGCGCGGTGCACAATGGTTGTCATTGCCCGAAACCCAAAGCCTGTTTGTCGCCACGGGCGGGTTCATGGTTGCGCTTGGGGTGGCGTTGGCATCAACCTATCTGCGCGGTGAACGACCCAATAACATGACGCTGGCTTCGGCCGGTTTTGTCTTTGTTTTCGGGTCAATTACATTGTTTTTGCAGGACGAGACTTTCATCAAAATCAAACCGACACTGGTCTATGTCCTGTTTGCCGGCATTTTGACTTTCGGACTTGTGCGCGGGCGTTCCTATCTGCAAGTGCTGATGGGCGATATGCTGCCGCTCAGCACACAAGGCTGGATGATTTTGACGCGACGCTGGACGAGCTTTTTCATCTTTCTGGCGGTTTTGAACGAAGCCGTCTGGCGCACCCAAACGACCGACCTCTGGGTCAGTTTCAAAGTGTTTGGGATTTTGCCCCTGACCATCGGCTTTATGCTTTTGCAAATGCCTCTGCTGCGTAAGCATTTACCAGAAGATTTCGGTCAGGACACCAATCAAGACACGCCCAAAGACGGCTAGTTTTTCCAAAACCCGTCGCGAAGTTCGATATCCGCGCCGTGCGGGTGGCACGGCCCGATAAACACCTCATCGCCCTCCGGCCCGTTTTCGCCTGTCCACAGCCGATAGGAGAGATGCGAAAATGACTGGATATGGTCGTGATCCATTTTCAGCCAAGCCAGCGGCGTGTCGGGCGTTACGGTTTCACCGGCCTGGGCAAAGCTCGACTCGATGGCCATGCGCTGCGACACATCAAGATACGGCCAAACCACCGAGTGATACACCACCGTGGTTTGCCCGCGCGGACGGTTCATAATCTGTGCAGCCACCCACCCGGCAGCATCGGCGCGCCAAAGTTCGGGCGGGGTTTTATCGGCAATCGACAAAGCCGCCAGGAGCCGCGCGCGGCGTGTCGCCATATCGCCCCACACCCAGGCTTCGAGCGCGCGGCGCGCCTCAGCATCACCAATATCAACAGGAAACAGGTCGCAACCCGCGCGGTCGGCAATCGCGATCTCGGCTTGCAGCGGTGGCGGTGCGGCGCCACGCCAGTGGCTTGCAATGGTCAGCGCGCTGTCGGCTGGCCCCCATGTCAACGGCCCGTCGGCGGTTTCAATCTGGTAGTTGAATTTATCGAACAATAAATTCAATCCGGCGCTGGCCCCCATTTCGCGCAAGCTGAGCGGCAGACGGGTGCGCCGCGCAATTTCGGAAAATCCCAGCAGTAAGACACCGGCGCGCCCCGTTTCATTGGTTTGCGGTGTGCGGCGAAAAAACCGGCGGGCGGCGCTCTCGTGACGGGTGAAACAATCGAGCACGGCGTCTGCCAACGCATTCTTGGCACCGGCGCGAAACGCCCCTCCACAGCTGGCAAAATGCGGGGCCAAGGCGGCATCGCCGCCGAGCGCGGAAAAATGAATAAAGCCCGCCAGACGCAGCGGCACATTGTCGTCCAGCGGGTCGCCCGCCCAGCCGCGTGTCAGCTTTGCGACAATACCCTCGGCGAGGAAATTATCGCGGCACACTTCCAGCACAGCTTTGGTCAAGGGCGAGCCCAAGAGATCACAGGCTTGAATCTGAGCTTCCAGGGCGGCGGCGATTTTGTCGTTTTTCAAATCCAGCTTTCAATCGTTTTTATATCGCGCGGCAAGTGCTTCAAAACCCGGCGTGGCGGCCCAATCATCGGGTTCGCCAAACGGCACAAAAGTCTCTTGGTCTTTGGTTTCGCGGTAATGGTGCAAGGCCCAATAAACGCTTGGGAAGGCAAGATTGTCCCAAGGGATCTCGTCCCAGTCAAACAGCGCCACCTCCGCGCTTTCGGGGCCGACATCAATTTTGTCGGAACGTAATTCGGCGCGGTAAAAAATTTGCACCTGGGAAATCCGCGCCACATTGTAAACACCCAGCAGCGCATTTGTTTCGACATCGGCACACGCTTCCTCGCGCGCTTCGCGGGCGGCGCCTTCGGCGATGGTTTCGTTGTTTTCCATGAAACCTGCGGGCAGGGTCCAAAAGCCAGCGCGCGGTTCGATGGCGCGCCGGCACATTAAAATGCGGTTCTGCCAGACCGCCACGACACCGGCGACAATTTTGGGGTTTTCATAATTGATCAGCCCGCAATGGTCACAAATATTGCGCGATATGGCATCGCCGTCGGGCACGCGTTTTGAAAAAGACAGGTCATTGCTATAGGCGCGCGAACGGTCTTTGAACGTCATTGGCTTGCCTCCGGAAGCTCGAGATAGGGCAGAATTTCTCGCGCGAGACTAGCACGATCCAATGGCCCGGCAAACCGCGTGACAATACGGCCCGCGCCATCAATGACGAATGTTTCCGGCACGCCATAAACACCGAAATCAATCGCCACGCGCCCGCGCGTATCCGCGCCGATGCGCGCATACGGATTGCCGAGTGAGCCGATAAAGCGGCGCGCGGCATCGGCATCGTCTTTGTAATTGAGCCCAAATACCGTGACCCCGCGCCGCGCCAGCGCCATAAGCTGCGGGTGTTCATCACGACACGGGCCGCACCAACTTGCCCAGACATTGAGAAGTACCGGACGCCCGGTCGCCAGATCGCTGCTGGCGAGCCCTGCGCTGTCGGCTTCAAGTCCGGGCAGGTCGAAATCGGGCACCGCCTGTCCGGTCAGGGCCGAGGGAAGCCGCGTCGGGTCGCCGGAAAATAACGCAAAATAAAACAGAACGAAAAACCCAAACGCTGCCGATAGCGGCAGCCAATGGCGGAGTTTTTGTTGTTTGTCAGGCATCGCTGATATGCGCGTCTTGCAGGGCGGCGAGGCGTTGACGCGCGCGCGCGCAACCGATGAGGCTCACCGCAATCAGGCTGCCCAAAGCCAAAAACGTGAACGCATAGCTGGAATAAATATAGATGTCATACATAGCTCAATCCTAGTTCAGCCTGCGCTCTGGCGCACGCGCAAGCGCTGGCGCAGAACCTCCATTTGCAGGCGCGTCAGGGTAATTGCCAAAAACAGCAGCAGAAAAGCCACGCCCATGACCAAAAGCGGATACAAAAAATCAGCGTGCAGCGCGGGCCGCGCAAAACGCGACACGCTGGCGGGCTGGTGCAGCGTGTTCCACCAATCGACCGAAAATTTTACTATCGGCACGTTCACGAAACCGACAAAAGCCAAAATCGAGGTGGCGCGCGCCGCACGGCCATAATCGTCAATCGCTTCCCACAGGGCGATATATCCGAGATAGATAAACAACAACACCAATACCGATGTCAGGCGTGCATCCCACACCCACCATGTGCCCCACATGGGCTGGCCCCACAGCGCACCCGTGACCAGCGCGACCAGCGTGAACACCGCCCCGACCGGCGCGGCAGCGCGCGCTGCCAAATACCCCAGCGGATGGCGCAGCACTGCGGCCAAAAGGCTGGCAAAAAATATGAAACTATAGGCAAACAGCGCCATCCATGCCGCGGGCACATGCACGAACATAATCCGCACCGTCGCACCTTGCTGGTAATCATCGGGCACGCCGCTCACCATGAAAAGCCCAAACGCAAGCACGCCCACGGCCACCAACCAGAGGGGCGTGTGCACTCGCGCGGCCAAATTCATGAACCGGCGCGGATTGGCGTAAAGCGCCGACAGATTTTCCAAACGCTCAAGCATGATGTGTCCTAACGCGGGTTAAACCTTGTGTCAAAGCGGCATGTTTGCCCATGACGACGCACCCCCACCTGTCGTGTTCCGGCATTTAGCGCAATCCGGCGCGCAAAGACGCGGCAATGGCCGGCGGCGCAAGAAAAAGGCTCGCCATCGAAATCAGACCAAGCACGCCAAGCGCCCCAACATCCAACATGCCCGGTGCCGCCAGCGCGCGCGCCAGACCGCCCGCGCCAAACACCAGCACGGGCACGTAGAGCGGCGTGACGATGAGCACGGTCAGCAGGCCCGCGCGCCGCACCCCGACCGCCAGCGCCGCGCCGATGGCGCCCAGCATGACCAGCGCCGGTGCGCCCGCCAACAGCGTCGCCAGCACAGGCAAGACCGCGTCAGGGTGAATATTGAGCAGCAAGCCCGCCAGTGGTATGGCCGCCAGCACGGGCAGCAAAATACCGACAAAATGAGCGCAAATTTTGGCAATGACGGCACCTTCCAGCGCTATCGGCAACAGCAAGAGTTGGTCGAGGCCGCCATCTTCAAAATCGGCCTGAAACATGCGGTCGAGCGACAAAAGAACCGCCATCAGCATAATCACCCATAACAGACCGGGCGCGAGGCGTTGCAAGAGGGATAATTCAGGCCCGAGGCCAAACGGCATCAGCATTACGCAGATGAACACAAAGGCCAATACGGGCAGCAAGTGACCGCCGCGCAGCACGAGGCGCAATTCGCGCGCAAACAGCGCGCGCAAAATGGGCCACATAGCTATGGGTCGCCCCGTCATGCGTCCAACACCAGTTGCGCGTCGGCCAGCGGCACGGCCTCATGCGCGGCAAGCACAACCATCCCGCCAGCCTCAGCATGGCACCGCATAAGTGTATCGACGAGGTCGCGTCCGGCGGTATCCAGCGCCGTATAAGGCTCATCCATCAACCATATCGGACGCGGCGCAGCCAATAGGCGGCTCAGCGCAAGACGCCGCCTTTGCCCGGCAGACAGCGTGCCGACACGCTGATCGGCCTGTTTTGCCAGGCCAATATGCGCCAGCAAATCCTCCGGCGCGCAAGCCTCATGCGCGGCCATGAGACGGCTTTCGTAAATCATGGTTTCGCGCGGCGTGAGCGTGTTTTTCAACCCATCCGCATGCCCCAGATAATGGCTCTGGCGCGCCAGCGCGGTGTTCCCCGACAGCGAAATATGTCCCGCGGCGGGTGCCAAAAGACCGCAAATCATCCGCAATAGCGAGGTTTTGCCCGCACCATTGGCGCCGGAAACATGCAAAATGCCGCCCGCGGCGACGGCGAAATTCAAATCGGCAAAAACCACACGCAAACCGCGCACGCAAGCCAGATTGTCAGCCCGCAAGCAAAGCGCATCGCCCGACATGGCGGCGCGGGAGAAATCGGCATAAGCACCGGAAAAATATTCTGTGTTCACCATTTCAATTTTCGCCGGAAAACATTATAGTCGCGCCGCATAACGGGTTTTTGACCCGCTGACAACCATCCGATCGTCTCAACAAGGAGCGTAACATGGCGCAGAGCAAAAAGGCATCCTCAGTTTCCAGCCACCCGAACAGCTTCAAAGCTCGCCGAACCCTGAAAGTCGGCGCCAAGACTTATGTTTATTACAGTCTGAAAGCAGCAGAAAAAAATGGCCTGGACAGCATTTCCGCTTTGCCGAATTCGATGAAAGTGCTGTTGGAAAACCTGCTGCGCCATGAAGACGGGCGCACGGTTACGGCGGATGATATTCGGGCGGTGAAAAGCTGGCTCACGCGGCGCAAATCGACGCGCGAAATTGCTTATCGTCCGGCGCGCGTTTTGATGCAGGATTTCACCGGTGTGCCGGCTGTTGTTGATCTGGCGACGATGCGTAATGCCATGTCCGAAATCGGCGGTGACGCGACCAAGATCAATCCGCTCACCCCGGTAGATCTGGTGATCGACCACTCCGTTATGGTTGACCATTTCGGTTCGGCCAACGCCATGAAAGATAATGTCTCGCTGGAATATCAGCGCAATCGTGAGCGTTATGAGTTTTTGCGCTGGGGCGCGCAAGCGTTTGAGAATTTCCGTGTTGTGCCGCCCGGCACCGGCATTTGCCATCAGGTTAATCTGGAGCATTTGGCGCAGACCGTGTGGACGCGCAAAGAACGCCAAGACGGTAAAATGGTCGAAGTGGCCTATCCCGACACGCTGGTCGGCACCGACAGCCACACCACCATGGTAAACGGTCTGGCGGTGCTGGGCTGGGGCGTGGGCGGCATCGAGGCCGAAGCCGCCATGCTGGGCCAACCCATTTCCATGTTGCTGCCCGAAGTCATTGGTTTCCGTCTGACCGGAAGCCTGTCAGAAGGCGCCACCGCGACCGATCTGGTTTTAACCATTGTCGAGATGCTGCGTAAAAAAGGCGTGGTCGGTAAATTTGTCGAATTTTACGGGCCCGGCCTGGATTATTTGTCGCTCGAAGATCAAGCCACGATCGCCAATATGGCACCCGAATATGGCGCGACATGCGGATTTTTCCCAATCGACCAAGACACGGTCGGCTATCTGAAAGCCACCGGCCGCGGCAAAGCCCGCGCCGATTTGGTTGAACAATATGCCAAAGCCCAAGGCATGTTCCGCACCAAGCGCTCGCCCGATCCGGTTTTCACGTCCACCTTGGCACTCGATTTGGGCGATGTGCGCCCCAGTTTGGCCGGCCCCAAGCGCCCGCAAGACCGAGTTCTGCTCAACGAGATGGCCACCGGCTTCGACGCCGTCCTCGACGAACAAGGTATTGGCCCACGGGTTAAAACCAAGCGCGTGCCGGTCAAAGGCAAAAACCACGATATTGGGCACGGCGATGTTGTCATTGCCGCCATCACCTCATGCACCAACACGTCCAACCCTAGCGTCATGCTGGGTGCCGGGCTGGTCGCGCGCAATGCTGTGGCGCTGGGCCTGAAGGTCAAGCCATGGGTGAAAACCTCGCTGGCACCCGGCTCGCAAGTCGTTACCGAATATTTGAAAAAGGCTGGCTTGCAAAAATCCCTGAACGCACTGGGCTTTAATCTGGTCGGCTATGGGTGCACCACCTGTATCGGCAATTCCGGCCCGCTGGAGCCAAGCATTTCCGACGCCATCAACAAAAATAAATTGGTGGTTACTTCGGTCTTGTCGGGCAACCGCAATTTTGAAGGCCGCGTCAGCCCCGATGTGCGGGCAAATTATCTGGCCTCACCCATGCTGGTTGTGGCCTATGCAATCGCCGGCACGGTAAATATCAATCTGGCGACCGACCCGTTGGGCACTGACAAAAAGGGCAATCCCGTCTATCTGGCCGATATCTGGCCCAGCAATTTGGAGATTTCGGAAACCGAACGCGCCTGTGTGACGCCGTCTATGTTCCGCGACCGCTACGCCAATGTTTTTGACGGCGATGCCAGCTGGCGCAAGGTCAAGTCGCAAAAAGGCATGACCTTTGATTGGAACGCGAAATCGACCTATGTGCAAAAACCCACTTTCTTCGAGGGGCTGACCGCCGAACCGGGCGATGTGAAGCCGGTGACCGATGCGCGCATTTTGGCCCTGCTCGGGGACAGCATCACCACCGACCATATTTCGCCCGCCGGTTCGATCAAGGTCGACAGCCCGGCCGGGAAATATCTGAGCTCGAACAAAGTCAAAGCGCTTGATTTTAATTCCTATGGCTCGCGCCGCGGCAATCACGAGGTCATGATGCGGGGCACATTTGCCAATATTCGTATCCGCAACCAAATGGCACCGGGCACGGAAGGTGGCGTGACCAAGCACCAGCCGTCGGGCCGCAAAATGTCGATTTATGATGCCGCCGTCGCCTATGCCAAAAATGACACGCCGCTGGTTGTGTTTGCGGGCAAGGAATATGGCACCGGCTCAAGTCGCGACTGGGCTGCAAAAGGCACACGGCTTTTGGGTGTCCGCGCCGTTATCGCCGAGAGCTTTGAGCGCATCCACCGCTCCAATCTGGTCGGCATGGGCGTCGCGCCGCTGCAATTTACCGGCGATGCAAGCTGGGAAAAACTTAAACTCGACGGCACCGAGACCATCTCCATCAAAGGGCTGGAGGGCAAGCTGAAGCCGCGCCAGAAGTTCGATATGGTCATCACGCGCGCCAATGGCAGAAAACAAACGGTCAAATTGCAAAGCCGCATCGACACGCAAGACGAGGTCGAATATTTCCAAAATGGCGGTATCCTGCAATTTGTTCTGCGCCAGCTCGCCGCCTAAAGCGCGCGGCGCGCGACGCTTTTAGCCGTCGAAATCAGCAGCCGTAACGAGGAGTTGCGCCGCCGCCGACGCCGGCAGGCGCAACGCCCAACCCGCAAAGCGTTGGTTCAGCGCATCCGCCGCGGCGCGTGCTTGAGCCTTGTCAGCGCCGTCGTGCAAATCCGCTGACACACTTGCATGCGCGCGCGTCCACAGCGCGGTGGCGGCACCGACATTTTCCAGCACAAGGGTGACGCCATCGTCGTAGCGCAAGCTCAGCATGCTGGCTGTGTCGAAATTAATGACTGTATCGGGCGACACATCTTCGGGCTGCAAGCGCGCAAACGCCTCCAGCCAACGGGTTGCCCCGGGCGTGTTCCAACTGCCATCGGACTGGCGCCGCAACAAGACAGTGGGCGCGTCACCCCCATTTTTTGCCGCGCCCGAGCTTACCGCAACAAGCCCCTCCGCTGGCAGGCTTGGAAAGGCCGGATCCAGCCATGCTGCAATTTGTGCATTGCGCGGCAGACGCCCGCGCGCCAGCCATGTTTGCGTGCTGTCGGCACGCCGGACGTAAAAATTACGCTCGACCGTGCCCAATTGTTTGATTTGCTGCACGGCGGCAGCTTCGCTGGCTTCTTCCTTGCCGAGCATAACATCAGCCAGCAATGCGCCGTCCGCGCCGCGCACACGGAAACGAATGGCCTTGCCAAATTCTTCCGGGGGCACCAAGCCCAGCGCGCGATGCCATTTGGGCTGTGCCGTGCGCGCCGCATTGGTCTCAAGACTGCCCAGTGCCAGCAATGTTTCGTTCACAAGCTCCTGACGCGCCGGATAATCGTCGCGCTCGTGCATGACCCAACCTTCGGGCGTGCGCTTGAATGACAGCGTGACCGCGCCCGACATGCCGCGCCCGTGAACAATTTCAAGCGCGTGGGCCGCATCGATTTGCCGGGCAAAATCCGGCAATAAAATTTCCGTGTCCGACACGGCGTTGACCGGACGGTCGGCAATGATGGCGATGAGCCCGAGCAAAAAACACGCGGCAGCGAAAGCGGATAAAGGTTTTATGAGGCGCGTGATATCCATTACACATCACTCTCGCTTGGCGCGCGCAACCCGCCGGCGATTTGGGTCGCGCGGCGGCGTTGGCGTTGGCGCCACGCCAAACCCAGCGCCACCAGCCCGACGATAATCGGCATGACAACGATATTTGCGAATGTGACACGGCTGCTCAACATATCAATATCGCGGCGCAAATTGCCCTGAACATCGCGCAGTGCTTTGCGCGCGGCGACCAATTCGGTGCGGTATTGCTGCGCGGCACGCGCCGCATCGCCAAGCTGCGCGCCGTCGCGCTCGATCCGGTCAAGCTCGCCCTGCGCCGCCTCGATGCGCGCAACAAGATTTTCTTCTTCCGCTAAATATTGCGCTTCCGCCGCGCGGCGCAAATCTTCAACGCGGGTGAAGGGGCGTGCGATGCGCTCGCGCCCGCGCAAGGAAATCAGATCGCTCGACCCCATTATATTTTCAACCGCATTGAGCAGGAACTTGCCATTATCGGCAATCGGCACACCAAAGCGCTGGCCGAGATAATTTTGCTCGCTGACCCAAAATCGGTCGTCGAAAAAATCACTGTCGGCAAATACCAGAATATTGGCCGCATCGGTTTGCGCCAGATGATCGCTTGGGCGCGCGCGTTCGCCTTTTTGCGTTTCGGCGTCGGGAGGGCCGTCGGGAAACATGGAAGCCACCGGGCCGGTGAGGCGCGCAGCGATGGTGAAGGGTGCGGCACCGGGTTCAAACCGACGCTGCAAATCATCCGGCGTCGGCGCGCTCAAAACATAATCGCGCGCCATGAGCGCGGCATCGGACGAGCTTGTGACGAGAGGCGTAAGGGTCGTGCGCGCGCCGTCAACGGGCACCAACGCCCCCACTGTGCCCAAATTGAGCCGGTCGATATTGGCGGTGATGAGATCGTCTTGCGCCATTTCCTCATTCGACAGCGCCATCCAGAGAATATAGTCAACCAAGGCCCGGCGTGCATCGCGGCCTGCGGCGACGCGTTGCGCCCGTGCGCGCTCGGCAATGATAAGGTTGTCGTCCATGCTGACGCCCCAGGCAGCCATCAAATCCGGCAGGTTTGACTGCTCGGTATATCCGCGCAAAGGCTCATTATTCGGGCCCGCGGTCAGGCTCACTTCGGAATGCGGGTCGACAAAGGCGATGACGCGGCCACCGCGCATCACGAACTGGTCGATCGCATAGGCTTGGGTTTCGGTGAGCGCGCGCGGATGGGCCAGCAACAATACGCTGATACGTTGGGGAATACGCACCTCGTCCAGCGCGACAAACTCGACCTTGAAGCGGTCGGTCAATTCAGCGTAAATCAGAAATGGCTGCGATTGTCCGCGCATCGCCGCGAGGATGCCGCCGGCACCCGTATCCAGCGGTAAATTGGAAATCACACCCAGCACCGGCTTTTCCGGCACGGATAAATTATCGACCAGCCGCGCCAAATCATATTCCAAATATTGCTGGCGGGCATCGGCAAAAAACGGAATGACTTCGACGCTGTCGACCAGGTTCGTGCCCACCAGACCAAAATAGACAATCTCGCCTTCGGCCACAGGCTGCGCCACCAACCCTTGCTCGACCGCCTGGTCTTCGGCTTCGGAAAACGGCGCAGGGTCGACAATTTGCAGATCAATCATGCCATTGGCAGCATTGGTCATTTCTTCCAGCATGTCGCGCACGCGCTGGGCATAGATCTGCAAGCTCGGCTGTGTGGCCGCCAGATCGCGCGAATAATAAAATTTCAGCGTGATCGGCTCTTCAAGGCGCGACAGAATATTATGCGTGCCGGGGCTTAGTGTAAAAAGGCCCTGCTCGGTCAAATCGAGCCGCGCGCTCCGCAAAAATACGGCAGCGAACAAATTCACGCCGACAAAAATCACCAATAACAGGCCAAGCGCCATAATATGTGGACGACGGCGCATCAGCTGTCCCCCCGCTTCATATCGACAATAATGGCGGTTGCGGTCAGAAATATCCCGATCAGGCTGACAAAAAACACCAGATCGCGCATGTCGATCACGCCGCCCGTAATGGCGCGAAAATGGGTCAGGAAACTAAAGCCCGCCAGCGTGTCCACCAGGGCGGCCGGGGCCCAGCCGCGAAACACTTCGATAACCAGCGGCGCGCCCGATATGGTGAACAAAAAGCACACAACCACCGACACCACAAAGGCGATGACCTGATTGCGCGTGCACGCCGACACACAGCTGCCAATTGCGAGATACCCGCCGGCCAGCATCAGACTGCCCAAATATCCGGCAAGAATGACCCCATTATCCGGATTGCCCAAATAATTCACCGTAAGCCAGATGGGGAATGTCAGCGCCAGCGCCAGCGCGGAAAATGACAGCGCGGCGACATATTTGCCAAGCACCACCGCGCTCAGGGGCACCGGCAAGGTGAGCAGCAATTCGATCGACCCGTTGCGGCGCTCCTCAGCCCACAGGCGCATGGAAATCGCCGGTAGGAAAAACAAGTAAAGCCACGGGTGAAACAGGAAAAAGCTCGTCAGGTCGGCTTGTCCCGCCTCGAAATACCCGCCCAGATAGAAGGTCGACAGGCCGGTCGCCAGCAAAAACACGAAAATAAATACAAACGCCAGCGGCGTTGCAAAATAGCTGTTGAACTCGCGCTGCGTAACCAGCGCCACCTGCCGCATCATTGGCTTGCCTCCGCACCAGCCCCGCGCGTCAAATCGCGGAAAACATCGTCCAGACGCCCGGCTTCCAGCGCCAGCCCGATAATCGCTGCCGACATCTGCTCAAGGCATGCTTGCACGCGCGCAAACAAGGCCGCAGCTGTCTCGTCGGATTTATCGTCGCGCAAAATACGGAAAATAGCCTCCGCGCCGCGGTCTTCGCGCTCGATCCGAACTTGCGTCAGGGTTTCGAGTTGCGCGGCCAAATCGTCGGCGCGCGCACTGGTCGCGGTCAAAACAACGGCACCGTGATAGGCCGAGCGCGCAGCCAATGCCGACGGCGTACCTTCGACAATCACGCGCCCGCGATCAATAATCATGGCGCGCGTGCAGATGGCGTCTACTTCTTCCAGAATATGGGTGGAAATAATAATGGCCTTGGTGCGTGCCATTTCGCTAATGGCGGCGCGCACTTGATGTTTTTGGTTCGGATCCAGCCCGTCGGTCGGCTCGTCCATAATTAAAATATCCGGGTCATGCACAATGGCTTGGGCGAGACCTACGCGCCGACGAAACCCCTTCGACAGCGTGTCGATCGGCTGGTCAAGCACGCCGTGTAATTCCGTCATTTCAATCGCCCGACCCGCCGCATGGCGCGCGGCGGCTTTGTCCAGCCCGCGAATACGGGTTACGAAATCCAAAAACTGGCGCGGCGTCATATCGGGCCAGGCCGGTGCGCCTTCGGGCAAATAGCCCATGCATTGCTGGGCGCGCAGCGGCTCTTGGCAAATATCCACACCGTCGATCAGCGCCGTGCCGGAAGTCGGGCGCAAATAGCCCGTGATCATTTTCATACTGGTCGACTTGCCGGCTCCGTTCGGCCCCAAAAAGCCCAGTACTTGCCCGCGTTCCACCGAAAAGCTGACATCGTTGACGGCGCGGAAATCGCCGAAATCTTTGGTCAGGTTCAAAATATCAATCATGGCATATGAGATAGGTGACGCGCCCATGTGTTGCAAGCTGAAAAGAACGGGAAAGAACGCGAAAAAATGGGCCCGACGTGATCTGAACAAGGGAGGAAAGTTTCGTCCACGCCGGGCCGCTTCTGAGGGCAAGGTTAATGTGACAAATGATTGAGCCGGAAGAAGGGCGAAAATATGACAATATTAAGGCAGTTCAAAAAAGCCGTTTCGGCTGTTTTGCCAGCTTTCGGGCGCGGCAAAAAAACGCGCTTGGCGCTTGCATCGAGGCGCACAACGCGCAACCATGCGCTATGTCATCTTCAAAGCCTCTCATTATTGTTGCCAATGCTTTTGAACGTGAGCGCAAGCTGGCCCTTCAAACGCCCGCGCGCATTATGTGGACGCGGGGCGAACTGAACGATTTGCTGGGCTGTTATGGGCGTCATGTGGCGGCCGGCACGTGGCGCGACTATGCCATTGATGACGGCCCCGAACATGCCAGCTTTTCTGTATTCCGCCACAGCAGCGAAGTGCCGCTTTACATCATTGAAAAAATACCGGCCCTGCGACGCAAACAGGGTGAATATTGCGTGCGCGGGATGGACAAACGGGTTTTGCGCCGCGGCCACACGCTCGATGCGCTGTTGCGCTTTTTCGACCGTAAAAGCCTGCGGGTTCTCTCGTGAGCTGAAACCGCCAGCGCGCAAGACGAAAAAAGCCCCGACGCAATGCATCGGGGCTTTGTCGTTTTCCAGATTCTTACACCCTATTCGCGGTCGCCCATGAATTGCAGCAACAGCACGAACAAATTGATAAAGTCGAGATACAGACGCAGCGCGCCATAAATGGCTTTTTTCTCGGCAATTTCAGCCGTGTCACCGGCATAATAGATGCGTTTAATGTCTTGCGTGTCATAAGCCGTCAGACCGGCAAAAATCAGCACACCAAGCACCGATACAGTCAGGTGCAGCGCTGAACTGCCGACAAACATATTCACAATCGACGCCAGAATAATGCCGATCAGACCCATGAACAAAAACGCGCCCATCGGTGCCAGATCACGCTTGGTGGTATAACCGTAAAGGCTGAGGGCACCGAAAGAACCCGCCGTCACCAGCAGGGTACGCACCACACTCACCCCGGTAAAGACAAGCAATACATATGACAATGACATGCCCATCAGACCAGCAAATACCCAGAACATGGTCTGCGCGCGGGCCGACGACATGGCGTGCAGCCGCGTGCCCAACCAAATTGCCATGATCAACGGTGAAAACGCCAGCACGTAAATCAGCGGCGTAGAGGCAATGGCAAGGTAAATGCCCGATGCCGCGCCGAAATAGGCGGCGGCGGCTGTGACCAACAGGCCCATTGCCATGTAATTATAGACTTTCGTCATATAGATCTGCAGGCCGGTGTCGATTGAGCGCGCGCGCGCCTCTCCAGCTACCGCAGTAGGCGTATCGTCTTGTGACCAACGATTAGACATGTGAACTTCCTTTCATAAAACCCGATATGCTTAATATCTGCCTTCAACGTGTCAATTTCAAGACCTATTCGGTGCGTAAAACGGACGCGCTGGGCGCGCGCAGAGCCGAATAGGTGCCAATCAAGCCCAGTACAACCGTCAACACGGTGGCCCCGACAACCGTTGCCGCCAGTGTGCCGGGCAAAAATATCCATTCGGCCTGCATTGCGCCTACGACCAGCGCCCACGATGCCACCGTGCCGGCAAGCGCGGCAATGAGCGCCGCGCCAGCCCCCATCAGCATATATTCCAGCATGAACGCCGTCAGCACGCGCAAGCGCGTAGCGCCCAGCACTTTCATAACCACAGCATCGTAAACCCGCGCCCGGTGCCCCGCCGCCATCGCTCCGGCAAGCACCAAAATGCCCGCCAGCAACGTCACTACGCTCATGGCACGCACCGCCAGGCCAATATTTTCAATAATCCCACTGGCGGCTTGCAGAGCCTCTTTGACGCGAATAATGGTCACATTCGGATAGGCCAGCGCCACAGCGCGGGTTAACTCGGCTTCTTTGTCGGGCGTCATGGTCACCGTGGTGAGATAGGTGTGCGGCGCACGCGCGATCGGCTCGGGCGAAAAAATCATGAAAAAATTAAGCCCGCCCGACGCCCAGTCAATTTTGCGTAAATTGGCAATGGTTGCCGTCAATGGGCGGCCCAGAACATTGACCGTAATGGTGTCGCCAAGCCCGACATCCAATCCGGCCGCGATTTCCGCATCAAACGAAACCAGCGGCGGGCCCTGATAGTCATCCGCCCACCATGCGCCGTCGACAATCTCACCACCTTCGGGAGCCGTGCGGCCATAGGTCAGGCCGCGGTCGCCGCGCAACACCCATTCGACATCCGGGATCGGTGACAATTCAACCGAGGCAACACCATTGACGGCCATAATCTGGCCGCGCAGCATCGGGCTTTTCTCAATGCCGACAATGCCGCCGGTCGCTTCCACCAAATCGGTAAAGCCGTCAATTTGATCGGGCTGAATATCGAGAAAAAAGAACGACGGTGTGAGGTCGGGCAGGTCACCGCTGATCTGGGTGTTGATATTGCCATCCAGCATGGAAATGGTCGACAACAGCGTTACTGACAGGCCCATCGACAAAACCACGGCACGCACGGGCGCATTGGGGCGTGTGATATTGCTCATGGCAAGGCGCCATTCGGGTTGGCGCGGCCGCCCTGCCATCCGGACAAGTTGCACAAGCAGCCAGGCGGTCGCCCTGAGCGCCAGATAAGACAGCGCCACCCCGACAGCGAACCAGACGGCAATATCCGTGCGCTCGGCAATAACCATCGCCAAGGCAACAAGGCCCACAAAACACACGCCAATCGCAAGTAAATAGCGCCGCGCGGGTATTACGCCCTCGGCATTGGTGGCCTGTCGGAAAAGGCTGCCGACGGAAACCTTCTCGACCTTGCCCAGCGGCCACAGGGCAAATCCGGCGGCCGACAGCACGCCAAACCCAGCTGCCGCAAGCAAAGGCCCGCCATAAAGATCGGGCACCAGCGCGACGGGCAAAATTGCCCCGAACAAGGTTTGCACACCGAAAGGTGCCAGCGCGCCCAGCACCAAGCCAAGCGCAATGGCGCAAACCGATAACAGCGTTATTTGCAGCGCGTAAATTTTGAAAATGAACCGGCCCGAGCCGCCCAGCGCTTTCACGATAGCGATGGTTTCGCGGCGGCGTTCCAGATAGGCGGTAATGGCGTTGCCGACCCCGACACCGCCGACGACCAGCGCGGTCAGCCCCACCAAGGTCAAAAACAGCCCCAGCCGCTCGACAAAGCGGCGCAAAGAGGGCGAGGCGTCAAAGCGGTCGCGCATGCGCCAACCAGCATTGGGAAACGCATCTTCGGCGCCTTGCGCGATCGCGGCCAGTCGTGCGCGCGCATCCTCGGGCGGCAATTTAAGCCGGTAATGGAAATTGATCAGACTGCCCGGTTGCAAAAGACCGGCGGCGCGCAATCCCTCAAAACCCAGCATGAGACGCGGCGCCAGAGGAACCCCGCCGGCCGAGCGGTCAGGCTCGTCGATGATAAGGTCGTTCACGCGTACGCGAATATTGCCCAGTTTCAAAACTGCGCCCGGTTCAATGCCGAAGCGGTCAAACAGATCGCGCTCGGCAACAGCGCCATAAATTTTCCCCGACGCCGTTTCAAAAACCCCCAGCGCCGTGCCCAGCGTGCCACCAGAGGCAAGGGCAAGCTCACCGTAAAGCGGGTAAATATTATCGACCGCCTTGGCCTCGACCAGCAGCGTGGCCTGTTCATAGCGCACCATGGCGCGCATGGTCGCCATGCGCGATAGGTCGCCTTGAGCATCCAGCCAAGCGCGTTCGTCTTCCGACGCTTCGCGGTGAACAAGGCGAAAGTCCATATCGCCGCCCAAAATGGCTTGGCCTTGCGCCGCCATGCCCGCCACCATAGAGGCCGACAGCGAGCCAACCGCTGAAATGGTGGAAATGCCCAACACCAAGCACAGAAAAAAAATTCTGAAGCCGGAAAACCCGTGGCGCATTTCGCGCCGCGCAAGCCTTAGCGCCAGCCCCCAGCCCAGCCGCGATGGTTCAGACGCCGCCATTATGATGCCTTGTCGCGCGCAGATAAAAGCTGGCCGTCCTGCATGGTTTCCACCCGCGCGCAGCGATCGGCCAAAGCGCGGTCATGGGTAATCAGCAAAACCGTTGTGCCGCGTTCGGCGGCGAGCCGCAAAATCAAATCCATAATCTGGCGTCCGGTATTCTGATCCAGATTGCCTGTCGGCTCATCGGCAAACAATACCGGCGGATTGGCAACAAGCGCGCGCGCCAGCGCCGTGCGCTGTTGCTCCCCACCCGACATTTGCGCCGGATAATGCGTCAGGCGATGCGACAGGCCGACCTCCGCAAGCATGGCTTCGGCCTTTTCAAAGGCTGCGGCGTCACCGGCAAGTTCGAGCGGCAGGGCGACATTTTCAACCGCCGTCATCGTCGGCACCAGGTGGAAAGACTGGAACACAATACCGACATGGGAACGGCGAAAACGCGACAGCGCGTCCTCATCCATATTTGCATAATCATGCCCCGACACAACGACCTCGCCTCGGCTCGCTGGCTCAAGACCCGCCAGCACCATGAGCAAGGTCGACTTGCCCGACCCCGATGGCCCGATCAGGCCGACCGTTTCACCGGACGAAATCGACAAATCAATGCCACGAATGATGTTGACGGCTCCGGCCTGACTCGGCAGGGTAACGAACAAATTTCGGGTAACTATCATGGCGTCAGTCATACGGGCTTCTATTACCTCTGTTTAAACTTTGACATTCGGGTCTATGGATCTGGAGGAACCAAACTCTTGTTAATATTTGGACGTTTCTATCACGGATTTCCGTCACCCCGCGCTGCCAATATTATATATGTGCGCCCGGGCGTTATTTCCAAGTTTTTCATTGTTTTGTGCTTGCTACTGAGCTGGCCCGCACTGATGTCGGGCCCGGCGCGCGCCGCCAATGCCGCCGCGGACGTAACCTTGGTGGCCCTTGGCGACAGCCTGACCGCTGGCTTCGGACTGGCCCCGACCGACGGGTTCACGGCCAAGCTGGAAAGCTATTTGCACGCCCGCGGCTTGTCCGTGCGCGTGGTAAATGGCGGGGTGTCGGGCGACACAAGTTCAGGCGGGCTTGCGCGTTTTGACTGGGCCGTGCCGGATGAAGCTGACGCCATTATTATCGAACTGGGCGCCAATGACGCCTTGCGCGGCATTGACCCGGATCTGACGCGGGCGAATTTAGAGCAAATCATCGAAAAATCACAAGCGCGCGGGTTGCAGATTCTTCTCGCCGGCATGCTGGCCCCACCCAATCTGGGGCCGGCCTATGGGGAAGCCTTTGCGGCCATATTTCCCGATCTTGCGCGCCAATATGAGCTGGCACTTTATCCGTTTTTTCTCGACGGCGTCGCGGCACAAAAATCGCTTAATCTCGCCGACGGAATCCATCCCAATGCCGCCGGCATCGACATTATTGTTTCACGCATCGGCCCCTATGCCGAGCGTCTCGTTTCTAATGTAATTTCAGGGGAGAGATCAAAATGATGGAATTCAGGCAGTTAGGGCACACCGATATTAAAGTCAGCAGTATTTGTCTCGGCACAATGACATGGGGCGAGCAGAACACCGAGGCCGAAGGCCATGCACAGATGGATTATGCCGTCGATATGGGCATTAATTTTTTCGACACGGCGGAAATGTATGCCGTGCCGCCCAAGCCCGAAACGCAAGGGTCAACGGAGGAGATTATCGGCACATGGTTCAAAAAAACCGGCAAGCGCGATGACATTATTCTGGCGACCAAAGTGTCGGGGCGCGCGCCATTTGACTGGCTGCGCGATGATGGCTCAAAAACCGAGCATTCGCGCGCGCAGATCATGGAAGCGATTGATAAAAGCCTGGCGCGGCTGCAAACCGATTATGTCGATCTGTACCAACTGCACTGGCCGGATCGGCCCATGTCGGTGTTTGGCGGCGGCTTCGGCTACAAACACAAGAGCGAGCAGATCAACCGCATTGAAGATATTCTGGGCGTTCTGGCGGATGTGCAAAAAGCCGGCAAGGTGCGCCATTTCGGTCTGTCCAACGAAACGCCATGGGGCATTATGAAGTTTCTGCAGCATGCCGAATTGAACCAAAACCTGCCGCGCATTGTGTCGGTGCAAAACGCGTATAATCTGGTAAACCGGATTTACGAATTGGGCAGTTCAGAGATTTACCATCACGAAGGCGTTGGCCTGCTGGCCTATTCGCCGCTGGCGCAGGGCTATCTGACCGGCAAATATCAAAACGGTGCAATGCCGCAAGGCTCGCGCAAGCAATTATTCAACAGGCTGCAACGCTATGAAACGCCCGGCGCCGACGCCGCCATCTCCGCCTATCTCGAGATTGCGGAGAAATGGGGGCTGGACGCCTCGCAGCTTGCCAATCAATTTGTAACGACGCGCGATTTTGTGACCTCGAATATTATCGGGGCAACATCCATGGAACAGTTGAAACTGGCCGTCACCAGCGTAGATATACAGATGAGCGAAGAATTGCTGGACGAGATCGAGGCCGTGCACATGCGCGCGCCAAATGTCTGCCCCTGATCTTGCCTTTGAGGATAAACGATTATGCAAAAACTCGACAAAGCCGCACGCGCACAAGCCATGAACGCGCTGACAGGGTGGAAAAAAACGCGCGGGCGCGATGCCATCCACAAGACCTTTATTTTTGCCGACTTCAACCAGGCTTTTGCCTGGATGGCGCGCGTCGCAATGATGGCGGAAAAACTCGACCACCATCCCGAATGGTCAAATGTGTACAAAACGGTCGAAGTGACCTTAACCACGCATGATGCGGGCGGCCTGTCTGATCTTGATGTGAAAATGGCTCGCTTCATGGACAAAACGGCAGGTGCCGCCGGGCGCCCAAAACAGCGCGCGAAAAGCTGACGCGGGGCAGCATGGCACTTACCCGTCGCGATTTCATGATTCTTGGCGTGCTGGCCTGTCTCGCAGCGGGCGTCGCGCTTGTCCGCCAGCCTGACGCGCCCGCGCTGGCCGCGCATGACACAGCGATCCGCGATGTTATTTTGCAGCAAATTGATGCTTTCGGGCGCGGCGATGATGCCGCGGCTTTCGCGTTTGCGGCCCCTGATATTCAAGCCCAGTTTCTCGGGCCGGAAGTTTTCATTGCCATGGTCAAAGCGCATTACCGACCGGTTTATACCGCGCAAAAAGTAGCGTTTCCCGAGCCCGCCCAGGCCATTGAGGACAGGCCCGAAACGCGCGTCCAGCGGGTCTATATCACCGATCGTCGCGGGCGCAATACACATGCGCGCTACATCATGCAAAAACAGCCGGACGCATCTTGGAAGATCGCCGGCTGTCAATTGATCGAAACGGATCAGCTAGATATCTAACAGCCACCCGCTCTTTGGGTTTGGCACTTAGCGCGGTGCCATGCGAATGGCGCCATCGAGACGCACATCTTCACCGTTGAAATAATTCACCTCGCACATGGTCGTGGCAAGTTTGGCGTATTCCTCCGGATTGCCAAGGCGCGACGGATAAGGCACTTGCGCGCCCAAGGCCTGCTTCACATTTTCGGGTGCCGCAGCCAGCAAAGGTGTGTTGAAAATGCCCGGCAAAATCGTATTGACGCGAATACCCTCGCGCGACAGATCGCGCGCGATCGGCAGCGTCATACCGACAACACCGCCCTTGGAAGCCGAATAAGCCGCCTGACCGATTTGCCCGTCTTCGGCGGCAACCGAAGCAGTATTGACCATGGCCCCACGATCGCCACATTCCAGCGGGTCGAGCGTCATCATGCCCGCGGCTGATTTGGCGATGCAGCGGAAGGTGCCCACCAGATTGATTTGGATGATGAGGTTGAAGGCGTCGAGCGGAAAATGCGAAATATCGCCGGTTTCTTTATTGCGCGAAGCCGTTTTGATGGCATTGCCGGTCCCGGCACAGTTGATCAGAATACGTTCTTGTCCCAGCGCGGCGCGAATTTTTTCAAAACCGGCATCGGTCTCTTCATCATTGGTCACATTGACCTTTGCAAAACACCCGCCCAATTCGGACGCAACCGCTTCGCCGCGCTCCTCATTGAGATCGAAAATACCAATTTTGACACCTCGCTCAGCCAGCATGCGGGCCGTCGCTTCGCCAAGGCCGGACGCACCGCCGGTTACAATCGCGGTAATATTTGAATCGAGCTTCATGTTTATATCTCCCTGAATATTTGAAACTGCCTCGAGATAGGCGGCATCGTATAAAGGCGTGCCGATAGTGGCAAGCGGTTTAATTTTGGTGGTCGCGCAAGTGCGCTTCGCGCCTGATTAGATAAAAGCTGGAACCGATGATGATTGCCGCACCGATAACCGTATAGGCATCGGGAACATTGGAAAACAGAAGATATCCGGCAATCGCCGCCATAATCAGGCGGGTATAATCGACCGGCGCGATAACGCTGGCCTCGCCTTGGGCATAGGCACGAATAAAGCAATTATGCGCCATCGCGCCCAACGTCCCCATCACAAAAAGCAAAATCAGGTCGTTGACGCCAACCGGCGTCCACACCCAGATGGCGGGTATCGCGGTGATCACAAGCCCCACCACGCCAGTATAGAACATCAAGGTGACAGGCCGATCATAGCGCGAGGCAATATTCACCAAAATTGTAGCGACCGCCACCAGCACCGCGTGTCCAAGCGCGGCAAAAACCGGCAGGCCGAGCATCATATCGGCACCCGGGCGCAGCATGACAATGACCCCGGCAAACCCCACAAGCGTCGCCAGCGTGCGCCGCAGCCCCACAGGCTCCGCCAGCAAAACAACCGCCAGCGGCACAATGAAAAGATTGCGCGAAAAACTGAACGCTTGCGCGTCAGCCAGCGGCAAATGCACAATGGCGTAGAACCCGAGCACCATGGCTGTCGAGCCGACAATGCCGCGCAAAAGCTGCAGGCCCGGCACGGATGTCGAAATCCCCGCACGCACACCGCCCATACGCATCAAAAACGGCCAAATCACAATCAGCGAAACCAACAGCCGGAAGAACGAAATCTGGAAGGGATGCATTTCCTCGCCCAGAAATTTGACGCTCACGCTCATCAGCGTGAACAAAACGGCCGATGCGAGCAGCCACAAGGCTGCGCGTGAATTGTTTTTCTCTGCCGGTTGTTCGCTGGGGTATATTTCCTCAGCCAGCGTCGCGCCCCGTGGTCAAAATGACTTTGCCTTTCACTTTGCGGTCGGACATTTCGCGCAGCGCTTGAGCCGCTTCTTCGAGCGGATAGCGCCCCGAAATGCGCGGCTTGATCTTGCCATCACTAAACATTTGCATCAGATCATCGAGGTTCTGCTTATTGGCGGCAGGTTCGCGCGCGATAAACGCGCCCCAGAACACGCCCACCACCTGACAGCTTTTCAGCAAAGTCAGATTGAGCGGAATTTTCGGAATGGGCCCGGCTGCAAAACCAATGACCAGATAGCGCCCTTCCCAATTTGTAGCCCGCAAGGCTGGTTCGGCATAATCGCCGCCGACCGGGTCATAGACCACATCGGCGCCCAGCCCGCCGGTCAGTTCTTTAATCGCGTCGGAAAACGCCCGCTGCTGGTCGCGATCCAGTTCGCCAGACGGGTAAAGCAGCGTCTCATCGGCACCATGTTCGCGGCAGACATCCAGCTTATCTTGCGACGAGGCCGCAGCTATGACGCGCGCGCCCATGGCCTTGCCCAGTTCGACTGCAGCCAGCCCAACCCCGCCAGCCGCGCCCATGACGAGCAGATTTTCGCCGGGCTTGATATCAGCGCGATCCTTCAAGGCGTAATATGATGTGCCATAGGTCAGCACGAGCGCCGACGCGGTTTCCAGATCCATGGCGTCGGGCACCGGAATGCAGCTTGCTTCGGGAATGGCAAGCTCCTCGACAAACCCGCCATGGCCGCACGAGCCGATCACGCGGTCACCGATTTTGAACATACTGGCACCTTCGCCCAGCTTGCTGACCACGCCGGCCACCTCGCCGCCGGGTGAAAACGGCAATGGCGGCTTGAACTGGTATTTGTTTTCGATAATCAGCGTGTCGGGAAAATTGACGGCGGCGGCGTGCACTTCGAGAACGACTTGCCCGGGGCCGGGTTCGGGTGAGGGAATATCCTCGACACTGAGTGTTTCCGGCGGCCCGAATTCCTTGCACAACACTGCCTTCATTTTTTCCTCCCTCATAGCGACGCTGGCGTCGCTCTCTTCTCAAAAATTCTGTCCGTATCATACGCAAAGCATACGCAATGAGAAGAAAAAACTATGAAAGCG
>MDTB01041430.1_pt1 | contig 35518 bp, 39 predicted proteins | sample 811161 | NCBI WGS metagenome assembly MDTB01 (sample SAMN05326650, study PRJNA326480) | marine metagenome | isolation source: seawater | place: Mediterranean Sea | collected 2009 | reverse complement strand
AGTTTTATTAATCAAATTAAAATTTTGTTTAAACAAATTAAAAAAATAAAGATTTTTTAAAATGGGTAGAAATACTTCAATTGAAACAGAAAAAAATTCAGATTTAATTAAGAAAAAACTTCTTTCAACAAGTGTTGTAAAGAAACATTTTGGAATTAATCCTGAAAAAATATTACATGACTATTTATACCCTAAATTTGGCCAAAGATATCTAGATTATAGAGATAAATATGAAAATTATCTTAAAGACAGTAAACATAAATATACACCAAACTATCCTATTTCAGTAATTTTAGAATTAGTAAACAGATGTGATCTCGAATGTGCTATGTGCTATCAGGGCTTTAGAAATGATGCTGAGAAATCTACACTCCAATTACCAGACTTAGAAAATCTTTTTGAAGATTTTAAAAAAAATAAACTTGATGCTTTGCTATTTAGTACTTCTGAACCATTACTTTATAAAAATTTTTTTAAAGTTTTAGAACTAGCAACTAAAGCAAACATAATGGATTTATTTTTATTTACCAATGGCAAACTTTTAAACTCTAAAAATAGTGATTTAATTTTGAAAAGTTCATTGACGAGATTATTTGTCTCGATTGATGCAGCTTCAGAAGAAACCTATGATAAAGTAAGAATCCCAGTAAACAAAAAGATATTAAATACAAATAGATTAGAAATAATTGAAAATAACGTAAAAAATTTTATTAAACTCAGAAATTCAATGGGCTTAAAGCTTCCTTTAACACGTGTATCTTTTGTAGCCTTAAGAGAAAATGTACATGAAGTTGATAAATTCATAGAGAAATGGATTGATGTAGTTGACTCTGTGGAAATTCAAAAAGAAAATTCCATCGATTTTTATGATGATCTTTTAAAAAAAAAGTTTGGGAATAATAAATTGCTACTTAATAAATATAATTGTAACGAACCATGGGGGCAGGTTACGATTCATGCCGATGGTGAAGTTGGACCTTGTTGCAATACAGTGGGCAGAAACTTGCCCATTGGAAATGTTTTGAATACAAATCTTAAAGAGATCTGGCAAGGTAATGTTATGCAAGAAATTAGAAATAGTTTCTTAGAAAATAAACCTAAAAAAGTTTGTCAATTATGTCTCGAAAATGAAAGGCTCAATTTATAAGGAAAATTCCTAAAATTTTCTTAATAAAATATCTAATAATGAAAATGGATAACCAACAATTCGACGTTTTAAGAAAAATATCAAAAAAGCCTTCAGTTAATCAAAGAGAACTTGCATCTGAGCTCAATATGAGTCTTGGAAAGTTAAATTATGTTTTAAAGGGACTGAAACAAAAAGGCTTAATTAAATTATACTTCTTTAAAAAAAATCCAAATAAGCTTAGATATTTATACCACTTAACGCCCAAGGGTGTGTCTGAAAAAACCAAACTCACTATTAATTTTATGAAAAGAAAAATGAAAGAATACGATGAGTTAAAAGCAGAATTAGAAGAAAAATAAATTGAATTTTATATTTACAAATCCTAGAAATTATAAAATTCTATATATTAGAAATAATACTTCACAAGAATTACCAAAATTTTTGAAAAATAAAAAAATTTTAAACATATACTCATTAGAAACTCTCCAAAATTTGTATTTATTTATCTTGATTAAAGCAATTTCAATTTCATTATTTAGCATTAATAATAAAATAAAGTTTAAAACTAGATTGAAAATTAATTATTATAAAGTAATTTTTCAGAGAACAACCCCCAAAGTTGTTGTTTCTACAAACGAAGGTGACCCTCTTTTTTATTTTTTAAAAAACTCTTATAACAAATCAAAATTTTTAATTATTCAAAATGGTAGAAAAAATCATAATTACATAATTAATATTATTAAAGAATTTAAAAATAAAAATGGTTTGCCTAGTCCCGAACTAGATTATTTTTTTTGCTATGGAACAAATATTGCTAATAATTTAGGCAACTTACTTTTAAAAAAAACAAAATTTATTACACATGGTTCTTCAGTTAATAATGATATAAAAGTAAATTCTTATAAAAGAAAAAAATATATATGTATAATTTCTGAAGTAATTAAACCTGAGTCAAAGGAATTCTTATCTGAAATTTTTAATAATAAATTAATAAGTTTCGATGATTATTATAAAGCTGAAAAATTTATTTTACCTAAAATAATCAATTTTTTTCACAATAAAAATATAAAAATAAAAATAATTACTAGAAGTAATTATAGCAATAGCTCTTATATTAAAAAATTTGAAAAAAATTTTTTTAATTTTCTAAATAAAAAAAATGTTAAAAAATTAAATTTTTCCTGTGATAGCAATATATCATTAAAACAAAAATATCAATTAACTGATAATAGTATTTTAAATTTTGGTTTTGGAGTTTCATCAATGGATTTTGAAATATTATCCAGAGGAAATAAATTTTGTTTTTTAAACTATAGAGGTAGATTTTTAAAAGAATTAAAATATGGAAACTGCGGATTTTGGTATTGGCCATTAAAAATAAAAAATTTTATTTATACACTTGATGAGTTAAACGAAAAAAAAATAAATATTTACTTAAACAAATTATTAAAAATAAAAAATAATTATTTTTCACATAAAAATTTTTTAGAGAATTTTATTACATTTGATTATAAAAATTCGAGATTTAAAAAAGTTCTAATGGAGATAGTTAAATGAAAATAAAGGAATTAAAAAAATTATTAAAAATTATTGATGTAGATAAAAAAGTTATTTTTTTTTTAATTTTTCTTTTAATAATTAATTCTTTCTTAGAAGTATTTGGAATAGGTCTTATAGGTAATTACTTAAGTTTAATGATTACTAATGAATCCATATTTAAAAATTTTAACTTTACGTTTTTTGATTTGTCAAATTCATATAAAAATTTAACAATAATTTTAATTATAATATTTTTTTTTAAAATCTTGCTGCAATTTTGGATTAATTCTTACATCTTAAAATTTATAGGCAAAGTTCAATTTAAAATCAGAAATAAATTAATTAATATATTTCAAAAAAAAAATTACTTAGATTTTATAGAATATCAAAAATCTGATATTACTGAAATTGTATTCAATTTGGCTGGTATAATTGGTCATACAGCCATGAATGCTTTGCTAAATTTAGTGAGCAGTATTTTTTTAACCTTCTCGATTGTTATACTTTTAGCTTTTACGAATTTTAAAATATTATTTCTTAGTTTATTTTCATTCCTTTTAGTTTTTTTTGTATTTCAAAAAACTTTTAAAAATAAGATTAATAAATATGGAAAATATTCTAGCGAAGCATCTACAAACATATTTGACAGTATAAATAATTTTTATGATTCATTTTCTGAAATTAAAATTTTAAATAAAAAAAATTATTTTAAAAATTTAACAAAAATTGCTGGCTTTAAATATTATAAATTTCAATATTTGTATTCTTTAATTTCACTTATACCCAAATATCTTATTGAACTTTTATTTATTGCCATAGCCTTAATTTTTTTATTATATTTAAAATTAAATAATATTTCTTTCATCACAATCATACCAGTTGCTTCAATATTTATATTTTCATTTTTAAAACTTATGCCTGCATTTGTTTTGATAATTAGAAACATCTCTGATCTAAATTTTAGTAAGTATGCAATAAATAAAATTTATAATTTATATAAGTCGCACGTTATCAAGGATAAAGTTTTTAATAATAAAAATAACTTGGGTAAATTTGATAATTTTAAGATAAATATAAAAAGTTTTAAATATTCTAGCCGAAATAAAAAAATTTTAAATAATATAAATTTATCAATTTCAAAAAATCAGTGTATAGGAATAATTGGTGCTTCTGGTTCTGGAAAGTCAACATTGCTAAATTTTATAACAGCATTAGTTTTTACTCCCAATTCTAAAATTTTTGTTAATAATAATTTAATTGAAGAAAAAAATAAGTTTTTATGGCAAAATAAAATTGCTTATATTAAACAAAATACATTTTTTTTTAATGATACTATTAAAGAAAACATTACATTAGAAAAATTTAGAAAAAAATTCAATCAAACTTCATATCAATATTCAATTAAAAATTCTTATTTAAAAGACTTGGTGAAAACTAGCTCTTCAAATCTTAGACAGAAATTAGGAGAAGGAGCCCAGTTTATTTCAGGAGGTCAAAGACAAAGAATGGCAATTGCAAGATCAATTTACCATGATAAAGAAGTATTAGTATTTGATGAACCAACTAGTGCACTAGATGATGTGGCCAAAGATAAAATTTTGTTACAATTGAAAAAGCTTAAAAAGATTAAAACAATAATAATTGTATCTCATGATTTTAAAGTTAAAAAAATATGTGATAAAATTTATGAAATTAAAAATAATAATATTAAAAAAATAAAATGAGATATTTAATCACTGGAGGCGCAGGGTTTATAGGTAGTCATCTTGCTGAACAACTAGTTAAAAGCAAATATAAAGTGATAATTTTAGATAATTTGACTGTTGGTAATAAAAAAAATTTAAAAAATATTATAAAAAAAGTACAATTTAAAAAAATTGATATTTGTAATTTTAACAAATTAAAAACAGTTTTTAAAAAAGGGGATGTGGTTTTTCATTTGGCTGCTTTAGCTGACATAGTGCCCAGCATTGTAAATCCAGATAAATATTTTCAAACAAATGTCATTGGAACTTATAATGTTTTAAAGGCCGCAAAGGAAAAAAAAATTTCTAGATTAATATACACTGCTTCATCATCATGTTATGGAATAGCAAAAAAAATCCCTACACCTGAAAATTCTTCAATTAAAACTATGTATCCTTATGCGCTAACTAAAAAATTAGGAGAAGATTTAGTTATGCATTGGTCAAAATTGTATAAATTAAATATTAATTCAGTCAGACTATTTAATGTATACGGTCCTAGAGTAAGAACTTCAGGTTCTTATGGCGCTGTATTTGGCGTATTTATGGCTCAATTAGTAAATAACAAACCTTTAACACTTGTTGGAACAGGAAATCAAAAAAGAGATTTTACCTACGTTTCAGATGTTGTAGATATAATTATTAAGTTAAGTAAAAGAAAAGATTTAAGTGGTCAAATATTTAATATAGGAAGTGGCAAATCAATATCTGTAAATAAGATAATTAAATTACTTGGTACAAATAAAATCGTTAAAATACCAAAAAGACCTGGGGAGCCAGATATTACATTTGCAAATATTAGGAAAATCACAAAAATTATGAAATGGAAACCAAAAGTGTCAATTGAAAATGGAATAAAGATTTTAATGAAAAATAGACATTATTGGAAAAATGCACCACTTTGGAATCCAAAAAAAATTAAAGTAGCTACAAAATTATGGTTTAGATATTTGTCTTAAATTAGTTAAATGATAAAAAAAATTATAAATTTAAACAACATAAAAAAAATAACTGATAGAGATAAAAGCTCTGGAAAAAGAATAGTTTTATGTCATGGAGTTTTTGATTTAATTCATTTAGGTCATATTTCTTATTTTAATTCATCTAAAAAAAATGGAGATATATTAGTTGTATCTGTAACACCAAAAAAATTTGTCGAGAAAGGGTTTAATAGGCCACTATTTAACGACATTCAAAGAGTTACTTTTTTATCAAATCTTTCAATTATCGACTATGTAGTAATTAATAATTCAAAAAATGCAGATGATATAATCAAAAAAATTAAACCAGATTTTTACTGCAAAGGTCCAGATTATAAAAATTTAAATCAAGATATAACTGGTCAAATTAAAAAAGAAATTAAATTGGTTAAAAGTTATGGTGGCAAGGTTATTTTTACAAAAGACCAAACTTTTAGTTCAAGTAAAATTATAAATAAATTAGGAACTACTGTAAATCAGGAACAAAAAGTTTTTATTAATAAACTTAAGTCTAGCAAGAATATTGATCATAACTTTTTGAATTTAAAAAATTTAAGAAATTTAAATGTTTTAGTAATTGGCGAAGTTATTATAGATAAATATGTTTTTTCTGAATCTGTCGGTAAATCTGGAAAAGAACCACATTTAGTCATAAAAGAGTTAAATGAAAAAATTTGCTTGGGAGGAGCGGGTGCTATAGCAAATCATGTTTCAAGTTTTTGCAAAAATGTAAACCTTATAACTGCTGTAGGAGATAAAAAAGAATATTTAAAATTTATTAAAAATAACTTATCAAAAAATATAAAACCAGATTTTATATTTAAAAGAAAATCCCCTACAATTGAAAAAAAAAGATATTTAGATAAGATTTCAAATACTAAAATTTTAGGTGTTTATAATTTGAATGACAATAATTTAGATAACAATCAAGATAAATTATTTTGTAAATATATTAAAAATAAAATTAAAAAAGCTGATCTTGTAATTGTTTCAGATTATGGTCATGGTTTTATTTCTAAAGGAGCAAGTAAACTCATTTGTGAAAAATCAAAATTCTTAGCTCTTAATACACAAATTAATGCATCTAATATTGGGCATCATTCTTTAAAAAAATATAAAAAAGTAGATTTTTTAATAATCAACGAAAAGGAATTAAGATATGAGTTGAGAGAAAAAGATTTAAAAATAGAACAATTAATAAAGAAAACAATTAATACCTCAAGAATAAAAAACTTAATGTTAACTAGAGGAAAAAATGGATCTATATTTTATTCAAAAAAAACAAACAAATTTTATTATTGTCCAGCGTTTGCTACAAAAGTTATAGATAAAGTAGGAGCAGGCGATACAATGCTATCTATAGTTGCTCCTTTAATTAAAAGTAATTTTGATATTAAGTTTTCTATGTTTGCTGGAGCTTTATCTGCTGCCCAGAGCGTAGAAAGTATAAGCAATAGCCTAATTTTGGATAAATTAAAGTTAATCAAATATGCAAAATATATGTTGAAATAAAATGATTATGAAGAAAGAAAAACTAAAACTTAAAAACTATTTTGAAGATTTTAATAGTTTGCTAAAATCTGAAACAAATCAAAATTTTAATAAAATAATCGATGTTAAGAAGGAATTAATTAGAACTAAAAAAAGAAGAAAAAAAATTCTAATTTTTGGAAATGGTGGTAGCTCATCTATAGCAAGCCATTTTAGTGTTGACTTAACAAAAAATGCAAAAATTAGATGTATTAATTTTAACGAACATAATCTAATAACGTGCTTTTCCAATGATTATGGTTTTGATAAATGGATAGAGAAAGCATTAAACTTTTATGGTGATAGGGGTGATAGTATAATTTTGATTTCTTCAAGTGGAAAATCAAAAAATATGATTAGAGCATCAAAAGCTGCTAAAAAAAAATCAATTAAGATAATTACTTTAACAGGAATGGGTAAAAATAATCCTTTAAAAAAATCAGGAAAAATAAATCTTTGGGTAAATTCTAATGCATATAATTTCATAGAAAACATCCACCAAATTTGGTTATTATCAATTGTGGATTCAATAATTGGGAAGAGCATTTACTCTTCAAATAGGTAGCATGAAAAAAGTAATAATAATCGGAGGTGGTGGCTATGTAGGTTCTGAACTTACAAGAATTTTATTAGAACAAGGTTATAAAGTTGTAGTATATGATTTATTTATATATGGAAATACTCTACCCAAAAATCAAAACTTAGAAATTGTAAATGGCGATATAAGGAATATAGATCTTTTAAATAAAACAATTAAAGATGTAGATAATTTGATACATCTAGCTTGTATTTCCAATGATCCAAGCTTTGATTTAAATCCAGATCTGGGTAAATCAATTAACTTTGATCCTTTCGAAGATTTAGTGAAAATATCTAAAGAAAATGGTGTAAAGAGATTCATTTATGCATCGTCTTCAAGTGTTTATGGAATTAAATCTGAAACTAATGTCGATGAAACATTTAGCTTACAACCTTTAACTGATTATTCAAAATTTAAAGCAATGTGTGAAGAAGTTTTATTTAAATATAAAAATAATGAATTTGTATGTTCGTGTATAAGGCCTGCAACAGTTTGTGGATATTCTAGAAGACAAAGGTTTGACCTTGTAGTTAATATTTTAACAAATCATGCATACAATAATAAAGAGATAAAAATTTTTGGTGGAAACCAACTTAGACCAAATATTCATATTACTGATATGTGTAATTCATATTTGTGTCTACTCGAAGCGGATAAAAATCTTATAAACGGTGAAGCTTTCAACGTCGGTTTTGAAAATCATTCTGTTAATAAACTAGGAGATATAATTAATCAATCTTTGGGAGGATCAATTAAAATTCTTAATGTACCATCTAATGATGATAGATCTTATCACATATCATCAAAAAAAATTTCAAATATTCTAGGATTTGCACCCAATTTTACAATTCAAGAAGCGGTAGCTGATATTAAAAGAGCCTTTGAAAAAAAACTGTTTAAAGATCCACTTTCTAATGAAATGTATTTTAATATAAAAAGGATGAAGTCAATAAAATTGGTTTAATTATATGAAAGTGAGATATTCGTACCTTCCACAGCAATTTCAAAAGTGTCCAGAGCTTTGGATGAATTTAAAAAAATTTGTAAAAACAGGGGATTTTACATTAGGAAAACCATTAAAAATTTTTGAAAAAAATTTTGCTAAACTTATTGGAACTAAATATGCGATTGGCGTTAATTCTGGCACAGATGCATTAAAGTTATCTTTGGTAGCAATAGGCATAAAACAAGGAGATGAAATAATAACTGCCGCAAACACATTTGTTGCTACTGTAGGTGCAATAACCGAATTAGGCGCTAAACCTGTTTTTGTAGATTGCGATGATACTTTTTGTTTGAATGTTGACTTAGTAGAAAAAAAAATAACAAAAAAAACAAAAGCAATAGTTCCAGTGCACTTCACTGGATATATGACCAATATGCCTAAATTGATGAAATTATCAAAAAGACATAAAATTCCAATTATAGAAGATGCATGCCAATCAATTTTAGCCAATATAAATAAAAAAAACTCTGGCACATGGGGTATTTCAGGCGCTTTTTCTCTGCATCCATTAAAAAATATTAATGTTTGGTCTGATGGTGGCGTTGTTACTACAGATAACTATAATATTTATAAAAAAATATCATTATTAAGAAATCATGGACTAATTAACCGCGATAAAGTTGAAATTTGTGGTTATAATTCAAGACTAGATACTTTCCAAGCAGTAGTTGGCAATTGGCTTTTACCTAAAGCCAAATCAATAGCTAAAAAAAGAATAAATAATGCAAATTATTTAGACTCGAGATTATCTAAAATTAATGGAATTTATATTCCTCCACGGCCAAGTAATTATAGAATTGTTTACCATTTATATATAGTTTTTGCCCAAAATAGAGACAAATTATATAATTACTGCTTGAAAAAGGGAATTGAAGCAAAAATTCATTATCCAATCCCATTATATTTACAAAATGCTTACAAGTTTTTAAATCATAAAAAGGGTGATTTTCCAATTACAGATAAACATTCAAAAAAAATAATATCTTTTCCTTGCGATCAGCACTTAAGCAAAAAACAATTAAACTATATTATTTCAACGGTTAAAAGATTTTATAAATAAATGAGAATTCCTTACGTTAATTTAAAGACACAATATTTAAATGAAAAAAAACAATTACTGAAGATTATAGATAAGACTCTATCATCAGGTAATTACGTTACCAATCAAGACGAAGTAAAAAAATTTGAAAACAAAATATCTAGTATTTGTAGAACAAAGTACTGCATTGCTTTAAATAGTGGAACTGACGCACTAACACTGGCATTACATGCCCTTGGTGTTAGAAGAGGAGATGAAGTTATAACTGCACCTAATTCGTTTATAGCATCAACTGCTGTTATAATACATTTGGGAGCTATACCCGTTTTTGTAGATGTAAAATCTGATCAAAATATTGACGAAGATCTAATTGAAAGAAAAATAACAAAAAAAACAAAAGCAATTATGCCGGTACATCTTACAGGGAGAATGTGTAACATGGAAAAAATTATTAAAATTTCTAAAAAATATAAAATTCCAGTAATTGAAGACTCTGCACAATCAATAATATCAAAATATAATGGAAGAATGAGTGGCTCTTATGGAGATATTGGTTGTTTTTCAGCGCATCCTTTAAAAAATTTAAATGCATTAGGAGATAGTGGCTACTTAGTAACAAACAATAAAAAAATATATAATAAAATATTTGATTTAAGAAATCATGGAATGTCCAATAGAAACTTAATAAAAAATTTTGGTTATGTTTCAAGAATGGATAATTTGCAGGCAGCTATCCTAAATTTTAGAATTAAAAATATAAATAAAGTAATCTCTCAACGAAGAAAAAATGTAAAACTTTATGTCAAATATTTAGATCATAAAAATATTTATATTCCAAAAGAAAAAAAAGAAGAATTCAATACATATCATACATTTGTGATACAGGTAAAAAACAGAGATAAACTAAGAATATATTTAAAAAATAAAGGGATTATGACTTCTATACACTATCCTATTCCAATTCATAAACAGCCTGCTTACAAAAAAATTTTTAATAAAATTTCAATATATAAAAATACTGAGGAACAATCGAAAAAAATATTAACTTTGCCCATTCATCAATTTTTAAAAAAAAAAGAGATAATGTTTATTTCTAAAAATATTAATAGATTTTATGAAGCAAAAAAATAAATATTTGAAATTATTTTACGAGATCTTAAGAATACGAGAAATAGAAAAAAGTATAGCATCAAATTATGAAAAGCAAAATATAAGATGTCCTGTGCATCTATCAATAGGGCAAGAATCTATTGCTGTGGGAATTTGCAAAAATTTATTAAAATCTGACGAAGTTGTAACTGCTCATAGATCTCATGCGCATTATTTAGCCAAAGGTGGAAACTTAAAGAAAATGATAGCCGAACTTCATGGAAAAGTAGGCGGATGTGCCAGAGGAAAAGGAGGCTCAATGCACCTAATGGATCTTAAAGCTAATGTTGTAGCAGCTGTGCCAATAGTAGGAAGTACGATTCCAATTGGTGTTGGAAAAGCTTGGGCCAATAAACTAAAAAATAAAAAAAAACTTGTTGTAATATTTTTTGGAGATGGAGCTACAGAAGAAGGCGTTTTTTTTGAAAGCTTAGATTTTGCTTCTTTACATAATCTAAGGGTTTTGTTTGTTTGTGAAAATAACGAATATTCAGTTTATTCAGATTTAAGCAAAAGACAAAGTTCCAACAGGAGTATAACAAAAATTGCAAAAGCGATTGGAATTGAAAGCACTAAGCTTAACGACCATAATTTATTTAATGTATATGAAAACTCAAAAAAAATAATTAATAAAATTAAAAAAACTTCCAAACCTTTTTTGTTAGAAATTGATACTTATAGACAAATAGAGCATTGTGGACCAAACGAAGATGATCATTTGAAATATAGATCCATAAGTCAAATAAATTATTGGAAAAATAAAGATCAGATTAAAAGTAGTATAAAATATTTGGTAAATAAAAAGTTTATTTCTAAAAAAATTATAAATTTTTATGAAAAAAAAATAAATAAAGAAGTTTTTGAAGCATTTAAATTTGCATTTAAAAGCAAGTATCCTAGTAAAAAAGAATTAAAAAAACATGTTTACAAAAAGGTTATATGAAAAAAAAATTAACATTTGCTAAAGCAATAAATGAAGCTATTGAAGCAGCAATGAAAAAGGATAACAGAGTGATTCTTATTGGTTTAGGTGTCGACGACCCTAAAGGAGTATTTGGAACAACTTTGAATATTCATAAAAAACATAGAAAAAACGTGTTTGATATGCCAACCGCTGAAAATGCTTTTACAGGAATAGGGCTAGGCTTGGCTATTTCAAATTTTAAACCGATTATTGTACATCAGAGAGTAGAATTTTCATTATTATCTATTGAACAAATCTTTAATCAAATTGCAAAGTGGTTTTATATGAGCGGTGGAAAGATAAATGTTCCTATAGTAATCAGGTTAATTATTGGAAAAGGTTGGGGGCAAGGCCCTCAACACTCTCAATCATTAGAAGCTATATTTTCTCATATTCCAGGTTTAAAAGTAGTTTGCCCATCAAATGCTAAAGACGCAAAAGGACTTCTTTTAAATAGTATATCAGACCCAGATCCAGTAATTTTTTTTGAACATAGGTGGTTACACCAAACATCATCATTAGTTCCAAAAAAAAATTACTTAATTCCAATTGGTAGTGCAAAAATACTTAAAAAAGGTAATGATATAACATTAATAAGCTTTTCTTATGGGATAATTGAATGTCTTAAATCATTAGAATACTTAAAGAAAAATAAAATAAGCCCTGAAATAATTGATTTAAGATCTTTAAGACCTTTAGATACAAAAAAAATAATACAATCTGTAAAAAAAACAAAAAAAGTATTAATTGTAGATAATGGCATGATAAAAAACGGTATTAGTTCTGAGATATCTGCAATTATTAATGAAGAATGTAAGGATAAAATTAAAATAAAGAGAATTGGAGTTGTAGACTCTCCAATACCTAGCAGCCCCGCATTAGCAAAATTTGCATACCCAAATAAAAATTCAATCATTAGAAATATTTTAAGTATGCTAAATGTAAAAAAAAAAATTAATCTTAAAAATGAAAAAATTATTGGCTCAGATCAGCCTGATAAATATTTTACAGGACCTTTTTAAATAATAATGATAGAAAATTATTCAAAATCTAAAACACCAATTACAAGTGAAAAATGGATAAACAAATCCGAGGAAGATCGTAAAAAAATTATTAATAATGAATTAAGTAAAAATGATTTATATAAAGATTTTGAAATTTTAAAAGTTCCAAATAATGGTCAAATTGTTTTTAAAATCGAAAGGATAATATCTGCTAAAGAAAGAGGCTTGCTACTTTTAGAATTAGAAGAAAAGTTGAAAATAGAAATAGACAAAGGTATTACTGTTTGGTGTGAACCAATAGGAGATAAAAGTAAGTTAAGAAAACTTAGAGGAATAGAAATTAAAACATAATGAAAAACGAAAAAGACAATCATATTAAAACTCGAGAAGGCTCATTAATTTTAGATTCTCATAAACTGTCTTACCATTATGATAGAGTAAAAGCCTGGGAGAATGGTGAGCAGATAGCACCAGTTTCTGTAGACATGGCCTTAACCCGAGCATGTGGAGCCATGTGTTCTTTTTGCTATGCAATGGTTCAAGAACCTCAAGAGAGAGCAAGCATAAAAATTAAAGAAGCTTTAAATTTGCTAGATGATTTTGCTGAAATTGGCGTCAAAGGTGTTTCGTTAATATCTGATGGAGAAAGTACGCTTTCAAAGGCATATGTGCCATTTATTCAGCATGCTGCAAAAGTAGGAATTGATGTAGGAAATGCTACTAATGGATGGGAGTGGGAGCCAGATAAAATAGATCAAGTATTACCCTTTTTAACATGGGTAAGGTTTACTGTCGCTGCAGGAAATCCAGAGTCATATGCAAAAATAATGTTTAAAAATTCTGAACATACACCGGTTTTTGATAGAGCTATGACGCATATTAAGTATGCAGTTGATTTAAAAAAAAAATTAAATTTAAAAGTAACACTAGGTATACAAATGGTTCTTTTGCCTGAATTTAAAGATGAAATAATACCATTTGCAAAGTTAGCTACTGATCTTGGTGTAGATTATGGAGTTATTAAACATTGCTCAGATGATGAATTTGGATCATTAGGAGTAGATTACTCTAAGTATGAAGAAATGTATTCTTTATTATCTGAAGCAGAATCTTTGAGCAATGATAGAACAAAAATAATTGTTAAATGGAGCAAAATTAAAGACAAAGGTTTACCATCATATAACCGATTTTATGGCCCACAATTTCTTCTGCAAATAAGTGGCAGCGGTTTAGTTGCACCATCAGGTATGTTTTTTAATGCGAGATATTCGAAATTACATATTGGAAACTTTGTAGATGAAAGATTTATTAATATTTTCAAATCTGACAGGTATTTAAAAATTATGGACTATCTAGCTTCACCAAACTTTGATGCGCAAACAATGATGGGTACACTTCCAATTCAACATTATGTGAGCGAAGCTCTAGATAATCACCTAAAAGGTATAAGTAGAATTAAACCAAATAAAGGTGAAAGCCCTCTTCATGTTAATTTTTTATAATGATTTTTAGATTGATAGAAAAAATAAATTCAATCAAAAAATTTCCATTATATTTTATAACACCAACAATATATGCTATTGGCAATGCTTCCGAGCAAATTAATCTTGCAATAAATTATGTTAAGAAAAGAAATAAAAAACTTATAATTCTCAAAATTTTTATTTTCCCTAAATTACTTAACTATTCAATTTGTAATACTGCTTTATTTAATAATAAAAATTTCGAAAATAAATATATAAGTTTAAATTTTTTTTTAAAAAAAACTTTGAATCTATTTATAAATATAGAGTTTTTTATCAAAAGGTTAATTGTTTTAATTTTTAGGAATAATTTTAAAATAAAATTTAAAGAAAATTTTATTTTTCCAATGATTGGTATAAATAGAATTTATGGAATTGAAAAAATAAATTTAGATCTAATTAATTATGATCAAATTAAAAAGTTTGAAATTAATTATAACCTTTTAAATTTAAGCCAAGAAACAATGAAATTCTGTGAAGAAAAAATTTATAAATTTGGTTTTAGTAAAAATGATAAAATCGTGTGTTTGCATGTTCGAGATGGTGATTTTAGACAAGACGAACATAGAAAAACCTATAGAAATTCAGATATAAATAATTATTTGTCTACAATTCAATATTTAACGGAACAAGGATACAAAGTAGTTAGATTGGGTAAATCTTCTAATAAAGAATTAAAAATTAAAAATAAAAATTTTTTTGACTATACTTTTAGTAATATTAAAGAAGATATACTAGATCTATACTTTATCTATAAATGTAGTTTTTATATTGGTACACAATCTGGAGTATTAGATGTTGCCCAAATGTTTAATAAGCCAATATTAATTACTAATATGTGTGAGTTATTTACAAGTTTTCCAAGAAAAAGTTTTGACAGAGGTATATTTAAAAAAATAATATCAAAAAAAACTGGAAAAGAAGTTCAAATCAAAAAATTTGCTGAAATGGATTTTAAATATCACGATCCACAAGTAGAAATTTTTGATTTAGAATTTAAAGAGAATACACCTCAAGAAATTTTAGATGCAACTAAAGAGTTTATTAATGATTGTATAGATAAAAATTTAATTAATAAAAAAAATAAAATACAAGAAGATTTTAATAGTTTTATTAGATCAAGATATAGGCTTTTTTATGAAAATGATTTTGAAAATTATCATTCTATCAAAAAACAAGAAGATGCTCTTAAAATGATAAGGATTTTCAAATCTTTTAACGGTGCACTATGTAAAAGTTATTTAAAAAATAACTACACTTTATAATTAATGAAAAAAAAAATAATATATTTATCTTCTATTGATTTAACTTTATTTAATGCAGAGGCTTTTGGTTTTAATTTTCTTAGAACTAAAAAATTAGACTTAGAATATTGGTATGCACATTTTTTATATAGCATAAAAAAAAAACCTAAAGACATAATTAAGAAAAAATTTAAAAAAACATTTTTTTCATTATATGAACTGGAAAGTACCTTAAAAAAAGAGTCTAAAAATTTCAATCTTGTAGTTGTTCTCTTGTTAAATTTGGATTATCAAACTGTTGAAATTTATAGGATCATAAAGAAATATAATATAAAAACAGTCTCTTTTTTATGGGATTTAGATTTAGAAGTACAAGGTTATAAAAAAAATTTAATTGAAAAACTTGTTGAAAAATTTTTTTATAAACTAAATTATAATCATTTTTTAATCCAAATTTTAGCATTTATTAAAATTTTATTATACAAAAAATTTAAACTCATTAAAGATAGTGAAATAATTTTTTTTACAGGTTTATTAGCAAGAAACATATTAATAAAAAAAAAAGTAAAATCTAAATTAATCTCTCTAAATACAAATGACTGCGATAAATTATTAAAAATAAAAAATCAAAAAAGAATTATAAAAAAAAAATATTGTGTTTTTCTAGACTCTGCTATGACTTCATATGATCATATTGATAAATATATATTTAATGAAAAAGATATGGCTGGCCAACATAAGACTTATTTTCAATCTTTAAATAATTTTTTTAAAATTATTGAAGATAAATACAAAATTAAAGTTGTAGTCTCTAGGCACCCTAAAAATAAACTTAATTTAAAAAAATTTTTAAAAAGGCGAGTTTATGATTATAAATCTGCTGAACTTGTAAAAGATTCAGAATTTGTAATTTGCCATCAAAGTTTATCTATGAATTATGCAATATTATTGTGCAAACCTATATTCTTTATTTATACCGAACAAATGCTAAATAGATCTACTGCAACAAATAAATTAGTTAAGCTTATTAAATTATATGGATCTAAGTTAAATCAGCCTGTATTTAATATCGATAAAAAATTTGAATTACTGAATATGCGAAGTTTGATTATAGATAGATATAAATATACAAAGTATAAAAAGGAATATTTGTCTCTTAACAGTGAAAAAAATTTTTATTCTAAGGAAGTAATCTTAAATAACTTAAAAAAATTATAACTTTATGTTTGATACAAATCTACATGAACCAATTTTAGACAAATTAGACTTCAAAAATTTAAAAAATTCTTTTTCAAGTGGTTGGATTTCTGGAGGAGGTAAATTTACAATCCAGTTTGAGAATTTGTTAAAAAAAGAGATTAAAGCTAAAAATTTGACTACCATAATAAATTGTTCTTCTGCCTTGCAAATTTCTTTAAGGTTAGCGGGTGTAAAAAATAATCATGAAGTTATAGTTCCAACTGTTACATTTGTTTCAACTATTAACTCAATAATTTATAATAATGCGAAACCAATATTCATGGATATAGATGAATATTTTAATCTAGATCAAGAAAAGACTATAGAATTTATTCAAAAACATACTAATTACAAAAATGGCAAAACTTATAACAAGAAAACAAAAAATATAATATCATGTTTAATTGTTGTTCATACTTTTGGTAATGCTGCAAAGATTGATGAACTTTATAAACTATGTAAAAAGAGAAATATAAAAATAATAGAAGATGCCGCTGAAAGCCTCGGTACAAAATATAAAAAAGGGAAATTTAAAGATAAATTTACATCCACTGTTGGATTTGCTGGGTGTATATCATTTAATGGTAATAAAATTATTACCTCTGGTGGAGGAGGCGCAATAATTTCATCAAGTAAAAAACTAATTAAAAAAGCCAAACATCTAATCAATCAGTCTAAGACAGATCCTATTAATTTTATACATGATGAAGTAGGATATAATATGAAAATTTCAAATTTGCATGCTTCAATTGGTTGTTCACAATTAAAAAAGTTGAAAAAATTTATTAAAATAAAAAAAAAAATTCATCAATATTATAAAAAGAATATAAATAAAATTAATGGCTTGAAGATATTAGAAACTCCAAATTATTCTAGTAATAACTATTGGTTGAATATTTTAGAAATAGATCCTTCAATTTACAAGAAAAGTAAAAAACAGGTAATTAAAAAATTAATTATTAATAAAATTAATGTGAGATCTATATGGTACCCGAATCATCTTCAAAAACCATTTAAACAATTTCAAAATTTTAAAATCTATCAAGCAAAACAAAAAGTAGAAAACTCAATTTGTTTACCATCTAGTGTAAATTTAAATAAAAATAAAATTAAGTATATTTGTAAAATTTTAAATGCCTAATATAGTATTATTTGGATCTGGTGGACATTCTAAATCTTGTATTGAGGTTATAGAAAGTACTAAAAAATATAAGATTGCATATTTAGTTGATATAAAAAAAAATATAAAAAATTATTATTATAAAAATTACTTAGAAAAAAATTTTTATAAAATTAATCATAAATGTAAAAATGCAGTAATTGCTTTTGGTTCAATCAAAAATCTTAAATTAAGACAAAAAAAATTTTTGTATTTAAAAAAAAAAGGATTTAATTTTCCTACTATAATTGCATCTACATCTTATTTGTCAAAAACTTCTAAGATTAGTGAAGGAACTATAATAATGCATGGTGTAATTATTAATAATTCATGTAAAATTGGCAAAAATTGTATAATAAATTCAAAATCCCTAATTGAACATGATGTAACTATAGGCGATAATTGTCATATTTCTACAGGGGCAATATTGAACGGTGAAGTAAAAATTAAAAAAAACACTTTCATTGGTTCTGGTGCTATAGTTTTTAATAATATTACAATTGGTGAAAATTGTATTGTGTCTGCTGGTTCAATTATTAAAAAAGACTTACCTAATTATTCAATTGTTAAATAATGAAAAAAAATATCACAGTGATTGCTGAGGCAGGTGTAAATCATAATGGAAAATTATCATTTGCAAAAAAAATGATAAAGTTAGCATCAAAAGCTGGAGCAGATTTTGTTAAATTTCAAATTTACAAGACTGACAATCTATTAGTGCCTAAAGCACCTAAAGCCAAATACCAAAGATTAAATATGAAAAGCAAATCAGATGAAAGTCAATATAAAATGTTAAAGGAATATGAGTTAGGATACAAGGGGCATTTAGAATTGATAAAAAATTGTAAAAAAAATAAAATTAATTATTTGGGATCTGTATTTGATGTTGAAAGTCTTAATTTTTTATTAAGGTATTCTAAATATATAAAAATTCCATCTGGAGAGATAACAAATTTAAATTTGCTTAAAAAAATTAAAGGCAAAGGTTTAAAAGTAATTTTATCAACTGGTTTATCAAATTTTTCAGAAGTTAAAAAAGCTGTTAATTTACTTTTAAAAAATAAAATTAAAAAATCTAATTTAACAATTTTACATTGCAACTCTGAATATCCATCAACAAGATTAGAAGATTTAAACTTAAATGTAATTAAAAAATTTAAGAAAAAATTTAAAACTAATGTTGGTTATTCAGATCATACAAATACAGACATTGCTGCTATAACATGTATTGCATTAGGTGGAACAGTAATTGAAAAGCATTTTACTTTAAGTAAAAATTTAAAAGGACCCGATCATTCCTCAAGTCTAAGTCCCTCACAATTAAAAAATTATATTCAAAAAATTAGATATACTAATATTTCTTTGGGAGATGGAATAAAAAAAATTACTAAAAGTGAGAAAAAAAATTTAAATTATATAAGAAAGTCTATTTATGCAAAAAAAGACATAAGAAAGAATGAAAGATTTTCAGAAGAAAATATTATTTGTAAAAGACCACTTGTAAAAGGAGTTAAATCCGAGGATTTTTATAAGATATTGTTTAAAAAATCTAAATTTAACATTAAAAAAGATAATCCAATAAAGTTATAATTTAATGAAAAAAAATATATGCTTTTATTCTGGGTCGAGAAGTGAATATGGAATTTTTTCTGCACTTATAAAAAAATTCAAAGAAAAAAAAAAATTTAATATAAATGTTGCTTTATCGGGCACACATTTCTCAAAAAAATATGGTAATTCATTTACTGAAGTTAAAAGAGATCAAATATTATTTGATCAACTAAAGCTTAATCTAAAATCTGAAAATTATTTATCAATTCAAAAACAGATGAGTATTTTGCTGAATAAATTTTCAAAATATCTTATAAAAAAAAAAATTGATTTTTTATTTGTATTAGGTGATAGGTTCGATTTAATACCAGCTGTCTATGCAGCTGTAATGAAAGGAATACCAGTGTGTCATCTGCATGGTGGTGAAATTACCAGTGGCATTATTGATGATTATATTAGGCATTCAGTAACAAAATTATCCAATTTTCATTTTGTTTCAAATATGAAATATAAAAAAAGACTAATCCAAATGGGAGAAAATCCTAAAAAGGTGTTTTTAGTTGGATCAACATCAATTGATAATATTAAAAGCATGGAATTTTATAATAAAAGTGAACTAAGTAATAAATTTAATATAAAACTAGGGAAAAAAATTATTTTAATAACATTTCAGCCACTATCAATTAAAAAAAAAAGTTCAAAAATAGAAGCTTTATCACTCATGAGAGCAATTAAAGAATTTAAATCATATAATATAATTTTTACATTTCCAAACTTTGATGTTGGTAGTGAATTTATAATTAAACAAATAAAAAAAATAAAAAAACAAAATAAAAATATATTTTATTTTAAAACTTTGGGTCAAAAAAATTATTTATCATTTGCAAAGATTTCTAAAGTAGTGGTAGGCAATTCTTCAAGTGGAATAATTGTAATACCATATTTGGGAACACCAGTAGTTAATGTGGGAGAAAGACAAAGAGGAAGAGTTAAACATTCTTCAATTATTAATTGTAATACAAATCCAAAAGAAATTAAAAAGTCTATATTGTTTGCTATTGAAAATTACGAGATAATTAAGAAAAAATTAATTAAAAATAAAATTTATGGAAATGGATTGGCATCACAAAAAATTTATAAAATTTTTTGTGATTATATTTTGAAAGAAAAAAGCTTAGAAAAAAAATTTTTTGATATTAAAAATTAATGAAAATATTATTAATAGGATCTGTAATTTTTTCTAAATTTATTTTTAATGAATTAATAAAAAAGAATTATAATTTAGTTGGCGTTTGCACAAGTAAAAATAAAAAAAATAATAGTGATTTTTTTAATTTATCAAAAATTGCTAAAAAAAATTCTGTACCTTTTAAATTTATCAACAATATTAACTCTACTAATACTTTTGAATGGATAAAAAGTAAAAAACCAGATTTGATTATCTGCTGCGGGTGGTCTCAAATTATTAAAAAAAATATATTGAAGGTTCCTACATACGGTTGTATCGGTTATCATCCTTCTGACTTACCTCGCAATAGGGGTAGAAGCCCAATAATTTGGACTATTTTTTTAGGACTAAAATTTTGTGGATCCACCTTCTTTAAGATGACAGAAGAGGCAGATAAAGGAGAAATTTTATCTAAAAAAAAAATAAAAGTTTATCCAAATGATGATGCCACAATAATATATAAAAAACTATGCTTAATTGGAGTAAAACAGATTCATATATCTATAAAGAAAGTTAAAACATCTAAATTCAAAACAAACTACAAAAAAAATATAACTTCAAATTTTTGGAGAAAAAGAAAATTTAGCGATGGAAAAATTGATTGGCGCATGTCTTCAACAAAAATAGATAAATTAGTGAAAGCTCTTGCTGAACCTTATCCTAATGCTCACTTTATTTATAAAAATAAGATTGTAAAAGTTTTAAAATCAAAAAAAATAAAACATTTAAGTATTAATATAGAGCCTGGTAAAATTATATTAATTAAAAATAAAAAAATTATTGTAAAGTGTGGAGAGGGTGCAATTCTATTAAGAAAAATTTTTCCAAATGTTAAATTTAAAATCAATACCTATCTAGACTAAAGTTCAATTATTAAGTTGATAAAAAATATTTTAGTACTAATATGTTCAAAATTTGAACATAAATGAAAAAGAAAAAAAAAATATTAGTCATTGCACCGCATCCAGATGATGAATCAATTGGTTGTGGAGGAACTATACTTAAATATAGAAAGTTAGGTTATGAAGTGAATTTAGCAATTTTCACAAAAATGCCAGCAGGAAAATTTAGCAAGAAAAAAATTGAAATAAGAAAAAGAGAGATTTTAAAAATAAAGTCATTTTATAATTTTAAAAATTTTATTCAATTGGAATATGAAGCATCTAATTTAGATAATTTACCTAATGCAAAAATTATACAGTCGATAAAAGAAATTTTGAATAAATATGAACCATCAAGAATATATATTCCATCTATTAAAGATATACATACTGATCATGTGAAAATTAGCAGATGTTTTTTAAGTTGTATTAAAATATTTAGACACAAGTATCTAAAAGAAGTTATGGCTTACGAAACTTTATCTGAAACAAATTTTAATTTTTCAGAATCATTTTGTCCAAATTATTTTGAAGAAATAACCTCAACACTTAATTCTAAAATTAAAGCAATACAAATTTATAAATCAGAAATAAAAAAACATCCTTTTCCTAGGAGTATAGAATCGATTAAAGCTCTAGCAGTACTGAGAGGTTCTCAAAGTGGTTATAAATTTGCAGAAGCTTTTGAATTAATTTTTTCTAGAAAATAAAAATGAATATTAAAAAAATTAAAAAATATTCAATAAATTCAAACTCTACAATCAAGTCAGCTTTGATAAAAATAAAAAAATGTGGAACTCATTGCTTATTAGTTACAGACAAAACAAAATTATTAGGTACTTGTACCGACGGAGATATTAGAAAGAAGCTTATTCTTGGATATAGTATAAATAAAAAAATAAATAAAATATTTAATAATAAGCCTATATATTTTAAAAGAAATTCTTATTCAATTTTTGATGTAGATAGAGTTTTTAAAAAACAAATTGAACTACTTCCTATTGTTGATGATAACAAAAATGTTATTGACTTGTATATTAAAAATAATTTTGATTTATCAAAAAATAGTAAAAACAAAATAAAAAAAAAAAATCCAGTAATTATTATGGCAGGAGGGTTGGGAAAAAGAATGAAACCTTTTACCAAAGTTCTTCCAAAACCCCTCATTCCAGTTCAAGATAAACCTGTGATTTCACATATTATAGAAACCTTTAGTAGTTTAAATTTTAATAAATTTTTTGTTTCAATAAATAAAAAAGATCAGATTATTAGGAATTATTTAGAGGAAAAATTTAAAAATAAAAAAATTAAATTTTTGGAAGAAACCAAACCTCTCGGTACATTGGGGTCTTTAAAATTACTTAAAAATAAATTCAAAAATGATTTTTTTGTATCTGTTACTGATACAATAGTAAAGATGGACTTCGATAAATTAATTAAATTTCATATAAAAAAAAGTGCACTTTGTACAATTGTTGCCTCAAAGCAAACAATAAACTCAAATTATGGGAATTGTATAATAGATGAGAGTAGCAAACTGATAAAAATTGAGGAAAAACCAAAAATTAAATTTTTATCGAATGTTGGTCTTTATTTTTTTTCAAAGAAAATATTTAATTATTTGCCTAAGCAAAGAAAATTTTCAATCTTGGATATTGTTAAAATTTTAAATAAAGAGAATTTAAAAGTTTTCATTTATGAGATTGACAATAACAATTGGCAGGATGTTGGAAACTGGAAAGATTTTCAAAAAACAATAGATATATTTGATAAAACAAAGATTATTTCTAATTAATATGAGAGTTTATGCATTTATTTTTGCTAGAGCAGGTTCAAAACAAATTAAAAATAAAAATCTAAAAAAAATCAATGGAGTACCATTAATTTTGTATTCTTTAAATTTAGCAAAAAAAATTAAAATTATAAAAAAAATATTCATCTCTACGGATAGTAGAAAAATTTCTAATTTAGCCAAAAAACATGGTGCTCAAATAATTCAAAGACCTAAGCATCTAGCAACCAACAAAAGCAAAGAATTAGATAGTTGGAAGCATGCGATCAACGAACTTAAGAAAAAAAAAGATTTTTTTGATATTTTTTTAAGTCTGCCTTGTACATCTCCATTAAGATCCAAAAGTGATGTATTAAATTCAATTAAAAAATTTAATAAAAACAAATTTGATATACTTGTAAATATAACTGAGTCTAACAGGAGCCCTTTTTTTAATATGGTAAAAAAAAATAAAAAAAACATCTTGAAATTAGTTATAAATAAAAAAAAAAAATACTTTAGAAGACAAGATGTTCCTAAAATATTTAATTTAACTACGTTAGCTTATGTAGCTTCACCAAATTATATACTTAAAATAAAAAATATTTTAGATGGAAGAGTATTTGGAAATATTGTTCCTCAAAAAAGAGCTTTAGATATTGACACAAGTTTTGATTTAAATATGGCAAAATTATTATTAAAAAGATGAAAAATAAAAATATTTTAATTTTAGGTGGAAACGGCAAAATAGGAAAACCCTTAACGGAAAGCTTATTAAATAAAAACTATTCAATTATCAGTATAGATAAAAAATTTGATCAAAGATTTAAAACAAAAAATATTAATTATTTACAAATAGATTTAATGAAACAAAATAGTATTAAATTATTTTTAAATAAAATTGAAAAATTTAATAATATTACTGGAGCTGTTAATTGCCTTTATTTAAAGTCGAAAAGTTGGGGTTCAAGCTTAGATAAATTAAATGAAAATATAATAAGAGAGAACTTATATACCCAACTAGGTTTACCAATTCTTATAAGTAAGGAAATATGCAAATATTTTGTAAAAAAAAAAATCAAAAATGGAAAACTTATTAATATTTCCTCAGTTTTAGGAATTTCTGCACCTAAATTTGAACATTATAAAAATACTAAAATGTTTTCTCCAATTGAGTATTCAACTTCAAAATCTGGTATAGTTGCAATGACTAAATACTTGGCAAAATTTTATAAAGGTAAAAATTTAAACATAAACTGTATTTCTCCTGGTGGTATTTATGAAAAACAACCTAGAAGTTTTATTAAAAAATATAAAGACATTTGTAACAAAAAAGGTTTATTAGATGGAGAAGATATTGTTGAAACAATAATATTTTTATTATCAAAGAACAGTGATTTTATTAGTGGCCAAAATCTTATTATCGACGATGGATGGAGTTTGTAAAAAAATAACCATATCATGTCACTTATAAGAATTATTCCAAAACTCGATATAAAAAATGGTTTATTGATTAAAGGAATTAATTTAGATGGACTAAGAATTTTGGGTGATCCAAATCAGTTTGCATTAAATTATTATAAAAATTATGCCGATGAAATTGTTTACTTGGATAGCGTAGCTACATTGTATGGCACAAACAATTTACTTAAATTTATCAAACAGACTTCAAAAAATATTTTTATACCCTTGGTTGTTGGAGGGGGAATTAAAACTGTACAAGGAATAGAAGAAGTTTTGGAAAATGGAGCAGACAGAATTGCTTTAAATTCAGCTGTTGTTGATGATATCAGATTTTTAAATCGCTCCGCAAAGTTGTTTGGCTCTTCTACAATTACTATGCTTGTAGAAACAATTAAATTTGATGGAAAATATTTTATATCAACATCTAGTGGAAGAGACATAGTTAAAATAAACCCTTTTGATTGGGTTAAAAAACTCGAGGATAATGGTGCTGGTGAAATATTTTTGACATCAGTCAACCGCGAAGGATTAAAGAGAGGCTTTGATTTAAAATTAACTGAGAAAATTTCAAGAAAAATTTCTATTCCTTTAATAGCACATGGAGGAGCTGGTTCATTTAAAGATGTTTACGACGTAATAAATAAATGTGGTGTATCAGCTGTAGCTATTGGAAGTCTATTTCATTATGACACGGCAAATATTATGAGTTTAAATAAAAATATCAATTTAGGAAATACAGAATTTTTACGTACCCTAAACAAAAATAAATTTAAAAATAATCTTATTTTATTAAAAAAATATTTAAAACAAAAAAAATTAAATGTCAGAATATAAAAAATTAAAAATAGGTATAATTAATTTAGGTATAAATAATATCTATAGTATTTATCAAGCAACTAAGAGTATTGGTTTTAAAGTAAATCTTATTAAACCTTCTCAAAGCTCATTTAATGTTGATACTCTAATATTGCCAGGGACCGGATCATTCTCTTATGCCATGGATATTATAAAAAAAAATAATATAGATGATAAAATTTTCTCATTTTTAAGTAAAAATAATAAAAAATTTTTAGGCATCTGTTTGGGTATGCAGCTTTTATTTGAAAATAGTAATGAGTTTGGAAATACAAAAGGCTTAGGTTTAATAAAAGGAAAAGTAAAAAAAATAAAAAAAACAGGAAATACAAATGTACCACATATAGGATGGAACAAAATTCACAAAACTAATAAAAAAGGTAATTTAATTTCAAAAAAAAATGATAATGTTTTATACTATTTTATTCATTCATATTATTGTAATCCAAAAAATAAAAATGATGTCTCTGCTTTTACAAAAATTAATATGTTTAAATTTGCATCAGCAATACAAAAAAATAATATATTTGCTACTCAATTTCATCCTGAAAAAAGTGGCATCAAAGGTATAGAATTTCTTAAAAAGGTTCTGATATGAAATCAAAAACTTTTTATGGTTTGCCAAAAAAAGTAATTTTTTGTAAAAAATCATTAATTTCTAATCAGAGACCAAATTCTACACAAGAACACAAGCATACAATTAAAAGTAAGAAAAAAACAATATTTATTGATAAAAATTTTATTTCAGACTCGTGGAAATATTCAAGAATAAAAAAAAAAATTGATTATAAAAAAAGAGAAAAACTCTTGTATAAACTACTAGATAAGCATAGAGGAAAATATGGAAAGTACGATTGTATAGTTCCTGGTAGTGGAGGAAAAGATAGTTGTTATGCCGCGCACTTACTAAAATACAAATATGGTATGTCACCTTTGACAGTTACATGGCCACCCATATTACCCACTAAATATGGAAAAGATAATTTTACTAACTGGTTAAAATCTGGAAATTTTAGAAATATTAGTGCCAAAAGGGATAAGAGAACTACACAAATATTAACTAGACTGGCAGTTTTAAATTTATTACACCCATTTCAATCTTTTATATTAGGTCAAAAAAATTTTCCTATAAAAACTGCTTTAAACTACGAAATTCCTTTAGTTTTCTATGGGGAAAATGAAGCCGAACATGGAAATCCAATCAGTGATAATAATTCATCTTTAAAAAAAAAATCTGAATATACTTTTGATAATTTAGAAGAAATTTATCTTGGTGGCGAAAGCTTTGATAATTTAATAAAAAAATTCGATCTAGATTTCAAAAATTTAAAAACATATTTGCCACCTACTAAAAAAGAATTAGGTAAATTTCCTTTGGAGATTCATTATCTTGGTTATTATGAAAAATGGATACCCCAAGAGGCATACTATTTTTCTGTAGAGAACTGTGGTTTTAAGCCTAGACCATTTCGGACAATGGGCACTTATAGTAAATATAATAGCATAGATGATAAATTTGATGATTTATATTTTTATACAGTTTTTATAAAATTTGGAATTGGTAGAGCTACTTATGAAGTTTCTCAAGAAATAAGAAATGATCATCTTTCAGTAGAGGAAGGAAAAAAACTAATCAAAAAATATGATGGTGAATTTCCCCAAAGATATTTTAGTGAAATGATGAAATATTTAAAAATAAATCCTAAATTCTTTGTTGAGCATTGTAATAAATTTAGGTCACCACATTTATGGAAAAGAGTTGGTAAAGAATGGAAACTAAGACACACAGTAAATTTGGATGGTACAGATGACAAATAATTACAGTGTTTTAATAATAGGAACAGGTAATATAGCAAAAAAACACTCAAATATTTTAAAAAAAAAAAATGTTAATAAAATAACTAATATTTCCTCAAGAAAATTTAATTTAAGTTTCCTTAAAAAAAATAATAATTTTGATTTTGCATTTATATGTTCACCTGCAAATATGCATTTAAATCACATTAAACTACTTTCAAAATTTGAAAAAGATTTTTTGGTCGAAAAACCACTAAGTCATGAAAACTTTGATTTTAAATCATTTTATAAAATCTTTAAAAAAAAAAAAACTCTTATAAAAGAAATTGGCTATGTATTTAAACATGATCAAAACGCTAAATGGATTAAAAATCAACTATCCAAAATAAAAAAAAATAGTAAAATTTATGTTGATATTTTTTGTCATTCAAATTTTATTAAATGGAGAAAAAAAAATTTTAGAAAAACTGTATCAAGTCAAAAAAAACTTGGTGGTGGTGTCTTAAATGAACTAAGCCACGAGATTCATTTAGCCCTTTGGTTATTTGGTAAACTAAAAATAAAATTAGTTAAAAATTATAAATATAAAAATTACAATCTTGATGTTGAAGATCATTCAATAATTAAAGCATATAACTCTAAAGCTGAAGTAAATTTCAATTTAAATATGTTGAGTAAAATCAATAAAAGACAAATCAAAATTTATCTAAACAAAAAAATTATTTTTTGGGATATGAAAAAAAATATTATTCAATTAAATAATAATGGAAATTTAAAGACTATAAATAAAGTTGTAAAAGATAAGTTTGAAATTCAAGTAGATAATTTTTTACAAACTTATAAATTTAAAAAAAAATTAGATGCACTACATGAAGGTTATAAAGTTGTAAATTTTATACATGAAGCAAAAAAATCAAGATTAATAAGAGTATGAAAACCCTTTCAATTTGTATACCGACATTTAATAGAGCTAATTGTCTGAGAAATTGTTTAAATTCAATCTATGAGTCAAAAAAAAATTCGGAATTAAATTTTGATGTTTGTATTTCAGATAACAATTCAACAGACGATACCCAACTAATTGTTGATGAATACAATAATAAATTAGATATTAAGTATCATAAAAATAATACAAATTTAGGTTTAGGTTTAAATATTTTAAAATCTGTTGAGTTATCGAATTCAGAATTTGCATGGATAATTGGAAATGACGATATGATTTTTTCTAATACTTTAGAAAAAGTTAATGATATGTTGAAAAATTATCCTAAAGTTGATTACTTTTTTGTTAATTCTAATCACTTAAGTTCAGAATTTGTATTTAGTCATAAGCAACCATTTAATCACAAAAATCTTCCTAAAAATATGGAACCATTTTCTAAAAAAAAAAATGATTTGTTATGTAATTATTTTGATTTAATACGTCCCGATTATTCGTTCGATTTTCTTTTGGGTATGTTTTTAAATATATTTAGAAGAGAAATGTGGGAAAATCATTTAAATCAAATAGACTTCAATTTAATTAAAGATACAAAAGTAATGTCTAATATTTACAATACATTTCCACATAATATAATATTTGCAAAAGCATTTAATAACTCAAAAGCTTTTTTTCATTCAAAACCTTTAATAATATCTCTTTATGGAGAAAGAAATTGGTGGAAAGATTTATACCCATTTGTTGAAGCAATCAGAATACCAGAGTTGGTAGATGTTTATAGAAAAAATGGTATGAATTATTTTAGATATATAATTTGTAAAAACTTTGCTGTTAGAAAACTATTACATAATATGGTTAAAATATCATTACTACCACATTATAGAGGTTTTGAATATTTAGAAGTCAACAAACATATATTTAAAAATTTATTTTATCCTACGATTTATGTAATGCCCATTTACTATTTGATTAGAAAAATATTTAAAATTATAAGAGGATTATTAAAACTATGAAATGTAAAAATTGTAAAAGTAAAAATTTAAAAAAAATTATTTTTTTAAATAAGCAGCCAATAAGTAGTGTTTTTTTTGAAAAAAAAAAAAACAATTTAAAAAAATATTCCTTAGATTTGTATGAGTGTAAAATCTGTAATTTGATTCAGTTTAAAACCTTACCACCACTTGATGATATGTATGGTGAAACTTATGGATATAGAACGTCACTAAGTCCATTAATGATTAATCATATGAAATTTAAATATAAAAATTTAAAAAAACAATTTAAAAAAAAATCTTTTATTTTAGACATCGGATCAAATGATGGAACTTTTTTGAATTTTTTTGCTTCCATTGGATTTAAAAATTTATATGCAATAGATCCTTCTTCATTTAAGTTTAAAAAATTTTATAATAAAAATATAAATTTAATAACAGATTATTTTTCAAAAAATAAAGTTATTAAGAGCATGTGGCCATCTCTGCAAAAGTTTGATCTAATAACATCTTTCGCAATGTTTTATGATATCGAGAATCCAAATAACTTTTGTAAAGATATAAGTGAACTATTGAAAAAAAACGGAGTTTGGGTACTTGAGCTATCCTACTTTCCTTTATTATTAAAAAATTTAACTTATGATCAAATTTGTCATGAACATGTAACATACTACACTCTTAGTACGTTTGAAAAGATCGCAAAAAAAAATAATTTAAAAATTATTGATTTTTCTTTTAATGAAATAAATGGTGGAAGTATTGAGATAAAATGTGCAAAAAAAAATAGTAATTTAAGAGCTAAAACAAAAAAAATTGAAAAATTATTAAAGAAAGAAAATATAATAAATTCAAATTCTTACAATAAATTTAACGATCGTATCGAAAATACAAAAAAAGTATTAAATTTATTTTTAAGTAAAATCAAACCAAGAGATATAATTGGTTATGGTGCAAGCACAAAAGGAAATATTGTTTTAAATCATTGCGAGATTACAAATAAAAATCTCAGTTATATTTGTGATGCAAATCCATATAAATTTAACAGATATACTCCAGGATCAAATATTAAGATAATTTCAAAAAAGGAAATGAGAATTAGGAAGCCAAAATATTTATTAGTCTTGATATGGTCTTTTAGATCAGAGGTAATAAAGCAAGAAATTAATTATATTAAAAATGGCGGTAAATTAATTTTTCATTTACCAATTTTTCATATTATTGATAAATATAACTATAAAAAATACCTGAAAAAAAATTTTAAATCTTTTTCGTTTGATATTTAAAAATGAGAGAATTAAGAAAATTTTATAATAATAAGACAGTCCTTATTACTGGACATACGGGGTTCAAGGGATCTTGGTTGGCTTATGCATTAAATAAATTTGGTGCAAAAGTTATTGGATACAGTCTCCCATCTGTGCAAAAAAATTCGAATTTTAATATTTTAAAATTAGATAAAAAAATTATTAATATTTATTCAGATATTAGAAACAAAACAGTGCTTAAAAATACAATGAAAAAGTACAGACCTGATATAATTTTTCATCTTGCTGCGCAACCACTAGTTAGAAAATCTTACGACGATCCTTTATTTACAATAGAAACAAATGTAAATGGTACTTTAAATATAATTAATAACTCAAAAGATTTAAAAAAATTGAAATCATTAGTAATTATCACATCAGATAAGTGTTATAAAAACAAAGAAAATATTAATGGATACAACGAAAGTGACGAATTAGGAGGAGATGACCCTTATAGTAGCTCAAAAGCATCAGCAGAAATTATTACACATGCTTATATCAAATCTTACTTTAAAAATAAAAAAAAATTAGGAGTTGCAACTGCTAGGGCTGGAAATGTTATTGGTGGAGGTGATTGGTCTGAAAACAGAGTAATTCCTGACTTTATAAAGTCAATTTTAAAACAAAAGAAATTTTTTTTAAGATCTCCAAAATCAACTAGACCATGGCAACATGTTTTCGATATTATATTTGGATATATTCTTTTAGCTAAAAAAATTTATAGAACAAATAAATTCAACGGTTCATATAATTTTGGACCAAACAAAAAAGAAATAATGAATGTTATTCAAATTATAAATTATATTAAAAAAAAAATTAGGTCTAAAAAAAAAATAAATGTTAAGAAAATAAAGTTTCTAAAAGAGACAAAAACACTTGTATTAAAATCTTTTAAGTCAAAAAAAATTTTAAAATGGAAATGTAATTTTTCACTTAAGAAAACTCTCGATGTAACTGCAGAGTGGTATAATTGTGTAATATTAAAAGAAAATGTCCAAAAACTTTCTGAAAAACAGTTTAATAAATATTTTTTTTATGATTGATGGAGTAAAAATAACAAAAAGAAAACAGATTGTAGATGATAGAGGAAAAATCATGCACATGCTCAGAAATGATGACAAAATTTTTAAAGCTTTTGGGGAAATTTATTTTTCTTGTATTTTTCCTAATAAAGTTAAAGCTTGGCATTTACATAAGAAAATGACTTTAAACTACGTTGTTGTTGCTGGAAAAATTAGACTCGTTTTATATGATGATAGAAAGGAAAGCAAATCCTACGGCAAAATACAGGAAATAATTCTCTCTAATGACAATTATAATTTAATCACAGTACCCCCTCTGATTTGGAATGGATTTAAATCACTGGGTAATAATACATCAATAATTGCAAACTGCTCAGATATTCCACATGAGCATGATGAAATTTTACGACGAGATTATAATGATCAAAACATACCTTACTCTTGGGACGATTAGATGTTAGCAGTAATTTTAGCAGGTGGTAAAGGAACTAGAATTTCAGAATATACAAAATCGATACCCAAACCAATGATAAAAATTGGTAATAAACCAATCATTGAACACATAATAAATATTTATTTTAAATATGGAGTAAAAAAAATAATTATTGCTGCTGGTTACAAATTTAAAATTATTAAATCTCATTTTAAAAAAGATAAAAAAGTAATTGTGATAAACACTGGATTAAATTCATTGACAGGACTAAGAATAAAAAAATTATCAAAAATAATAGGTAATAATAAATTTTTTCTTACATATGGTGATGGTTTATCTAATATAAATATTAAAAAACTATTAGAAGCTCACAATAAAAGTAAAAAAATAGGAACGATGACAATTGTTCATCCACCAGCTAGATTTGGGGAAGTAGAATTTAAAAAAAATTTAATTACAAGCTTTGAAGAAAAACCACAATTACAAAAAGGATGGATTAATGGTGGTTTTTTTGTTTTTGAACCAACATTCTTAAAAGTTTTAAATCAAAAAAATGTAATGCTTGAAAGAGAACCTCTTCAAAGATTAGTAAAAAAAAAGCAGCTTAATGCTTATATTCATAGAAGTTTTTGGTTTTGCATGGATAATTTAAGAGACAAACAAGTTTTAGAAAAATTAAATAAATCAAAAAAAAAATACTGGAAATAAATGAATATTTTGATTTATGGAGGATCTGGTTACCTAGGTGGATTGATTGCAAATAGTCTTTGTTACAAATATAATATAACTGTCTGTACAAGAAGATTAGATAAGACAAATAATTATAAAAAAAATATTACTTTTAAAAAGATTAATTATAATTCTCTAAAGCATTTCAATAATAATGAAAAAAAAAAAAATAGATTTAATAATACATTTAGTGGGCATGAATAAATCAGAAAGTATAAACAATCCAAAAAAAAGTTTAGAGCTTAAGAAAAAAGTAACGCTAAATATAGTTAAATTAGCCAATAAGAAAAATTGTAGAATATTTTATTTTTCTTCAATTCAAGTATATAAAAATTTTGACAAAGAAAAAATTATAAATGAAAAATCTAATTTAAGTAATTCAAATTCATATATAAAAGGGCACTTGTTAGCAGAAAAAATTTTATTATCTAAATCTAATAATTTAAAAAAAGTAACAATTTTAAGATTATCCAGTGTTTTTGGAACTAATATAATAAATTCCTCAAAAGAATTAATATTTACGTTAGCTAACAATTTTTGTTATCAAGCAATTAGAAAAAAATATATAACTGTAGAAAATCCATCGTTAGTAAGAAATTTTCTGCCATCACAAATTTTAATTAAATATTTAAATTTACTAATCAACAAAAATTTTAAAAGTAATAAAATATTTAATTTAGGATACAGGTCTTTAACTCTAGAAATGCTTTCAAATATTATTAAAGAAAGGTCAGAAAAAATATTAAAAACAAAATGTATTTTAAATTTAAAAAATAAACCAAATAAAAATAAAAACTTACTAATTTATAAAAGTAATTTTTTAAATTTAAAATATAACAAATCAATTTTTAACAAAGAAATTGATAATTTGCTTAAATTATTTAAAAAAAATATATATGAAAAAAAAAAATATTACTGAGAGTAAGTATTGGAAATATAAAGATCAAAAAATAAAATATAATTTTTTATCAAATTTTATCAAAGCAGTTTTTGAAAAATTTTTTGGATTAAAAATAATTAAAAAAAAAAACTATAATAACTCCTTTGAAACTTCCTCGTATCTTAAATCTCAAAATTTAATTAAAGTTAGAAATTATTATCTTCAAGAAAAAATACAAAAATTCCTTAAAGAATTAAAATTACCATTTAATAAAAGGAAAATATTAAGTCTTATAATCGAGCATGATAAAATTTTTTATAAAAAAAATTTTATAGATAATAATTATGGAGGAATGGGATTCAATAATAGTCTATTTATATTTATTTTTTTGCGACATTTAGATGTTGATTTAATTATAGAATCTGGCATTTGGAAAGGTTATAGCACTTATCTTTTTGACCAATATCCAAAAAAAATTAAAAAGATTTCATTTGATATAAGTTTTGATGAGTTAAAATATGTATCCAAAAAAACTGAATATTGTGAATTTGATATTACCAAGTATGAATTTAAAAAAATTAAAAATTTAAAAAAAATTTTAGCGTTTTATGACGATCATATAAGCCAATATGATAGACTTAAACTTTCATTTGAAAAAAAATTTTCATATTTAATATTTGATGATGATTTAGAGCCTTCAGCAATACATTCAGATGGTTGGCCATCATTACCCACTCTCTCAATGTTGTCTTCTAAATTTAAGATTAAAGAATTTGAGTGGAATTCAATAAACAAAAATGCAAAAGCTAATTTAAATCATTTTAAATTTAAAAATATTCTAAAAAATTATAGATATGTAAAAGCGCCAAACATAAGTAAAATCACTGGCTATTATAATCAACCACAAATGAGTTTTTTAATAAAAAAATGAAAAAAAAAATATTTTGTTTTGATATAGACGGAGTAATTTGCAAAACTCAAAATGGAAAATACAAAGATTCTATACCAATAAAAAAAAATATAAATTTTATTAATAAACTTTATGACGAGGGTAATTATATAAAATTATTTACTTCAAGGTATATGGGAAGGTTTAATGAAAATATAAAAAAAGCAAAAAAAAGTGGATTTAAATTAACAGAAAAACAAATGTTAAGTTGGAAAGTTAAGTATCATAAATTAATTTTAGGAAAACCTTCTTACGATTATTTTATTGATGATAAAGCTTTTAACTCTATTAAAGAATATCTTTTTAAAAAAAATGATTAAGGATATTTTTTTTTCAATAATTATCCCAACATTTAATAGAGAAAAAAAAATTAAATTTGCCATAAACTCAGTAATTAATCAAAAATATCAAAACTGGGAACTTATTATAGTTGATAACAATTCTACCGATAATACTAAAAACTTAGTCGAGTCCTACAAAAATAAAAATATTTTTTTTTATGAAATAAATAATGAAGGAGTAATTGCAAAGTCTAGAAATTATGGAATAGAAAAATCTCGCGGAGAATATTTATGTTTTTTAGACTCAGATGATTGGTGGGATAAAGATAAACTACAGCATGTGAATTTAGCTGCTCAAGAAGGGTATTCATTTATATATCATGATCATCATGTTTATTCTCCTAAAAGTTTAATAAATAAAAGAAAAATAATAAGTAAAAATCTAGATAAACCTATTTTTAACAATTTAAAAAAATATGGACAATCTTTTGCAACCTCTTCAGTAACAGTAAAAAAAGATATTTTTAAACAAACTGGCTATTTTGATATAGGTAGAAAATATATTTTCTACCTATATCAAAATAGCCAGTTTGTTTAAAAATATCTTTTTT
>MDTB01191641.1_pt1 | contig 35525 bp, 35 predicted proteins | sample 811161 | NCBI WGS metagenome assembly MDTB01 (sample SAMN05326650, study PRJNA326480) | marine metagenome | isolation source: seawater | place: Mediterranean Sea | collected 2009 | reverse complement strand
CGCTGCCGTTCGACTTGCATGTGTAAGGCATGCCGCTAGCGTTCAATCTGAGCCAGGATCAAACTCTTCAGTTTAATCTATTAATTTCTATACTCAAAATAAGACGTTAATTAGAGATAATTTATCTCGCAAAAACATTACAAATTAGTGGGCATAGATAGTATTGCTGTGCAATATCACCAAAATGCCCACACTTATCGGCTGTAAATTTTTAAAGATCGAATTTCCTTACGGAACCTTGAATACTATTACGCGACTGTAACTTTGTCAATATTTCTAAACAAAATCGCTAATCAAAGTTTTTAAAGCTTCTCCTGGCGATTTTGCTGAAATTAGTGATTCTCCAATTAGAAAAGAGTTGATGTTGTGTTTCATAAGGTGACGGATATTCTCAGATGATGAAATACCACTCTCAGATATGATTAGCCTATTTTTTGGGATGTAAGAGTTTAGTCTGATAGAAGTATCAATGTCGACTTTAAATGTGTTTAGATCTCTATTGTTCACACCGATCAATCGGGATTTGCAAGAAAGAGCCAATTCGACTTCAGACTCGTCATGGACCTCAATTAAAACGTCCATTCCCAATGATAAAGCTTGGTCTTCCAACTCAATCATTAAACTAGGAGTTAGAGCTGCTACTATTAATAAAATGCAGTCTGCACCGGAGGCTCTAGATTGAAGAATTTGATAAGGATCAATGATAAAATCTTTTCTTAGTATGGGTATGGTGCAATTTTTTTTGACAGAAATCATATCCTCAATGCAACCACCAAAAAAATTTTTATCAGTCAATACAGAAATACAAGAGGCTCCTGCAATCTGATACGCAATAGCTATCTCAGAGGGTACAAAATTATCCCTTAAAATACCTTTACTAGGACTCTTTTTTTTAACTTCGGCTATTACTCCAGGGTGTTTCTTATTCTTAGCGTTTTGCAGACTTTGATAAAAAGATTTAATACTAAACATAGAGCAATCATTCTCATAGGAGTGCATACTTCGTTTTTTTTTATGCATCTCTACTTCCAAAATCTTGGATGCAATGATCTCTTTTAATATTCCGTTCAAATTTTTCCTACTTAGACGAAGTAAAATGGACAAATTTTTCAAGTGACACTCTCGCAGCACCAGATTTAATTGTATCAAATGCTTTAAAGATTCCATCTCTTAACGTGGGTGCAACCCCACCAACATACAGTGCTGCCCCTGCATTGACAGCAACAATATCACGAGCATTTCCTGGCACATCTGTTAATGCTTCGAGAACTAACTTTTTACTATCTTCAATGTTTTGAGTTTTAATTGATTCAAAAAAATCTACACCATATGAATTTTTTAGTCCCATGTTTTCTGGGTTGATTAATCCCTCAGTAATTTGGTTTTTTTTTAATTCAGCAAAATATGTATTTCCAACTAAAGAGATTTCATCAAGACCATTTTCTCCATGTACTAGCAAAACATGCTCTGCACCTAAAATGCGTAAAACTTCTGCCAACGGTTTTAGTAGCTTTTTGTCAAACACACCCATGAGTTGCCTTTTGGCTCTTGCAGGATTGGTTAATGGTCCAAGTATATTAAATATCGTTCTTACACCTAAATCACGTCTAATAGGAGCAACATTCTTCATGGCTGTATGATGATTTGGCGCAAACATAAATCCAATTCCTGTCTTCTCGATACAATCTCGAACATCATCAGACTTAAGATTAATATTTACACCCAATCCTTCAAGCAAATCAGCACTGCCTGTGCTGGATGAAACAGCTCTCCCCCCGTGTTTTGCAACCTTTATACCAGAAGCTGCTACTACAAACATTGCTGCCGTTGAAATATTAAAAGTATTGGCACCATCTCCCCCTGTACCACACAAATCTACTATTTCTTTATCACCTAAATCAACCCCAGAAACTAATTCTCTCATCACATCAACTGCACCAGTTATTTCCTCAACTGTTTCGCCTTTAACTCTTAATGCAAGAATGACTGCAGCCACCTGAGCAACCGATAGTTCGTTCAACATTATTTTCTTAATAATTGAACGAGTTTCAGATCTTGATAGATGTTTTTTTTCCACTAATTTGTTGAGTGCTTCTGACACTGTTGGATCGGGAGTTCCTGAGAGCAAAACAGAAGTGTTCATTCAAACCTCCAGAAAGTTTCTTAAAAGCTGAAAGCCGTGCTCTGTCATAATAGCCTCCGGATGATACTGCACCCCAAAAAAAGGTAGTGTTCTATGAGTTATCGCCATAATTTCTTCGTCTTCACTCCAGGCAGAGATTTCAAAACAAACAGGTAAGGTTTTGTTTTCTATAGCCAGAGAATGATACCTAGTAACATTGTAGGGGCTAGGTAACCCAGAAAATAATCCCTTGCCCTCGTGAATTACAGATGAAACCTTACCATGCATTATAGATTTTGCTCTTATGACTTTGGCTCCAAAAGCAACTCCGATAGATTGGTGTCCGAGACAGACACCAAGAACGGGTAACGGGTTAGATAATTTGCTGATAAATTTTATAAGCTCAACCGAAACACCTGCAGAATCAGGTTTTCCGGGGCCAGGTGATATTACCACCTTATCAGGGTATGAGGACAATCCCTCAGACATGAGTTCTTTAACAGATAGAACATCATTACGAACAGTAACCACCTCTGCTCCAAGTTGGCTAAAGTATTGAACCAAATTATAAGTGAACGAATCGTAATTATCAATCATCAATAACTTCATTTAGTCCAACTTTTAATTTAAGGGTTTACAAATATTTATCATTGAACATTTCTCTCAACCATTTCTGCTGCTCTAAGTACGGCCATGGCTTTATGCTCACTCTCTAACCATTCTTTTTCAGGCACTGAATCTGCAACAATCCCGGCGCCAGCCTGGACAGTCAGAAAGCCATCCTTTAAGACACCTGTTCTAATTGTAATTGCTAGGTCCATTTCTCCAGTGAATGATAAGTAACCACAGGCACCTCCGTAAACACCTCTTCTTTGGGGTTCAAGCTCATCTATTATTTCCATAGCTCTTATTTTAGGAGCTCCACTCAAAGTTCCAGCAGGAAATGTTGCCCTTAAAACATCAATAAAAGATAAGTCTGGTTTTAATTTCCCTTCAACTTGAGAAACTAAATGCATTACATGCGAATATTTTTCTATTATCATTTTCTCAGTCAAATTAACACTACCTGGCTCTGCAATTCTACCTATGTCATTTCTCGCTAAATCAATTAGCATCACATGTTCAGCACATTCTTTGGGATCACCTATTAATTCATTTTCATTTTGCAGGTCTTCTTCTTCATCCTTACCCCTAGGTCTGGTTCCAGCGATTGGTCTTATCGTAACTTTATTATTTTTTTGTTCGCTAGATTCATCCTTATCCTGTCTTACCAATATCTCAGGAGAAGCTCCAACAACTTGAAAATCACCAACATTATAATAGTACATGTATGGAGAGGGGTTTATCGATCTTAATGCCCGGTACAAAGACAATGATGAACCTTTAAATGGCTTAGTTAAAGACTGTCCTATAACGACTTGCATTACTTCTCCATCCGCAATATATTTCTTAGCTTTAACTACTGAATTTAAAAATTCACTTTTGGGAAAATGCCTAACAACATCCTCAGACTCAGTGGCATAAGTTTGATCAATTACAAGGGGGTTAGCAAGCAATAGTGAAAGCTTGTCTAGTTTTTTTGTGGCCTTTTTATGTGCATCTTTTTCTTTTGGATCTGCGTAAACAATTAGAGTAATATTTCCAGCCACATTATCAAAAACCACTAGCTCCTCAGTAAGCATTAACAATATATCAGGTACATTCGGAGTTAATGGTTTAGACAAAAAATTTGTATTTTTAAGTCTGGGTTCAATATAACGAATTGTGTCATAGCCAAAATAACCAGCAAGCCCACCACAAAACCTCGGCAGGTCATCACCTGTGGGTGCGACTTTAAATCTTTTCATAAAACTTTTAATGTAATCTAAAGGGTCTCCTTTATGAGCTTCAATGATCTCATCTGATTTCATCAATTTCAAATCTTGGCCATAAACCTCTATTTTAATCTTTGCTGGCAAACCAATAAAAGAGTATCTTCCGAATCTCTCACCGCCGTGGACAGATTCTAAAAGGAAACTATTCTTGGCATTTGCTAATTTCATATAGACAGATAAGGGAGTATCAATGTCAGCAGTTAGCTTCCTAGTTACAGGCACTCTATTGAAACCTCTTTCTGCAAATTCCAAAAATTCTTTCGTTGGCATCGATTTCATCTTTGTTGTTGATCCAAAGCTTTCCTAAAGTCCTTAAAAATTTTATCGTAGCCAACGGATAAAGTTTTATCTCTAAAATTAAAAATCCCAGATCCAATAACAAAAGTATCAGCACCGCTTGTTTCAATGGATTTTATATTTTCCAACTTAATGCCACCATCAACCTCAAGTCTGATTGGCTGTCCTCCCTGCTCAACATGTTTATCTATTTTTGTTCTAACCATGGAAATTTTTTTAAGAGAATTCTGGATAAAGGTCTGACCAGCGAACCCAGGATTGACAGACATAATTAAAATGATATCTAGCTTAGGCATAACCCAATCCAGAAAACTAACAGGTGTTGATGGATTCAAAACTAAACCAGTTTTGCATCCATTTTCTTTAGCTATGGTTAGACTTCTGTCAACATGAGCAGTTGCTTCAGGGTGGAATGTGATTTGATTAGCACCAGCTTTTGCAAAATCTACAATCAGTTTATCAACCGGACTAGTCATTAAGTGAACATCAATTGGAATTTGAACAATTGACCTAATTGATTTACAAATAATTGGACCAAATGTAAGGTTGGGTACAAAATGATTGTCCATAACGTCAAAATGAATGTAATCAGCACCGGCCTTTTCAACAGCAAGAACCTCATCACCCAAACTTAAAAAATCAGCTGACAGTATACTTGGTGCTAAAAAATTAATCTTTTTGTTTTTTCCCATAAGTTCAGTGCCAGTTGTTAGAATGGAATATAGCTAACACCCTATTTTTTTCCCTTAAATGTCCACCAAACAAAAAGAATAAGAATTAGCCCTGCCAATAAAGCCTCCGCAAGAATAATAGCCATGTTAAAAAAATCCTCTATTAAATTCAAAAACCAAGAAAATTATAAGATAAATAAAAAAATCTCATTAATTATTTTGAGCTTTATTTTACTCGGTTGTAGCTCCAACTACCAAAGAATCCCCGCGCCAATTACAAATACTAATATCCAAAAAAAAGAACCCTCTGTTAAACCGAAAGCTACACTCAAAAAGATTCCACTAGAAACTTTTGCATTGTCTCCTATTTGGTCAGCAAATGGAAAGCTATCTCCAAAAAAATTTACACAAATTCCTGGCTGGTCGGAAGAGGACTTTTCAATGGTTTGGGATGCTTGGAAAAAAAATTGCCATGCTATGTCTTTAAAAGACGCAAAATTTAATAAAATTTGTTCTAAATCAGAAAAAATAAATCCAACAAGACAGTTAGAAATCAAGGAATTTTTTGAAAAAAACTTCCAACCCTTTAAAATCATGTCTCCCCCCAACACTATTACTGGTTACTATGAGCCCATACTCAAAGGGTCCTTAAATAAAACCAATCGATTTTCATATCCCCTGCATAGCAGACCTGCAGACCTAATTATAAAAAAAATGCCCAAAACTTCCGGGCAAAAACAGAATTGGTTTCATGGTAAAAAAATAAAAAATATGTATGGCGACAAATTAGTACCTTATCCATCTCGCAAAGAACTTTATTTGTCTAAGTATCTAAAAAATTTCGAGATGGTCTATCTTGAAAATCCTATAGATGTTTTTTTTATGCAAATACAAGGCTCTGGGAGGATTGAGCTTGATAATGGACAAGTAATGAGATTGGGTTTTTCTGCTTCAAATGGACACCCCTATCGATCAATCGGAAATTGGTTAATAAAAGAAGGTGAAATGGAACCATCATCTGCAAGTATGCAGGGGATCAAAAATTGGCTAAAGGAAAACCCTACTCGACTTAACGAACTTTTGTTCCAAAATCCAAGAATGATTTTTTTCAAAAATTTAACCAACTCTATTAATTCAGATGATGGGCCTATTGGTTCACTTGGAGTTCCATTAACACCAGGCAGATCAATTGCAATTGACACAAAATATGTTGCCTTGGGATTACCAGTTTTTTTATCTACTAAGCTACCCAAGTTTAAAAAAGGAATTTCCAATGGGAATAGATTGGTTTTTGCTCAAGATACTGGTAAGGCTATTAAAGGTCCCAACCGTGGAGACTTGTTCTTTGGTTCTGGTTATAAGGCTGGTAGTCAAGCCGGAAGCATGAAATATTCGGGAACCATGACAATAATGATTCCCAAATTGGATTCTTTTTAGAGATTAATCAATCCAATACTGATATCTGACCAAATTCTTTTTCAAGTAATTCTTTACTCACGGCTCCCGGGATTCTTTTGCCAGATATTAAGTAAGATGTTGGAGTAGCGTTGATTCCAAGTTTTTTTGCTAAATCTAAAAGTTCATTTTCAGGAAAAGTACAATCATTAAGAATCTCATTTGGTGATGTATCTCTAGCCATAAAATCTGTCCATGCTTTACCTTGATCTTCAGAGCACCATATTTTTTTTGAAATTTCAGCCGATTTTTCACTGATAATTGGTAAAAGGAATGTATAAATGGTTAAGCCATCAATTTCTTCAAGAGTCATTCTAAATTTTTTACAGTAACTACAAAAAGGGTCTTCGAAAACTGCTATTGTTCTGCCTTTATTAACATTTGTGCCAGTTTGAGTTTTAATGGCAATATCAAGTGGTAAAACTGAAAAGTCAATTGTAAAAATTTTTTCAAGTCTCGAGGCGGTTAAATCTTCTCCTGTTTTTAAGTCTATCATTCTTCCCTCAATTAGGACGTAATTGGCTTTAGCATCCACATAAATTAATTGGTTGCCGATTCTTACCTCCAAAACTCCCAACATAGGAGTTTTTTTAACAGAATCAACTTGGTATCTTCCGTTAAGCCATTTTTCAACTGCTTTTGATACTGTGTTTTTTTGATTTTCAGAAACTTTTTTATGCTCAACAGCAAAGGAGGAAATGTTAGCAGTTGAGACAAATAAAAAGAACAGTGAAAAAATTAAATTTTTCTTTTTTGACATACAAAGGTTTGTGAATATTGGCAAAACATAAGTCCTTCAAAAAGTTGACCGTGCCCTTAAAATTAAATTTTTCTTAACTATAGGTATTTTATCAACAAAATTCAAACCAAAACCCCTGAATGAAGAAACGTATTTCCCGGAGGATCCAAAAAAATCAACTAAAAAGTCTAAAGAATGTTGAACTAATAAAACTTTTTTTAAACGGTCAGAGTTGTAATCCTTCAGTTTTTTTTTGTCACCGGGATCAAAATTAACCTTATCATCACAAAACCAATCACAATGATTAAATAATGACATTAAGTCATAAATTCCTAAATTTAGACCTAAACCAGCAAGTGGATGAATTGTATGAGCTGAGTCTCCAACCAACGCTATACGCTTTCCGACATAGCTATCGACAGTAGATAAAGATAAATTTACAAAACTTAAATCACTTGCTAACTTTAAATTTCCAAATCGTTTTTTTGTAATTGTATTGAGGTAGTCATTAAAAACATCTTTTTTTTCAGCCATAAGTTTTTGTCCTATGGCTATGGGCAAAGACAACACCATAGAAAATCTTCCTTCAACTGTTGGTAGTAATGCCAAAATTTCTTTTTGGTTGAACCACTGGCACGCGATAGATTCATGTTTTTTTTCGGATGAAATATCTGCAACTATAGCCATTTGATTGTAGTTTTTTACTCCCCAAAGGATTCCGGCTTTTTGTCGTGCCCAAGAATTAACTCCATCAGTACCAATAAGCAATCTTGATTTACAGTTATATAATTTTTGATTCTCTATGAAGTTAAGCTTTACATATTCTTCTTCTCCTACCTCAAAATATTCTAAGGTGTCGGGACTGCTCTCAATAATATAAATATTTGGAATTTTTTGATCAACGTAAAGGTGCTCCATCAGATAATCGTGGTTAATAATTTTAGCCAAGTATCTTTTTTTTGCCTCTTTTGCATCAAGAGTTATTTTTCCTATTCCGTTTACTATTTCCATCGAGCAGATATCTTGCATATTCGAATCGATAGGTTTTTTTATGCCGAGGCTGTTTATTAATTCTATTGAAGACGGAGCAAGAGCATAAGACCTTGATGGTGAATTATTCTTCTTTCGAAAAATTACCTTCGGTCCAATTAATAAAGTTTTTAAACCTGCTTTGGCTGCAGTAAGTGCAGTTAAATTTCCAACCACACCTCTGCCTAATATTGCCACATCAAAAATATCAAGAGTTTTCATTTTTCAGCAGAGGAAGACTTGGCAATATCTTTTCTGTAATGCATTCCCTCAAAAAAAACATTTTTTAATTCCTCGTATGCATTTTTTCTGGCACTATTTAAATCATTTGCTATCGCTGTAACACACAAAACTCTACCTCCAGAAGTAAGAACGTTATTATTATTTTTTATCGTTGAAGCATGAAATATTTTGGGATTGGTCTTTTCTAATTTAATACTCGGTGAAAAATTCACCTCTCTTCCTGTTATTGGACTCTTTGGATACCCTTCAGAGGAGACAACAATTCCGAGTGATGTGCGAGGATCCCAAAAATTTTCGTATTCTTCAATTTCATTTAATTTCCCATCAGCAGATAGCTCAAGCAAGTTAAAAAAGTCCCCTTTGAGTTTCATCATTAAAATCTGAGCCTCAGGGTCGCCCAAACGACAGTTGAATTCTAGAACCTTTATGCTTTTATCAGGCTGGATCATCAAACCTGCATATAAAAACCCGGTGTAGGTAACACCATCATTTTTCATACCTTCAACGGTCGGCAATATTACCGTTTTAATAATTAAGTCATACAAATCCTCGTCGACCATATCAACCGGTGAGTATGCACCCATTCCACCTGTATTTGGCCCTTCATCATCATCGAGTAATCTTTTGTGATCTCTTGAGGTTGGAAAAGGGAAAATATTTTTTCCGTCAGTCAAAACGATAAAACTTATCTCTTCTCCGGTCAAAAAATCCTCAATGATTATGGAGTCACTGGAATTATCAAAACGTTTTTTCTCCAAACATTCATCTATAGCAAAGTATCCTTCAGACAGAGACTTTACAATAAACACTCCTTTCCCAGAGGCAAGCCCATCAGATTTGATTACTAATGGTAATTTTTGATTTTTTAAATATTCTTTGGCTTTTCTACTGTCATCAAAGGAGCAGAAATTAGCGGTCGGAATTGAATACTTTGACATAAAAGATTTTGCAAACTTTTTTGAGCCTTCTAGTTTTGCAGCTAATTTCGATGGACCAATTATTTTTAGCCCTTTAGATTTAAATAAATCAACAATACCGTCTACTAAAAATTGCTCTGGGCCAACTACAGTAATATCAATTTTTTTTTGAATTGCAAACCCAAGAATACCATCTAAATTAAAATTTGCTCCATGGTTCACATTTTCAATTTTAGGTTCTATTTCAGTACCCCCATTACCAGGGAAGATATATACATTTTTTACTCGGGGTGACTGTGACAGTTTCCATGCGACAGCATGTTCTCTTCCACCGCCTCCAACTACTAAAACCTTCATTAATCTGATCCCTCTATAATTAGGATATTTGAATAAACGTTTTGAACGTCGTCAATAGCCTCAATGGAATCAAGTAACTTTTGAACTTGAACTGCTTGTTGGCCAACTAATTGTGTCTCATTTAAAGCCTTCATTGTCACTTCTGCAAATACCGGAATTAAATTGCGAGTAATTAAGGCGTCTTGGATAGAAGTAAAATACTTAGGCTCACCTAAAACCTCAATATATTTGCTCTCAGAAACTATAACGTCATCTGCACCAACATCCAAAACAATTTCCATTAATGATTCCTCGTCAATTTCCGGTTTCAAAATAAATTGACAACAGTGCCTGAAAAGGAACGAAACAGAACCATCAGTACCGAGATTTCCTCCATTTTTTGAGAAGGCATGTCTGACCTCCGAAACTGTTCTAGTTTTATTATCTGTAACACAATCTACGATTATTGCAGTTCCAGCGACTCCATAACCTTCATACCTAACTTCTTCGTAACTGATTCCTTCAAGCTGTCCTGAACCTCTCTTAATTGCGTCACTCACTTTTTCTTTTGAAAGGTTGGCATCTTTGGCTTTGTCCATGGCCAGTCTAAGTCTTGGATTTGTTCCAGCATCAGACCCTCCCATTCGTGCAGCAACTGTTATTTCTTTGATCAGCCTACCAAAAATTCGGCCTCTGCGCTCATCTTGCCTATTTTTCCTGTGCTGGATATTTGCCCACTTGGAATGTCCTGCCATTTTTCTTTTGCGCCGTTAAAATAAAGTTATTACAAATAAAAATATTAGATAAACATAAACTAATAAATAAACTATAACAGTAGTAAAATTTATTATTTGCAAATTTTGAAAGGATGACAAATTGGAATATTCGATAGAAATAGGCAAAAATGGTCCACCGGAAGTTATGAATTTGATAACCTCACCAATACAAACTCCGAAGGAAGGAGAGGTTTTGATTCGTCATAAAGCCATAGGAGTCAACTATATTGATGTTTATTATAGGAATGGTACATACCCCTTAGCGAGTTTGCCTGGAAAAATAGGCCATGAGGCTTCTGGCATCATTGAAGCTGTGGGAGATGGAGTTAAAAACTTCAAAGAAGGTGATCGAGTGGCTTATGTAACTGCTAGTCCTGGAAGTTACTCAACTTCTAGATGCGTTCCCTCAGAAATCGTAATTAAAATTCCCAAACATGTCGATTATGACACTGCTGCAACTATGCTTCTGAAGGGAATGACTGTTCATTATCTTTTTACAAGAACCTCAAATCTTCAAAAATTTCACACAATTCTTTTCCATGCTGCGGCAGGAGGAACTGGACTTATTGCAATGCAATGGGCAAAACTAATGGGGGTCAACACCATAGGAACAGTAAGTTCAGAAGAAAAAATTAAATTAGCAAAAAAATTTGGTGCCAATTATGTAATTAATTATGCTCGTGAAGATTTTGTCGATAAGGTAATTGAAATTACTAAAGGCAAAAGAGTTGATGTGGTATTTGATTCTATTGGACAAAAAAGTTTTTACCAATCTTTAAGATGCTTAAAAAAATATGGTTTGATGGTCTCATTTGGAAATTCTTCAGGTAAATTACCATCTTTTGACTTGGGACTTTTGAATGGTAATTTATTTATTACAAGACCTACTCTTTGGTCCTACACTTCAAATTCAAATGAGTTGGAGACTACATCTAGAGATTTAATAGATCTAGTTGTTACCAAAAAAATTCAAATACCTGTTTTTCAAAAATATCCTTTAGCAGAAGCTGTTAAAGTTCACACTCTACTAGAAACAAGAAAAACAATTGGTTCAACAATTCTCATACCTTAAGTATAAAATGAGCATCGACAGGTCTTTTATCTCAACAAGCAGGCTGTTTTCTGAGGAAAAATATGAAAAATTATGTAATAACAGGGTAGGTATCATTGGTCTTGGTGGAGTAGGATCTTGGGCAGCCGAAGCATTAGCTAGGAGTGGATTAAAAAAACTTGTTCTTGTGGATTTTGATCACATCTCTGAATCAAATATTAATCGGCAAGTTCAAGCCACAGTTGAGAGTTTAGGAATGTCAAAAACTAAAGCTTTGTCCAAAAGATTATTTACAATTAATCCAAGAATTGAAATAAAGATATACGATGGTTTTTTTTCAGCAAAGAATCGAAATACTATATTCGATGAACAACATACAGATTTTTGGATTGATGCGTGCGATGATTTATCAGCAAAGCTTGTTTTAATCAATTCTTTTAAGAAAAAAGAAATAAAAAAAAATGTTCTTATTTGTGGAGCAGCAGGAGGTAAGACTGACCCTTTTACTATAATTCACACCGATTTATCTAAAACTGAGCAAGACCCTCTATTATCCAAACTTAGGTATACATTGCGTAAGAACCACAATTTTTCAAGGGCTGGAAAAATGGACATCCCAGTTCTTTTCTCAAACCAAAGCCCAAAAAAGACAAACCTCAACAAGTCATCACGAATAAGTTGTTTAGGTTATGGTTCTATTGTCACTGTAACAGCTACATTTGGAATGAAGGCATGCTTTATTGCTTTGAGTGAGTTAATGAGATTAAAATCAATTACCAAATGATCTCATGTCTACAACAAACCTGTATTTTACGTCGTTTTTTTTCATCCTTATATAAGCTTCATTGATTTGTTCCAACTGAATTATTTCCACATCTGCCTGTATATTTTTCAAACCACAAAAATCTAACATTTTTTGCGTCTCATTTACCCCCCCAACCAAGGAACCGGAAATATTTCTTCTGCCAAAAATCAACGGCCTTGAGTTTAATTCTCCTGTAGGCCCAATGGAACCAACAACGCACATAGTTCCATCGACTTTTAATAATTCCATGTAATTGTTTACGTTATGAGCGACAGGAATAGTATTAAGAATAAAGTCAAATTTGTTCTGGGCATATTCCATTTCACTTTGTTTTGATGAGACGATTACTTCATCTGCACCAAGCATTAATGCATCATTTACCTTACCCTCTGAAGTTGTTAATACTATAGTTTTTGCCTGGAGGGCTTTTGAAAATTTAACAGCCATGTGACCCAACCCACCAAGTCCAATTATGCCAACAGTCATACCTCTACTTACTTTCCAATGATTTAACGGCGAAAAAACAGTAATTCCCGCACAAAGAAGAGGAGCTGATTTAGCTGAATTCATGTTATCAGGTAAAGTAAAAACAAAGTGTTCGTCCACAACGATGTACTTTGAATAACCTCCGAAAGTGTGCCCACCAGGATCAGAAGTTGGGTCATTGTAGGTTTTTGTTAATTGACCTCTACAGTATTGCTCAAGATCATTCAGGCATGAACTACAAGTTCTACAAGAATTAACAAAACATCCAACAGCAACTCTTTGATCAACATCAAAGCCAGACACACTTGTACCAAACTTCTTTACAAGTCCTATTACCTCATGCCCACCAACAAAAGGATATTTGGTAATTCCCCAATCATTTTTAGCGTAATGAAGATCAGTATGACAGACGCCACAAAATTGTATTTCAATTAGAATGTCTTTATGACCGATATTCCTTCTTGTTATAGAATATGCTTCAAGTTGCTTTGTTTGGGATTGTGTTGCATAACAAGGTGTTTTCAACATAAATTTTTCTCTTTATATAACGATGAGTAATTTATTATCTAAGTTAGAATAAAAAAATCTTCAAAATTAATTATACTTATGATCAAAAATAATTTTATTAATGGCCAAGTAGCTCAGTCGGTAGAGCAGAGGACTGAAAATCCTTGTGTCGGTGGTTCGATTCCGCCCTTGGCCACCATTTAAATAAATATTTTGAAGCAACATATTAAACTCAATTTGGGATGCGGGGATAAAATTCTACCTGGCTATACAAACGTCGATGTAGTTTCTGAGAGGTCAGGAAACAAACCGGATATCAGTTGTGATATTCGTGAACTAGAGATTTTTGATTCAGATTATGCAGATGAAATATTAGCAGTTCACGTAGTAGAGCATTTTTGGAGATGGGAAGTAGATAAAATTCTCAAAGAGTGGATTAGAGTTTTGAAACCAGGTGGAAAACTTATTCTTGAATGCCCAAATTTGATATCTGCTTGCAAGGAATTTTTAAAGAATCCAGACTTAAATGCAATGCCAGGACAAGAGGGTCAGAAAACTATGTGGGTATTTTATGGAGATCCCAGATGGCAAGATCCTCTCATGGTACACCGTTGGGGTTATACACCTCAAAGTTTGGGAAGATTACTTCACGAATGTGGATTAGTTGAACTCAAACAGGAACCAGCACAATTTAAATTAAAAGAGCCACGAGATATGCGTATAACTGGAGTTAAACCCATTAAAATTAAAATAAACCAATAACCTTACCAGAAGAGTCGACGTCAATTTTCTCAGCGCTTGGAGTTTTTGGTAATCCCGGCATGGTCATAACGTCGCCACAAACCATTACTATAAATTCAGCACCTGCTGCAAGCCTAACCTCACGAACGTTCACTGAATGCCCTGTTGGTGCTCCCCTGACAGATGCATCAGTTGAGAAGGAAGATTGAGTCTTCGCAACACAAATAGGATATTTACCAAATCCTGCCATTTCCCATTCTCCAAGCTGCTTTTTAACTTTCGGGGATGCAGTAACATCTGACGCCCCATATATCTTGGTAGCAACCTTTGTTACTTTTTCCCAAAGACTATCTTCGTCATCGTATATAAATTTTGGACCGGTTCCGAGTTGAACAAGCCTCACAACTTCTTTAGCAAGATCTTCTGCACCCTCTCCTCCCTTAGCCCAGTGCTCAGCTAGCACTACAGAAACACCCAATTTTTTCATTCTATTCTTAATCAAAGAAATTTCATTTTCTGTATCAAATGTGAAACGATTTATTGAAACAACACAAGGCAGCCCGTAGTTATTTATCACGTTATCAACATGGCGCTCCAAATTTACAAGTCCTTTTTCTAATGCCTTACAATTTTCAGTGTTTAGCTCCTTCACATCAACACCTCCGTGATATTTTAGCGCTCTAACTGTAGCTACAATTACCGCCGCCTTAGGACTCAACCCAGTTTTTCTGCATTTAATATCTATAAATTTTTCAGCTCCAAGATCAGCTCCAAATCCTGCCTCAGTGACAACATAATCAGCAAGTCGAAGAGCACTCTTAGTTGCGATAACAGAATTGCACCCATGTGCGATATTTGCAAATGGACCACCATGAACAAAAGCAGGATTATTTTCTAAAGTTTGAACAAGGTTAGGCTGAAGAGCGTCTTTCAATAAAACAGTCATAGCCCCATGAGCATTTAAATCCCGAGCTCTGATTAATTTACCGTCTCTGGTTGAACCAATAACAATTTGACCAAGTCTATTTTTTAAGTCTTCAACAGACTCGGACAAGCAAAAAATAGCCATAACCTCAGATGCAACAACAATATCAAAACCATCTTGCCGTGTGTAACCATTTCCCGGTCCTCCCAAACCAACTGCAATGTCCCTGAGTGCTCTATCGTTCATGTCAACAACTCTTTTCCAACTAACACGCCTAGAATCAATTCCAAGCTGATTGCCTTGGTGAATGTGATTATCAATCATGGCAGCAAGCAAGTTGTTTGCAAGTGCTATTGCAGAAAAATCTCCAGTGAAATGTAAATTTATATCTTCCATTGGAACAATTTGGGCATAACCACCTCCTGCAGCTCCCCCTTTTACTCCAAAAACTGGTCCCAAGGAAGGCTCTCTAAGACAGATTAGCGTTTTTTTTCCAATCCTATTTAGGCCGTCACCAAGACCTACAGTCGTAGTTGTTTTTCCCTCACCTGCCGGAGTTGGACTAATTGCCGATACCAATATCAAATTTCCTTCAGGTTTGTCGTTTAGAGTGTTAAGAAATTCCAGAGAAATTTTCGCCTTGTCGTGACCATAAGGTACGATGTGTTCATCTGAAATATTTATTTTAGAGGCAATTTTCGAAATTTTTTCGATTTTCGCTTTTTGTGCAATTTCTGTATCACTAGGCATCAATATAACTCCCAAATTATTTTTTTCTTATTTGAGAATCACGTCGGCAACAAAAGAAAAAGTTTCGTTCTCCACGAGGTCTATAACTCTACTCAACCTCCGAACTTCCTCTATTTTTGACTCTGCAAATTCTCTATCTTTTAGACCAGATGCATTGACATAAACATTTAACTCAGCACTCTTAAAAGCGGCTCTTGCCGCTAGGACTGCCACTCCTGCATCTGAAATTATGTTGACATTTCCTATTTTTGCAATCGTTTTACATAGAGGGATGACTCTAGCAGATAATTTTGCACATTCCATCGGAGCATCAATTGCATTTCTTAAAGCATTTTGAATTTTGCTACTTCTGATAGTTTTTTCTTCATCAGTTTCTTTAGGCAAACTGTAAGCAGCCATTACATTATTAAAAGCTTCTACATCACTTTGTATAGCTGTTTGGAGTGAGACTCTTAAAAGCTCTGATTCGTCCAAAACATTCAGTACTTCTTTCTCAACAGACTCGTATTTTTTTTTTCCTTTTGTTAAGTTTGCGACCATGCTAACTAGTGCGGCGCCCATTGAACCAATTAAGGCTGCGGCACTTCCACCACCAGGAGTTGCCGACGAAGAGCTTAAGTCATTAAGAAAAACATTTACTGGTTTTTCGATCATTTAAACCATCTCTTTGGCGAGTTTGTAAATTTCTTCAGCATCAAAAACTGTTTTGTTGTTCACAAATAGCCTTCGGATGCACTCTCGGTGAACAGCAATTTTCAAACCTCCAAATCCAATTGCTCCAAATGTCTTTTTTCCATGTTTGTCATTTGCTTTATCATTCATCTCAATACCTTGAATACCGAGTGGAGGCATAGCATTAGCATCACAAAGAACTTCAATATTATGATTGGAGGACCAATCTGACTCTTGAAGTAGAACCACTCCACTCGCACCAGTTGCCATAACGACAGAGGCATCCTTTATTGATGAAACCCTTTCCTCATTTGTGCCGCCGGGTAAAGCTTTACAATTGCTGTTGAATCTAGAGTTGATTTCTTCAGAAATTTTTTTAGCTTTCTCTAAGTTCCTTGAGGTTATGTAAACTTCAGCACCTTCTCCGTCAAGAAGTGCTGCAGCACGTTGACCCACAGGGCCAGTTCCTCCAAGAATAATTGCTATTTTACCTTTCAAATCACAAACTTTTGAGATGTTTGCAACAGCAGCTGCAGCTGTAGTATTGGAACCGTTTGAATCAAACATTACTGAAACTCTGAAATTCGAGAAAAAACGATTTTTAACAGCATCAAAAACTAGCTGCCCTTCACTTAAAGAACTGCCTCCAACAAAAATTCCTGTGTATTGTTTTTCTTTAGGAGCTCTTGTATAGATACAACCATCAACCATCGCTGAAACATTGTCTTTAGTAACACTTCCTATCCCTGTGACATGTTCAGCACCCCCATCATATGCAACGACGGAGTCAAAAACGCTCGGAATTGGGTCTGTATCGAACTGAAAAAGTAATTTTTTTGACATTATGTTATCAAATGCTGAGGTTTACCAGATACATATAATTCAATATTGTCAATCAACTGGTCTGCTAAAAACTGTTGGGCCTCAAATGATGCCCAAGCAATATGAGGTGTTAAAACAAAATTAGGCATATTTATCTCAAGCAGAGGATTACCCTCTTTAGGTGGCTCTTTTGTAAGAACATCAAAACCAGCTCCAGCAATTAGTCCCTCTTTCAAAGCAATTACTAGATCTTTTTCATTAACAAGACCACCTCGAGCTGTATTGATAAGTATTGCAGAATCTTTCATTTTTTTGAATTCATTCAACCCAATAAAATTTCTAGAATTTTCAGTTAGCGGGCAATGAAGAGAAATAATATCTGATTTTGCAAAAACCTGATCAGGATCTGTGAATTCGACTCCAGGTGCTTTTGGAGGAGCATGGTCAGCAAATAGGACATTCATGCCAAAAGCCTTTGCAATTTTTGCAGTCCCTTGCCCTAGTGCACCCTCTCCAAAAATACCTAGAGTGCTACCTGATAAATCACCGATTGGGTAGTCCAGAAAACAAAATTGATCATGATTTTGCCATCTTCCTGCTAGGACATCTTGTCTATATGAAAAAAGGCTTCTCTTTAAGGTAAGTATCAATGAAAAAGTGTGCTCAGGAACAGTGTTCACAGCATAATTCCTAATGTTTACAACCCCAATGCCTCTCTCCTTACATGCAGGTATATCTATAACATCGTATCCAGTTGCCGCCATTGCAATCAGTTTTAAATTAGGAAGTTTGTCAATTGCATTTTTCCTGATAGGAACCTTATTAGTTAAAGCAATTGTTACACCCTCTAAATTATTTACGACATCATCAACTAAAGTCTGACTAAACTCTATCCACTCGTGGTCAAAGGAAGGTCTTCTAACATTTGCCTTTACAGAATTACGATCCAAGAATGCTACTTTTTCCATTAAATTTACCTAACTAATAATCCAGGAGGTGGAGGGGTGTTTTTCCAATATTCATAGGCTGAAGCTACACCACTTCCAGGCTCAACTTTGACTCCATTATCCAACATTGACATCTCCGCACCAGCTATTCCAGCACAAAGATGAACTTCATTCATGTCCCCAAGATGTCCAATTCTGAATAACTTATCAGCAACTTTTGTCAAACCAGCACCTAAAGAAACATTGTAACGTTTGTATGCATGTGAGATGATGTTCGCGCCTGAAATTCCTTCGGGTACCATAACTGCAGTTACAGTATCAGAGTACCATTTAGGGTCCTTAGCACATAACTTAAGATTCCATCCATTGAATACTGCCGCCCTAGCACCCTCAGCCAAATAATGATGTCTAGCAATTATATTATCAAGACCTTCTTCTTCGATAACAGCAAGAGCTTCCTTGAGTCCATAGAACAATGGTAAAGCTGGTGTATAAGGAAAATAACCAGTTTTGTTAGCATTTAACATTTGTTCCAAACTGAAATAATCTCTTGTTAATGTTGCTTGAGACCTTAATTCTAAAGCCTTAGAGCTAACACATAAAATTCCTAGACCTGCTGGCAACATCAAGCCCTTTTGTGAACCGGTAACACACATATCAACTTTCCAATCATCAAATCTAAAGTCCACTGAGCCAAGGGCAGAAACACTGTCCACAAAAAGTAAAGCAGGGTGATTAGCGTCATCCAATACTTTTCTTACACCAGCTATATCAGAGGTTACACCAGTTGCAGTTTCATTTTGACATGCTAAGACAGCTTTTATTTCATGAGAATTATCAGCGGTTAATACTTCCGAATATTTATCAAGAGGAACTCCAGTACCCCACTCACAATCAATTTCTATAACATCAAGCCCATGATTTTTACACATTTCGATCCAGAGATGGCTAAATTGGCCAAACCTAGAGGCTAAAACCTTGTCACCAGGAGATAGGGTATTAGTAATGGCAGCTTCCCAACATCCAGAACCTGATGATGGGAAAATAAAGGGTGTACCAGATGATGTTCTAAATAATTTTTTGAGACCCGGTAATAAAGACTCATAAAGCCTTGGAAAAATTGGAGACCTGTGATCTTCCATAGATACAACCATGGATCTTGTAATACGATCGGGTAGGTTTGTTGGACCCGGAACAAATAAAAAATTGCGACCTGCCAAAAGAGTTCTCCTTAAAAAATATAAAAAATAAACTCGAGAAGAGGCTATCTTCTCGAGCGTTTATGTTAAAAATGACTACTTACTGTAAACTGGAAATTGTTTTGTTAATTTTGAAACTCCAGACTTTACTGACTCCAATACACTGGAGCTAGCTGGGGAATCTAGCAAATCAGCAATTAAATTTGCAAGTTCAACTGACTCTTCCTCTTTAAACCCCCTTGTAGTCATTGCGGGAGCACCGATTCTAATTCCAGATGTAACAAACGGTTTTTCGGGGTCATTTGGAATAGCATTTTTGTTAACAGTGATGTGTGCTTGACCTAAAATTTCCTCGGCCAATTTCCCTGTTATTCTTTTTGCCCTTAAATCCACTAACATAAGATGACAATCGGTCTTGCCAGAGACAATCCTTAATCCCCGGGATGTTAAAGTAGAAGCCATAGCAGAGGCATTTTTTAAAACTTGCTCCTGGTAACTTTTGAATTCTTGTGTTGATGCCTCTTTGAAAGCAGCTGCCTTCGCAGCGATTACGTGCATCAATGGGCCACCTTGGATTCCAGGAAAAATTAAGGAATTAAGTTTTTTAGCATGTTCCTCTTGTGAGAGTATTATTCCTCCGCGAGGACCTCTTAAGGTTTTGTGAGTTGTACTTGTAACAAAATCAGCAATACCAACAGGGCTTGGATACACTCCTGCGGCAATCAAACCTGAATAATGCGCCATATCAACGAGAAAATATGCACCGACCTCATCGGCTATTTCGCGGAATTTTTTCCAGTCTATTACTAATGAATATGCTGAAGCGCCAGCAATTATCATTCTCGGCTTATTTTCAACAGCTAGTTTATGAACCTGGTCATAATCAATTGTCTCGTCGTCCGATCTCAGGCCATATTGAACAGCATTAAAAACTTTTCCAGATAAATTTACTGATGCTCCGTGGGTAAGATGGCCACCATCAGCAAGGGACATTCCCAAAATTGTGTCCCCCGGTTTCAAATAAGCAAAAAATACAGCTTGGTTAGCTTGTGAACCTGAGTGGGGTTGAACATTAGCATATTCTGCTTTGTAGAGATTTTTAAGTCTAGAAATAGCAAGGTTTTCTGCGACATCTACAAACTCACAGCCTCCATAATATCTTTTTCCAGGGTATCCCTCAGCGTATTTGTTGGTCATCACTGAACCCTGGGCCTGCATAACAACAGGACTGGTGTAATTTTCAGATGCAATTAATTCAATATGGTCTTCTTGTCTCTGAATCTCATCCTGCATAGCAGACCAGAGCTCTGGATCACTTATATCCATAGATAAATTGTTAGGAAATGCACAAACCTGAACTTCAGGGGGTTGCTTAGTCATAAAAAACTCCTGTTTTTACTTTAACTACACTAAAAAATGTAGTTCAACTTTTAAATAAAATTAGCGTACCAGTTATAAAAATCAAATAATTGATAAACAACACTCTAAAAATGATAACCTGTTGACTATGCTTCATCAACAGTTGATTGCCTTAGGGAATTAATTCCTTTAGACAAACTTTCAGGATTAACCCTCAAGAGCCCTCTCAAAGAGTTACAAACAAATACACTTTCAGCATTTATTATATCCTCGGGAGTCAATTCTTTCTCAATAATATCCATTGTTTGATCAAGCAAAAGAATATTTCTCATGACACCAGGTAATAACCCTGAAGAGACACAAGGAGTTTGCCATTTGTTCCCATTTTTAACTAATATATTTGACCTTCCTCCCTCAGTAACGTTTCCTTTTTCATTCAAAAAAATACCATCGAAACCACCTAACTTCTCTGCCTTCCTCCAAACCAAATCATAAATCTTCCTTTCGGTTGTTTTATGAAAAAAAAGAGGGTCTTTACTATTTATGGTTCCAAATTCATTTCCTAAAAGATGAGCTGCCCAAAAAATTTGAGGGTAATCTATAATTTTAGACAATTTTCGGATTGTAAGTGTAAAAAGTCCATTGGGTGATAAGACAATTTTTAACTTGTATGAAAACTCCTTAATTTTACATTCATTTTTAATTTTTTTTTCAACCAATTCTTCAAGTTCATCCCTGTCGCAAGAAATACCAAAACTTTCAGCAGATCTGGACAACCTATTAATGTGGAGCTTAAAAAAACGTGGTTTATTTTTCTCAATTTTAATTGTTTCAAATAATCCAACCCCGCTAGGTAGTCTTATCAAAAATGAAGCTTTTAGAAGACACTCTTTCCATTCATCTCTGTCTTTTGAGTCAATGGTTATTCCAGAGCCTACTCCAAATGTAAGTTGATTGTTTAAAATTGTAGCGGTACGTATACATACACTCATCATAAAATTACCATAATTACGTCTTGGTAATGTTGGTGGGTCAAACCATCCTATTGACCCACAATACAAACCTCTATCATCATTTTCTAATTCATCAATAATTTGCATCGTTCTTTGTTTTGGCGCACCAGTTATTGACCCACACGGAAATGTAGCTTTTAAAAAATCACACAAAGATACTTCATCGCCTATGAGAGACTCAATAGTTGATGTCATTTGAAATATCTCACCGACTCTTTCCACCTCAAATAGCTTTGGTACTTTAACAGTACCAGTTTGACTTACGCGACCAAGATCATTTCTCAATAAATCTACGATCATGAGGTTCTCAGCTCTGTTTTTTTTGTCCTGGCTAAGATCACTCGGGTTGCTGCCTGAAATAGGTAAAGTTCCTTTCATTGGTTTAGCTCTCAATACTTTACCGTCTAGGTCAACAAACCACTCCGGAGAAAAGGATAAAATAGTTTTATTTTCATCCTTTATGAAAGCTCCGAATCTACTTGGCTGTCTCTCTCTTAATCGCATATACAGATCCAAAGATGAACCATAAAAATCAGCAGAAATGTTGAAGGTGTAATTTACTTGATAAGTTTCTCCGGATGTTATTTTCTTTTGAATTTCTTTAATTTTATTAGCATACTCCCCCTCAGAAGAATTAAGCTTAATATTGCATATTCCTGAACTCTGATGAGTAAACATACTATCTTTACATTCTTGTTTTTTTTGGTCGTTAAGCCAATTATCTACACAAGGTTTAGAAAATTTTTTTACATCTCTAAATGACCATGCAACTAATAAAGGAGCCTTGGTTTGGTTAATTTTGAGTCCATTAAAGAACTTACCTAATTCATATGAAAAAATTACAATGACATAAAAACCGCTTTTGAGCGAATTCTCTATTTCACCGATAGCTTTAGTAACCTCTGAAGTAGAATAAGCAACAATTTTTTGTTCAGGATTTTCGTACACTCTGCTTGTTGGTGAAGCACTATTGCTAAGAAAATCATCCAAGAGAATTGTTGCATTTTTTGAACTCACAGTAGTTTTTTAGCCTAAGGAATATGTATAATTTAGTGGTATTTTATGTCTTGAAGTGATCCAATTTATTTCAAAATACAATTTTTTTCGTCTACTAAAACAATCTTTGGCTCATGACCAGCAATCTCACTACTATCCATCATTGCGTAGCTACAAATTATGACTAAATCTCCTTTTACTGCTTTTCTTGCAGCCGCTCCGTTTAAAGCAACTATTCCTGAATTATTAGGGGCTTCTATGATATATGTCTCAAATCTTTCTCCGGTATTTATATTGTATACCTCTATTTTTTCGAACGTAGACATGCCAGCAGCTTCAAGAAGAGTACCATCTATTGCACAGGAACCCTCGTAATGAAGATCGTTGTCTGTGATGACAGCCCTGTGGATTTTTGCAGAAAGAATAATTTTTTTCATATTTCGGTTTTAATATATTGATTTGATATTTAATTTTAACCTTTATAACTCTATAAGACTCTATTTCAAAAAATCAATTATTACAAAAGAAGGAAATTTTTAAGTTGACGACTACATACAAATACCCAAATGAAATGAAATCATGGAAAAATTTGATTGTTGAATCTAAAAACTTTAAGCCGTTGATAGACAATTCAAAAAATCTAATGGGTATTTCCAAGTATAAAAAATGTGGCATAGAAATAGATTTTTCTAGACAAAATTTAAACCAACATATCCTAAACAAACTAATAGAACTCGCTGAAGAATCAAATCTAATTGAGAAGAAACTGAACTTTTTCAAAGGAAATTTGAACTTTTCTAGTAATAAAATTAGTCCTCTACATATGGCACTTAGGGCAAAAGTTGATTCAGACTACCTTTGGAAAAAAGAAATAAATCATTTAGTTGGTAACGAAATGGAAAGGTTTCTTCATTTTTCTGAACAACTCAGAGAAGATAAAGTGTTGGGATGGGACAAAACTCCTATAAAAAATGTGATAGTTTTTGGTCTTGGAGGATCTATTCTCGGCTCTAGATTAGCTGTTGATGTGCTTAGTGATGAGAAAAATAGTGATGATAATTTAAATATTTTTTTTGTATCTAACCCTGACTGTCATAAGCTTAATTTAATTTTAATGAAACTAAAAGCTAAAGAAACTTTGTTTTTAATTTTAAGCAAATCACTCAAAACACCTGAAATAATGATTTTGAAAGATCGAGGATCCAGTTGGCTAACAGAATGTGGCTGTCCAAAATTTCACCTAAATAAGCATTTTGCCGTAGTTACTTCCAATGTTAATCAGTCCTTCACTATTGATTTTCTCGATGAACATTCCTTTCATATTTGGGAATGGGTGGGTGGAAGATTTTCAGTATGGTCAGCTATTGGGTTACCAATTGCGTTGACCGTAGGCAAAAAGAAATTTGAACAGTTTCTGGAAGGGGCAAGAGAAATGGACAATCACTTTTTAAATTCAGAATTAAAAAATAACCTTCCTGTTATTACTGCTCTTTTGTCAGTATGGAACAGAAATTTTTTAGGTTTTCCCTCTTACGCAATATCAACATACTCATCAAAACTGGATCTTTTTGTGCCTTATATCCAACAACTTGACATGGAATCTTTGGGTAAAAATGTACACTTGAATGGAAAGAATTGTTCTATTGAAACTGGGCAATCTGTATGGGGCGGGCCAGGTATTGAAGGGCAACACGCATATTTTCAATTATTTCATCAAGGAAAACAGATAATTCCTGTTGATTTTTATGGAGTTAAAAACGATTCATTCCCAACGAAAATACAAAGTAAAAATCAAAACTTTGTTAATTTAAATCTCAAATCACAGGCTGACTCTCTATGTGTTGGTGATAAAGAAAAAAACTTCGAAGGAAATCGACCGAGCACAATTTTCTGGCTTGATAGTTTAAGTCCTAAAATTCTTGGATCATTATTATCAATGCATGAGCACAGAATTTTCTCTTTGGCTTGTATATGGGATATAAATCCATTCGACCAACCCGGAGTAGAACTCGGAAAAAAACTTTTAGCTAATAGTCTGTCGAAATATTAGGCTTAATTTATAGTCAAGAGAACATTAATTTGAAAAATATACTTAGTCAAATACAAATTGCAAGTCATGTTGCAGTTATCAGTGTTTTAGGTTTAATTCCAAAAATTGACTTACCTTTTTTACCAGGTGTTCCAATCACCGCACAAACTCTTGGTGTTATGTTGGCAGGAGCGATGCTGGGTTTTAAAAATGCAATTTCTACAGTAGCAATTTTTTTATCTTTAGTAGTTATTGGAGCGCCATTATTGTCTGGAGGCAGAGGAGGACTTTCAGTTTTTTTTTCTCCATCTGCCGGCTACTTATTTGGCTGGCTGGTCGGGGTTGGAATAATATCTTTAATCATGGAATTTTTAGTAAAAAAATTTAGTATCTATTGGGCATGTTTTTTTTCAAGTTTCATTGGTGGTATTTTAGTTATCCATTTTTTTGGAATTTTTGGCCTCACAATAATTACAGACCTAAAGTTCAAACAAGCTTTTTATTTAAGCTTAGCATTCGTTCCAGGTGACATAGTCAAATGCTTTCTTGCATCATTTGTTCTTTTTAAATTGTCTACTGTAATTAAATCTAAGTAATATTTTTTTGTTGCAGGATCTCGAATTTTTTTTCAGTTCTGTCTATGTTGCTTCTTAAGTTTCTTACGCCTTTTGTAAAATTTCTAAAATCTTTATCAAGAAGTATAATTTTGTCATTACGTAAAACGTTTTCAACAAAATTTTGTATTAACGTGCTTAACGGAGGGTTTTTTATAAAAGATATATAGGGTGAAGAACTTTGTATTATCAATTTTAAAAGAGGTTCAAGTTGTTGGAGAGCACTGGCATCCCCGTTAATCTTTAATCCACTGGAAAAAAAACTTGAATCGGGTAAATCTTTGTTTTCATAGTCCAAACTCCATCCCACAAATTCAGAACTTATTTTAAAAAGGTATTTGTTATCCAAATAAATTACTATATCTGCTTCTTCCCCAGTAATTTCTGAATTTTTCTTGTTGGTGATTTTGGAAATCCTTAATTGAGTCGCTCCTATCAAACCATCTGCATCAATTTTACAAGAAAAAAAAGTGCCTTTAAGAGGTTCGTCTATAAATTTGATCTGAATTGAGGATTCTTTAAATCTTTTGAGCGTATCCCAAAGATGTCTATCTTGCTCTATTTTTAAATTTAAAAAATCACGAAAATAATTTGGAAGAAGGTTCATTATCAATGCTCATCAATCGGGTTGTGAGATTCCCGCAAGTAACCAACCTTGATCAGATGATTTGACCCTCTGCAATGTCCAAATTTCTGAGAATTCTTTTGCCACATCATCTTTACTCTCTCTCACCATTCCGTAAAAATTAATGTAAATCTCCTCAAACATCTTTTCATTTTGAATAACCGAGAAATTATCACCCTCCCATGACGCGTTTAATTCAGTTATAGAAGTGATATTAACTGTATTTTTAATTTCGGAGATTTGATTACGAAGGATTTGTGCCATCTCATCTGTACAAAAAGATTTTAGTTTTTCTATGTCTCCAGAGTCCCAAATATTCTGTAATTCAATAAATTGTTTTTTTGAGTTTTCCAAAAAAGTGTTTTTTTCTTCTTGAGTAATATTTAAACTAGTAGGATCACAAATTTTGCTGTCTTTAAGGGGAATTAAAGTTGTTTTTTTTTTATTTATTTCGTTATCAGTTTCGGAACTTAAATTTGACTTGTTAAAACTCTCAGGGACTGTTTCGAATACAGTCTTGTTTCGAGAAATTTTTTGAAAATATCGAAAAACAAAAAAAACAGCCATAAAAGCCAAAATAATCAATAATAATCCCATAAGCTCTTCACCAACTCCCATGTACGAAGCAAGAGCTGCAAGACCAAAGCCTGCAGCTAGACCAGCAAGAGGTGCCATAAATCCTCCTCTTGATTGATTATTAGTAACATTAGAGGAATTAGTAGGCGTTGTAGCAGGTTTTTTTGTTGCCTGGGAAGGAGGAGGAGTAACTTGACGCTTTATTGGTGGGGATTTACCAATGGATCTTCCAAAACCCATTCTTCTTGCCTCTGCAGATTCAGTAACTAAAAACAAAGAGACACTGAACAGAATGAAACTAAGAAAAATATTGATGAATTTGAGTTGTGAATTACTCATTTTTTCCCCCTATAATTGATTTTCCAGCAAAAGCCTGATGGATTGACACTACCCCAAATGACATAATTTGAAATCTCGCTGTCAAAAAACCAGATCTCAACATTAAATTTGATATTTCATCAGGTGATGGATATTTTCTGATTGATTCTGCTAAATACTCGTATGCCAGTTTTGTACCAGCAATACTTTTGCCCAATCTCGGCAAAATTTTAAATGAATACCAGTCATATATTGGCGAGAGTGACTTATGTATTTGCGAAAACTCCAAAACAACCAGCTTTCCGTTGGGCTTCAATACTCGATTTATTTCTTTCAATGCAACTTCTTTATTAGTCATATTTCTTAACCCAAAAGCAATTGAAACTCTATCAAAAGAAGAACTATTGAACGGCAAATGCTCGGAATCACAATTGATAGCTACAGTGTTAACACCTTTGTCTAAAAGTTTGTCTCGGCCAAGATTTAACATCTTAGTGTTTATATCTGATATAAAAACAGTACCTTTAGTTCCAATTTTGCGTTTAATTAGTTCAGCCATATCACCCGTGCCTGAAGCTACATCAAGAACAATATCACCCTGGGATAAATTCATATAGTTTACTGCTCGACTTTTCCAAATTCGATGAAGACCAAATGATAAAAGATCATTCATCAAATCGTAATTTTCAGCTACATCGTTGAAAACTTCGTTAACTAGTTTCTCTTTTTCTGTGGTTGGTACATTTTTAAAACCAAAATCTACTGTTTTATCATTATCATTTGAACTCAAAATAAATCCCATTCTATTAAAATCATATCCTAGACGCACCTTCGCTTTCAATTTTTTTTAAGTATTTATCCCATAATCCTTCTTTATTGTCTATTAACCATTTTAGATATTTCCATGAATATATTCCTGTGCTATGACCATCCGAAAACTCAGGTCTAAGAGCATAATTACCTACCGGATTTAAATAAATTATTTTGATGTTTTTTTTGCCAGTTTGAAGTGTTGCTTGCCCGGGCCCATGCCCAACTACTTCTGCGGAGGGCGAATGAACTCTTAAAAATTCATAAGAAAGACTAGTTAGTGTTCCAGTTGAATAATATAGTTCTAATAGACATTTTTTTTCGTTTAAAACTAATTTAACTGGAACTTCATTTTCATTTACCATTGTAATAATTTTATAATATTTAATATTTAATATGGAAACTATTATGAAGTCTACATTTTTAATTGTCGAAGATGAACCAGCAATATCTGAATTGATTGCTGTCAACCTAAACTTTGCTGGTCACAAAACTTTAAGAGCATTTGACGCCTCACAAGCCGAGGCCTTAATAAGAGCTAAACTTCCCGATTTTATTATTCTTGACTGGATGTTACCTGGCACTGATGGTATACAATTTTTGAAAAATTTACGCTCCAACGATAGAACAAAAAAAATTCCAATATTAATGCTTACTGCTAGGTCTAGTGAGGATGATAAAATTGTTGGGCTCAATAGTGGAGCTGATGACTTCATTACCAAGCCTTTTTCACCAAAAGAGCTCATTGCACGAATTAGAGCGATACTTCGAAGAAGAACCCCTCATTTAACAGATGATTCCGTATCATGCGCTGGGATTGTTCTTAACCCCACTTCACATCATGTCAAAGCTGATGAGCATAATTTAACTCTTGGTCCTACCGAATTTAGATTACTACATTTTTTTATGAGTCACCCCGAAAGAGTTCATAGTAGAAGGCAACTTCTTGACCATGTATGGGGAGATCATGTATTTGTTGTGGAAAGAACTGTTGATGTTCACATAAGAAGACTTCGTAAAGCGTTAACTCCAACTTTTCACAACGAACATATTGAAACTGTAAGAGGCAGTGGGTACAGATTCACAGAAAACCCTTCAAAAGGTATTTAAAACCCAAACTTCTAAAAAGAAGTCTGACATTCATACTACTTCAAAAGCCGATCTCAAAAAACCAACTATTTGGTTTTTTTCTTTTTGGCTTAGGATTTTAGTAAAGATAGTTGCAATTTTACTATCGGGTGTGATTTTGGGTTTAGTCTCATCACCTAATCTTGGATATATTCTTTCAATCGGAATACTAATATTGTGGATTTCATACCATTTTATTCAAATGCAAAAAATTACAAGTTGGATAAAAAATACAAAAACAATCGAAAATATAAACATTCACACCTACCCTATCAATGATATTTATGGGGAAATTTTGTCGTTGATTGTTCGAGCAACTAGGTCAACTTCCACTCAACAATCATTGTTGAATAATAAACTTGCAGCATTCAAGCGAGCGACTGAAGCAATGACAGATGGTGTAGTAATTATAGATAATGAACAGCGAATTGTTGTTGCAACTCCAATAGCAGAAAGATATCTGAATATAAAGTCTGAGGCTGACTGTGGAAAAAATATAGTCAACATTATAAGAAATTATAGTTTTGCAAAATATCTAAAAAATAAAGATTGGTCAAAATCAATTATATTAGAAAACTTGCCAATAGAAGATAGAGTGCTTGAACTCCGAATTCTTCCCTATGATGAAAAAGAAAGACTCATCATTTGCAAAGATATCACCAAATTAAAGAGATTAGAAACTTCGAAAAAAGATTTTGTTGCTAATGTTTCACATGAATTAAAAACTCCATTGACTATCTTAAAAGGTTATATCGAAACAATGATAGAGTTACCATTGGAAAATAATAAAAAACAGCAGATGCTCAATGAGATGTATCATCAAACTCAGAGAATGAAAAGACTTGTTGATGACTTATTAATTTTGTCTAAACTTGATGGCGAAGAGTCCTCTGCAAAATTTAATGAAATTTCTATCACGGATGTTTTTGCTAGAATGGAAAATAATGCTTCTTCTGTAAGTAGAAAGAAACATAATTTGATTTTTAATATTGAAAGTTCTTTCAATATTCTTGGTGTTGAAGATTCAATTTTTAGTGCATTTTTTAATCTTGTTTACAACGCCATTAATTACACTGAACCTGGAGGTCAAATAAAAGTATCTTGGTACGTTAATGATCAAAAAAAAGGTATTTTTATAGTTGAAGATAACGGAGTGGGTATTGAGGCTCACCATTTACCTTTTGTTTCCGATCGTTTCTATAGGGTGGACAAATCACGTACACAAAAAAGCGGTGGTACCGGGTTGGGTCTGTCAATTGTAAAAAACATCGCTTTGAAACATGAAGCTAAACTGGAAATTGAAAGTAAGGTGGGATTTGGGAGTAAATTTTATATTATCTTTCCAAAGGAACGAGTTAAAGAAATAAGCGAAACATATGAAAAAAATATCATCCAATGAGATTTTAAACTTTTATTTAAAAAAAATTCTAAATTCGCGTGTATATGATGTTGCAAAAGAAACGCCTCTTGATTTTGCAACAAATCTAAGTCAAAGATTGAACAAGAACATCTACCTGAAACGGGAAGATACTCAACCTACTTTTTCTTTCAAAATAAGAGGAGCTTACAACAAAATTGTACATTTGCCTTTTAAAGAGCTCAAAAAGGGAATCATAGCTGCATCGGCTGGAAATCACGCACAGGGAGTCAGTCTTGCTGCCAGCAGGCTAAATGTAAAGTCAACAATCGTAATGCCCAATACAACTCCAAGAGTCAAAATTGAAGCGGTTAAAAAACTTGGTTCAAAAATTATTACCAAAGGTGACTCATATTCTGAGGCGTTTGAATACGCTAATAAAATTGGAGAGAATGAAAATTTGGTTTTTATTCATCCATTTGACGATGATTATGTAATTGCAGGACAAGGAACCATCGGCATGGAGATTTTAAGACAAAGTGCTTGCCCGATTGATGCTATTTTTGTTGCTGTTGGTGGTGGTGGTTTGGTTTCCGGTGTCGGAGCATATATAAAAGCTGTCAGGCCATCAATCAAAATTGTGGGGGTTCAAACTGAGGATTCTGATGCAATGTATAGGTCATTAAAAGTCCAAAAAAGAATTAAATTAAATCATGTTGGCCTTTTTTCGGATGGAACTGCTGTCAAACAGGTTGGAGAAAAAACCTTTAAACTATCTCAAATAGTTATAGATGAGATGATATTGGTAAACACTGATGAGGTTTGTGCAGCCATAAAAGATATTTTCGAAGATACAAGATGTATTCAAGAACCTGCTGGTGCACTTGCTTTAGCTGGTTTAAAAAAGTGGACATCGCAAAAGAAAAACATCCCAAAAAATCTAATTGCAATTACGTGTGGTGCCAATTTAAATTTCGATAGACTTCGTTTTATTTCTGAAAGGTCTGAATTAGGAGAAGAAAAAGAAACACTTTTGTCGGTTACCTTACCTGAGGCAAGAGGAAGTTTTTTAAAATTTTGTGGTCTCATAAAAAATAAAAATTTAACTGAATTCAACTACAGGATTTCAAATGAATCCTCTGCAAATGTTTTTGTAGGCGTGCAAGTAAAGAATAAAGTTGAAGGTAAAGCAGTTATGGGTACTCTCAGAAAAGAGGGTTTTTTAGTTACTGATCTAACTCATGACGAAGTTTCAAAGCTTCATATTAGACACATGGTAGGTGGTAGGTCAAGTCTTGCCGTCAATGAAAGGTTATACCGTTTTGAATTTCCTGAGAGACCTGGAGCATTAATAAAGTTTCTGTCTTCTATGAACAACAGCTGGAATATTTCTTTATTTCATTATCGCAATCATGGTTCTGATACTGGAAGGATACTCGTTGGTTTACAAGTTCCACCTGGAGAGATTAAGAGCTTGAATCTTTTTCTCAAATCGTTGGGATATAATTATACTAATGAGACTACTAATACTGCATACAACCTTTTTTTGAAATAGTTGATTTATTACCAAATTAGGAAGTTGTATGTTATTTGACATAAGGGTTGTGGAATTTATTTATTTCAAAATTTTTATAAATAAAAAGAAAAAAATTAATGGGGACGGAACTACTTGCAATTGGATTGAATCATCAATCAGCATCAATTTCATTACGTGAAAAACTTGCTTTCCCTGGTGAAGTGTTAGCAAGAGCACTTGCTGATGCCAGAAAGACCTTAGACCCTTTGGCTCCTGAACAGGCTTTGTTATCAACTTGCAATAGAACTGAACTTTATCTTGCTGGAAATAAGGCAGATATGATAATTCCTAAAGCAGAATCTTGGTTATCAGATTATGCCAAATATGAGTTAAGCGATCTAAAGAAACATCTTTATCTACATCGAAATAACGAAACTGTTAGACATATATTTCGAGTTGCCTCAGGTTTGGATTCAATGGTTCTTGGTGAACCTCAGATACTTGGACAGGTTAAATTAGCTGCTCGTCAAGCTCATGCTTCAGGAAATTTAGGCACAAATCTTCATCATCTTTTTCAAAGGGCTTTTTTTGTTGCAAAAGATGTTCGCTCAAATACCGAGATAGGATCTCAGTCAGTATCAATTGCGGCAGCTTCTGTCAAAATTGCACAACAAATCTTTGGAAATTTAAGCGAAACTAAAATACTGTTTATTGGTGCTGGAGATATGATTCAACTATGCCTTCCTCACTACATTGAACAGAATCCGATTGAAATTGTAATTGCTAACAGAAATATTGAAAACAGTCGACCACTCGCTAAAAGTTACGGAGGATCGACTGTTTCTTTAGGTAAACTTCATTCTATTCTTCATCAGTTTGATGTGATTATTAGTTGTACAGCAAGTACTTTGCCCATAGTTGGGCTAGGCATGGTGCAAAGTGCTTTAAAGAAAAGAAGAAATAGACCATTTGTTTTAATTGATCTTGCAATTCCAAGGGATATAGAACCTGAAATCCAAATGCTTGACAATGTTTTCATATACTCTCTTGACGATATTGGCAAATTAGTTCATAGAAATCTTGAAAATAGACACTCTGCCATCGCGAAAGCTGAGGAAATAATTGAAGCCAATGTTCTAACCTTCGAAAAATGGAAAGCTGGAAGGGAACAAATCCCTCTAATTAAACAACTGGCAAAACACTCAGAAGTTATACAGGAAAATGAAGTATCGTCTGCACTTAAGAAATTAACAAAAAATGACACCATTGAAAATGTTTTAAAAAGTCTTGCTCGCGGAATTTCCCAAAAATATCTTCATGGTGCATACCATTTGCTGCAGTCTGAAACTGAGTCATCGAACGAAGAAGTTGCAAAATGGGTAAAAAAAATATATAGGTTAAATCCATCGTATAAGGAAGATTATGAAAAAAAGCCTGATAAATAGGCTTGAAAAAATAAAAAATAGGATGGCTGAAATAGAGAAAGAGCTCTCTGACCCAGAAATAACTAGCGATAGAGAGAAGTTACTTAAGCTGTCAAAAGAAAGGTCTGAAATTTTTCCAGTCGTTGAAACTTTTGATAAATTTTCAACAATCAGGGAGGATATTTTGGTTGCTAAGGATTGGTTGAATGAACCTGAACTACGACATGAGGCTATTGCCGAAATAGATTCTTTAAAATTAAATCTTTCGGCAACTGAAGAAAATCTTCAGACACTTCTCTTGCCCAAGGACCCAAATGATGAGAAAAATGTAATTCTTGAAATTAGAGCCGGTACTGGGGGTGATGAATCTGCACTTTTTGCTTCAGATTTATACAGAATGTACGCTCGTTATGCTGAAAGAAAAGAATGGAAATCTGAGGTCCTCTCTAGCAGCGACTCTGACCTGGGTGGGTTCAAGGAAATAATACTCAGACTTTCTGGAAATAATGTTTATTCTTTACTAAAATTTGAATCGGGTGGTCACAGAGTTCAAAGAATCCCTGCGACAGAAACACAAGGAAGAATCCATACATCCGCTTGCACTGTAGCCGTTCTCCCTGAAGCAGAAGTGTCAAGTCAAACACTTATACCTCCTGACGAGCTAAGGATAGATGTTTTCAGATCATCTGGGGCAGGTGGACAGCATGTTAATAAGACTGAATCCGCTGTCAGAATTACTCACCTGCCAACTGGCACAGTTGCTGAATGTCAGGACGGTAGGAGTCAACATAAAAACAGAGAACAAGCTATGAAAGTTTTGATTGCTAGAGTTCAAGATAGTAAAAATCAAATTCAACAGAAGAAAATTGCTTCACAGAGAAAAAGTCTTATTGGATCTGGCGACCGTTCCGAAAGGATCAGAACCTATAATTTTCCACAAGGACGAGTAACTGACCATAGAATAAACCTTACTAGTTACAAACTTGAGCAAGTATTGGATGGGTTTTTGGAAGAGTTTAGTAATAATTTAGTTGCAGAACATCATGCAAATCTTTTAGCAGATATAGACAATTAAATATATCTCGCTAGATTTCTGGACATTGAGATGAAAATAAAAAGATCAACCATGGCAAGTTTGATAAATGAGATTTGTGGGAGATCTAATTCCTTATTATATAACGATGAAAAGGGAGAATTATCATTCCAAGAATATGCCTTGCTATCCAATTGGATTAAGAAATTGCAAAAAAATATGCCGTTGTCATATATATTAGGCTTTTCAGAATTTTTTTCTAGAAAATTTTGGGTTAATTCCGATGTTCTGATTCCCCGAAACGAGTCAGAGTTGTTGGTTGAAATTTCTGTTGATGAGATAAAGTCAATCAGCGACAGAAATAACAACAAAACTTTAGAAATACTAGAATTAGGAACTGGTTCTGGAGCATTGATTATCAGCATAGTTTTAGAAATAGAAAAATTGAATATTAAATTCAATGCACATGCCACAGATATTTGCTCAAAAGCACTCTCGGTCGCAAGGAACAATGCGAATTGGTTAAATGCTAAAGTGGCTTTTTCACAAGGAAATTGGTTTAACAATCCAAGACTGACAAAGAAAAAATTTGATTTAATTATAGCTAATCCACCATATGTTGGGAGTGAACATAGAGCTTTCCTCTCTAAGTCGGATATAAGTTATGAACCAAAATTAGCTTTTTACGGAACTAAAATCTCCAGAAATGGTTTAAGAGATTATGAAGAAATTTTAAGTGGGTTAAAATGCAAAACAAAAAAAGGTTCATTATTGATTTTTGAGCATGGAGCCATGCAAAGGCGACAAATAATTAACTTATTAATTGAAAAAGGATTTGACAATTTTTACACTTATAATGATCTTGCTGGTTTAGATAGAGTAGTAAAAGTTTTATTATGATCTATTGAAAATTTTTTTATCAATTTAACAACACTTCTGGAGATACAAATGGATGCAAAAGAATTTATTGAGGATACTATACAAAAAAACAATATTGTATTGTTCATGAAAGGTAGTGCTCAATTTCCCCAATGCGGGTTTTCTGGAAATGTAGTTGAGATATTAAAAAAATTGGGAATTAATACATTAGCAACCGTGAATGTTTTAGATGATCCAGATGTAAGACAAGGAATCAAAGATTTTTCTAATTGGCCAACGGTCCCACAGTTATACATCAATGGGGATTTTATTGGAGGAGCTGATATCATTTCTGAAATGTTTGAGAGCGGTGAACTTAAAGATTTGTTAGTCGAAAACAAATTATTGGTGCCGACTATCTGATTTGAACAGATGACCTACCGCTTACAAGGCGGTTGCTCTACCACTGAGCTAAGCCGGCTAATCACTTAATAATCTTTAAATG
>MDTB01052109.1_pt1 | contig 35528 bp, 34 predicted proteins | sample 811161 | NCBI WGS metagenome assembly MDTB01 (sample SAMN05326650, study PRJNA326480) | marine metagenome | isolation source: seawater | place: Mediterranean Sea | collected 2009 | reverse complement strand
TGACACAAAGTCAACTGGTATGATCAAATAATTACCAATGCTCGTAGTCGATAATGTTCATGTGATAGGTTAAAGCGCTGCAATATTGCGATACCTAGCCGGTCTTTCAGGAACGACACCAAATGTCCCTTTCAAGGCTGCAAAAACCGATTCTGCTTTGGAAGGGGCCCAGGAAATGTTTGCTCCCTTAAACCCTACCTTAAATTTCGCAACTGGAGAAACCTATCATAAAAATGCACTAGAAATGCCAGGAGCCCTCGCCTCAAAGGTTGATGACTTCGATCGCCTTTTAGGCGCGTAGCAAGAAGGTCCGTTTATAGCGGGTGAGTGGTCATGCCACTGCGACTTTTCGATTCACCACCGTATATAAAGGGCCAAATTAATGTACCAGATATCTTAAAAAAAGCACCAAACTTAAAAGTTTGCTCGATGCCGTCAAAAATCTAGGACACGTAAAAAATTATCTAAAAAAACGTCCCAAATTGGTTGGCATTGGTGTAGAACCTAAATAGTTAATTAGAGGCATACCTGTGCCAACTGGTGTAAAAAATTCAGACTAATGCGATAATTCCCATCTCTGAATACAGTTGACGAAACCGTATTACCACTTCTACCGTGTAACTAATAAGCACGTTTTTAAGTCCGGAGATCAAAATGTTCTATTCATACAGCTGTATTAGTCTGAATAAAATAGGTTACAAAGAAAAAATTACAGAGAATAAACGGAGCAATTCGCTGTTTATCTTCTACTAGCATCATTAAGCTAACTAGTGATAAAGTAACATTGGAAGATATTGGAAAAACTCTCACAAATCCCGAATAGAAGGCTCTCAGATGTCTAAAGAAAAAATGTCGAACACTTTTAACCTAAGGCCAACCTATGACTGAAATAACGGCAGAGGAGGAAATTGCTGCACTTAAAAAAGAGTTATCTAAACTTCGGCTAGAAACGAACCTACGCAAATCGTTGGCTATGCAGTTGGAAAAACAAAAGCAGATTGCAGATGAAGCGAAAGCAGATGCCCAGTCAAAATCACAGCAGCTGGAGGCTGTCTCTGAGCAGCTAGCAAAATATCTTTCACCACAAATTTACGATCAGATATTCAGCGGAAAGCAAAGCGTTGAAGTAAACAGCTCGCGAAAAAAATTGACCGTGTTTTTTTCCGATATCGTAAATTTTACGCATATATCTGACGAGTTGGAATCCGAAGAATTGACCGCTTTAGTAAACTTTTACCTTAATGAAATGTCCCAAATTGCTCTTAGATATGGGGCAACAATTGATAAGTTTATTGGCGATGCGGTAATGATATTTTTTGGAGATCCAGAAAGCCTCGGGTATGAAGAAGATGCCAAAAAATGTGTAACTATGGCGATTGCTATGCAAAAACGAATGCGCGAACTACAAGGCTATTGGGGACCGCATTTTGCACTTAAAGAAGATTTAAAAATTAGGATTGGGATCAATACTGGATTTTGTACGGTAGGTAACTTCGGAAGTAATGATCGTGTTGATTACACTGCAATTGGCAGTTCCGTAAATTTGGCATCTAGGCTAGAGCATGCTGCTTTACCAGGAACAATATTAGTTTCAGAAGAGACCTTTTTGCTGATGAAAGAACACTTTTCTTTTGCCAAAGAAAAGAAAATTGATGTTAAGGGTCTTGGTAGAAAAATAAGTTGTCATGAGGTTGATATTGAAGATGATACGCACACAAAAATAAAGGCATTCAGTGAAGATGGTTTCGACCTAAAGATCAATTCAGCTTTGATGACCCCGGATCAGTTGGAGCGTTTAGCTAAAATAATTTCAAACCTAAAAAACCCAGCGGAAGAGACACAAAGTGTCGAAATGGTCGAGGAAGACTAATCTTTTTTCTCATCTGCGTAAACGCCCCAGATTGCGGCCTTGGAAACCCAGCCCTTATATCCCCCAGAAGTTAGCTGACACCAGTTCGGCACACAGTGTCTAATATCACCTATCGCACCTTTCTCAAATCTCGCAACAATCGTAGCATCGCTTGAAGGCGCTTGGAGCATCGGCTGCATATCAATGGTCAAAATTGCTGTTCTCGATCCTGATAAGAGAGAATAATGAACCCAACCTCCAGCGCCATCAAGGTCCCTTACCCGTCGCCAATTTTCATATTCTCCATAAATTTCTAAAGGCATATGTTTTCGAACAAAAACCCAATCAATACGATGTGATAGTGACGGTCCTCGGCGTGCATTTGCTTTACCTGCCTTCAAAGACACATATCTTGGCATTGGCAAGTTCGTGACGGGACCACGCTCTTGACCGTACGTCAATTGAGTGCTCGCGACAGCAACAATAATACCTACAAAAAAAAGCCTTGTTTTTTTTCCACGCCCTATTCCCAAAGTTTTTGTCCTTAGTTCTTGAGACTTTATCCCAATTGCGCCAATCTCTTTTTATTAGATTGTTACACGATGGAATTAGAAAAATGCGCTCAGACCGACTAAAGGTGGCACTAACCCGCCGTTTACCACACGTGGTCGAAAAGAGATTGGACGAATTATTCGATGTCCAGTTGAGGGACGAAGACACCCCACTGAATAAAAAAGAGATCATAGACTATATGCAAGATGTGGACGTTTTGGTCCCATGCATTTCTGATGTGGTTGACGCTCCGATGGTTGCACAGGCTGGAAAAAATCTAAAGCTTATTGCAAATTTTGGCGCGGGTTTTGATAATATTGATGTAACAACAGCTCTTCAAAGGGGCATTTTGGTTTCAAATACACCCGGTGTTGTTACTGAAGATACCGCTGATATGACCATAGCACTTATTCTTAGCGTTACGCGTCGTATTCCTGAAGGCATTGTAGTCATGCAAACGGGTCAATGGGACGGTTGGTCACCTTCGGCTTTTCTTGGCGGTCGTCTCACGGGAAGAAGACTAGGAATTCTCGGCATGGGTCGCATTGGGAAAGCAGTCGCAATCCGCGCAAAAGCTTTTGGAATGGATATCCACTATCATAACCGGCGACGTCTAGATAGAAATTTAGAAAAAAAATATAGTGCTAAATATTGGGAAAGCCTTGATCAGATGGTAGCACGTATGGATGTTTTATCTATAAATTGCCCACACACACCCTCAACATTTCATTTGATGAATGCAAGACGACTAAAGCTTTTGAAGCCAAGCGCTGTTGTGATTAATACATCTCGCGGTGAAATATTAGACGAAAATGCACTTACAAATATGCTCCAAAATGAAGAGATAGCAGGTGCCGGACTAGATGTTTATGAGCGAGGTCGGGAGATTAATCCAAAACTAATAAAGCTCAAGAATGTTGTTTTGTTACCACATATGGGCTCAGCTACGCACGAAGGTCGGATTGAGATGGGAGAAAAAGTCATAATAAACATCAAAACGTTCGCCGATGGCCACAGACCGCCAGATCAAGTCGTACCTTCGATGCTTTAATTAAATACAGACTAGCGTTTTCTCTAGCTACGCCCGCAGATGCTCATGATGCTCAGGCAGGCATAAATTTTTTCCCCTTTTTCGATAGGCTCATCAGTAATGAACCCGGGCGTATTGGTGGCAACCTCAAAAATAAGCATTCTTCAGTATGGAAATAAACGGCCTTAAAGTAACTTCTGTCTTTGATTCCAGTGACATTATACCCTCTTTCGATTAGTTTCTGCCTAATTTTGCCTTGAGATGCATCTGAAACAGAAAATGCAATGTGATGGACAGATCCAGCATTTTCAACAGAACTTTTATTCGCACCAACGAACTTAACGTCAATTATCGAAGCGGTTTGTTTGTAGAAGGTTTTGTATCCTTGAATATTTCCCTCTAACGCAATCAGTCTATGGCCCATAAAGCTTACCAAAATTCCTTTCTTAGGACCTGCAGCCACCATTATTTCAACTAAATGAAAACCCCTGACTGCATATCTACAGTCAATGAAACTATGCGCCGCAGGAAGAGGCGCATTACACATTTCATATAGAGCTAAAGCTTCGCCATCCGGCCCAAGAAAATTCAGCATCAGACTTCCAAAAAAACAACCTCCTTTAGTTCTTAAGCCACGCTATTTTTTAAACGATCGAACCAGAAGGGTAAGCTTCCTGGATTTACAGCAAAACGCACCGAACTAATTTCTTCGTTACCTCGATGCCCTTGTATTCACTTCGGAAAAGGAGAATATGTTAATACTGTACCTGGCGCACCGATCGGGTCAGCATGATATAGGTGATAGACTGACGGCCTATCAAAATTAACAGTCTTCTTGACCCTTCTCAGACCTATAACCTCAGTAGAAAAATCATTGTTTGACTATGGATCACTGGCAATCGCAGTTATATGGTGTATCCCTAGGATTTCGCTGAACGAAATATCTACTCCTGTATTTCGGGAGTACGTCTATGGCATTTATATCACCTCAAATTATACATTTACGATCAAGCAGCTATTCTTTCTAAACCAAGTGCTGGCCGCCATTTACGGTGATTGTAGAGCCATTTACAAATTCTGCCTCGTCTGAAGCTAGAAAAACAACACAGCGTGCAATTTCTTCCGGTTCTCCCAGACGACCGGTAGGAATTTGGGAAATTATACCTTCTCGTACCTTTTCAGGCACCGCCATAACCATGTCTGTCGCAATGTATCCGGGGCAAACAGCATTTGCAGTAATACCAAAACGAGCACCTTCTTGTGCCAAGGCTTTAGTCATACCCAAATCACCCGCTTTTGATGCAGAATAGTTCGCTTGTGCAAACTGTCCCTTTTGACCATTAATTGAACTGATAGTAATCACACGTCCAAACTTTCTATCTCGCATACCTGGCCAGATCGGGTGGGTCATGTTGAAAACACCGCTAAGGTTTGTATCAATAACCTCAGACCATTGCTCACGCGTCATGCGGTGGAAGGGTGCATCCCGCGTTATACCTGCGTTATTGACCAACACTTCGACTGGTCCAAGATCAGACTCTACTTTGGCGATTCCCCGAACACAGCTATCATATTCTGCAACGTTCCACTTATAAGTTTTTATTGCTGTTTTTTTTGTGAAAATTTCTGCTGCCTCATCATTACCCGCGAAAGAAGCGGCAACGGAATATCCCGCATCCCTGAGTCCAATAGAAATAGCGGCTCCGATGCCACGCGATCCGCCAGTTACAAGAGCTACTCTTGCCATGATGGTCTCCTTACTCTTAAATTTTTAGCAATGTAGTTACGTTTTTTACCAAAAATTAACAACATTATTTCGCTCAAGAGGCAAAATAATTTTCAATTAAGGTATAAAAGCGGGATCGAAGCCCCGTTTTACTAATTTAGTCAAGATCTTTCTATGCACATGGCCACTCCCATTCCACCACCTATGCATAGAGTTGCAAGACCTTTCTTGGCATCGCGGCGTTTCATTTCAAACAAAAGTGTGTTCAAAATCCGTGCGCCGGACGCACCAATCGGATGTCCAATCGCGATAGCACCGCCATTTACATTCACAATTTCGGTATCCCAGCCCATCTCTTTATTTACAGCGCAAGCTTGTGCAGCAAAAGCTTCGTTAGCCTCTACCAGATCGAGATCAGATACTGACCATCCAGCCTTGTCCAAAGCTTTGCGGCTTGCGTAGACAGGCCCAACACCCATGATAGACGGATCGAGGCCAACAGTAGCAAAGGAAGCAATGCGCGCGAGCGGTTCGATACCTCGTCTTTCAGCTTCATCCACGCTCATCAACAGCGCACCAGCAGCGCCATCATTCAAACCAGAAGCATTTGCCGCAGTAACACTGCCTTCTTTAATGAATGCCGGGCGAAGTTTTTGCATTGTTTCAATAGTTGCCCCATGACGGATGTATTCGTCTTTGTGTACTACTATATCACCTTTACGAGTTTTAACCGAGAAGGGTATGATTTCATCTTCGAAACGGCCGGCATTTTGCGCAGCTTCTGCTTTATTCTGTGATTTGACGGCAAATTCGTCCTGTATTTCGCGGCTGATCTGCCACTTTTGCGCCACATTTTCTGCCGTTTGCCCCATGTGATAGCCATTAAAAGCATCCCAGAGACCATCTTTAATCATGCTATCAATATAGGAAGTATCTCCCATCTTATGACCCACTCTTAGATGTGAAACATGTGGGGATAGTGACATATTTTCTTGACCACCCGCCGCGACAATTTTGGCATCGCCAAGTTGTATATGTTGGGCTCCTAAAGCAACCGCGCGCAAACCAGATCCACACACCTGGTTAATACCCCAGGCGGCACTCTCAACCGAGAGCCCTGCATTTACATGTGCTTGCCGAGCTGGATTTTGGCCCTGGCCTGCAGTAAGTACCTGACCCATTATTGTTTCTGATACCTCAGCTTTTTCGATACCGGCGCGATCAACTAACGCCTCCAATACGCATGCTCCAAGTTCATGTGCAGGGGTATTAGCATAAGATCCGGTAAAGCTGCCGACAGGTGTTCGAGCAGCTGAGGCGATAACTACATTTGTCATTTTTGTCTCCAACAGCGTTTCATCAAGAAAGAATAATCCGTGGCGGTGATACATGAGATGCTCTGGCGCGGCAACAAGTAAGCGATACGGTAAATCTTTTAGTAAAAGTTGTAATACTTTTATTTCATTAGCTTTCCAAAATAGTTTCTTAGAAGAGCGCAAAACAATTTGCCTTTATAACAACCCACACAAAAAACTGCATCACAATAACGGAAAACGTGGATATAGGCTGAACCAGACAATTAAGATTTACCTAAGTATTTCACCGCAAATCTTCAAGTCTGATCCAACAAGGGATTGTCCAATTGTGGTCAATTAAACTGCTGAATCCAGCATTAATTTTCGGGTAGAGAACAGAACTTTTTTAATAGACAAATGTTTCGAGATAGGAGGGAATAGAATCTTTCCCAGTCCCTCTTTATGTTGCTTAAAGCTTCCCAGACCAAATACCATAAGATTTGTAAAGTTATCTAAAAGACAATGGGCTCCGAAGGTCGACTTGCTCCTAAGCGAGGGTGTAAATTTTCAGCATGGAGTTGTAAATGATTTAACATGCGCGAATACTAGTCACACACTATATACTCTTTATGCTTGCATGGATTTGCGGTCTTTTTTCTTTTGACACGATCGATTAAGCAGTTCATTGTACACCGCCGAAGAGATTGTTATTATTTTTCTTTAAGATCAGCTGTTCTGGTACAAAATGCTGCTGCCGTATTGATGAAAGTAGGCACTAATCTTCTTGTGCATTCTCTCATTGCCTACACCTAGTTGAGAAACCTGTTACTCTCTAAAAAACATTCTTTTTTGACCTCTTTGAATGTCTAAATTCGTAAACTAATAACTTGACTTAGCTTTGATTTTTGCAACTTAAAAACGCGCAGCCTCGATTTTCATTTTCAACGACAAAACATTTTTTTATGCACTAACTTAGATTAGATCGCATTTTAAAAAGTTCGATTTTCTATATCAAATTTTTCAAAATTTACCAACTTGAAGCTACTCAATCTATGCATTTCTATTGACACCCACGCATATTCAATTATACGACCGGTTTAATTGGTGTTGGTGGCATCCGCAAGGAAACGCCTGTCAGACCGAAAGGTCAGAGGACAACGCCCTTCATAAACGCCGATGACAGGCGCTGCCTTAGAAGGAGATCAGCCGTGACCAAACGCACGTCTGCCAAGCACAAAATAGACCGCCGTATGGGCGAGAACATCTGGGGTCGCCCTAAATCACCAGTAAATCGCCGTGAATACGGTCCAGGCCAGCACGGTCAGCGACGCAAAGGCAAATTGTCGGATTTTGGCCTTCAGCTGCGGGCGAAGCAAAAATTGAAGGGTTATTACGGTGATATGACGGAGAAACAGTTCCGGCGCATCTTTGCCGAAGCTGAAAGAATCAAAGGCGATACAGGAGAAAACCTGATCGGACTTTTGGAGTGCCGTTTAGATGCAGTAGTCTATCGTGCCAAATTTGTTGCGACTATTTTTGGAGCGAGACAATTTGTAAACCATGGACACATACTTGTAAATGAGCGTAGAGTGAACATTCCCTCTTACCGAGTCAAAGAGGGAGATGTTGTCCAGGTTCGTGATCGCTCCAAGCAGATCACTGCACTTCTTGAAGCGGTGCAGCTAGCGGAGCGAGACGTACCAGAATATATTGATGCCGATCATTCTAAGATGACAGCCAAGTTTATCCGAACACCCAGCCTTGGTGACGTACCATATCCAGTAATCATGGAACCAAATCTCGTCATCGAATACTACGCGCAAAACTAAGTTATTGATTTTGGAAAAGCCGGATCGTGACGGGATGCCGCCTCGGCCCATTCTCATTTTCTGGCGAGAGGATACATTTTAGTAAATAAGTGAGGAACAGCGGAGGCACAAATGTCACAACTACAAGCAAAGCCTGGGCTTGAAAAAATCAGCCTCTATGAAGGTGGCCTTGCAACGCTTAAAGGAGCCAGTAATGTTGTGAAATTAAGCTCAAACGAGAATCCACTAGGGCCTAGCCAATTAGCCATAAAAGCATTTCAGAATTCAGCTTTCGATTTACATCTTTATCCATCAGCCGATCATAGTGCACTTCGCATAACCATCGGGAAAATATTTCAACTATCCGCAGAAAACATCATTTGCGGTGTAGGTAGCGACGAAATATTAAGCTTTATATGCCAAGCTTATGCAGGACCTGGTGATGAGGTTATTCACACAGAACATGGGTTCGCACTTTATCGTATCTGCGCACTCGCAGCCGGTGCAACTCCGATTGAGGTGGCTGAGAAAGACCGAGTTACAGACGTTCCGGCAATACTTAATGCCTGCACGCAGCGCACGAAGATTATTTTCATAGCAAACCCGAACAATCCCACGGGCACAATGATTTCCCTAGAAGAAATCACTTTTCTCGCAGACAATATGCCTTCTCATATCCTACTTGTGCTTGACGGCGCTTACGTTGATTACATCGAAGATTATGATGGCGGTGCAAAATTGGTAGAGACACGGACAAATGTCCTTATGACTCGTACATTTTCAAAGCTTTATGGTCTAGGTGGTATGCGGGTGGGGTGGGGCTATGGCCCTAAGAATGTGGTTGATAACCTGAACCGCATACGTGGACCATTTAATTTGTCCAGGCCTGCTTTAGCAGCCGCTGAAGCGGCCGTTCAAGATCAACATTATGTCGGAAAATGTCGTTCGGAAAACAATCTCTTGCGATCATGGCTGTCCAAAGCTTTGGCGGAATGTGGCATCGTTTCAGATAACTCTATGGGGAATTTTATCCTTGCGCGTTTTAGAAATCAAGAAGAAGCCGAAGCTTGCGATGAATTCTTTAAGTCCAAGGGCATCATAGTACGGCGGGTTAGTAGTTATAAGCTGCCCCATTGCTTACGGATCTCAGTCGGTGATAAAAAGGCATGTGATAGGGTAGCGCATACGGTGAAACAATTCAAGGCGGGCAGAGCATGAGCACTGTATACCCCCGTATCGCTCTAATTGGTCTGGGCCTCATAGCATCCTCTATGTATTGGGCAATCAAACGAGGTGGCTTAGCCCATGAAGTTACAGGTTTCGCTCGATCGTCACAGACTCGAGAAACAGCGCGCCATATAGGCCTGTGTGATCACGTATGTGATACGGCAGCTGAAGCTGTGCAGGGAGCAGACCTCATTGTACTTTGTGTGCCAGTTGGCGCCATGGGCAATATTGCCGAAGAGATCGCTCCTTCATTGAAGAAGGGCGCAACTATCAGCGATGTAGGATCAGTAAAGCGAGCAGTGATTGATGCCGTATCTCCCCATGTCCCTCAAGGTGTTCACTTTGTTCCAGCGCATCCACTTGCAGGAACTGAGCATTCTGGGCCTGAAAGTGGCTTTGCCGCCCTATATGATAATCGTTGGTGTCTGATTATTCCAGGGCATGACACTGATGCAAAAGCAGTTGACCGGCTTCGCTCACTTTGGGAGGGGATGGGAGCGAATGTAGATTTAATGGATGCGGATCACCATGATCTTGTACTTGCCGTTACCAGCCATGCACCGCACCTTATCGCTTATACTATGGTTGGCGTCGCAGATGATCTTAGGCGCATAACCGATAGTGAAGTAATCAATTACTCAGCAGCGGGCTTTCGGGATTTCACCCGCATAGCGGCCTCTGATCCGACTATGTGGCGCGATGTCTTCCTTAGTAATAAAAAAGCAACACTGGAGATACTAGGTCGCTTCACCGAAGAGCTCTTTGCCCTGCAAAGAGCGATCCGGCTTGGTGATGGAGATCATCTGCACGCATATTTCACCCGAACAAGAGGCATCAGACGTGATATTATAGAAGCAGGCCAAGACACTGACAAACCGAATTTTGGACGCACCGAAAGGAGCAATTTCACGGAGCAATCATTCAGTAAGTAGGTTTACGCAACGTTTGACTTGTTAAATTGCCTTAAAGGCCCCAGAGACGATCGAAATCTGAAAATGAACTTCTATGTCAAAACCTTAGTTTGCAAGGTCTATCAAGGAATTTATCGCATTAGATAAAACCGTGAGTGTTAGTGGCCTTGATTACATGAAGTCCATAATGGAAGGTACGTGTCCTGCTGCGCCTATAAGCGAACTTTAAATTATAAGTTGATCGAAGTAGAAAAAGGGAAAGTCGTCTTCCGGGGATCACCAGGTTTCAATTCGCTGAACCCAATCGGTACTGTTCACGGCGGCTGGTATGATACAGTTTTAGACGGTGCAATGGCCTTTGCTGTGTCTACAAAGGTTCCAAAAGGCTTCACGTCAACCACGCTTGAATTTAAAGTTAATATTACCCGCCCAATTCCCATGGTAATGGAGGTCGACATAATCGGCAGGTCTACCCATGCAGGTCGTTCAACAGGCGTTGCTTGGGCGAAGATCATAGGCACAGCAAACGGAAAGCTTTATGCTACTGGATCCACCACTTGCATGGTGATAAAGGTGCTGTGAAAAATAAACCTTAAAAACTTTTAGATCTGCCTCAGGAAATCGAGCGATTCTATTGCATTGAGTTGATACAGAAACTCAGCGTTAAAAAATTAGAACTTTATTAGATATTTGGCACTGTCGAGTATAAAGTTGCATAAAGAACGGATGTTGTATTCATTAGCAAGGCACTTTCTTTTAAGTATTTTGACCTGCTTGGAAGCCGTAATCATGAATAAATGTTTTAGTCACTATCGGGATTTTGAGCTTCGATTAGAACTTCACTCCGGGACATCATTTGCTCTTATAATACCCACTATCTTACCGAAGTTATTTATCTCAGTCATAGTCCTGCCTATGAATACTGCATCAGCGAATTTCAGGTTGCTTTGATTAATGTGTTTTTGGTAGTAGGGACTGAGAATTACAGCCCATCTGATTTCCAAAATTTACACACCTATGAGACTTATAAAGTAAAGCTTAACAAAATGGCTAAAGTTTTGGGGCTTATCGGGTAACCCATACGAGTTTGAATAGAGAACATCGAATTCTTACCTGGGGAAGCAGAGTAGCAGAAGAACTTGTTACTTTTCTCAATGCTAATACCAGGAAAAAATATAAAAATACTCCCATTGTACGCAAAACAAATACTCCGAAATGTGTTGCTTTTAAATCCGCGAATATTTCACATTCGGTCAGCTTGTTTCTGAAAAGTCTCCAAGCCGAAAGAGTGTGCGCTTGGCTAATGGAAGACTACGCATTAAATCGAGACTGAAATCTTGCAATTTTAGCTGATAGCGGACAATTCATTTTTACAAAACTGGCGTAGGATAAATAATAATTAAGCCTGACAAAACAAATTTTAGCGGAGTGAGTTGGAAATTGTGCTTGATATTAAAGTTACACTGCGTAATTTAGCGCAGTCGAAGTGGCAGCACTGACCGTTTGTCACACCTTGGGAGAATGATATGAAAATGGGAAATTTTGCACTGATGGGTGCAATAATATCTGCAATTAGCGTTTTTTCCAGCGCAGCAGCGGCAGATACAAAAGTAGGCATGATCACGACCTTATCTGGTGGTGGTGCAGGGCTTGGTATTGATGTAAAAGATGGCTTTATGCTCGCCATCAAGCAGTCTGGTCGCAGTGATATTAAAGTTGTTATTGAAGACGATCAACGGAAACCAGACGTGGCAGTACAGCTTGCCGATAAAATGATCCAATCTGAAAAAGTGGACGTCCTGACGGGCATAATCTGGTCTAACCTCGCTATGGCGGTAGTCCCTTCAGTTACAGCACAGGGAAAAATTTATTTATCGCCAAACGCTGGGCCTTCTCCGCTTGCGGGGAAAGGATGTCACCCAAACTATTTTAATGTCGCTTGGCAGAATGATTCACTTCACAACGGTGGCGGTGCTTATGCCCAATCTGCTGGATATAAAAACATCTTTATAATGGCCCCTAATTATCCGGCCGGCACAGATGCGTTGAATGGTTTCAAAGCGCTTTTCGAAGGCGATATTGCGGCTGAAGTTTATACTAAGCTTGGTCAGACAGACTATGCTGCTGAAATAGCTCAAATCCGTGCAAGTGAAGCAGACGCGGTCTATTTCTTCTTGCCTGGTGGTATGGGCATTTCTTTCTTGAAACAATATTCTGGTAGCGGAGTGGATATTCCAGTTGTGGGCCCGGCTTTCAGCTTCGACCAGGGAATTCTACAGGCCGTAGGTGCCGCAGCGCTTGGGGTACGGAATACATCTCAATGGAATAAGGATATTGACACAACTACAAACAAAGCTTTCGTTAAAAGTTTTCAAGCCGAGTACAGTCGTTTACCATCCCTTTACGCGAGCCAAGGCTTTGATACCGCAAACCTGCTGGTCAGCGCCATAGAAGCCGCGGACATAAGTGATATTGAATCCTTCCGCGCGGCGTTAAAGGCCGCAAACTTTACTTCCGTTAGGGGAGACTTCAAGTTTGGGAAAAACAACCACCCTATCCATGATGTCTATATTCGCGAAGTGATCCAAGAAGGCGACATTTTCACCAATAAGATCATCGGTAAAGTCTTGAGTGATCATGGCGATTCGTACTCAAAAGACTGCAAGATGTGATTTAAATGTCCGGGCCCCTTACTTGGGCCCGGGTTCAATAAGGCAGTCTAAATGACTATTGTTCTTATCGCAGAGCAAATCCTAAATGGCCTACAGTTTGGCGTTATGCTGTTTTTGATGGCAGCAGGGTTAACTCTAATATTCGGTGTTATGGGATTGATCAATCTTGCTCATGGGTCACTTTATATGATTGGAGCGTTTGCAGCTGCGGCTGTTGCTAGTTTTACAGGTTCTTTTATTCTCGCCCTAATTGGTGCTTTGACTACTGCCGCAATTGCTGGAGCTATGGTCGAACTTTTGGTTATTCGCCGTCTTTATTCCAAAGATCACTTGGATCAAGTTCTTGCTACTTTTGCATTAATTCTGATTTTCTCTGAAGGAACTCGTTGGGTTTTTGGCTCATTTCCCCTGTTTCTTGATATACCAAGGTACCTCTCTGGATCGGTCGAGCTTCCAGGGTCGATCCAATATCCCCGCTACCGGCTTGTTTTAATCGCTGCGGGACTTTTAATCGCTGCCGGTTTGGGACTTTTAATTACAAGGACCCGGCTGGGCATTCAGATCCGAGCCGGTGAAAACGATCGTGAAATGATCGCCGCTTTAGGGGTTGATATATCCCGACTTTACACATTTGTGTTCGCGCTGGGAGCAGCTTTGGCCGGGCTGGCGGGTGCCCTTGTAGGAGCTATTCAATCTGTTCAAGTGGGTATGGGAGAACCGGTCTTGATCCTTGCCTTCGTTGTGATCGTAATTGGTGGCATAGGCTCTATTAAGGGCGCCTTGATCGGCGCCCTTTTAGTTGGAGTGACCGATACGCTAGGCGATATTTTTTTGGTGGAGTTGCTTAAGCTATTCACTGATCCATCTACAGCCACCTCAGTTGGATCATCGATTGCCTCTATGGCGATTTATTTATTGATGGGAGCCGTTCTCGTCTGGAGGCCATCAGGTTTATTTGGAGCTTCGCCTTGATAAACGAAAAATATTTCAACAGCGTGATTGTGTTACTGCTTCTATTGGTTCCAGCTTGGGCTACTGCAAGCGATGAACCTTTTACAATTACCTTAATTACGCGTGCCGTGGTATTTTCTTTAGCTGCTGTTGGTTTGAACATCGCGCTTGGCCTCGGTGGCTTAGTAAGTTTAGGTCATGCCGTTTTCTTTGGACTCGGTGGCTATGCCATGGGTATTCTTGCTTTTCATGCACAAACTTATTCAGCGCTATTTGAATGGCCGTTTTTGATCGAAGGAACAAAGTCAATGCCGCTCATTTGGCTTGTCGCACTTATTTTTTGTTCGATCGCAGCTTCACTCATAGGCTTTCTTTCATTACGTACATCAGGTGTATATTTCATAATGATAACTCTAGCTTTTGGGCAAATGTTCTATTTTTTTTCAATAAGTTGGCCCAAATACGGGGGGGAGGATGGATTATCGATCTACGTGCGGAATGGGTTTCCAGGTCTCAATACTCTTATCCCTCTTCACTACTATGGCTTATGCTTGGTTATGTTGTTCCTTGCCCTATGGTTTAACGCACGATTAAAAAAATCACCATTCGGCCTTGCATTAAACGCCGCACGGCAGTCTCCTGAGCGGGTTGAAACCGTTGGCTTAAACGGTAAGCGGCTAAAACTTATCGCTTTCATCATATCGGGCGCGATCACCGGCCTGGCTGGCGCTCTTTTTGCAGATTTAAATCGCTTTGTGAGTCCAACCATGTTCAGTTGGCAAACGAGCGGCGAGATTATGATATTTGTGATTATCGGCGGGGTTGGGCGACTTTTCGGCCCCGTGACAGGCGCTTTGGTTTTTATATCCCTTGAGCACTTTCTAGGAGGAATAAACGACTATTGGCATGTTTATCTTGGTCTCTTTCTTTTAGGCATCGTCTTATTAGGAAAAGGTGGTCTAGTCGGAATTTTATGCGGAACGGAAAAAATAAATGCCTGAGGCAGTACTTTCGACAAGAGGACTTACTAAATACTTTGGAGCTGTAGTTGCAAGTGAAAATATTTCGCTGGAACTAAAACTGGGTGAAATCCATGCAATCATCGGACCCAACGGGGCAGGAAAATCGACCTTGATTTCTCAGATCTGCGGAAATATTCGACCAGACTTAGGTTCAGTCTTTCTTAAGGGAGCCGATATAACGAAGACATCTGTACGGTTTCGTTCAAGGGCTGGTCTAGCAAGGTCTTTCCAAATTTCTGCTTTGGCAATGGAAGATACCGTTCTTCAGAATGCAATTTTGGGCGCCTTAGGAGCGTCTGGACAACCTTGGCGTTTTTTAAAATCCGTTATGAGTGATGCGCACTTAAAGGGAACTGCTTTAAATGCACTAGAAAGCGTTGGCTTGACCTCCGTTGCGCATAAAAGGGCGTTTGAGTTAAGCCATGGACAGCGTCGGCAATTAGAAATCGCTATAGCGCTTACTCTTAAACCAAAAGCATTTATGATGGATGAACCTATGGCTGGCCTTGGGGCGGAAGGGTCCTCGAGAATGACGCGTTTTTTGAATGGCCTGCGGGAAAAAGCGCCTATCTTACTGGTAGAACACGACATGGATGCCGTTTTTGCATTAGCGGATAGAATTAGCGTATTGGTGTATGGCAAGATTATTGCCAGCGGCAGTGTTTCGGAAATTCGGAAGGATCAACGTGTGAGAGAAGCCTATCTTGGAGACTATTCTTGAGCCTTCTCGAAATTTTTCAACTTAACGCCTCATATGGTGCAATTCAGGCGCTCTATGACATCAATCTCGATGTTCGCGAGGGAGAGGTCGTTGCGCTCATGGGACGCAATGGGATGGGAAAATCTACAACGGTAAAGTCTATTTGCCGTTTAATACCATCACATGGTGAAATGCACTTTGCGGGTCACGATCTACAGGTTTTACCGAGCCATCGTGCGGCCCAACTTGGGATTGGGTTGGTACCTGAGGGAAGACGTTGTTTTCATTCACTCAGCGTTTACGAAAATCTAATCTCAGCACACCGAAGTGGCTTTTGGAATTTTCGGAAAGTAATAAAGTTATTTCCAAAGCTTGGTGAAAGACGGGCTCAAAAGGCAATATCTTTATCAGGCGGGGAACAACAGATGCTGGCAATTGGTCGCGCGCTTATGACCAATCCTAAACTCCTTATTCTTGATGAGGCGACCGAGGGTCTAGCACCGCTTATACGTCAGGAAATTTGGGCCGTTATTTCGAAACTCAAAGACCAAACTGGCTTGTCAATTTTGGTAATCGACAAATCCATTAATGAGTTGAAAGCTGTTTGCGACAGAGTTTTTATTGTTGAACGTGGAAAGACCGTATGGAAAGGTTCTGCAGCACAGATATCCACGAAAGTTGTAGAGGATTTTTTAGGGGTTTAAAAAAAGTACTCACATATTTCCATCGATGCGCGCAATTAATTAATCGTTTTTCCTTAGTTCAACGCGCCTAATCTTACCAGAAATCGTCTTTGGCAACGACGACACAAATTCTATATCACGCGGATATTTGTAAGGTGCTGAATGCTTTTTTACAAAATTCTGAATATCCAAAGTCAACTCGTCTGTTGCCTCCTGTCCTTCAGCCAATATAATGTAGGCTTTGACAATAGAGCCACGTATCTCATCGGGTTTTGCGACCACAGCGGATTCCGCCACTGCTGGGTGCTCGATTAGAGAACTTTCCACCTCAAACGGACTTATACGATAGCCAGCAGAAGAGATAATGTCGTCAGACCTTCCCACAAACCAAATATAACCGTCTTTGTCGCGAGTGGCAGTATCGCCAGAATAATACCATCCGTTGCGAAAGACTTCAGCGGTTTTGGCGTCATCACGGTAGTAACCCTTGAAAAGCCCCGGAGGATACGGATCAGTGATCTTCACAGCTATGTGGCCAATCTCATCATCCTCAAGTATATTTCCTTGTTCATCGATAATATCGACCGTTAAACCTGGGCAGGGTTTGCCCATAGATCCAGGGCGGATTTCCATACCCGGAAAATTGGCAACTATGTTAATAGTTTCGGTTTGACCATAGCCATCATAGATTTCACATCCTGTAGCTACCTTCCAAGCGCGCATCGCCTCTGGATTCAAGGGCTCCCCTGCACCGAAACAATGCCTTAAAGAGCTAAAATCTGCACCGCTTAAGTCAGCTTGCGCCATAAGGCGGTAGATCGTTGGAGGCGCGCAAAAAGTTGTCACGCGATGCTCCTTTATGATCTTGAGGTGCGCCTCAAGGTCGAACCCTTCCCCGTCATAAAGAACGATCGAGACTCCCGCGAGGATTTGAGGATAAAGCAATCCCCAAGCCGCCTTAGCCCAGCCTGTGTCAGTCAAAGTCCAGTGTACATCTTCAGCGCGTAAATCCTGCCAGTAACTCTTCGTTATATGATGGAAATAAGAATAGGCATGATCTCTTCCAACCATTTTTGGCATAGCCGTGGTTCCGGAGGTAAAATAAATCAGCATTAGATCATCAGACCGCGTTGGCGGCACCATTGAGCGGTCTATCGTGGCCAAAGCGTGTTTGGAGATTTTTTCGAAACTATGCCACCCTTCCCTCATACCTCGCACCAGAATTAGATGCTCAAGGCTCGGACAGTTTTCTTTAATTCGTTCAATAGCGCCGGCGTGAGTATCAGATACAACCGCAACTTTTGCACTTGCCTGATTAATACGGTACTCCATATCTTTCGCGGTGAGTAAGTTAGTTCCAGGCATAGCCACAGCACCCATTTTAGCGCAACCAAAGAGCACATAATACCATTCAGGCAAGCGTGGCAAAACGACAAGTACTGTATCAGATTTGGCCACACCCAAAGCAAGAAATGCGTTTGCACATCTAGAAGCCGCTTGATCAAGTTGCAGATAACTGACGTTTTCAACATGTTCGCCTGCCCTATTGATACAGATCAATGCAGTTTTCTGAGGTCCTGCCGCTTTTGCAGAAAGAACATCGTAAGCAAAGTTAAAATCCTCTGGGCAGTTCAACGAAAAGGATGACCTTAGCCCGTTATAGTCAAAAGAATTAGTCGTGCCTGTCACGTCAAGTTCTCCGTTATTTTCATAATAACCAGTTCATTCAAGAGAAAACCTTTTGTGGCAACCATGTCAAACTGGACGTCATAGGTAAAAGTTAAGTTCGTAGCGAATGTAATCTGAGTTTGAAATCAGTGTCATCTAAAAAAAAACTTATATATAAATGATAAAAAGAGTTCTACAGAAAAGATTAAAGTTTAAAGCTTGGTATTTTTAAGCCGAGGTATCGCTTTCCGTTTCGCCCTAAACGTAGTCATAGGCTGGGATTTTTGAGACATCCACTATAGCTGCAGCTATCGGCTTATTCATGCAGATTTCCAATTTCATATATTATGCCTTTTTTGCTAAAGGCATGCGACAAGACCTTAAAAGGTGACTTTACATGTGGATTTCTTTTCTTATAGAGCTTGAGGATCCTCTCAAGTAGCCCAAGATATTTCACCAAATTTACCAGATCTAATTTAAAAGACATTCCAGGAGTACTTCAGCAGCGCTTCAAACCTAAGACCTCACGTTTTAAAAGTTACACGGTTTTAGAAACTGAAAATTAAGCGACTCCTTACTAACACTATCACAGGTTTAAATGGTATCTTTAACTCCTAATCTATCAAAATAACGAGGGCTTTTGAGGCATCTTCCATTTTATTGAGCATCCGATGGAAGCAATTTGATCTCTCGGGCCCTGCCCAGTTTCGACAATTTGCTTCATGGCTTCATAAAGATCACGACGAAGGTCAATAGGGCCTGCATTACGTCCTGACGCGTCAAGACGACCTCTGTACTGAAGTTCTTCACAACCATTAAAACCATAAAAATCCGGCGTGCATACTGCATTGTAGTCACGTGCGGTTTTCTGAGTTTCGTCGTAAAGGTACGGAAATGGAAAATCTTGGTCTTTTGCCAATTTTTTCATGTTCTCAAAGCTATCTTGAGGGTAAGTTTTAACATCGTTGGCGCTAACTGCAGCGACACCAATTCCCAATTCCTGTAGATCACGCGCATCACGGACAACTCTATCCAAAACCGACTGAACATACGGGCAGTGATTACAAATAAACATAATTAGTGTACCATTTGCACCGCTGATATCCTTTAAAGCGTAGAATTTTCCGTCAGTAGCGGGTAGCGAAAAACCTGGAGCCTTCCAGCCAAAATCACAAACTGGTGGTATAGAAGCCATCTTTACCCTCCTGTAGCTTCTCTAATAGCCCGAATATTTTCTCCGTAAACTGACGGATTTTCAACAGATCCACCATCAAATATAGCTGACCCTACGACTAACACATCTGCACCAGCCTTCTTCACCAAAGGTGCAGTGTCTACCGTTATACCGCCATCAATTTCGATGTGAATAGGGCGATCGCCAATCATACTCGATAATTTTTTAACTTTTTCAATTTGGGAATAGATAAATTTTTGACCTCCGAAGCCTGGATTTACCGTCATAATACAGATCAGGTCGACCACATCAAGCAGGTGCTCCACCGCTCCCGCCGGGGTCCCAGGATTTAACGCAATCCCTGCCTTACATCCAGCTTCTCGGATCACTTGTATTGTTCGATGAGCATGGGGGCCTGCCTCTATGTGTGCCGTAATAATATCTGCACCAGCATTTGCATAGGCTTTAATATAAGGATCAACAGGTGTAATCATCAAATGCACATCCATTACTGTTTTGATATGCTTCCGGATTGCAGAACACAGTGTTGGTCCAAAAGTAAGATTTGGCACAAAATGTCCATCCATCACATCTACATGAACCCAGTCGCATCCCTGAGACTCAATAGCCTCTATCTCTTGACCGAAATTTGAAAAATCAGCTGATAGGATAGAGGGGGCGATTTTTACGGTGGGATCAAAAATCATTATACTTCTCAATGTGGTTAAAATACTAAAAATAGCTCTAAAGAGAGAGGATAGCAGGCGCAACCATTGTTACAATGGATCAAATATGCCTGCTCTGCATAACTAATCGTTCGATCATGGGTGTAAATATCAATTGCATTGCTAGGTCTAATTTGCCACCCGGAATTACAATAGAATTTGCACGGCTCATCCAACTGCCATCGATCATATTCGTTAGATAGGAGAAATCAATGCCCCGCGGGTCTTTAAATCGGATAACAACAAGGCTTTCGTCCGGCGTTGGAATCCACCGGGCAACAAGAGGGTTCGATGTATCAACGACTGGAACACGTTGGAAATTAATATTAGTTTCAGCAAACTGAGGGATAATGCAGTGTACATAGGCGTGCATACGGCGCAAAATGACATCTGTTACGGCCTCGGTAGAATACCCACGGCTTGCTTTGTCTCTGTGGATCTTTTGTATCCACTCCAGATTTATCACCGGAACAATTCCAATCTTTAGGTCGGCATGCCGTGCAATGTTGACTGTTTTATTTACAACGGCACCATGCAAGCCTTCGTAAAACAAAAGGTCTGTATTAGGTTCAAAGTCGCGCCAAGTAGTAAAGTGCCCAGGATCAACCCCATATCTTTCCGCTTCTGAAGCATCATGAACGTACTCGCGCGTTTGGCCAATTCCTGATTTTCCATAAGTTTTGAACAACTGCTCCAAACGTGGCAGATTATTCGCATCGAAGGAAAAATGCGAAAAAGTATCGTCTCCTGCCTTAGCTCTTTTTTTCAGCTCAGATTGCATTTGCTGCCGGTTGTAGCGATGAAAGGCATCGCCCTGTATTGTCGCAGGGATAACTTTTTCTCGACGGAAAATTTGTTCAAAGGTATGACGGATCGTTGAGGTGCCAGCCCCAGAAGAACCAGTTACTGAGATGATAGGGTGCTTTTTGCTCATTCTTTTCAGACTCTCCTGAATAGCCCCCGTTCAACAAATAGTGCGGACATTTCGTGATCTGGGAGATCATGATACGCCACAACTTGTTCTACATTTTTGCGACTGCCAAACATAAACGGTGTTCTAGCATGCAAATGCAAGGCAGTTTTCTCCATAATTGGCTTAGTTCCATCAGTTGCCTGACCTCCGGCTTGCTCGATTAGAAATGCGATTGCACCAACTTCATATACCATTCTTAAACGGCCGTTTTCATAACCTACACGACCATCAGAAGGATATAGAAAAATTCCCCCTCGGGTTAAAATACGTTCAGCTTCTGCAACAAGAGAAGCTATCCAACGCATGTTATGTTGAGCACCAAACATAGCACCTTTTGGCATAATACAATCGTCAATAAAGGTCCTTATTGGTTTATTCCAATTATGGTAATTTGACATATTGATTGCGAACTCTTTTGCCATTTCCGGAATTGAAATTGCTTTCTTGTCTATGATAAATCTGTTAGAATTAAGATCGAAATAATAAGATTGCACGCCCGAACCTGTTGTCAACATCAACCGCGTTTGAGGGCCGTAGATAAAATATCCAGATGACACTTGCTCCTTAGGCGGTCGAAGAAAGCTGGCATCTGGATCATTTTTAGCCCAGTAAATGGAAAAAATTGATCCAACTGACATATTAATATCGATATTTGAAGAACCGTCTAAGGGATCAATTGCGACAGCATACTTACCGCTTTTGTTTATCCGTTTGGCGTCCTCTCGTTCTTCTGAGGCATACCAAGCAACATCCTGTGTTTGTACCGCTTCATAAAAAAGTTGATCGGCGATAACGTCCAACGCTACCTGTCTATCACCATCACTATTTTGATCAATAACCAGATTACTGATATCAACCGTAGCTCTATCCATAAGTATAATACGTAGCTCGCTTGCCGCTTTGGCCAGTGCGTCCAATAGGGGATATAGTTGCATGGGTATCGCGTCAGTTGGAAGATATAGTTCACCAGCACGCGTAGTTGCACTGAAGGGTATTTTTTTCTTGGTCATAGGGCCCTTTTATCAAGCATCGCCTAACAGCAATATTCTATTTTTTTTCATTTCTAACATTTATTTTTGTTTAAATATTTCTAATGTGTTTTTATCAGTGTTGATTGTTTTAGCACCAATTGGATCGGCTGACGAGCCATGTTGCAAGCAAGCAGAAGATTTTTAAATCTAGGCAAGTGAGATTTAGCATTGAGCACATAACGCTTTTAAAGTAAATTAAAATTGAGTTAATAAGTTTTGGGAAATTTAAATGCAGCGCCTGAATGGTCTTACATTTCGCCAATTGTGGGCCCTTCAAGCAGTCTCAGAAACTGGATCGATTACACAAGCTGCAGAGTTCCTTCACCTAACGCCGCCAGCTGTACATACACAACTCAAAACACTCGAAGAAAACATGAGCTGCCCAATGTTTTATCGAAACGGAACCGGCGGGTTTGAATTAACGGCTGAAGGTAAAGTTTTGCTGCAAGCTCAAATCCAATCTCATCAAGCCCTATGGTCGGCTATGAGAGAGATTGAAGCCCTTCGGAAAGGGCTCGCCGGATCTGTAACCCTCGGCGTGGTGAGTACGGGGAAATACTTCGCTCCATCCCTGGTTGCCGATATCAAACAACGCCATCCCGAAATCGATATACATTTAAATATTGGAAACCGAGACCAGACAATTTCGAACCTCCGTAATAATGCTCTTGATCTTGTTATTATGGGTAGGCCAGCCAACCAAACGCCAACCAGTGAAATCGTGCTCGGAGACCATCCACACATTATAATTCTACCGCCATCCCACAGTTTAGCAAACCGTGAATATGTATCAGCCGATGAAATTTTGTCTCATCAATTTATAACAAGAGAAATGGGTTCTGGAACCCGAATTCTCGCAACCCGGTACCTCGAGCAAATAGCACCAGGATCATCGTATCAGACAATGGAAGTCGATTCCAATGAAACCATCAAACAAGCAGTAATCGCCGGGCTGGGAATTGCCTTGATTTCCGCACACACCGTAACGGAAGAGTTGAAAACTAGGCGCTTGGCGATAATGCGCCGCCCTGATTTACCAATAATACGAAAGTGGTACCTATTAACACCAAAATATAAGGAACCCACTGGCGCTACAAAAGCAATTGTTGATTTCATCCAACAACAAAACGGATCTTATCTCCCAAAATTTCGATGCTAAAAAAACACAAGAGTGAATTTGATTAAATGCTGGTGTCCAAAATTAGGAGATACAAAAATTCAGATTAAAATATCTATCAATAAAAACTAAGCTGGCGCTGTCTATACCTGCGGCAACCATAGATCAGAAGATAATGGCAGAACTAACTACAAATTGCCATTTGGGCATTCACTTATCCCGATATGGAGATTGTTGTGTAAGGTGGCGGGACTTGGTTAAGCAGTTTTAAAATCCAGGCAAGAAAGCCAATGCAATTCAACACTAGGTCAAAAAAACAATCCTTTAGTTCAACACCAGGAATGGGCAAATTTAACTTTTTAATAGAGATATGCTTTAAGTGATGGAGCAGCGAGATTCATGGCCTTTAGCACTCCGATAAATCGCCGGATTTCCTCTTTATCACCACGCGATGCCAGATTAAAGCGTAGTCTTTCAGCTAGTTCTTCAATCGAAAATGCCGAGATATCAAAAGCATCGGACATCCAAAAGGCAGGAACATTCTGCTCTGCAATCACATCGATGCGATTATCACCGTCATTCACGAGCTTTGCGATCACTGGCCCATGCCAATGTGTATCAACTTTTCCCGCGTGTAAAACGTAACCTTTTAAATTTACGGCATATTTTCTCAATTCGCTTTCTGCAGAATTAATCGCTAGCTCATATGCTGCAAGCGCAGATTTTGGGGACCGTGTATGTCGCCAGAAGTTATCAAACACCATCCGTTCACTTGGATTGTTATTTCTATAGAGCCAAAAATTATAAAAGGGCTTCTCATTTCCTTGGTCGATATTTTCATTGGGCGCATTTAATAGGCAATTATTTTCAGTTGCCCACGAAATGAGCTCTTCATCAAATGGATAGGCAAGAACACAGGAACCGTTTTGAGCAGCGCGAATACGCTCCGCTTGTGAACCACCTCTCTGTGAATCCAGAATTCTAGTGTCAAACTTCGAAAATCCCTGTGACTGGAGAGCATTAAACAGGTCCTTGTCGCGATCTTCAACCTCAGAGTACATGACTTTGGCGTTCTTGATGTCAATTACCTTGATCTTTTTACCATCATGAGCCTGCTGAATGAAGAAATCCTGAATGGACTTTGGCGTTCCAGGCCGTGCCAATAGGTACAGTGCCGTGTCGCTCAGCAGATCCGTGGTGTTGAATAATTCACCTCCAAAGACTTTTGCCAGATTCATGTAATTTTGTCGGGTATGTCTGTTCAATCCTGGGAAATTTTCTTTACACCAATCTCCAAATTCATTGTCAGATGTCAATAATTGGCGTGCTTGCGTTAGCCAGTCGCCGACCTTTATTTTTTCTACAGTGGTTTTTCGTAGGGAGCTTTGTATGTTTTTTGCGAGGCTCCTCAGTTCCCCTAAAGCATTGTCGCCTGTTAATGGATGTTCTTGGCCCACCAATCCGCTCCTCTATTCCTTCTTCCTCTTAACTTAAGCCGATCTTACGGGTTTGTTCAATAATTTTATCTATAGCGTAGATGCGGATTCCCATTGCAACAACTTTATTTTTGAACACTCCATCTTTAAACCTAATTTGTGTCGAGGGATGGGTTGATCATGAATCGAAAAATTTTAGCCAAGCGTGTGCCAGATAGCCAGTATGCCAGAACTTTTGGCATCGGTAAACTTGCAGTTAGAGTTGGTACAAAAATGGCAAAGGATGCCATATTAGAATTAGCGCGTGGAAAAAGACCTGATGCCAGCTCCCTCTTTTTATCCAAAGGTAATTTTGAGGAAATAACAAGTACGTTAGCAACTATGCGAGGAGCCATAATGAAATTAGGGCAAATCGCGTCAATGGAAGGTGGCGACTTACTTCCATCTGATCTTTCCCATGTTCTATCGCGTTTGAGGGCGCAGGGACATGCAATGCCGCCGCAGCAATTAAGACGCATCTTAAACCAAAACTGGGGCGACGGATGGTTAAATGAATTTCGCCAGTTTGACGTTCGACCGTTTGCAGCCGCGTCCATTGGCCAAGTCCACAAAGCGGTCAGTAAAGAAGGGCAAAAACTTGCAATCAAAGTACAGTTTCCGAACATTAAAGAATCGATACACAGTGATTTACGCAATCTTAAGATAATTGCGAAAAGTAGTGGTCTCCTACCAGGGGCATTAGATATTGACCATTATCTGGAAATTTGTAAGGCTCAACTCCTGTTGGAAACAGACTATGTTCGTGAAGCAGATTTTCTGCACAGATTTCACGCGCTAGCATCTTCGACAAATGGCATTCAAACGCCCGTTTGCTTTGCAAAATTTTCGACAAATTCGATCCTTGCGATGTCATTAGAAGAAGGTGTTGACCTCGATTGCCTGGATCAGTTTTCCAAAGTTGATAAAGACAGAATCGCTCTACTCATGGTCGATTGGACTATTCGCGAAGTCTTTGAGTTTAAGCTTGTCCAAACAGATCCCAACTTTGCAAATTATCGGTATGATGTGAAATCTGCCAATATCAAGCTTCTAGATTTCGGGGCGTGTATAGAACCATCGCCAAATGTTATTCGCATCTATAGTGAACTCGCGGCAAGCTTTTTAGCTAATGATAAAGCGTCCCTATTAGAGACATTGGCTAAATATGATCTCATGCCTACAGAAATGCCCATCACAGCTCATAACCTTGTAGAGAAAGTATTGAATATCGCGCTGAAAGAATTTCACGCATCTGATACTTTCTCCTTTTCGGATAGTAAGGTGTTCGATTACATAAATGCCAAAAATGTTGTAGAAATGTCAACAATCGTACCAACGGATCTGATCCCAGTTGATCTGCTTTTTATGCAACGCAAGTTCCTTGGGCTTATGTTTTTATTACGCCGGTTAGGAGCCTCATTACCTTTGAAATCCATGCTTCGAAAACAGATCAATTAAACTAGCCTTAAGCCTCGGTTTTACAGCAAATGATCTGACTTCATCCTATTTCTTGTAGAGCGATGCGAATTTTAATTTCAAGACAAGGCTTGAAAGGAACAACAGAAATTTTGCGAGGCGCATCCAGTTAAGTTTTGCAATTGTCTATTTTCAAGATTCTAGGCACAGGCATAATACGGAATGGTTATAATAAAATTGGTTATGCTGACTTCTACGATAGAACACTTAGAGCTGTTCTGCCTTTCACCTAAAAAAATTTTACTGCACTTCGAAAGCCGACTTTTCACTCCTAAAAGAAAAGCCACTGTAAACTAAATGGTCGCTGCCAGAGCTTTCCACCGACTTTTCTGGATAATGCGCTCAAGTTCAGGGCAACGTTAGTTGAGTTGTAAAGGTCAAATTTATTAGCTCTAGTTCTTTCCGACCATCAGGATCATAGGCCTTAACTGTTGCTTTAAATTTTAGAAAACCCATTAACAAAGGTTGGAACTTATCAAGATAACCATTTTCAGTTTTTTAACAAACGAGGGCCCATATCTTTAAAAAAACGTAGTAAAGGAGAATAAACTACTTTTTCTTCGTTTCTAAGCCTGCTAGTCTCTCGATTTCGCTAAAACGATAAGCTTCTCTTCTATATTTTCGAAGGCGTTGGACCACTTTTTCGCGATGAACATCGCTTCCTTCCTTTTCTTCTTCCTGAAAGGCATCCTGCATAGAATTCACGTTAAAGCCCACGATCAATTTAACAACGGCAAATGTTTACCTTTAAATGAATTTTGTCCGCCGAAATGATACTTCACAATTCCCAAGCCAACCTCAAATTAAGCAATGAACTTGCTATTAGCCATACAAACGAGAGTTTTTCTGACAGAATTTAAAACAATATTCTGATTTTATCACCTATTACTGTTAACGCCATCGTGGTAGTCTAACGTCCATTGAGATTATTAGGGACTTAGCCACTACAACAACCCTCTGCTATTATCATAAATGCCAGATTAAAGCCCATTTCCATGCCTTTTTATTAAAATAAGCGGTAAATCAGTTAGGAAACGCGGGAAGTTTTCTCTGCCAGCCCAGATTGGCGTTGTCTGCTTTCAAGCTCTTTAAGTACATCGACCAGATGGACATCCTGAGATTTCAGCATAACAAAAAGGTGAAACAATACGTCTGCTGCTTCCTTAATTAAAGCACCTTTATCCTCTCGTATGGCTTCGATAATCGCTTCAATCGCCTCTTCACCAAACTTTTCCGCGCATTTTTGCGGACCGCGAGATATTAGTTTTGCTGTCCAACTTTTTCCAATTGAAGCCTGGGATTGTTCCTCCACAATTTCAAACAATTCTTCAAGTTTCACAAAATTGCCCTCACAGGAATTCCAGCGGCATCCATATGCGCCTTTGCTTCAGCGATTGTAAATTCACCGAAATGAAAAATTGAGGCGGCTAATACAGCAGAGGCGCCACCTTTAGTCACTCCATCCACAAGATGATCAAGCCTCCCAGCTCCACCTGAGGCAATAACAGGAATATCAACGGCGTTTGAGATGGCCCGAGTAAGCGGCAAATTAAAACCTGTTTTTGTTCCATCTCGATCCATTGACGTTAGTAGTATTTCCCCTGCGCCTTTTTTAGCAATCATTGTTGCAAATTGAACTGCATCGATACCGGTTGGTTTGCGGCCACCATGAGTGAAAATCTCCCATTTACCTTTACTTACGGTTTTTGCATCAATAGCGCAGACGATGCATTGACTGCCGAATTTATTTGCCGCTTCGCATATGACATTCGGATTTTTAACGGCCGCTGAGTTGAAACTTACCTTGTCTGCTCCCGCCAAAAGTAGTGCCCGCACGTCATGAACTGCCTTTACGCCTCCCCCCACTGTTAGAGGAATGAAACACTGCTCCGCTGTACGACGCACGATATCGAACGTTGTACCCCTATTTTCGTAAGTAGCATTTACATCAAGAAAGCAAATTTCATCAGCGCCAGCCTTATCATAGGCACTGGCTGCTTGAACTGGATCTCCTGCATCGCGCAGAGATAAAAATTTAACACCTTTCACAACACGCCCATTTGCAACATCTAGACAGGCTATAACGCGAGTTTTAAGCATTTAAAATTCCAATCGCTTGCCTAAGATTAATCGTACCCTCGTAAAGCGCACGACCTGAAACTACCCCATTCAAAGGTGCTCCACAGTTCTTTAACTCGACTAAATCCTGAACTTTCGAGACTCCGCCTGAGGCAATCACGGGGATAGACACTGCGTGTGCTAAATCGGCTGTAGCAGCTACATTTGGCCCCTCCATCGCGCCATCGCGATTTATATCCGTATAAATAATTGCGGCCACACCAGCATCCTCAAAAGATTTCGCAAGTTCTATTACCTCAAAGTTACTATCTTCAGCCCAGCCTTTTGTAGCAACAAAGCCATTTCTAGCGTCAATTCCCACTGCCACTTTCCCCGGGAATTCTTTTGCGGCCTCTCTAACGAGGTTTGGGTTTTCAACTGCAACAGTACCTAAAATTACTCGAGACAAGCCAATCCCCAACCAACGTTCTATAGTAGCCATAGTACGGATACCACCACCTAACTGCACTGGTATCTCAATATGCATCGCAATTTCTTCTACCACGCCAACATTAACAGGCTCGCCGATGAAGGCTCCATTCAGATCTACAAGGTGAAGCCATTCACATCCCGCACCAACAAATTCCATCGCTTGTTCAATCGGCTCTATATTGAAAACAGTTGAACTCTCCATATTACCCCGGAGAAGCCTTACTGCTTGTCCATCTTTAAGGTCAATGGCCGGATAAAGGATCATGACTGACCTTTCAAAAAAATTACATCGAGCGTGTGCCATGCGATTAAAAAAATTGCAACGCAGCAAGAGATCACACTTGCCAAATCGAACAAATAAAAGTCATGATACCGGAAAATGGGAGAATGTTGATGAAAAAGTTAGCTTTATTAATTTTTGGACTAATATTTTCAACAATAACTGCATTTGCAGACCCTATTCATGGAATCTGGCAGACGATCCCAGATGACAACGGTCACTACGGCCACATCGAGGTTAAAAATTGCGATGGAACTATTTGCGGTTTCCTTAGAAGGTCGTTTGATGCAGACGGCGCAGAATATGAGTCGGAAAATAAAAACAAGGCAGTAATATGGAATATGGTCAATAACGGCGAGGGAAAATACGGTGGAGGCAAAATCTGGGCTCCCGATCGTGACAAAACGTATTCTTCTAAATTAGAGCTTAGCGGAGATAAGCTTAAAGTATCTGGATGTGTACTATTTATTTGTCGTGATGGAGGTACATGGACTAAAGTCAAATAAGGCTCTAAGTTTCAGCCCATCTAATGGGTTCGAGAACAACCTGTCGATAGACATAAGATTGGTTGCCCGATTTATGTTATTTAAAAAATTTCGCAAGCGCCTGATTGATGCTGTTCGACTGTCAATACGAAAAAGTCCTTAGACTAGACTAAGGAACCCATTTTAGAAAGTTGGAAATTAATTTTAGCCCAACCGGTCCGCTTTTTTCAGGGTGGAATTGCGTTCCAACCATTGTATCGCGTGCGACCACTGCAGTAACTCTACCCCCATACTCAACATGCGCTAAAATCTCTCTCTCGTCTTGAAGACGCATATGAAATGAATGGACAAAGTAAGTGTGGTCGCCAGTTGAAATTCCCGAAAGAACCGGATGATCCCTATTTAGAACAAGATCGTTCCAGCCCATATGCGGTATTTTAAAACCCTCATGATCTGTAACAATGCGACAAACCTGACCATCTATCCATCCAAGTCCTGTTGTCAACTCATGTTCACAACCTTCTTTTGCCATCAACTGCATCCCCACACAAATGCCAAGAAATGGTCGCGCTTTGACCTCAACTAGCTCTTTCAATGCTTCGTAAACAGCCGAATCCATTAGTGCTTTCCGACAGGCAGGAAAGGCTCCGTCTCCGGGCAACACTACCCGATCGGCTTTAATAACAACAGCTGGATCATTAGTAACCACCACTTCTCCCGCATTATTATCTGCGGCCACGCGTTCAAATGCTTTAGACGCAGAATGGAGATTACCGCTTCCATAGTCGATAATGGCAGTCAGCATTAAGACTAAAGTGCTCCTTTGGTCGATGGTACAGAGCCTAGCGCTCGTGGATCAGGCTCAATTGCCATTCGAAGAGCTCGTGCGACTGATTTAAATGTAGCCTCTGCTATATGATGGCTATTGAGACCACTTGGTTGGTCTATATGTAATGTAATGCCAGCATTATTGCTTAAAGCCTGAAAAAACTCTCGAACTAATTCTGTATCAAAAGTGCCAATTTTTTGCTGTGGAAAATTCAGATTGCAAATCAAAAGAGGACGCGAAGATAGGTCAAGCGCCGTGCGCACTAAAGCATCGTCCATCGCCAAATGGCTGTGCCCATAGCGGACAATTCCATTTTTGTCTCCAAGAGACTTTGAGATCGCTTGACCCAACACAATCCCACAATCTTCAACAGTATGATGATCATCAATATGCGTGTCGCCCTTGGCACGCAATGTGATATCGATCATCGAGTGACGAGACAGCTGATCAAGCATGTGATCAAAAAACCGAACCCCCGTTTCAATCGCATATTTACCGGACCCATCAAGGTTTAAATTAACCGAGATATTCGTTTCGTTAGTTTTTCTCGTGATGCTGGACTTTCGCATAGGTAAATCGCCTTACAATTTTGCAAACTGTATAGTCATGCTTATTGCGAAGGCCAAGCCCAATCCTTGCAAAACCCTTGGTCGCTGTGCTTAAACAAACTTATATTTTATTAGAGGCTATCATGAGTTCTTGTATTTTCATTCAAATCCGCTGCAAACCTGGGAGCACATATAATGTTGCCAATGAAATCGTCTTAAGAGAGCTGCATTCCGAGCTTTATTCGACCAGCGGAGACTACGACTTAATGCTAAAATTATATGTAAACACTAACGAGGACATTGGAAAGTATATAAACGACAAGCTACTTGATATCGATGGCATTGAAAGATCGCTCACAACGCTGACATTTAAAGCTTTTTGACTTCAAAATTTTTAAATACTCTGCAGAGATTATAAAATTCTAATGATAGTTTACTATACAAGCGGCGTACCAGCTAAAAACTGTCGCACAGCGGCACTGCTGTCATTTGAAAAAAATTTTGTTTTGTTCTGCTGTTCAATTATTTCTCCTTTGTGCATTAAAATAATTTCTTCTCCAAGACGCTTGGCCTGAGCAGCGTCATGTGTCACCATAATAATTTTGACACCCGCATGGATGGCATTCTCTACTAAAGCTTCAACTTTGACTGTAGCGCTTGGGTCGAGATGCGCACAAGGCTCATCAAGAAAAAGGATCTTTGGTTCAAGTGCAAGCGCACGTACTAACGACAACCTCTGTTGCTCACCTCCGGACAATCGCCTTGCTGGGCTTCCCTCGAGATGTCCTAACTCAGCTCGCTCCATCCAAATTTTAGCACAACGCACAGCATGCACTTTTGAAATGCCGCGCGCTTGCATAGCGAAAGTCACATTCGCAAGAGCACTACGGCGCAATAAAACCGGTCGTTGAAAAACCATCGCCTGTGAATAATTACTCCGATAAACCTCCGGAAATTCAATGGAACCCCGATCTGGCTTGGATAACCCATGCAAAAGCCGCAAAAACAAACTCTTTCCCGCACCGTTTGAACCCAAGATTATGGTAGGATTGATAGCATCAAGGATTATATTACTTATTGACAAGGCAACTGTAGATGCAAAAGAAAGGCGCAAATCTTTAATTTCTATTCCAATTTTAGACATGCATATCCTCGCGGCGCTGGAATCCAATTGTAGCAACAGCCGCATTGACTATAATAGCAAGAATAACCAAAATTACTCCCAGTGCTAGTGCGAGAGCCAAGTTACCTTTGGAAGTTTCTAGCGCAATAGATGTGGTCATCACTCGTGTATAATGATTTATGTTGCCCCCTACGATCATCACTGCTCCAACTTCAGCTATAGCACGGCCAAAACCAGCAAGAAGTGCAGTTAATAATGCAAATCTCGCCTCCCATAAAAGTGCGCCCAAAATCTGGTGACCTTTCAGTCCGAAAGACGCAAACTGATCACGGTACTCTTCGTTTAACGCCTCGATAATTCCTCGGCTCAGTGCAATGATAATCGGAGTTATCAGAATTGATTGCGCGATTATCATTGCTAGTGGCGTATATAAAAGACCAAGAACGCCGAGGGGGCCAGATTTTGAAAGTAACAGATAAACACAAAGACCAACTACAACGGGCGGTAGCCCCATAAGTGCATTGAAAATAACAATCAGAATTTGCCGGCCCGAAAAGCGCCCGATAGCTAAGGCTGCACCAATGGGGATACCGAAAAGGGCGGCCGAAATCACAGCACTTAAAGAGACCCTCAAAGACAACAATACGATGAACCATAGCTCAGAATCACCACGGATAATTAGCGAAAGTGCTGAAATTAAAGCCTCTGAAAAACTTTCCATGCCATTATCATTTAACCATTCACTGAAAAGAGTCCATTTATCGCGAACGAATTAAGATTTTAGTTGAACTTTTGAAATAATGAAATGCCATAATCTGTGATGAGTTAATAATTCTTAAGGCGCTTGTAGCATTTGCCATACTCGCAATGGTGTGAATGGCATATCGGCCTGACGTACACCACTATCCCAAAGCGCGTCTTGTACGGCGTTGGCGACCGCTGCGAGTGCTCCGACCGTCCCAGCTTCACCACAACCTTTAACACCCATGGCATTAGCGGTAGAAGGGATAGGCTCCGTTTCAAAGGAAATAAAAGGCACATCTTTGGCCCTAGGCATGCCGTAATCCATGAAGCTCGCTGTAATAAGTTGACCATTTTTATCGTAAACAACATACTCAGTAATGGCCTGGCCAATACCCTGCACAACGCCACCATGAACCTGACCCTCAACTAGTCTTGGATTAAATAGATTACCAAAATCATCAACCACAGTATAACGGTCTAAAATCACCAGTCCGGTGGCCGGATCAATCTCAACCTCAGCTACATGAGCCCCATTTGGAAAGGAACGAGCTTCAAGAGTAGCCGTAGACTGATACGCCAATAGATCAGATCGACCGTCCGTGCGGGCCAGATTAGCACAATCTAGTAGACTCGGAGACAAGTTTGATCCAATTATATGAAAGTTTTCATAATCAAAGCTAATGTTTTGGAAAGGAACTCTGAACTTTTCTGCTAAAAAAGACGAGAAGCCTTCAATCATTGCATCAACAGTTACCAATGTTGCATTGTTTTGTACTGTTGAAGAGCGCGATCCCCCGGTTCCACCACCTTTTAAAATTAAATCACTGTCTCCCTGTATCACGTTAATCTTTTCGTAGGGGATACCCGTTTGGTCTGATAAAAATTTAGCATAAGTTGTTTCATGCCCTTGCCCATTTGACTGCGTCCCAACGAGAATATCAACACTATCATCTTCATTAAAAACTACTTTTGAAGTTTCACTGGGATTACCCAGGATGCTTTCAATGTAATAGCAAAGCCCTTGACCACGTAGTTTACCTACGCTTACGCTTTCGGCCTTCCTTTCAGGATAACCGGTAAGGTCTGCTGATCGTGCTGCGTGGTCAAGTACCTTTGCAAAATTTCCAACATCATAAATTTCACCTGTTGTATTCTTGTAGGGAAAAGAATTAGGACTGATGAAATTCCTATGGCGGAGCTCCCAGGGATCAATCCCAAGTTCTCGCGCCGCACGATCCATAACCCGCTCCAAGACATAGATCGCCTCTGGTCGTCCGGCTCCGCGATACGCGTCCACTTGAGTAGTGTTAGTGTAAATACCCTTAACATTTAGCCAACTGGTTTGCACATCGTAAGTACCCATCAAGACTTTGGAGAAAAGTACCGTTTGAATATTTTGGGCAAGTTGAGAATTATAGGCGCCCAGATTACATAAACTATTAACCCGGTAGGCAGTAATTTTGTAGTTTTGATCAAAAGCAAGCTCTGCAACCGAAACGAGGTCTCGACCAGAGTTATCGCTTAGCATTGCTTCGGTTCGATCAGAAAACCATTTTACAGGTTCCGAAAGAACCATCGCGGCGTGCGCGCAAAGAACGGTTTCCGGGTACACCATCGCCTTCATGCCGAAACCACCACCAACATCAGGATTTGTGATACGAACTTTTTCTTCCGTAAGATTTAACACTTTCGCGAGACATGCCTTAGTTCCCCAAACACCTTGACCGTTTACACAGGCATGAAGGCGAGCCCCTTCCCATTCAGCATAACATCCTCGTGGCTCCAAAGAATTAGCAATGATTCGGTTGTCTACTACCTCCAATCCTACTTTATGGGCCGCGATATCAAAGGCCTTTTCTGTTGCCTCTAAATCACCTACTCCCCAATCGAATGCAACGTTGTTAATAGCTTCGGCGTGGAGTGGTTCACCACCAGCTTTAAGTTCAAGGTGAACAGGGAGCTCTTCTAGTTCGAACTGTACTAACTCTGCTGCATCGCGTGCCTGATTAAGTGTTTCTGCAACTATGAACGCAATAGGCTCACCAACAAAGCGAACACGGTCCATCGCAAGTATTGGCCTGAACGGTGAAGCCCCTTTTGTTCCATCGAGATTATACACGGTCATGCTATCCAAACCGTCTGTGATTCCAGAATTCTGCAAATCATTGAACCCGATGACCAACTTTACTCCCTCTGATAAACTAGCGGCAGTAATGTCCAATTTACTGATTTCAGCATGAGCCACGTTAGAGCGAAGCACGTAACCGTGAAGTGATCCTTTAGGTGCAATGTCATCAACATAGCGACCATGACCAGTCAAAAAACGGATATCTTCTCTACGCTTGATGCCTTGGCTTTTTCCAAATTTTTCCATCGGCCTATTCAGTCTTTACCTAGTTGTGCGTTGGCAGACATGTAGCGGTTGACAGGAAAATGTCTAGCTGCTCAATCGATAACACCAGAATAAAGAATAAAGGTAGAATTAAATCAGTTTTTCAGCTGTAAATTTAAGACAAATTAACAAAATATCCTTTGCAAGATAGATCTAAAATATACTTTAAAAAAAACGCATAAGAGAATCTACACTTCAAATTTTTTACATTTGTGAAAAACTGACCTAACAATAGCTTCACTTAACTCAGGAATTAACCAGCTAGGTTCAATCGCGGTCTAAATACGACAGATTTAATCATATTAAGTCGGAGGGCAACTTTCCCAATAAACCCAAAAACATGTAGGTGGAGTTAACGAAAAACCTAAACAAAGGCCACGGCATAGTGGATCGCGTTAAATTCACCAAAGTGAAAGAGGGAGATAAAGAAGATTACGAATTTCTGTTAAAGCATGAGATCGAATACACTAAAGGTACCGCTGATAAGCTTTTAAATGCCCTTGTAGATCTAG
>MDTB01007376.1_pt1 | contig 35540 bp, 47 predicted proteins | sample 811161 | NCBI WGS metagenome assembly MDTB01 (sample SAMN05326650, study PRJNA326480) | marine metagenome | isolation source: seawater | place: Mediterranean Sea | collected 2009 | reverse complement strand
TTATAAACTCGATCATTATAATGTAGTTTATAATTATATTGATTATATTTTTTCATGATCTCTATTATATCAACCGGCTCAACATGAGTAGGGTGACCGGTCCAATTACTCCAGTAAAATTGTAATCCTAAATTATTAAGATATTCATCGTAAAACATTGGACCTTTAATGAATATAGAGTTGCTAGCGATTCGTGTAGATTCTTTTAACACTCTAGCTATTGTGTCTAAGTCTGGTAAATGCTCAAGAAAATCTAACATTGTTACAACTTTAGTAGCGTTATCATTGAATATCTTTATGTTACAGGCATTTAATTGAACTGCTGGTGCAGAATTATTGATCGACTGTTTGACTTTCTCCGGTTCAATGTCTATTCCTAGACCGTTCTTTCCATATCTACCCTTCGCAAAATTAAAACTACCACCAGTGCTGCACCCTATATCCACAAAATCCAATTGCTCAACATTTACTTTAAATCTTTGATTCATATTTATTCTCCAAATTTATAACCGAAACATTCAATATCCTTCGCATATTTTTCTGCTACTAACTGTTTTGTCTCATCGTCATAATACTCTACACAACTTTTATCATACTCACCTTTCTTATGGTGAGGTAATTCAACATCATCAACACCAATCAACTCACACATCACATCAAAGTCATGCTGAATGTTTTCAAAGCTACCGATGTAATCAACCGCTGGTTGATTGTTTATAGTTATAAAATCTGACTGAGGTTGTACATGATCGTATCTTTTGCTCGATTGCTTGCTATTACAATCCAATGCTTCTTTAAATTTACCCTCTTCAGTCAAGTAATCAACAAACTCACTCTCTGATATATTCAGCTCATGTGACAACCACAAAAAGTCTGACACAGCTCTTGACCAACTGTTTCGTGTAAATGCTACAGATATGTAATCTTTTAATTCTCCTTCATATAGATCGTTCACTTCCTCAATTGTGGCGTGTTGTCTCCATATGTAATTTACATCATCCCACCCTGTAAATAAATCTTTATCATCAACAGTCACATCTAATTCTATACCCAGAGACTCTGCTAGTGCGTGCTCAATACTACTCCCACCTGTTTTAGGAATGTGAACAAAAATTAATTTATAATCATGAAAAACCATGGTTGATTTGTAGATATTTATCTTTAAATATTAATAATGCTATATTGTAACGTACCGTACGCTCCTGCGGAGCATAATAAAAATCTCGGATGGGCGTACAACAATTTCATGAGAAATCTAACTGATGAAGACTGGGCATGTTTTTTGGATCATGACGCGATGTTCACAACAACAACATGGTATCAGAACATTGAAAGAGCTATTAAAAACACAGACTATGGATTGGTGTATTGCATGACCAACAGAATAAATCCAGTCGTACAAAAATTTAAAAGTGTTGATGAAGATAATCATGACATTCGATATCATCGTAAGATAGGAAAAACTGCACAAGAAAAATACGGGGCAGAAATAATACCATATGATATGACTGACTATCTACCCAGTGGTGTGTGTATCATAATATCTCAACAAGCATGGAAGAGCACACCGTATGGATTCAAGAATGGATTTTTGAGTGTTGATAATGATATAGCCAAACAGTGTAAAGATTGTGGAGTTAAAGTCGGTTTAATGAGAGGTTTGTATGTGTATCATTGGTACCGTGGAGACGGTGACAAGTCACATACTATCTAGTAACAAACGGAGCACCGATGCTGTTTATGGGTATACTATACCCCGCCAACACGTCACTATAATATTTAGACATCTTCTTACGATCTCTTGCTGCCATAACTTCTTTGTTGTGTTTTCTTACGCATGGGATAACTTTATTGTTGATGTTCGAGCACTTGCCAGCGAAACCAGGTAACCTACTAACTTCAACATTCATTTTGTCAAGAACATATGGTAAACTTATTTGATCTCTAGACGAGTACTTACACATCATCTCCCACCACATCATTCCAACTTGAAGCATCTTGGGTGTGTTCATACGAACAACCCCGGGTGTCTCCCACAAGCCACTCCGCGGCTTGTATTTATCTTTAGTATACATTTGCAATTGCCTGTCTACGTTGTCTTGTGAATCCATCTTGTATTGTAACACCGCACTTGCCTCTTGAAACACACAATCTCTCAACTCATGCCTGAACAAAGCTATATCATTATCCCTAACATACAACTGTTTTATATCTTTCGGATGCACATTAACTTCATGAGTCATGTCCGTCCATATAAACATACTAGCTTTAGGCATGTACAATCCAGGTAGTGCTTTGAAATGTCTAGCAGATCTTCTGTCTTTAAATTCTGTGTCTACAGAATTGAACCAATCTACATGAACAGTTCTCCATGGATTCTGTTTGACTGGTTGATCAGTGAACAGAATGTAATCAACATCCTTAAACACCTTTTCCGGCTTCACCACATTGTCATAGTTACCAAAAACAGCACTATATATCACGTATGGTTTAGTGTTAATTACCACACTATATACCTTTGGTGAGGAACTTGATTGCTTTTTGAAACTCTCTAATAACAGTGTGTCTGTTTCTACCTTCAGTTGTGATTTCAGCTCCATGTTCATCTTCTGACACAACTGGTGCTGTTTGCCTTTTGAACTCTTCTTGAAATGCTTGAATGAATTCTGGGCTCAGTTTGAGTTTGGTTGGAAAACGCTCTCTAACTACTGTTTTAAGAAGTCCGTATTTTTCTAGAATAGTTTCGTAACTTTCGTTGTAATTGTTCATCTATATTATTTATTTAATACCGAAAGCTTTCTCTAGATCTTCAAGTTCAGACGGGTCAATTATTCCTTGAGCTCCAATTGAATCTCCTTGATCGTCCATGTATAGTGAAATTATTTCGATCTTAGACTCAACATCTCCAAAAAGTTCTATCACCGGTGGTCTGTCATCTTTCGGAAAAAAAGGAGCTTCATCTTCTGAGAATTTTTTCATTATAGCAGAATACAAATGACTAATTTCATGATATTGTTCATCAATCTCAATATTGTTAAATTTTGAATCTGGATTGTAGAATATAATGTCTAAAAATCTCATAGACTCAGAGACAATTGGCATGCATCTTTGTATAAATTCATCATCAATGTCATATCCCTTCGCGTTAGCCCACATGCTATACACCAGATTATCTATTGGAGATCCAGTGAAGAACACATGATCGTTATTTCTATAATCTTGCATCAATTCAACCATCTCATCTAAAGACTCCCATTGCTCTTCCTGGCTGTTAACCAGACTCATATCATCCGGTGTGTAAAAATTCTTCCCGGCTTGCAAATAATCTGGCCATCTATCTACGAACTTTTCGATAAATTTTTGATCAGTGAAGCAGCTTAAACCTGTAAATGATAATCTCATACACTATTATTTAATTCCCATGGATATACAATCCACTTATGTGATTTCTCACCATAATATCTAGGAGTGAATTTACTCTTAGGTTTGAGTATAAGTGATACAAATCTAGTGTTGTCTAGTTTGTCTATGATCGTGTTTTTTATATACTTAAATGTATCACCCGTATCACAGATATCATCAACAATCAATGTACAACCAGTACTAGATCTCATAGTCCATAACATAGCTCCACTAATACCTTGATATATTGAAGGTTCTCCTACCTTGCTTTTACCTTTGTATGATTTCATACCAACACAATAAAGTCGGTCAACATCCAACATATGAGATAATATAGTGGCAGGTATTAAACCACCTCTAGACACTGCAATTATGTTCGAGACCTTGTCATTCTGACAATTTATTTTTTCAACTACTTCATCACAGAGACACTTAATGTATCCCCAATCCAATGACTTATCATTAGACACCGGTCAATTTATCCCATGCAGATACATGCAATCGGGAAAGGCCCCTGTAACCATATTTCTTCGCCATTTCTAAGCAGAATCTAGTACGTTCATGAAAGTTCTTTTGACAATCTAAACCTGGCATCATTAACACTCTGTTATGTGGTATGTTGAACGGTTTTATAAAATCCTTTTCAATCTCCTTCAAACATTCATCTGTACTTATTACAAACTTGAACCAATAATTATCATGCTCCATAATTCTACGCAAAGCATTCGGTTTGATTCTTCTTCTGGAATCCATGCCACTATTTTGTAGTTTAACAGAGCAATTAATCTGTTGTAATTTCTCAAAAAAATCATCTTCAATATACAACGTACCGTTAGTTTCAATTTCGTTATACACATCCTCTCCATTATTATCAGTGTGGTTGGCTCCAAACCAATTTAAAAATGATACTATAGATTTTTGATGTCTAGGGAGAGAAGGTTCTCCTCCAGTCCATATCAAATTGACACGACCATCAGCAATCCATTGCAAGATATCTTCACTTTTCCATCTATCTACTAAATAAGTAAATGGTTTTTGTAAACCTTTTCTCCAGACTGCTTCTGTATCACACCACCACGTGGCTTTGCCTTCATTCATCAACGAACCATCTCTCCCACCACACATCAAATTACACGAACGTAACCTGATAAATACAGCCGGTACTCCAGTGGTGTCACCTTCACATTGAACAGAATAAAAATCCTCTGATATGTCCAGTGTGTCAGGTTTTTTATCAACTCGTACCGGTTGAGTCACCGGTTGGATGATCTCTTCAACCTTCACACTCATTCTTCATCAGAAGCTTGCTCTTGCTCTGGAGTCGCTGTTGAGAAGTATTTTGTAACAGTCTCAATCAAACTATTGTACTCATCTATTACCTTAATTTTTTTCTCAATTTCCTCTCCAATATCAGAATGCTCTCCAACTCCAACCGGGTTCTCAATATACACAGATAGATCCGCAATCGCGATGTCTCTCATTCCTACATATTTGTTTAATATTCCTGTAATGTATTTATCTTTCATAATTTAAATTCCGAATGTACCTTTTGGATCAGCCCACTTACCCTTAGTCTTCCTGGCATTCAAAGGAGCACCTTTAGGTCTGAAAGGAGGTCTAGTCATGTTCATGTTTCTTAGCTTCTCTTTTGCATCTGCATCAGTCGCTATTTCTTCAGCAATCTCTTCTACTGTTTTAAAGTCCTCCTCAAGCTCATTCGATTTAGCTTCCATATACAACGCACCTGATGCGGAGGAATTCCAATTCTCAAAAATAGCTGAGTTGTTCTCATGTTCAAACACCTCCACTTTAGTACAGTTACATCTACCATCAGTTAGTTCATCAACATAATTGTCTGCAACTATGTGACAATATTCTGCGAACTTCTCGATACCCACTCCATCCATCACTCTCAAATCACACACACCAGCTTCCTTCAATTTCTTGAACACATCCAGTTTAGGATCAGTCTGTGATATACATGTGGTATGATCGAATTGATTTTTTAATAACTCCTTAAGACCTTTCAGACTACCAAAATCAACAACCCAGTTGTTTTGATCCAGGTGCTTGGCATTGAACCAAAATTTCGCAGTTAATCTGTACCCATGTAAAAACCTGCAGTGTGAATCTGCTTGAGGTTGTCTGAACGCACAACTACCAAGCTCAATTATTTTTGTACTCGTAAACATATATCTATTATAATATATAAAAACAATATTTCAACTACTTATTAAAATACTTATCTACACCTATAACTGCTCCAATTACATAATCTCCAAACCAGCTAGCAGCAGCAGAAGCAAGAGGTAACAATATCAATACATCATCTACATGAAAATATTGGATGCATGCAACAATAACTCCAGACCAAAAACCTAGACATAAACTACACTTGAATAACTCTTCGAGTATCGGAAGCTTGCATAGAAATTTTCTTGGTCGGTTTAATATTGTACCATATTTACAAATTAATGTAAGACCAATGCAAGCTAAGATTTCGATTTCTCTAGTTCCTTGAGCGCTTGGTCGATGAGCTTGGCTTGATCCTTCTCCATCACAACTTCATTACCATAATCATCAACGATTGTGACTTGATTATCTTCATTAAAACTAACCTGCGGGCAGCTTTTATCTCTACCACAGCATAAAGTAACTTTATCATTTACAACTTTAAGTATATTTGTCATAAAACTATTTATTCTATCGGAACGTTTTTACAAGTTCTAAAAACTGTGAAATGTCAACTCCTGGAGGTAACAACGTTTTTAATGTCTCAATATCAGCTTCTTGTGTAGCAACTCTGAGAATTTGACTTCTTACATCTGTCGCACTACCCAACCGGTCTAACATGTTTCGTTTTATATGAATGGATTCTGGTTTGATTTGCTTCTCTTGAGATATCTTCATGCGAAACTTATCACTTGTGAAGTATTCATATCTGGACTGATCCTCTGCTCCCGCGTATAAATTAATTTGACTGTTGGCAATCTCTCGCGGTTTTAAATTTAAAATGGCTTGTTCCATTCCTATAATAGGACTAGCATGTGGAGATATTGTTATGTTCGTTTTATCTCTTAGAGACTGATCACTTTGTTCGATATAAAAATCCCAGACACTCATCGACATCTCTTTGGTAATCATAGTCTCTGACATAGCAGACAGCTCATCCGGTGACGTTGTTTTGCGTTGTTTAGCTGTTGTATAGTTCTTGTTTTGATCTTGTGAACCTCGAGGTGCATGACCGATTATAACATACACATAATTAGATGGTCTAGAGTCCCCCAACAATATTGGTTTACCTGTTTCAGGATTCATCACATCTAATCCTAACATGGATTGAAGAGCCGCAAAATGGCCGTTGTGTGGTGGTTTGAAACCTCCCGGAAAAAACCCTATACTAGAATCTGAATTATACTCACTGTGATATTTCGAAAAATTATCCATTCATAAAAGCCCTCTTGTATATACTTAACAAATCTTCAACATCATAATGCTGTTGAACATACATCTCCAACTCATCAATTGAATTAATCTTGCTGATGTGAGATTCAACCATACCGGAACATAAATCTTTATCATTAATCAGATAATCGCTAGCGATATGTTTAAGTGTTGATAATCTAGGATCACCAATCATGATCAACTGAATATCATCACCAAGGGTGTTAGTGATATTTTTAATTATGTCGCTGATACGGTCCATATTAATATTTATTGACTTTTTATAAATAACGCATATATATTAGTATGACAAAGAAAGAATTAGAAACAATGGTAGTAGAACAGCAAGATGTTATCCATTCGTTACAACAAGGCATCGCGCAATTTATCACAGACGTGGACACAATGTTTAAACAAAAACCGGCAGTTTCAAACGCAGATATAGGTCACAACCTTTCACTCATGATCTCTGAATTGGAACAAACCTCCGCTCAACAGACCGGGAGGTTTGATACTCTAGAAACATACGATTAAATGCTTGAAGATGTCATCATAGGGTTGTCTCCAACTCGTCATCGTAATTTGATGCGACCGGCAAAGATCGCAGCAACATCTCCAGAGACTCAGGTTAACATTCTAAACAAAAGCGCTTATTATGTCATTAAAGATTGTGCAGACTTGACTCTCAAATACTTACCACATTATACGTATAGTCAATTAAACGATCCAATTAACAAAATTAAAGGCAGAGTAACAGAAGCAGATATTATAGATTTTGTTAGCCGTTCATCAAAGTCAGAAACAACCAGACAATTGTTACAAGTGATAGTTGACGATATTGTAATCGACAAGCCGGATATAGTGGAACAATCCATAACTGATTTTACCTTACCAGAAGGAGTTGATGACGTGTATGGAGATTACGGTTATGCTGCTGATGACGAACAACCAGTGTCTCCTTCTGGTCCAGCCCGTGTGGATATCAATGACGGTAGCGCGGTGATTGATTTGCTAACTGACACGCTGTTGTAACTGCTCGATCTGTTGTTGTTGCTCTTTTATCGCCTCAATCAACACAGGAATCACACCATTGTAATTGACCGATTTTTCATCATCGTAGTCTGCCCCTTTGTGAGTTGTGACCAGTTCTGGTAGCACTTGTTCAAGCTCTTGAGCTACTAATCCCATGTCTGCGCGTTCTGAATCTGTCTTGACATAAGACACACCTCTCAAACGTTTCACTTTTTCCAGGCTGTTGTCAATTGTGCATGTGTCTGATTTGTATCGACCATCCGATTGAGCGATTATGTTACCAGAAGCTCTGACGTCACCCTCAACATCCAACGCAAACGCGGGTTGTGTGAACGTGCTATCATTAATTTTCACCGAGCTCCGGAAACGAACATTAGTGTCCCAAGTGTGCCACTTGAGCACAATTTCACTGCCATTAACGGTTCTGTTGAACAGTATGCAATCATCTTCGGTGCCAATCGCATTAGGAGAATCATCCCCATTGTAAAGGAGTCCGAAACCATGAGTCATGTGTTGACCTACGTACACCAACGCGTCACTCTGCCCGCTACCGTATACATTTAACACGGCTGTGTCTAAATTATTCTCACATGTCACATCCAACCGACCAGCTGGTACATTAACACGATCATTATTCACCACAAATTTTGAATGATCCGTCCCGTCTCGACCTTTCCCAACCACCAGAAACCCGATGTCTTCTTGAAACAGCCTGTATTGATTGTCCGTCGTCAAACCTGATATGGTTGACATTGTGATTCGTCTGTCGGCTGCATCTACTCCGTTAACAACTCTCCAACCCAGACGACCGCGTGTCTCACCAAACTGCTGCTCACCAACACACACAACATCACCAATGCTGATGCTTGGAAAATCTGCTGCTGCACCACCCCATTGAAACTCTGAATTATTTCCGGCATTTTCACCTCGATACACCCACGCGCTGGTACCAGTGGCTGTTGTTGCTCTGGTACCATGTACATCGATTCTCAATTGAGAGTTAGTATCAATCGTCATCCCATCCATTCCGGTTCGGTGACCCATCCGTAGTTTTCCGTTCTTCTGAAATTCAAACATTCCATTTCCACGGTTACCCCCGGCCGCGAACAACCGGACACTTTCATCTAATCCACTACTATCCGCGTGATGCACGTCTAGATTCCACGCAATAGTTTCATTGCCTGATCCATTTGGTGAGCCACAAAAACTAATCTGACCTCCTTCATTGCTAGTGGTTGAATCACCAGCACCTCTGACCACCTGGTCCTTAGTGATGTGTTTTTTCAGATCACCAATACTGAATCGTCTCTCCGTACCCGCGGCAGCACCAGGTGAGTTGAATCCAACCACCTGATTACTATCAGCTATAGTGCTGTCACTATCTGTAGGATTGAAAGAACCCTGAGTGAAATCAGAAAAAATGGCCATCGGACCGATTAACCACTGTTCTTGACTTCTTGAATCTCTTTCCTTCGGACTCGAGCCAACTTGACTAGCTCATTCAACGCTTTCCGCGCTCTGGTTCCGGCGGCTTTGTTGCCCTTGGATTCAAATTTCTCGTTATTTACGTGATAAAGATCTATCTGTTCCAAGATCTGTTCGTGCGTGTTTAGTTCGTTCATACAATTATTTATCTTTCTTTCCACCCCTGGACTCAATTTCCTTGTTAATATCTTGTTTCTTTTTGCTGAGGTTGGCTCTGAATGTTTTTGGATCTTGTTTGTTCAAATCATCAAGCTCAGACTTCAACTCATCATCTGTACGATTTTTGTAGTCTTCATAATTGAGACTAGCACTAACAAACGTGTCCTGCATCAATGATTCATATAGTTTATCGAAATTATCCATTTAAAGTATTTAAGGAAATATAAATAATTACATGCGAAATTTTCATAGAGACTTTGAATCACTCAACGCTGCGTATACACAAAGCGTCAGAACAAAACAAAAACCTCACCAGGTTGTACACGAGAGCGTGTCACATGACATGGAACGATTGCATCGAGAGGGTAGCAGAAAGCAACTTCGTGAAGCGATGAAGATGTTAGCAGCAGCACATCACAAAGATCATTCCTCAATGACAATGGAAGACTGTTACGCAGAAATGAAAGCCTTCGCAGAGGAAAACCTAGTCCCGCAACCCGGAGCAATACCCGCGATACCTGCACAAGGTCCAGACAGCCAATTGCATAATGAACCGGTACATGGTTTAGCATCAGAAGAGAAAGAATTTGATCATGATGGTGATAATGATGAGGATGAAGACGACTACAAGATACACAAAGACAACATGCATAAAGAAGACAGTCATGATAAAGATGACAAGAAAGGCAAATACGACGATGGAGACGATAAGGATGAAAAATGTGATCATGTGCCTTGTAAAGAAGAAAAAATTGAAGAAACAGACCACTCAACTTTACGAGCTGCTCAAACAGATGATGAAAACGCTGAGGATGATCGTAAAGCCGCTGGGTTGAAAAAACAAGGAGAGATCATGAAGAAAGATCTTGAAGATGAAGAGAAAGAATCTGGTAAGAAAAAAGTCGGAGAAAATTTTGAGAAGATGTTAGAGCTTTTGAAACTGTCTGATCAAGTGCAGAATGAATCTGACGATGTAGTTGAAGAAGAGATGTACGATTGCATCAGAGATTACATGAGTGATGGTTATTCTAGAGCTGAAGCTACTGCGAAATGTAGTGGTCGTGGTTATGAAGAAAATTCCAAGACTGATGAAGAAGATGAAGATAAAGAAGGTATAGAAGAGGCAATGCCAGGAGATGTCAGAGACATGTCCAAGGTCACCGGTATTAATCAAACATTGATTAAAACCGCTAAATCACTAGCTGGTGGTCAAGGCCGCGGCGGGATGTTAGGTGCGAATCCAGAGAAAAAGATACAGAAATCATACGGAGATCTTATGAAGTCAGTCGCGAAAAAACTGACTAAAGCAACTAAAGACATCAATAAACCAGCACCACCAACACCAGCACCACCAACAGCTTAAGGCTGTTACTTCTGAAATTGACCGTGTTGTAGGTTCTTGGCTGAGAAGTCCAACCGGTCTACAATCTTAACTTGATTGTCACCAACAAAGAGAACAAACCCTTCACCTCTGCTTAGAGCAAACGATCCATCTGCTTGTGGTATGAATGCTTTGCCTATCTTGCCTCCAGTCTTGGCTATTTGTTGTTCTATTTGATTGAACAGGTTCAAGATTAAATTCTTCACTCGTATCATGTAATGTGTTGACGTTACAAAATGCTGAAAGTTATCATTTTCAAACATGGCTTTATAATCAACCATACGTTCTTTAGCGTTAGTGATACCACGATCACCTTTACCTTCAATCTCTTTGTCATAGTTCTTTTTCAGGAATGATTGAAATCTCTTGCTGAACACATCCTCATTGAAATCGTCTCCTCGAAACGCTAGCGAGTATATGTTGTTTTTGGTACGCTCAGCTTTCTTCACCTCGTCATTTAAAAACCGTTGAACTAATCCCATGAACTTGTTGTTACCAACATACGCAGTGTTGAATGTCTCACTCACTTCATTCATGTGACCTTGTGCTTTGTTCATCAGAGTATCTAATTCTACCTTCGTCTGCCTAGGGAGATCAAGGTTTATTTGCTTCTGATTATATGTACTACTCTCGATGAACACCCCATGTTTCTTACTGGCTTCGACAAGGTCTGATACGTTCTTGTTGCTAGATGTGAACCGTATGTTAGTACCGTCATCTGTGACACCTTTGAAGCTGTCATGAATTGCTATACCAAAACCAGCCTTGTTGATCCGGTGGTACAGTTCACTTTGTTCATCAACTGGTACAGCGTACTTGATCAGCTGTGGTTGAAATGTTATGTGTGGTTGACCGTCTATCTCTTCTTGCTTTTTCAGATCATCTGTGAATATGATGTCACCTTGATATATTCGAGTGGCTCCAATGGCTTGGTACACTGGTTGAAGAGCAGCTAACGCTTGTGTTAATTTCTGAGCCAGTCCAGGAGCATGCCCATGATTCTGTTTCACTTCTTCTGCAGAGTGATTCAATTTGGGTGTCTTGTTGAACCCACTCTTACTAGCAACAAAAAATTGACCTTTGAAGTCTGGTCTAGGGTCCATCCCGAAATACAATGCTGGTGCTCCATCCACTTTGAGATTCACGACAGTCTCGCTATCCAATCCGTAAATGTAATTTTTCAACTCCACAATATGCTCTGCGAATGATGCGAATCCGTCTTTGCCTTGTTCAATAACCAAATCTTCTAGATGTGACAAATGAAGCTTCACACCAGGATTGATCTTTTTCTCGATCAGAAGATTGTAATATTCTTTGAACGTTTTCATACCCATGATTGAATTTCACCTTTTTGTGCAGCGGTAACAACAGGACCTAATGCCCATGCAGCGCCTTGTGGTCCTGCACTAGGACTAAAACTCGGTGGTGAATCCATTGTAAATGTATCTAATATCACCTCCGGGTTGTTAAAAATTTCTTGTCTAGATATGTAATTGAATTTACCGAAAGCCCAACTCATTCTAGATTTCGCAGTCCCGGTTGCCGTGTATATCGATAAAATGTAGTCAAAGTCATCTTCAATATGTGTGTAATACTGTACTGCGTATATGAAATAGTGCTTCATAAATTCATTATGTATCATTTTACCAGAATCATCCAGGCATGTGTTTATCCAATCTACAACACTCAAACCTGGTTTCCCTGTATGATTAGGATACATAGTGTTGAAGACATTAACGTATGCATTGACGATATCCATTCTTGTAATTTTCCCTGATTGTATCAGATGATCATTTATAATATCAAGAAATCCGGTACTATTTTTTATAATATTATATTCCGTATTATTTGGTATTTGAATATCAAGTTTCGCTTTTTTAACTAATTTTGTACATTCAATAACCCATTGCTTTCTTACTTCATCTCCACCAGCAAATCCTTTTTGACCCTTCAATCTCGCGTTATAACCTTTAATTTCAAATCCAGTACCGTTGACATTCACATCTCCAGCTCCGCCTTGCTTACTAGCCCCTTGAATAAAAATCATCATGAATGGTTCACCCTTACCTGTTGACGGTTTAGTCGCTGGCTCAAATCTTAATAAATCAATCACGAGACGTACATCTAGCTCGTATTTTTTTGCAATGTAATAAACAATATCATTTGGATGTTCTAAGAATTCATCAAGTGTCAATTTGTTTTGTAACATCGAGAAAAATTTCCCAGGATTATCATATCTCAAAACTAAACTCAATAGCTCATTTATTTGTCCATCAGAGAATGAACTATTTTTTAATATTTTCCTTGCTGTCGCGACTGCGTCATCGCTAGTGTCGATATGTCGCTTGATAGTTTGAAATTGAGTGTCAGAAATTTCAGCTGTCGTGAAGTTTGGTTCGTTTTCTTTTCGATATTGAATTACATACTTCTCATCAAATCTTCTACTAATAGTATCAAATCTTTTCCGGGAGACAGACTCGCTGTACAATTTACCTATATCCCTGTTGCTCATGGAAGTTCGGTGTCAGGGTAATAATTACGCACAAGCTCCTGGACAGTCTTCTCCATATCGTCAAGATTCTCCATGCTAGTGGTGTTGGTCAATTTGGCGTATAATGCTTGATCAATATCATTAGGATTAATGATTATAGCTTTACGAATCGATTCAACCATGTCCATTTTCATTTTAGACACATCATCTGGAGCGTCCTCTATAGTGTCTGGTTCTGGAGCAGGAGCAGGAGGTGGTTGTTCTGCAGCAGCTGCATCAGCTCCACCTGCTGGAGCTTCTTGTGGAGGTGGGGGTAAATCTTCTTCTACATACATGTCCCATGCTTCGTATAGTTTATCCTGAAATTTTTTCATAAAAATATTTAATTAATTCGATGGCATAATACCAACTGCTCTCTCCATCTTCATCAGATTCCTACTGAAATAACTGATCCAACCTCTGGATCGCTTGTCTATTCCACCTAGTTTCGATCGATATCGTTTCCACAGATCAAAATCTCTTGTGTACATGTCTTTTATATCTTCTGGTATTGCTGGGTTGTCCATCCTTTTGCTCACCTCTTTGAATCGCTCATCCATCACTTTCACCTCTTTTTTGGCAGTGTTGAATTTTGGCATGCGAAGTTTATCAACACCTAGATTACCAAACGGGTCATCAGACTTGCCTTGATTCAACCAACTAGCAGCACCTCTGACACCTCGACCAACAGCTTGTAAAGGTTTCCCGACACCATACTTCATCAACCCTTTGGCAAAACGTTTTCCAGCTCCAGTGCCTCCTGGTTGATCTAACTGATTTAAATAATTACTAACCTCAGACAATTGCTCGTCTGACAATTGCATCAGGTGATTAAGTCTAGCCACTTCGTCGTTGCCTCTGATTATGTTCCAGTCGATGTTCATTGTGTAAAATGTTGGTTGATCTTGCTGATAGTGTCATACCGGACTCGATTGGTTGATTTTAGTTTCTCTAATTCTGCATAAGCATCAACTCCACCAGTTTCTGTTTCTGCTGGTGGTTCTTCAGGTTCTGGTTCTGGTTCTGGTTCCGGTTCCGGTTCTGGAACAGGTGTTGGTTCTTCAGTTGGTTCTGGTATTTGATTGTGATTTCCTAACGGATCTGGTTGTGTTGTTGGTTCTTCTTCTGGAGAATCGTTATAATGACTCCCTAAAGGATCTGGATATGAAGTCTCAACTTCTTCTTCATCACCTTGGTCACGATAATCACGAAACCGTGATTCGATTAAATCTAGAAACTTCCCCATACCATTATTTATGCAAATAGTATGTTCTTTGTTCTTATATCTTTAAAATATGATTCTGATAAAAAAGTGAGACCGTTCACTTTCACAAATTTTTTAATCTTTTCAAACGTCTGTGTGTTATTTTTTCTCATTAACTGCATCGCGTCATTTGTGAAACCTATCAGTTCTCCACTGCTTGAGTCTAATGTTGATAGTGATTCAATTGTCAGATCTGATGAATAAAAATTTATAGGTAAATTCCTAGCTATAACTTTGGATGTTCTGTCGATAAACTCTTTCATAGGCTTCTTCTCTAGACAGTAATTAAATATGTCTAGCTCATCAGTTTTGTCTGAAATTATAAATATGAGCTTCTCTTCAGAGTCGTATTCTATTACAAAATCACAAGTCGCGCGGATCACGTTGTATAAAAACAACCTCCTGAACACCTTGCAAGATGGCTTTAGATTATCTAACAGATCCATATCCCACAATCTATCTATTACATCTGCTTCAACGCTATGAATTATATCACTAAAATCAACAGCTCTAATTCTGTTGCCTACTACAATCGTGTTAACCTTTTCCATACTTATATTTAAAACTTTCTGACATCTTCAACAGTGTCGAGCGATTTTCTTCGAAAAAGCCTTCCATTGGTATCACATAATTAGATTTGTAATTGGCGTAATTACCAGAATACCGGACCGACTTCCACATATTTTTATCAAACACTACATAACAACCTCTGTTGTTTATTTTAAATATTAAAAACCAAAGCTTAAAATCCACCTTGGCTTGTTCAATCCAGTCGTCTAGTGTGCTGTTACTCTTGAGCAGATTATGAAACGCGAAATCCTTGTATGATTTACATTCAATTTTTATATGTCCGAGCTGTTCCGGCATTAAAATATCTCCATCATAAATTAACTTCTGAGCTTCAGTTAATGTGTTGTATCTTGATATGTTCTTACCTCCAGTAAACGCTCCCGAATTAGGAACGCGTTCGAAATTTAGTTGGAAAATATCCGATAAATGTTTAGCAACATATCGTTCGAATTGATTGCCTTTAGATTTTTGAGGACTGGTCATTCCTATATTATAATGTATACATTACATAAATCCATGACCCATCGCATTACTAGGTCCATTCATACCAGTGTCACTTGATTTCATCGCCGGTGTTCCTTGTGCTGGTACTCTTCGTTGAAAATTTGTTTTTTCTTTTTTCTTCTTTTTCTTCTTCTTTTTCCTATCTGTTAGATCTATTTCACCTAAAGATTTTGGAATTCTAGCATCCCCTGTAGCGTATGAATCAACATTACCAAACGAACCGGCTGTTTGTCCTACAGAATTCCCTCCGGAAAATGCTGTTGAAGCCATCATATCCTCATTTAAATGATACTCGAATCTTTTTTTATAGTCTAACATCTTGATTTTTGCAAGTTATATACTATTATTTATGTATACCAGGATGTTACTCGAGAAATATATAGATGAATTATCTAAAGATGTTGAAGTTGACGAATTCGCTTTGAAAGAATGTCAAATGAAACTGCCGGCGCTTAAACACAAATGGGTTGGTAGATTGGTACGTCATAAAAAAGAGTTACATAAAATGAATAGAGATCGTAGTATATTAGTTAATACAGTTGTTGAAAAAATACAAGACTCATCAGAAGTGCAGATAACAAAACCTGCTGCTATTAATCTTGCTGCTAAACATAAGGATGTGATGGAGGTTGATGATAAGATAAAAGACATCGAGCTTGTTGTTGAGTTGTTGGATAAATGTGAGCGTATATTTAGTAGTATGAGTTTCGATCTTAAGAATCTGGTGGAGATAATTAAGATGGAGACTTTATAATGACAGCACTCTCATTCGATCTAGATAAAACATTAAAATACGGAACAGTCAAGGGAGATCAGTTTGACTTGTTACGTGAAGTATTTTCCGTACCAAACAAGGCCGCACAATTTTCTCGTTTCAGAAACAGATTTGCTCCCTCTAGGATTCACGCAATCACTGCTGGTGGTAGGTTCGATCTAGGGTTGTTTTTTGAAATTAAAAAGTATCTTAATAGTCTCGATTATGATGTCAAAATAAACGTAACCGAACGCTTTAGAGAGTCAGTGTATCCTAAAATAAAAGCTACTGGTGATGTGAAGCTTTCGTTGGATTTAAGAGGTTATCAATCTCGAATAGTTGATGCATGTTGTCATCTAGGACGGGGTGTGACTGTACTAGCCACAGCTGGTGGTAAAACACTAACTATGGCTGCTTTACTAGAACGAGTATATAACAATAATAAAAGATTTAAATGTCTATTAATAGTACCTAATTTGAGTCTGGTCAATCAAACACATAATGATTTCAAGGAATACTCCGTAAGTTTCTCACACTCGATGTGGACTGGAAATCATGAGCTAAATATAGGTACAAATGTAGTAATCGCGAACACATCCATATTACAAAGCAGTAAGAGTGATATCAAATGGATTAAAGACATAGATATATTAGTAATTGACGAAGTTCACGGTTTGAGAAGACAGAATAAAATCAACAAGATAATCTCAAAAATACACACTCAAAATCGATATGGGTTTACCGGAACCATGCCAGAAGAGACAATAGATCAATGGAATATAATAGGAAAGATCGGTCCGGTGATATACGAAAAAGACAGCTACGCTTTACGTAAGGATGATTATATCGTGAAAGCTTCCTCCCAGGTTATCAAGATAAACTACAAAGGAAAACCTAAAGGTACAAAATCTACAAACCCGTTAGCTAAATACAAATCAGAGATAGATTTTATAACAGCTTCTGAATACAGAAATAAAGTCATATCAACCTTATGTAAAAATACTGATAACAATTGCTTGGTGTTATTAGATTATATAGAGCATGGGACAAACCTATATAACTACGCGAAGAAAATATGTACAAACAAAAAAGTGTATTTTATTCGTGGTGATGTTGATATAGACGAGCGTGAAAGGATAAGAAAATATATGGAGAGTAACGACAATGTAGTATGCATCGCGATTTCAAAAATCTTCTCCACCGGAGTGAATATAAAAAATCTACACTATTTAATCTTCGCTGGATCTGGAAAAGCCAAGATAAAAACACTACAATCAATCGGTCGTGGTCTTCGAAAGAATAAAAACAAATCCAGACTAGTGATATTTGATATGTACGATAATCTGCATTACGGTAGACAGCATTTCGAGAAACGTTCTACATTATATGACAAAGAGAATATAGAATATAAAATTAACGTATTTAATGAATAATTTATTATGAGTAAATCTAAACCAACACCTAAACCTAAACCACCACCAAAGAAGAGAAAAAAAGCATCAACTAAACCTCACTATGTCAATGCTAAGGAGCTTCTTCAGCAGATTATAGATTATTATGCTCAACCTGAAGGAACAGACATGGATCAAACCTTGGCTGAGAACGTTTATAAAATTGCCAAAGGACTCTCCTTCGCGCCCAACTTTATAAATTATTCTTATAAAGACGACATGATAGGTGATGCTGCTGTTAAGATGTTTACAGCCCTACAGGGTAAGAAGTATAAAACAGATTCTGGTTATAATCCATTCTCTTATTTCACGACAATCGCATTCCATGCATTCATAAACCGGATAAAGAAAGAAAAGAAATACAAACAAGCTGTTACTGATTATCAAGAGATGGTGTATGATCAACTAATGGAGACAGATGCTGATGCATCTGATAATAAAGTAAACTACACCAACCCATACAGCAACGAAGCAGACAGTTAAAATGTTCACACAAGATAAGATCTGTTGTGTATCTGACATACACATCGGAGTGCATCAGAACAGTTCGATGTGGCACAATATAACCATCAATTGGGCTCGATGGTTAGCGACAGATCTAAGAAAAAATAACATTAAGGATATAATGATATGTGGTGATTTATTTCATTACAGAGACGAGATTGCTGTTACAACGATGCAAGTCACCCGGGAAGTTCTAGAGATACTATCAGATTTTAATATAGTGATATTACCTGGTAATCACGACGCGTATTATAAGGATAATAGTAACATAACATCACTATCAATACTTAAAGGTTGGCCAAACATACATGTTGTAGATAAGCAACAATTAATAACATACAAGGATAGCAAGATGTTAATTTGCCCGTGGGGAGCTAAGGGAGAAGACCTTCAAAAAGCTGATATAATATTCGGTCACTTTGAAATATCATCATTTAAGATGAACCATTTTAAGACGTGTACCACCGGCATAAGAGCTGATGATCTGTTGAAACACGCTCCGTTAGTTATAACAGGTCACTTTCATCATCGTGAACATAGAACATACAAATCTGGTGATGTTGTATATTTAGGAAATCCTTTTGAGATGGATTTTGGTGACATTAACAGCACTAAAGGATACTATATACTCGACATACCAACAAGTCAATTAAAATTCACACAAAATTTAATATCTCCCAACCATGTAAAAATTAAACTATCCGAACTAGCTGAAGAAAAAAACATAACATCAAGATATAAAAATAAAATAAAAGGTAACATAGTTCGAATGAACATCGATTTACATATCATGCCTAATGATGCCGAGCTAGTGTTGAGATCTGTATCAAAAAATCACCCAGAGAGTGTTGATGTTGAGTATAGTATTAATTTTAACAACTTTGGATTGAGTGATGATGAACATGATTTATCCGGTGTTGATATCATGACTGCTACGAAAGAATTTGTTGAGTTGTTGGATATAGATAATAAACAAGACGTACTAACATACGTGAGTGAATTGTATAAAAGTGTAAAATGAAACTAGTAAATTTTAAAACATTAAAAGTAAAGAACTTCCTTTCGGTAGGGGAACAACCTGTAGAGGTAAACTTTACGAAAGGTCTAAACATAATAACAGGCATTAACAAAGATAAGTCTGACAGAAGAAACGGAGTCGGAAAATCCACGCTGGCTGATGCTATTTATTTTGCTATATTTGGTAACACACTACGTGATATTAAGAAAGAGAATATAGGTAATAATGTAACACAAAAACAACCAGAAGTAACTATAGAATTTACGATCACATCTTCCACCGGAGCACAAGACACTTATAAGATAACACGATTTCTAAATCCTAGCAAATGTTATATTTACAAAAATGATACCGATATAACATTGGACACTATCAACAATACAACGAAATATATATCTGATTTAATTTCCGCAACTCCAGAGTTGTTTCAAAACTGCGTCATAATGACAGTTAATAATACAACTCCATTCATGGCGAAGAAAAAAATTGAGAAAAGAAAATTTATTGAAAGTATTTTGAATCTTGAAGTGTTTAGTGAGATGTTGACCGTGGCACGTTCCAGGTATAATGAAGCGCAACGTGATCTGGATATGGAATGTGTTAGGTATGAGGAGGTATCAAATCAGATACAGACTTTAGAGGAGCAGAGAATCAAACAGCAAAATGATAATATAGACCGAATTGATAAGATAAAAGAAAGACAACAAACCAATAATATTGATATAGAGAGGTTGCAACAAAAAGCAGAAACTAATTTTAAGAAGAGTATAGGTGAGTATAGTGAACAATCTGATAAGTTAAAGGAAACACTTGATGAATGTAAGTCAAAACGAGATACAGCCAATCAAAAAATAATCGAACTAAAGGCCAATAATACACACTTGCAAAAGACTCATGATAAGATTCAATCTTCAGGGTCTGAATGCCCGGTGTGTTTACAGAAAATATCAGATCATTCTAAAGAAAAAATCACAAAAGAACGTGCCAATCTACAATCTCAAATAAGTGTAAATTTGACAGAAATAAAATCTCGTTATAATGATTTAAAAATTGCCGATAAGATTCGAGACCAACTGGAAACTAAAATCGATAATATACAAAACCTCATCAACGAACAAACAATAATCGTCAAAGAAAAATCCGGCATTTTGAGCAAGATATCAAATCTACAAGAATGGAACACCGAGCTTGACAATGAACTCAAAGGGTTAGAAACTATAACAAAAACACACACAGTGCAGCTCGAAGAATTGAATAACAGATTAAAAGATGTACAAAATACTATCGACACACACAAGAAGAATATCAATCTGATTGACATCGCGAGATTTGTCGTGTCTGAGGAAGGTGTTAAGTCATATATTGTGAAAAGAATATTACAACTGCTGAACAACAAACTAGCATATTATCTCAAAAAAATGGACTCTAATTGTGTTTGTATATTCAATGAATATTTTGAAGAACAGATTATAGATGAGAAAGGAAAGGTGTTATCATATTTCAACTTCTCCGGAGCTGAAAAGAAGAACATCGACCTCGCGTGTTTATTCGCTTTCATGGATATACGTAGATTGCAAGGAGATGTGGCGTTTAATCTCAACATATATGATGAGTTGTTTGACAGCAGCCTGGATGAGAAAGGTGTTGAATTGGTAGTTAATATCTTGCAAGAAAGAGTAGACAAATTCAACGAGGCAGCCATTGTTATCTCACATCGTAGAGATTCAACTAAAATAGCTACCGGTGATATTATATTTTTACAAAAACACAAAGGTATAACAACACGTATACCAGCAACAGATAATTAATTTATGTTTGGAACAACAGTAGGACAAGGCATTGGGTCTAATATACCTAGTCAATTAACAAAGCGAAAACCTTCTAAAAAGGCAAAGAAAAATATACCCAGATATCATGATTATATAGCAGATTACGGAGGTTGTGGGCACTGGCGAATGTTGTGGCCTCAAATGATATTAAATTCACTCCAATCCACTATAGGTAGTAATACATCAGCTATGATACTGGACGATCAGTTCTATAGAGACTTAACAAGTGTGAAGATACAGAGACAGGTTACACCTAATCAACTCAAGTTTGTAAAAATCCTCCGAGAAAAAGCCAATAGGTTAGGTTTTAAACTCATATACGATATAGATGATATATTTGTAATTGAGGATATACCAAAATATAATGCTTTCAGAACCGCGTATGAAGATCCAAAACTGCAACAATCCGCGAAAGAAATTATGTCTCTCATGGATGTGGTGACTGTGCCTTCTGAACCCATGAAGCAGTATTATAGTAAATTTAATAACAATGTACAGTTGCTGAAAAACTACCCACCTCGTTTCTGGTTAGATGGTTATTATAATCATGATAATGTAATGAAATCACTAGTGAGCTCGAAAAGACCTAGAGTAGTATACTCAGGCTCTACAGCGCATTTTGATGTCCGGAACAATAATAACGGTGTTGACGACTTCTCTCATGTTGTGCCTTTAGTACAGAAAACGACTGATAAATATGAATGGGTGTTTATTGGAGCCTTGCCTCCAAATTTAAAACCACTCTTAAGAGCTGGTAAGATAAAATTATACGAATGGTGCAACATATACAACCTACCAGCTTTTGTAAGCACTTTGAAAGCTCATGCATTCATAGCACCTCTGAATGACAATGTGTTTAATCGTTGCAAAAGTGATATCAAGATAATAGAAGCTGGTGGTTTTGGTATACCTTGTATATGTCAAGATATTGTAACATATAAAGAAGCTCCTTTGAAGTTCAAAACTGGTGATGAGTTAGGCGATCAATTACATACAATCTTCAACAATGAATCTACATATTCAAAACATTCTAAAAAATACAATAACATAACAAAACAAAGATGGTTGGATGACAACTATAGTAATCATATAAATTTAATTTCGAAAAAATAATTGCAATTATTATTGTTCTAATATACTATTTATTTAAATGTACAGAAACATTGTATACAACAAACAGCGAAACTCTGTAATATTACTTACATGGGATGATGATGGTAAGCGTGTAACTAGAGAGACAAGTTATGAACCTTACTTGTATCTAGAATCTAGACGAGAAACCCAACACATCTCAATTTTCGACACACATCTCAAGAAAAAATCATTTCCTACACCAGCTTCTAGGTCACGATTTGTCAATGACTTAACAACTACTCGAGTGTTTGAGAATTTGAGATGGGATCAACAGTATTTAATTGACATGTTTCAATCTGTTTGTCGAGAAGATAGTTTCGCCGCACAACCACTCAAGACGTGGTTTATTGATATTGAGACCTACAGTCCGGATGATTTCCCGGTACCAGATAAAGCCAACGACGCAATAAATGTTATAACGGTATATGACACAATAACTAAAAAGTTCACAACATGGGGGACTAAACCTTTAAAAAAACCTATAGACAATTGTGATTATATTTATCACGAGACGGAAGAAGCTATGCTACAGGCATTTCTTCATAGAATATCTATAGACCCACCGGATATATTATCCGGGTGGAATAGTGAATTTTTTGACATACCGTATATAATAAATCGAATAGCTAGATTGTTTGACGAGGATACATGCCATCGTCTATCCCCGGTAGGTAATATATACCCTAGAACTTTGAGAACACAATTCGGTCGAGAAGCCATCCGGTGGTTCATTGATGGTATATCGTGTCTAGATTACTTGGATGTATACAAAAAGTTTAGTGTTGGCTTGAGAGAGTCTTATAAATTAGATTCAATCGCTGAGACAGAATTAGGAGAAAATAAAGTAGATTATGGTAACATGAACCTCGCGCAGTTATCAGATGAGGATTGGCAAACTTTTGTAGAATACAATGTACAAGACGTAAATCTACTAGTAAGAATGGAACACAAACTCCGATATATCGAACTCCTTCGAATGTTGGCATATACTGGCTTGACAACATTTGAATCAGCAATGGGAACATTACCAGTAATTACAGGAGCTGCGGTGTTGGCTGCTAGAGACAAGAAACTAATACTCCCAACATTTGTCCGCCGGGATGACTCAGGTCAGTACGAAGGTGCCTATGTATCTTCTCCACAGAAAGGCTTTCAACGAGATATAATATCTTTCGATGCAAATAGCCTGTATCCCAACACAATGATCACACTAAACTTAAGCCCAGAGACTAAAGTCGGTAAGATAATATCACAGGATGATAACCATATAACAATTAAACACACAACTGGTAAACTGTTAAAATTAACCCACGAGCAGTTCTACAAATACATAAAAACCGAACAGGTGGCTATAACCAAAGCCAAATTTTTATTCAGTCAAAAGAAGAAAGGAATCATGCCGGAAATTGTGGATCGGATATATCAAAACCGAGTTGAAATAAAAAAAGAACTTAAGGATCTTAAAAAAAGCCTCGAGAAGTTAAAGTCAGATGACACTTCGAGAGCTAGTATAGAGTTAAAAATCTCTCAACTTGATATAAAGCAGTTCACCTTGAAAATTTTGATTAATACTGTGTATGGTTATTTTGGTAACAAATATGCACCTTTAGGAGATCCAGACATCGCGCGAAGTATAACTCTAACAGGTCAGTCAGTAATTAAAGAGTCTAACAAAATTCTCAAACAATATATAAACGACAATTACGATTGTGATGACAGTTACACTCCAGTTATTTACAATGATACAGACTCAAGTTACATCACCTTAGAAAAAGTGATGGATTACAACAATACTAAATTCTGTGACGATGGTAAAATTACACCCGATGCAATAAAATCTGCAACAGAGATTGAAAATCACTTGAATGAAAAAATAACACAATGGGCTAAAACAACACTCAATAGCACAGATCCTAGATTTGTATTCAAGAGAGAGGTTATGTGTGATGCTGGTATATTTTTATCGAAAAAGAGATACGTGCTACATGTTTTAGACGATGAAGGCTTCTCATGTGAGAAGTTTAAATATACTGGTGTTGAGGTTGTGAGAACAACTATGCCTAAAGGCATTAAACCTGCAGTTAAAGGTATTATAGAAACAATGATAATGTCTAAGAATTTAAATAAAACAAATAATGAGTTTGTAAAAGTGTATGATATTTTCAAAACATTACCTATAGATGATATATCATTTGTTATGGGTATTAGAGACTACGAAAAGTACGCTGATAGATGTAATGACTTTTCGTTTGTCAAGCACATGCCAATACACACAAAAGCTGCATACACATACAATACGTTACTAGATCGTTATAACTTGAGTACAACCTACGAGAAAATATCCTCTGGTGACAAGGTTAGATACTATTACGCGAAACTTCCAAACAAATACAATATCAACACACTGGCATACAAATATTACATGCCGGATGAACTGTTAAAAGATTTTCCAGTAGATGTTGAGAAGATGTTTGAGAAGATAGTGTTCAGTGTGATTGAAAGATTTTACGATTCAGTTAACTGGTCATTAAGAAAGCCTAATATGCAAGTTCAGACAGACTTGTTCGATTTACTGAAAATATAGAGTTGATTTTCTGAACATGTATAGTATAATAATAATATGAACTTAATTGCAATAGTAGATAGTGTAGGTAGGGTAATCCTCGGTCGCCACGAGGAAGATAAGAGTGACGATAACGTTATTAGCTTACTCAACCCAGCAGTGGTGAATATTCAAGTCAATCAAGAGTCTGGTCAGATCTCAGTACAATTGATTCCATATATCTTCCGGGAGTTTGTATTAGAAGCACGCCGAGAAGCTGGAGTGTCATGGCAATTTCAAAAGGGTTCAATCACAGTCAGTGATACACTCGAACTAGAACCATCAATCATCGACCAATATGCTCGAATTTTCGAAGGAGCTCCGGCACCAGAACAACCTGCTCAATCCGAACCGGTTGACTTATTTGATGAAGCTGAGATTGAAGATCCGGTTGATGAGTCAGAAGACAAATCCGACGATAAGTAATCATGACTGTAGTTGACAAAGATACATTAAAAATCTTTGATAAACTAGACAAGCTAAATCCAGAAGCAAAATTTCTGTCTGATTCCGCTTTGTCAACTGTCACGGAATGGCATGACACCGGTTGTATGGTATTAAATTCTATTATATCAGGTAGTATGTTTGGAGGAGTACCTAAAGGTAGAATTACAGGTTTTGCTGGTCCTAGTCAAGCTGGTAAGACATATATAACTAATAAAATCCTCGCGAAAGCTCAACAAGATGGATTAGTACCTGTTATATTTGACACAGAGATGGCTGTTGATGAAAATGCATGTAGAGCTGTAGGGTTAGATCCAGACGCTGTAAAATATGTACCAGTTCAAACAGTAGAGTCTTGCCGAAATCAAATTGTCGCTTTTCTAGACAGTGTAATAGAAGCTAAAGCTCAAGGTAAATTTATCATATGTATAGATTCGCTAGGTAATCTTGCTAGTCAAAAAGAAATTGATGATGTTGAGAAAGGTAAAACAGCGATGGATATGGGAACAAGAGCCAAAGGTTTGAAGAGTATGATGAGAACATTGACATTCAAAGCTGCTCAAGCAAATACTACGGTGTTATTTGTTAATCACACATACGACGATCCGGCTGCAATGTTTCCAACTTTAGTAAAGAGTCAGAGCGGAGGAAAAGGCCCAGTTTACCTAGCAAGTGTATTAGTTCAACTAGCGAAAAGAGATGAAAAACACGACAAAGCCAACAGTGAAGATGAAATGCTTCCGGAAGCAAATAAATACAGCGGTGTAACTCTTAGAGCACTCACAGTAAAAAACCGCTTCGTTCCTCCATTCTTAGAAGGTGAAATGTATCTCAACTTTAAAACAGGTTTAGATAAATATAGCGGTCTCAAAGAGATGGCTGTTAATCATGGTGTGATCGAGCAAACCGGTAGTACATTTGTATTACCAAGTAATGAAGAGGGAGTACCTGGTAAAAAATTAGGATATTATAAGAATTGGTCCTCAGACCAAGAATTATGGGATGATACTATAATCCCAGCCTTAGAGAAAAAACTACAAGATGCTTTTAAGTATGGAAGTTAACTTTGCTTTTTATCTTCTATAGAGACAACACCTCTACGAAACAATTTACCAGTGGTAAAACAAACCCATTGAGCTTCGGTGATAATTTTATTACCATCTTCACGAGTTGTTACTCGTGGTTTACAAGGGGCTCCAGAGTACGGAGAAGGTATAATGATAGGTCTGACTAAATCCATACAATTATTTAGTCGATTTTGTGAAAAAATAAACTATAATAAGGTATATGAGTGATATTCCTAAATGTGTAATACCAGTAAGTGGTGGTATAGACTCGACAGTGATATTGCATTGGGTAGCATCAGAAGCAGATAAAGAAATACACGCAGTAAGTTTTAATTACGGCCAACGACATTTCGAGAGAGAGATGGATTGCGCAATAAGAAATTGTTATTTTCAGTCCGAGACTCATAAAAGAATTAACTTAGATTTCTTCAAGGACATAGTAAATACTAGCTCATTAACTAACGATGATATAGATGTAGCAAAAACTAAAGACGTGTTAGGAGACCCGCAAACAGTCAACTACGTCCCGAACCGTAACATGATGATGTTATCAATCTGCACAGCATATGCTGAATCAATTGGAGCGACTCAGGTTTATCATGGTGCGGCATTAGTGGATAGTCAAGCAGGGTTTTGGGATGGCTCTACAGAATTTTTACAAGCTATTAACAAAGTCAATTCGCTTAATAGGAGAAACCGCGTTGAGGTGATAGCTCCACTGATAACTAAAAGTAAAAAAGACATTATAGAATTAGGTGTACAAAATAAAGTTGAATTTGACCACACATGGACTTGTTATGAAGGTAGAGAAAAAGCATGCGGGGAATGTACAGCGTGTAGTTCACGAATACAAGGTTTTATAGATGCTGGTTATATAGACCCGCTACCATATGAGAGAGACATTCCATGGGATAAATTTAACTGTAAAGAAATTGAACCGTATTATAAGGAGGTAAAGTGCTGATGTGTGGTATATTTGGTTCTAAGCAATTTCATACATATGAAAAGTTGTACTTAAACAACAAACAACGAGGTTCGTTCGCTGGTGGATCATTGTATGTAGGTCACAACGAAAGCATGTATATTAAAAAATGGGAAGGTGTCAAGCAACCACAGGAACTAACTGGTGAATATATACTGACTGATTCATATCATACCTATTTAGGTCACACTCAAGCTCCTACTGGTTCAGTTAGGGAGTTCAACTCAAAAACAACTCACCCGTTTGAACACGGTCGCTGGATAGTCGCTCATAATGGAGTATTAGAAAATCACGAACTAGTTCGAGAAGAATATTTATCAGATTCTACTGGAGAGTATAAAGGTAGTGTGTACGACTGTTCGCACATTCCAGTCGATTCTGCAGTAATACCAGCTTTACTTGACACTATATTTTTTAAAATGGCAGACGATGTATTCGCTATAACAGAAGTAATGAGTACACTCAAAGGTACTTTCGCGTGTTGGATGCATAACAAACAAACAGGTCAGACATATGTCGTAAGATCTGGCAGTACATTATATGGTGATATTGAAAATAATATTTTCTCTTCAATTAAAGTACCAGGTGTAGCAGAACAACCTCTAGATGAAGGTGTTATTTATTGTGTAACACCAGAAGGTCTAACACGTGTTGGCTCTTTCCATCAAAGTTCACCTTTTTTTCTATTCTAACCCTTATAAATAACTATATGGCATATTATAAAGTAGTATACAAAGTCGACGATTACAAAACTCCACACTCTAGGTTTTATACTGCACTAAATGAAAACACAGCAAGATCTATGTTTAACGCAACATGTGAAGAATCTTTGATTGGTTCTAAAACACAGATCATAAATGTTGAAGAGATTAAAGATCCAGATTCAGATAGCTGTAGCGTAGAGTGTTCCTGTAAGACTGAGTGAAAAAAATATTAGTAGTTTCGTGTACGAGACAACCTAAACAACACAAACAAGGATTGTTAATATATCAATCCCTAGTTGGGTTGCAATGTGATGTTAAACTAGAGATAATTTATGAAAATAAAGAATCATTGCCAGTAGTATACAACAAGTACATAACAGAAAAAAATAATAAAAAACACGATATAGTGTTGTTTGTCCATGATGATGTATACATTGACGATTTAAAACTGAAAGGAAAACTATATGGCGCTATTAAACAGTTTGATATTGTAGGATTGGCCGGTACGTTGTATCCTAGAATCCAAGCACCTGTGTTATGGCATAAAATGGCTGATAGAAAGCATTGGAGAGGTATAGTCAACCACCCATATGATAATGATGTTAATGTAATACAATCGACTAACTTTGGTCCAACTCCTAGCAGAGTCGCGATAATGGATGGTTTGTTCATGGCAGTTTCCTTAAAAAAAGCTCTGCAATCTGGGTGGAAATTTAATGAAAATTTTTCTTATCATCATTACGATATTTCATCATGTTTAGATGCTAACGTAAAAATGCTAAAATTAGGTGTTGTACCAGTAAATGTAATACATCAATCCCCGGGATTGACTAACTACAAAGACGATGACTTCCAAAAATCTCAGAATAAATTTTTGGAGATATACACCAGACATTGATTATCAAGAATACTAATATATAATTGTTGTATGAGTGATAGTATGTCTAAATTAGATTTGGATTTCTATGAGCAGGTTATAATTTATAATGTGCTGACAAACGAGACATATCTTGCATCTATTGTTGATGTTTTAGACGCTAAATATTTTAACAATATAAGCATCCGGTCAATTATTGATATAATAAAGGATTTTCACACCACTAGAGATGTGATACCAACTTTAACCGAGATTAAAGCGTATCTAACAACAGAGGAAGCGAAAGAAAATTTCCGATCAGTTGTTGAGCTAATAAAAAATTTCGATCAGCGATTCAATGATGAAGAACTGTATGATAATACTGAGAGGTTTTTAAAAGAAAAAGCCGTCATGACAACATTGATGTCAGTAGCAAAAGACTGCGAGTCAGGTGATGTAGACACATCTGATGTGTTGACACAATTTGAAGATGCGTGTAGTATATCAATTCAACCAGATACAGGTTTAGATTATTTTAATGAGATTGATAGACATATTGAGGACTTGAAGCAAGAAGATAGTACTGTTTCTTCTGGTTGGCAATGGCTTGATGAAAAAATCTCTGGAGGTTATATGGAGCACGGTCGCGCAATTTATGTCTTCGCTGGAGAGACTAATATAGGTAAATCTATATTTTTAGGTAATACTGCTGTTAATATTGCCCGCACCGGTAAAACAGTATTATTAGTAACACTTGAAATGTCTGAATTTGTATACGCGAAAAGACTCAGCACGAATATAACTCAAATTCCAATCGCCGAACTAGCAACTCAAACAGAATATCTTAAACAACAATTACAGCAATACAAACAGCAAACCGGTGGAAGAATATTAGTCAAAGAGTTTCCACCAAGTACAATTACTGCTGGTAATCTAAAGGCATTTATTAAGAAGATAACAGATAGTGGTATACATATAGATGCTATAGTTTTAGACTACGTAAATCTACTAACAACAAGTGGTAATGTAAATTCATATGAGCGTGTTAAACATATAACAGAACGATTACGTTCTTTGAGTTATGTTTTCTCATGCCCTGTAATAACCGCAACTCAATTGAACCGGACCGGTTATAATGAAGTCAACCCTGGACTAGAGACAGTAGGTGAAAGTTACGGTCTAGCTGCAACTGCTGATTGTATGTTTAGTATATGGCAAGAGGAAGAGGATGCTGAATTAGGTGTAATAAAAATTGGCATGATGAAAAACAGATTCGGTCAAAACTACGGAAGTTGCACTTTACAGATAGATTACGATACTTTAACTTTGACACAAGGCGCAGATGCCGATATAAACGACAGTTATAATACTTCATCAACAACAGATGAAAATGACACAGATTCAATTATGAACTACTTGACGAATGAATAAAGCATTGAAATATCAAGATGTATGTCTTGTGCCAAGATACAGTGAAACGCATAGCAGAAGTGATGTCAGTACAGCAATTGTAATCGGCCGATCACAATCTAAGATACCAGTCGTCCCAGCCAACATGAAAGCAGTTATCGACATGGATCAAGCTCGTTGGTTGAGCAAGAATGGATACTTTTATATCATGCATCGGTTTGGAATAGATACACATGAGATGATGGTTCAAGCTCAAGAAGAGGATTGGCAAACAATATCATTCAGCATAGGAGTCCAAGATTCAGATAAAACCATTCTCAACAAAATACTAGCTTATAAAACTAGAGTTGATTTTCTAACAGTAGATATCGCTCATGGTCATTGCTTGAGAATGAGACGTATGATTGATAACATTAAATCATGCTCACCGAACACATATATTATAGCTGGTAATGTAGCCACACCTGACGCAGTTTATGATCTGGCTAGTTGGGGAGCAGACATGGTGAAAGTCGGAATAGGTCAGGGTAATGTATGTACAACTAAAGATAAGACTGGATTTACCATGCCTATGTTCAGTTGTGTTTCAGAATGTTCTGATGTGATATACAACGGAAATAAAGTACCTATAATCGCCGATGGTGGCATCCGATCGAACGGAGATATAACTAAAGCATTAGTAGCAGGAGCTAAGATAGTGATGATAGGTTCCATGTTTAGTCAATGCATTGATAGCCCAGCAACTGGTGTGATGGTCGATGGTCGTATGTACAAGCAGTATTTTGGTTCTGCTAGCGAGTATAACAAGGGTCATAAAAATCATATCGAAGGAGTAATGAAGGAGATGCCATCCAATGGAATGACTTATGAAGAAAAGCTCCGTGAAATCAGACAGGATTTGCAGAGTGCCGTGTCATACGCCGGTCTTGAAAATGCGCATGTGAGCAATTTAACCGAAGTTGAATATCGGGTAGTTTGAATATAAATAGAGATATGGCTAACAAAAAAACTCACATATTTACAGATTGTGACTTGGATGGTGTTTGTTCTTATTTAGTTTATTCATGGATGGTAGACACAAAATGTACATATACAGTGTGTAGAGTTAATGATATTAAAAAAAATGTATCCCGGTGGTTAGATTCAAACAACCCAGACAATTACGAAAAGATAATATTCTTAGATTTAGACGTATCATCACATGACGTCATGGACTTAATAGACCGTGAGAATGTATACATTTATGATCATCACATAACACATGTTAATAATGTTAAAAATTACAAACACGCGAACGTGTACGTCGAAGAATATACAAGCACGTGTAAATTAATTTACAAATACAATAAAGACTTAAAAGAGAAACTAACTCCAGCACAAAAGCTGTTAATATTAATGGGTGATGACTACGACTCATATCAGTTTAAAGTTCCGAATTCGTACGAGCTAAACGTTTTGTTTTGGAGTTTAACAGGTGCTCGGTTTGATAAATTTGTAGAGATGTTTGATGAAGGGTTTACAGGATTTAATGATCAGCAATCTAACATTATACAACTTTGGAAAAACAAGCTAGATCGAATCAAATCTAACTTAGAGGTTTACCATGCCAATGTACCTATAAAAAACGATAATTATAAAATAGTCACAGCATTTGCTACAGAGTGCATAAATGACATCGCGGATTATATCATAAAAAAACACACCGCAGATGTCGGTCTAGTAGTGAATACTAAATCCAGTAAAGTCAGCTTCCGGAAAAATAAAGATTGTAAATTAGATTTATCAAAATTTAGTCAATCAGTATGTGATTCCGCTGGTGGTCATACTTTCGCCTCCGGTGGGATGTTATGTGATAAGTTCTTACAATTTTCTCAAATATTTAAACCAATATAATATGGCGGAGAATTATTTTCAAAAATTTAAATCAGCAGATCCAACATACCGGGTCACTAACGAAGAATTTATACATTCTTTTTTATCTATATGTACTTTAATTTGCCAAGTAAATGATAAGAAATTAAATTTAGCAAAAATATTTATTACATTACTACAAGACAAAAATCTTCGTGAAGTGTTTAAGAAAATGACGTCAATTGAAGCAGAGTTTGATCTATTACGAAAATTCCTAGAATACGATCCATCACTACATAAATCTAAATACATAAAAAACTACATTACATCATGTCGGAAACCGCTAAAGTAACAGAATTCGAAAAATCCATTTATAACAAACATCTAGCAATCTCACGATCTAGTATCAACAAACCATTTAAGCTCCGGAAAGATTGGAGTGATTTTGAAGAGACATCAAATTATCCTTTAGTTGTAAAATTAGCGTATTTTTTCACAAAACATTCTCATGTGAATTTAGATGATTTTTTTAGGGCTCCATATGATATATACTCAGAAACTGAGACTCCATTCGATCTTAAATTTTATATATCTCAACGCGCATTAAAAATATACACATTGTATATGCAAAAGAAAAGAGTCCAATCTCCAGATACAGATGAGCAGTTATACTCTATCAAAAAGACACTACAATACATATTAACGTACTGCACCAGAAATCAAATAACAGTCGATGATTATATAACACACTCAACCGGGTCTGTACCAGCTTTTATGAAACACTTGAAAAAAGGAGATATAAACATATACGCGTTATTTGGTTTTAGTAACTTTGAAAAGGTGTTAAGATCAATAGATACAGACACTGTTAAATTTATTCTAGGAGACATACACAACAATCTCCCCAGAACACGCACCCAGTTTCAATCCTCCAGAATCGCAAAAAGTTTCATCACCGCTGGTATCGACAAAATAAGAGCAGCATATAACAAACAAGTTGCAATTACAAAATAACAAGGTATAATATATTTATGAATACGTTTAATAGCTCAATGTTTGATACGATTAAAGATGCGCTCAACAAGCAGGCAACAGGTGGTCGTAGTGGAATTTCGGATATAATTAGATTGGAGAAAGGTAATAGCTACACAGTTAGGCTGTTACCCAACATCAACGATCCTTCGAAGACGTTCTTTCACTATTATGTCCATGGTTGGGAGTCCTTTTCAACTGGCCAGTATGTTAGCTTTGTTAGCCCTCAGACTTTTAATGAACGAGATCCAATCGCAGAGGCTCGTTACAAGGCCTACCGCACCGGTACTCAGGAAGAAAAAGATAAATCCCGAGCGATCATCCGAAGTGAGAAGTGGTTGGTTAATGCATATGTTGTAGATGACCCATCTACACCGGATAACATCGGTAAGGTTAAAGTGTTGAGATTTGGTAAGCAATTGCACAAGATCATCATGGATGCTATCTCCGGAGAAGATAGTGATCAATTTGGTTCTAAGATTTTTGATTTGACCGCTGAAGGTTGTAATCTCAGAGTCCGCTGTGACGACCAAGGAGGATTTCCAACTTATGTCGCTAGTAAATTTTTAATGCCAACCGAAATCCCTGGAATGGATGCAGATAATGTGTATACTTCGGCTCAAGCTCTAGATGAAGTTTTTAATATCAAGAGCTATGATGAATTAGCTGCCGCATTAAATGAGCATTATCATTGTATAGATAGTCAGTCAGCGGTGGCTTCAACACCTGCTCCAGCACCAGCTCCAGCAACTGCACCGGTCTCTGAACCTTCATCAGCCCCCGTTGAAAAAACTGAACCAGAAGCTAACGTTGTGTCGTCTTCTGATGAGGATTTAGATGATGATAAAATCAAGGCTCTGTTACAAGGTTTAGATGGATGATCAAACACAAAGCAATCAACCGGACTTAACAGAACTACAAGCTAGACATGAGTCTGAAGACCCGGATATTGATCCATACGACGTAGCGTTGTTGTTTAACCAAGTTGGTTCTGAGCTATCAAAAGTTGATAGTCAATCAGTATCTCAATCTACAAAATCTGCGATGCAGCTGGAAAAACAACAAGTGTTTAGAGGTCTTAAAAGCAAAGCACCACAATCTCAAACACCACAATCTCAAACACCACCACCTAAAACACCACAACTACCACCTATTCCCGCGAAAGTTGCACCTACAAGACCAATGGTTACTGCAGTAGGTGCAGATGTAGAGAAACGTGTAGCTGCTTTAGAGAAGACCTTAAAAAAGGTAGAGTCTTTTTCGAATGCATATCAAAAAGCCAAGAAGATAAAGAGAGGTGTAAAGTATAATGTATCGTCTAATTCCATGAAAGGTGAAATCAAAGATGCAGAGGTGTTGTTGGAATATATATTATGCGAGATAAGTAAAGGTGTCAAGAGTATTACAATAAAAATTTGTGAAGATTAATATAAACAATAAAACTAATTTTATTAGAAATTTTCTATCTCCAATCGGTAAGGTTTCTGAAAACGCGGTTGTGAATGTTAAAGGTGATGCGATTACTGCATTAACATGTACACCAGACTCAACATTATTTTTAAATTGTAGATTGTTACAGAAAAACGATCTTGACGATGTTAAAGCCCTCAACATACCAGATGTAAACAAACTAGTAAATGCTCTGTCTTGTACTTCACAAGAAGTCATGTCGTTTGAATTGAATCAAAATTGTATACAATACACATCTGATAACGTAAAGTTTAAGCTCCACCTACTAGAAGATGGGATTATTAACTCTCCAGCGATCAACATAGACAAATTAAAGAATATTGAGTTTAACACAACGTTTAAATTAACGTACAATGACTTACAAACGTTAATTAAAGGATCATCATTCGCTAGTGAAGTTAACAAGATATATTTTAATACAACCTCAGCCGGAAAAGTCCGGGGAGAATTAACCGACTGTGAGAGTCAAAATGTAAATAGTTTCAGTGTTGATATCTCAGACAGTTTCAAAGGAGATCCTATACCAAGTCCTAAACCACTCACCTTTGAGGTTATTAGATTTATATTAACAACAAGATTTGACGAATGCACAGTTCACCACAGCAGCGATTTGAATGTATTTTTATTTGATATTTCTGATGATGGTTATACTATAAATTAC
>MDTB01228555.1_pt1 | contig 35556 bp, 33 predicted proteins | sample 811161 | NCBI WGS metagenome assembly MDTB01 (sample SAMN05326650, study PRJNA326480) | marine metagenome | isolation source: seawater | place: Mediterranean Sea | collected 2009 | reverse complement strand
TGGAGAGTAATCCATAAAATTCATTAGAATAATAAAATTCTTTATCAAATTGAAAATTTCTTAGAACTTGTTTGCCATAGTATTCGCCATCAAGGCTATTGTATTCTGTATCTATTCTGAACTTACTGTAAATATTATTTTGATATTCAATATTAAAAAAGTCAATTGAAGTTGATATAGCGATATTTCTTTCATTTTGGTGATTGAAAAGACGTAATAATATAGATTTTAGCTCTTGGCTATCTATTAACTCAAAACTTCCGGTGGAAATTAGTTGATTAAATATTCCTTTTTGTGGAAAAAAAGACGTTCCAACATTTGCTGTGATTGCTTTTGAAATTAATTCACTCTTTTTTGAATTGAAATCGTCGGAATTAATGTCTGATTGAATATCATTAATATTTTGAACAGCATTGGATACTGTTTTATTAATGTTTTGAATTTGATCTAAATCTTCATCAATTGAATTTATTAAGTCTAGGATGAGCTTATCTTTATTATCATTTTTTTCAGCTAAATCTCTCTGACCTTCAACATAAAATGAAAGAATCACACTAAATAAAATAACCATTCCCTCAATACCATAGGATTGAACTTTACTAAAATCGATTTTCATAATATTATATACCTAGTGATAAAGATAAATAATAATTTCTTGGTAAACCTGGGTAGTAGTATCTTGGATCTTTACCTCCAAAACCAATCGCATTTATTACAATACCTGATGCATAACTTTTTTCAAATAAGTTATTAACTCCAGTTGATATATCTATGTCCAACTTATTTATTGAAAAAAGTTTTGATAACTTAAAGTTAAAAAGTGAATATGCATCATTAAACAATTCGTTTGAATCATTCATTGGTAATTTCCCTACATTTTGAAATGAAATTTGAGCAATATAATTTTTAAAATCAATTTTGATTTTTGAATTAGCTGTATGGGTAGGTACACCGGTTAGTTTATTCTTAGAGTAGTCATTGCCTCTGTTGTTAAAATCTTTAAATACATACCAGTATTTGGAAAAATTATTTGATGATGTAACGGTAAATTTTTCACTTCTATATAATGAAAAGTTTATTGTTGCTTCTAATCCGGGGTGAGATGTTTTCCCAGCATTGACTCCTGTAAAGGTATCGAAATCTGTTCTTTGTGCTACCAAAAGATTTCTTATATCCATATAATAAATTCCAAGGTTATACGAAAGTGAGTTATTACTTGATGATCCTATGATTCCTAATTCATAATTCCACCCGGTTTCTGGTTTAATATCTGGATTTACTATTCCATTTTCATCGAGGGTTTCATTAATATTTGGGGAAGAGAAACCGTGACTAATATTTCCGAATATTGAGATATTATTTAAATTATGATTATAAGATATTCTTGGTGATATGATTGTTTTTGTGCTATAGCTTAAGGAAATTGATTCAGTCTCATCAATCCAATCGTAATTAATTTTATTAGATCCAACTCCAAAGGTCAGAAATGAATTTTTAAATGACTTATCTAACTGCAGAAAGAAATTATAGTTTTTTCTGTCTTGTGTTTGTTTAGATATTATAGATTGATTAATGGTTTCATATTCATTCCAAGTGCTGAATAGATAATTTTCGTCAGAATACTCAAGTCCATAGCTTAGGTCAAAAGGAGTTATCGATAATTTACCAATATGTCTAAATCCAAATAATTTACTATTCTCAATTAAATAATTGAATGGCCTATTTTCATCATTATCAAATGTCTTGTAAAAAAAAGTAGCACTCGAAGAGTATTTATTTTTCTTTGAATTAAATGTTAAACCAGTTATTGATTTCTTATAATCTTCACCTCCTTGAACGTTGCCCCAAGAAAATGCAGCACTAGATGGATTATTTTGAAAATTATCCAGACTGAGTGAGGAAGGTATAAGTGCATCTGCTGCATTAAAAAAATTTATAAATTCTAGGCTGTAATAATCATTTATCTCATAATTAATACTTGTAAAAAATCTATTATTATCATAAGAATTATTATCCCTATATCCATCACTTTTAATTTTTTCAAAATTAAATAGAAATCTTAATCCATTAATTTTTCTTGAAATTGAAATGCTGTTCTGATAAGTATTAAATGACTTATAGATAGATTTTATCTTTACAGTTTTGTCAAAACTTTTAGATGAATTAAGAATAATATTGCCACCAAGACCAGAACCATAAATACTTGAATTTGGCCCTTTTTTTATCTCTATTTGATCTAATATATCTATTCCAAAATCTTCTATAGCTGTTTCACCTACACCATTTGATAGGGGAATATTATTAAGGTATGATTTTATCTTATTTGTTGAATATTGAGATCTTGAACCCATACCTCTTATAGTAATTCTATTGGTATTATATCCTGCAGAATGCGTATATAGTCCTGAAGCCTGATTAAGTGTATTTATTAGAAACTCACCCTCATTCTTTCTGAATTCAATTTCATCAATTATTGAACTTGATGTATTATTATCTTTGAATCTTTTTGGAAAAAAATTGGAGTTGATAATTACGTCGTCAAGAATAAAACCTTTATGAGTAAGTTCAATCTTCTTATTTTTAAAATTATCCAGTTCAATTTCTTTTGGATAGTATCTAAAATCATTTATGCTGATAGTAATTGGTAATTTGCTAAGATTGACTGTGACAATTCCTTTTTCGTTTGTATAGGCAATACCATTACTTAAATTGATCTTTATATTCTCTAGAGCAGACCCATCAATTTTATCAATAACTGTAAGTGATATCATATTTTGTGAAAAAACACTAATAGGAATGAAAAATAAAATAAATATTGTAAAAATGTTTTTATTTAATAGAGTAAGTATAGACATAATAAGATAATTGAGATAACACCTATTATATACTTAAATGATTTGAAAATGTTTAGTAGAATTTTATCTTCGGTCATATTTGCAAATGCTCCAAGCGAAAAGTAAATCATCCATAAAATAAAAAAAACTATAAGTATGTTAGTTATTGTTAATTCCATTACTAAATCTAATAAATTTTTAAATTCACTGCTGAAAAATTAGATTTAAAAGCATTATTGGAATTTAGTTATATTGATTTATTAATAACTAATTATTCTTAAGAAACTAATAATTATTTTGAGACTATCAGTGTATTATTTTCTATTACAGCAGTGTAAGAATCTAAATCTCCTGTTCCTCCTGGAGCGCTTAATACAGAACCTTGATTATTAAATAATGCACCATGGCAGCCGCACCTAAAATTATTGTTTGAGTATCCCCAACTAGTTCTACATCCTGCATGGGGACACACACTCGTAAAAGCTCTTATTATGTTTTGTCCAACATTTACAATTAACATAGCTGCTTGATCAAAACGTTTCCAGCCTCCTTGAATTTTTAGTGATGAAAAAGATGGGTGATCCAAATCTATAGTATAAACATTACCATCAACTGTAAATCCTACACCTTTTTCAGTATCTTCCTCAGTTATTTCCTCATCGGTTATTTCATCAATAGTTTCTTCAGCTTCATTACAACTCGAGAAAAAAGTCGAGCCTAAAGTAGCAAAAAGTGCTGAAGAACCAGCATTTTTAAGAAATTCTCTTCTTTTATTTTTAGTAATATTCACGCGTTGTTATACGTTATGATTGGTTTAATTGTTTTATAGCTTAATTAGGTATTGAAATTTTATAAAAACTTGAGAGTTATCTATATCATAATATCTTTCTTTCATGAAATTTTGATTTCCTCCGATATAGAAGATTGTAAAAGGATTTGGAATCCATTCAAATAATGGTTGAAAAAAGAGGAAATTATTAAATGTATTAATTTCTGATGTTAATCTCATGCCTATTGTTTTTGAGAATTGATATTTAGTATCAATTCTATAAATAAATCCATCAAAATAATATGTATCATTTTTTAAATTTTTCAATCTAGACTTATTGAAAATATTTGATATTGAGAAATTGTCAGTAATTTGAAAAGTTAAATTAAAATATAAATCAAGCTCTCTTCCAACCTCAGGGTTATCAGAATTAAATGCTATATCTTTTCCAAATCTTATGTTTGAAATAAAATTAAAAAATTCAATGGGTTTTGTACTTATGCCTAATCTACTGGTTCCATAGTTTTTATAGTCAACCCCTAAGTAGTTTGTAATGAAATCATAATCATAATAATAGGAAAATTCAGTATTTCCTTTAAATGTAGTTTTTATGCTTCCATCAAGCGACATAATATCAAGATTATTATCAAAATCATATAAAATATCATTCTTAACTGTGAGAGAAGCTGTTTTTATGAAGCCATCATCCCAAAACTTATTATGTGATTGAAGTAAAGTAATCCATTTTCTATCATTCTTCACAGCAAACCCCACGTCTGTTCTGTAATTTGGATCTATGTGTTTATAGCCAACATAGGAAGTCCATCTTTCTGTCTTACGTGTAATACCTAATGAAATTCCTGTTCCATTGAATTTTTCACCATCTAGATTTATGGTATTTTCTCCAAAGTATTCATCTGAATCAATCCAGTTTTTTTTCGGTTCAAGGTTTAGGTTTTTAAGTACATCGAAGGCAAACCTGATACTTTTAGATATCTGAATTAATCCATCAAACCCAAATAAATTACCATATCCACCCCCATTGTAAATTCGACTCGATGATAATAATCCTATTTTAGAACCTTTTCCAAGTAAATGTTGGTACCTTAATATATTGATTAAGCTTTTTCCCCCTTCACCAAAATATGATTTATCATTTCCAGCAATCAGGTATGGTGAATTACGATCAAGTGATGATAATAATAGAAATCTCGAACTTTTCCCTTGATTTAATATTTTTAAGGCGTATAGTGGATCATTAATAGACCTAGAATAGAAGGGCTGTAAATCATTAGAGTTAAGTTTTAATATATCAACACCATAATTAAAAAACGGTCTTTTTTCAGGATAGCTCAATGAATATGATGAGTTAGCATCAATTCTTGTGACGTCAGCTTCAACCTGTGAAAAATCAGGATTTAATGTTAATTCAAGTGATAAAGTTTTTGTTAATTCAGTATTTACTCCTAGTCCAATACTCGGTTTAATTTTACCATAGTTTAAATTCTCTGAATTATCATTTTTCTCTCCAATCAAGTTTGACGATATATATGGTAAAAGATCAAATTTCTTATTAACTCTAAATTTATCAAAGACAATAAAATCATTTAATTGACAGGTTATACAAGTATTATTTCTATCTTCTTTACTAGTTGAAATTGCATAATCAAGATATCTTCTGTTAAAACTAAATTTCCATTTTTGGATTTTATTATTTGAAAAGGAGATTGATGAAAAAGGAATTTTAATTTCAACAAAATATTCATTGTTTCCTATTACACCAATTGACTCGAATTCAAGATCATATGCTAAGTCATATCTTCCTTCTTCAGTCAAACTATTAAGAATTCTTACATCGAGTTGAGAACCTAGCGGGTTACAACCTATAAAAATATTATTTCTGCCATCACCATAAGTATCGATACTAATACCTATAAGATCATTTCCTAGTGATCCCAAATCATCTCTTTTTCTTACTGCAGCTCTAACGGGCTCATTTGTTTTAGCACGAAAAGCAACGTATATGAAGTTTTCAGAATATTGAATGAGGCCTTCAGTTTCAACTATTGGTTTAGTGTTGTATCCGGGTTCAGTTTCATAATTTAAACTTAATTTTTTACTGTCTTTCCATTCGTTTTCATCTAAAATTCCATCAAGATTAATTTTTTCATCATTTATAAAAGGAACATTGATTACTCTTTGAGACAAGCATATATTAACGTTAATTAGAAGAAAAATAATAATGAAAATTATATTTTTCATATTGAAAAATTATTCGCTAAACTAATTAATCCATGAAAGGATACCTATAATCCTTAGGTGTATTATAAACTTCTTTAATAGTTCTAGGAGAAACCCATCTAATTAGATTAAGATATGACCCAGCCTTGTCGTTTGTCCCAGACGCTCTACTTCCACCAAATGGTTGTTGTCCAACAACAGCTCCTGTTGGCTTGTCATTTATATAAAAATTACCTGCAGCATATTCAAGTAATTTATTTGCAAGGTCAATTGCAGTTTGTTCCTTTGCAAATACAGCACCTGTAAGAGCATATGGTGAGGTATTGTCTACAAGTTTTAGAGTCTCCTCAAACTTATCATCATCATATACATATATACAAGTCACAGGACCAAAAACTTCCTCTTCCATTAATTTATTATTCGGATTTTTAGTAACGAAAACAGTTGGGTCAATAAAATAACCTTTACTGTCATCGTAATTTCCACCTACCAACAGTTCGAGATCTGAATCTTTTTTACCATCCTCTATATATGAAGTTATTTTTTTAAAAGCTTTCTCCTCTATAACTGCATTCATAAAATTACTAAAATCTTCAGGGTCACCGACTTTAATATCGTTTATATCTTTAATTAAATTATTTTTAACTTTATCCCATATGCATTTTGCAATGTAAATTCTAGAAGGGGCACTACATTTTTGTCCTTGAAACTCAAAACATCCTCTAATTATTGCAGTTGAAACCTCTTTTGAATTTGCAGATTTGTGAGCTATTATAAAATCCTTTCCTCCTGTTTCTCCAACAATTCTTGGATATGATTTATATCTAGCAATATTATTTCCAATTTCTTTCCATAAATTTTTAAACACAGCTGTACTTCCGGTAAAATGTAATCCAGCAAAATCTTTATGTTTAAAAACAATGTCTCCAGCAATAGGTCCATCAACATATATAATGTTAATAACACCATCAGGCAAACCTGCTTCCTTAAAAATTTCCATTATTATATTTGCTGAATAGATTTGTGGATATGCTGGTTTCCAAACTATTGTATTTCCCATAAGAGCAGGACTTGCACAAAGATTTCCAGCTATAGAGGTGAAATTAAAAGGACTAATTGCAAATACAAATCCTTCTAGAGATCTATAATCAAGTCTGTTCCACATTCCGCTAGATGACTCAGGTTGGTTTTTATATATCTCTTCCATATAGAAAGCATTAAAGTTAAGAAAGTCAATAAACTCACATGCAGCATCTACTTCAGCCTGAAAAACATTTTTAGATTGACCAAGCATAGTTGATCCATTAATTTTAGATCTGTATGGTCCAGCAATTAGTTTAGCTGCTTTAAGAAAAATAGATGAGCGAGATTGCCATGACATAGATCCCCATTCTTCTTTTGCTTTGATTGCTGCATCAATAGCCATTTTGACATGTGTCTCATCTCCCTCATTAAATGTCCCAAGTTTTAATTTATGATTATGAGGTGCCCTGATTTCAATTTTTTGGTTTGTTTTTATTTCTTTTCCACCAATAATCATTGGTATATCAACCTCTTTTTTTTTCATCTCTTGGATAGTATCTAAAAGTTCTTTCTTTTCTATTGAACCTTCTCTAAATTCTTTTATTGGTTCATTAATTGGAATAGGGATTTCAAAAAATGCATTACTCATAACTTATTATATTATATTTTTATTTCCAGGATCTTAATTCTAGTTTATTACTTGCTAGCTCTCTGTTATTAAACATTACATCGTATGTCTCAAGATCTTCTTTAAGTTGTAAATCTTTGTCTAAATATTCAAATATTTGATCAATTATATCTAGTGTCTCCTCTCTCAATGAATAAAAAATAAATTGATCTTGATTTCTAAAATTTAATAGTCCAGAATTTTTTAAATAATTAACATGTCTAGATGTTTTGGTTTGAGTGAAATCTAAAATTATTTCAAGATCTGTGATAGTCGCTTCTTTTCTATTTGATAAAATATTTAGAATTCTAATCCTCGACACATCTGATAACGATTTAAAAACTGTTTTTCCGTAGTCAATATTAAATTTTTTTAATCTCATATCAAGTTAAATATTGTTATATCTATAGATTCTAAATAAAAAAAAATATTTATTAAGTAATTTAGCATGAATTTTAACTTTTATATTTTTTATGTTAAAAAAATTAATATATATCATTCCACTTTTATTGATATTGATTTTAGCTTGTAATAATGAAAGTCTTTCTCAAGGTCAAAAAAAAATTATCCAGTTATCTGGTGTAGTAGTAGGACAGGATAGTATATCTGGTGTTGGAGGGGTTCATATATATGTGCCAAAGGCAGGAAGAGGAACAACATCAAATCCTTATGGATACTTTGCGATGCCAGTTATACAGGGCGATAGTATTATTGTAAGTGCAGTTGGTTACCAAAAGCAAAATTTTATAATGCCAGGAGATAAAGGAGAATCAGTGACTTTATTTATTGAATTAAAGCCTGATACTACAATTTTGCCTGAATTAGAAATATTTCCATATCCAACAGAGGACTTATTTAAAAAAGCTGTCTTAGCAATTGAGTTACCAAATAGAGGGGATCTAGATAATTTAAATAGGTCTTTAGATAAAGAATTATTAAGGCGAATGTATAATAACGAGCCTATGAGTGCTAATATGAATTATAAATATTTTATGGATCAGCAGATGCTTTCAACATCAACAAAATTTCAACTTCCTTCAAATCCATTATTGAATCCATTTGCTTGGGTAAAATTCATAAAGGCTATTAAAAATGGAGATTTTAAGAAAAAAGATTAGTTGCAATTAATATTAATTAATTCAAGATCAATTGAATTATTTTTTAAAATCTTAGCTTTAGCCCAATCATTGCATGCAGATTCTATTAATCCTAAGTCATATTTAATTGATCCTCTATTTATTAAATAACTAATATTTTTAGGATCATTTTTTATTGCTAAGTTCATGTTTTGAAGTGCCTTTTCACTTTTATTTATAAGAAAATATGACATGCCCATTTCAAAATAAATTACACTTTTCTTAAACTTGCCTAATAGAGCTTTTTCATACATTTCTATGGCACTCTCATTATTATTTACAAATGAATATGAATGACCAAGATAGAAATAGTTTTTAAACTTCTTCTTATTTTTCTTCTCCTCCAAAAAAAATTTGATTGCTTTTTTATAATCTCCAATTTTATAATACTTTATACCTCTTTTAAAATTATAAAAAGACTCCATGTTAATCATCAGTGATATAATAAAAAATATTTTCATAGTAGCCCCGACAAGAATCGAACTTGTATCTAAAGTTTAGGAAACTTCTATTCTATCCATTGAACTACAGGGCCATAAGGTAAAATTATATTTCATTTATTAAATAATTATTAATAAACAATATAATTGTTAGTTTTAAGGTTTATTTAAAATGGCAGAAGATTACAAGAAAAGAAGAGAAGAGATTCAAAGATTAGTTATTGACTTCGAGTTAAAACTAAAAGATGAATTAGATTTTTATTATGATTCAGAAACGTACGAAAAAATAATTAAATGGTATATTGATAACCATAAGTTTAAGTTAGGATTAAAGGCTGTTAAAATTGCATTATCTCAACATAATTTTTCATCGGATCTCTTAATTCAAAAAGCAAATATTCAAATTGCTTTACAGAATTTTACAGAATCCTTAAATTCATTAGAAAAAGCTCACTCACTCAATCCTAAGGATGAAAATATTTTTATTTTGATAGGTCAGGTTAAAATTATTTTAGGAGATGCTTCTGGATCAATCAAAATTTTAAAAAAAGCTCTCAATATTTCTGAAAATAAGGATGAAGTTTATTATCAGATAGGTTTGGCATTTCAATCACAGAAAAAATTTAAAAAAGCCTCCAAATATTATAAAAAATCTATCGAATGTAACTTAACTCATGAGAATGCATTATATGATCTTGCATATTGTTTAGAATCATTGGGAGAACTTGAAAACAGTATATCATATTATAATAAGTTTATAGATGAGGATCCTTATTCAGAATTTGCTTGGTTTAATATAGGAAATATTTATATTAAATTAAATCAATTTGATAAGGCAGTTGAAGCTTTTGAATTAGCAATTGCAATTGATGAAGAATATTCTATTGCTTATACTAAACTTTCTCAGGCATTAATTAAATTAAAAAAATATGAGAAAGCTAAAATAATTTTGGAAAACTGTTTTGAATTAGATGGACCTTCACCTGAAATTTATTCTGATTTAGGAAATGTCTTGTATTTATTACAAGATTTTTCTACATCTATTAAATATTATCAAAAATCAATAAAGATTGATCAATCTTATATGCAATCTTATTTTGGTTTAGGGAGAAGTTTATCTATGCTTGATAAATGGTTTGAAGCAATTCATTTTTATAAAAAAGCTCACAAATTTGATAGTAATAATCTACAATATATTAAGTCACTTGCTTTTGCTGAGTTTAAAGTAGGAAATCTAGTTTCTAGTATTGATTTATACAATAAAGCTCTCGAACTTAAGCCAGATGATTTAGAATTATCCTTAGAATTCTCACAAATCTTTTATGAGAGCGGTGAAATAGAAAAAGCTATTCAGATAATTTATGATTGTATTGATGAGCTTCCAAATGAATCATTACTCTATTATAGATTAGTTATCTATTTGATGGATGCAGGTAAATATAAAGAATCTATAAATGTTTTAGAAAATGCTCTTTCATTGAATTTTGATAATCATGAAGTTCTATTTGATTTTCTACCAAATTATGAAAGTCATTCAACACTAATCAGAATTATTAACCAATTTAAAAAGAATAATTTGTGAATTTTAATATAAATAATCTACCTGTAAGAAAGAAAAAACCAAGATCTGAAGGGCTAACAATGGTTATAGATAAAGGATCAAGCCTGCAACAATGTAAGGACTTGATTGAGTCCAGTTCAAAATATTTTGATGTAATTAAGTTTGGATGGAGTACCTCAAACTTTATGAACAATCTTAAAAAGAAAATTAAACTTTTTAAAGATGCTGGCATAAACGTTTATTTTGGAGGAACTTTATTTGAAGCCTTTGCTGTAAGAAATCAAATAAATGATTACATTTCGATTCTAAAAGAATACGATTTAAATCTTGCAGAAGTCTCTGATGGATCGATATCAATACCACATAAAAAAAATGTGAATACATTGAGAAGCTTTCAAAATATGTTACCGTATTTTCAGAAGTAGGATCAAAAGATGAAAAAAAAATTATACCACCATATAAATGGATTAGACAGATGAAAGCTGAATTGAGTGCAGGTTCAAAGAAAGTAATTGGAGAGGCAAGAGAATCAGGAAGCGTTGGTCTTTTCAGATCATCTGGTGAAGTCAGGCAGGGTTTAGTAGAGGAAATATTAACAGAAATACCAAAAGAGAAGATAATATGGGAGGCACCTTTAAAAACTCAGCAGGTTTGGTTCGTAAAATTGTTAGGTCCTAATGTTAACCTTGGAAATATTTCTGGAAAGGAAGTCATTTCTTTGGAGACAATTAGGGTTGGCTTAAGAGGCGATACATTCAATGATTTCTTATAAGTTATTTAATAAAATTTCCTTTTATAATTTTTTAAAAGGTATGGCTATGGGAGTTTCTGATTTGATTCCAGGAATATCTGGTGGAACAGTGGCTTTACTTTTAGGTATATATGACGACTTTATAACCTCTATTCAAGCATTTAATTTAAGATCTGTCAACTATTTATTTACTTTAAATTTTAAAAAATTAAGTCAACAATTAAATTTGCCTTTTCTAATTCCTGTTCTAATAGGTATTTTGTTTTCAATTATTTCTTTTTCTTTTTTAGTTCATTTTCTTCTTGAAAATTTTAGAGTTGTACTCTTCTCATTTTTTTTTGGATTGATATTTTTTTCTTCATTGAAGATAATTTACAATTTAAGACCCTCAGCATTTTATGATTTTTTATTTGTAGTAATTGGTTCATTAGTAGGATATTTTATCTCATTAATAAATCCAATTGGAATAGGTGAGGGTTATTTATCTATTTTTATTTCTGGCTTGGTAGCAATTACAGCAATGTTATTACCAGGTATATCAGGAAGTTATATTCTTTTAATTCTTGGAAAATATGACTACATAATAAATTCACTTACAAATTTTTATTTTGATATAATTTTAATTTTTTTATTTGGTACTATAACTGGGGTTATCATTTTTTCGAGAGTTATAAGTTTATTGTTAAATAGGTATTATAGAAATACAGTTTTTGCATTATCGGGTTTGATGTTAGGTGCCTTAAACAAGATGTGGCCTTGGAAATTTGATGGAACTAATTATTTACCAAATGATTTTTCTAAGTCCTTAGGTATTGAAAATTATATGGAGCTTTCAATTTTATTTATATTAATTTCATTTATTTTATCATATTCTTTAAAGCCTATTAAATGAAAGTTTTTGGATTAATTGGATACCCACTAGGTCATTCTTTTTCAAAAGATTACTTTACCAAAAAGTTTTTTCGAGAGAAAACTACAGACAGCATTTATAAAAATTTTGAAATGACATCATTAGATTCTTTTACTAAGACAATAAAAGAAGAAAAAAATTTAATAGGGCTTAATGTTACCATTCCTTATAAAGAAAATATTATAAGGTATTTGGATAAGGTTGACAGTGTTGCCAATGAAATTGGTTCAGTAAATGTCATAAAAGTAATGGACAATAAATTAATAGGTTTTAATTCAGATTACCTGGGTTTCAAAATTTCACTTGAAAAATGGCTGCCAAATAGAAAGTTTAATGCATTAGTTTTAGGTTCAGGCGGAAGCTCTAATGCTATATGCTTTGCATTAAAAAAATTAGATATTAATTATAAAATTGTATCTACCTCAAACCCCTCATATTTTTCATATGAAGATATTATAAATGAAGAAATATATTCTAAGTATAAATTAATTATTAATACTACTCCTCTTGGAATGTCACCTAATATTGACTCTTTTCCTGATATTCAATATAAGTTTCTAAATAATAAAAGTTATTTATACGATTTAGTTTATAATCCAAAACAAACAAAATTTTTATCTAAAGGGCGAAAAAATAATTCGAATATAAAAAATGGTCTTGAGATGTTAGAGACTCAAGCTAAAATATCGTGGGATATTTGGAATAAATAATTATAAATTGGAATTTAAATTAACAGCAGATTTTAAACCAACTGGTGATCAACCTCAAGCAATAGAATCTTTGTTAAGAGGCTTAGAAAATAATGAAACTCATCAGGTTTTATTAGGTGTTACAGGGTCTGGGAAAACCTTTACGATGGCAAATGTAATTAATAAAGCAAATAAACCATCATTAATCATTTGCCATAATAAAACACTTGCAGCTCAATTGTATGGGGAGTTAAAAAGTTTTTTTCCAGATAATAAGGTTGAATATTTTATTTCATATTATGATTATTATCAACCAGAGGCTTATATACCAACAACAAATGTTTATATAGAGAAGGATTTGTCAATTAATGGGCAAATAGAAAAATTAAGGTTAAGTGCAACTTCCTCATTACTATCTGGTAGGTCAGATGTAATAGTTGTTGCATCAGTATCTTGTATATATGGTATTGGTAATCCAGATGATTTTGGTAAGAATGTAGTTCAAATTAAAGTTGGAGATCAGATTAAGTTAAAAAATCTATTATATGATCTTGTTGATATATTATATGAAAGATCATATGAGGAAGATTTCAAAAGAGGTTCTTTTAGGTTAAGGGGTGACACAGTCGATATTTTTCTTGCATACGATGATTATATTGTTCGAATTATTTTTTGGGGTAATGAAATAGAGTCTATACACAAAGTCGATCCTTTAACTGGTAAAATTATCTCTGAGGAAGATAAAATTAAGATATACCCTGCAAATCTATTTGTTACTTCTAAAGACGTGATCGATATAGCAATAAAGGAAATTAGCAATGACCTAGAAAAGCAGATAAACTTTTTTGAGTCAGAGGGAAAATTTAGTGAGGCAAAAAGAATAAAAGAAAGAACAGAATTTGATATTGAGATGATTAGTGAGATGGGTTATTGTTCTGGAGTTGAGAACTACTCAAGATATTTTGACAGAAGAAATCCTGGAAAAAGACCATTCTGCTTATTTGATTATTTTCCAGATGATTTTTTATTATTTATTGATGAGAGCCATGTTACAATACCCCAAATAAGAGCGATGTGGGGAGGAGATAGGTCCAGAAAAATGAATCTAGTTGATTACGGATTTAGATTACCATCAGCACTTGATAACAGACCTTTAAATTTTGAGGAATTTGAGTCTCTAATTAATAAAGTTATTTTTATAGGTGCTACTCCTTCTGATTACGAGTTAACATGTTCAGGTGGTTCAATTGTTGAACAAATAATTAGGCCAACTGGTCTTCTCGACCCACCTATTGATGTTCGTAAATCAGATAATCAGATAGATGATATAATAGATGAGATACAAAAAAGAATTAAAAAAGAGGAGAGAGTATTAATAACTACTTTAACTAAAAGGATGTCTGAAGAATTGACCAAATATCTAGATAGAAGTGGAATAAAAACAAAATATATTCATTCAGAGATAGATTCATTAGATAGAGTAAACATTTTAAGAGAATTGAGATTAGGTAGTTTTGATGTATTGGTTGGAGTAAACCTTCTTAGAGAGGGATTGGATTTGCCTGAGGTTTCATTGGTAATTATATTAGATGCAGATAAAGAAGGTTTTTTAAGAAATGAAAAATCTTTGATTCAGACAGTTGGTAGGGCTGCAAGAAATGTTAATGGTCAAGTTATAATGTATGCAGATAAGATCACTAGATCTATGCAAGCAACAATTGATGAGACAGAGAGAAGAAGAATTATTCAAAAAAAATATAATATTGATAATAATATTGTTCCTAAGACAATTTTAAAATCTAAAAAGAAGATTATGGAGCAAACTGTTGTTGCCCAAGATAAAATAGAATCAGGTAATTTTATCTCTGATCTACAAATTGATCCAGTCATTAAAAATATGAATGGGAATGAGATTGAAAAAATTATTTCAAAAAATGAAAAAGAGATGAAAGAAGCAGCAGAAAAATTAGACTTTTATCAGGCAGCAAAATTAAGAGATGAAAATATTGAGTTAAAAAAAATATTAAAATCTAAATTAGATCGTAGGTAATTTCCATCCATTATGATATTTTGGCCTTATAAATGAATCGGCTTCAATGTCATTGAATGATCTTTTTTCTTTATTCCAGTAAATTTTTTTTCCAGTTCTAAAAGCAATATTTCCCATATGAGCATTGATAGCAGCGGTACTTCCTTCTTCCAAGCTACACTTCAGATTATTTTTATCATTATTTCTTATACTTTCAATAAAGTTTTCAGTATGCCTATCAAGAGCGTTTCCTTTACTATTAGTTTTTGAAATATTTTTAAAATATAATTCTTTTGTATATCTCTGATCTTTTTCAGAGGTTACTTGCCACCATCTTCTATTCACTTTTAATGTACCTTTACTTCCAATAAAAGAGATGCCTTCAGGCATTCCATAATTACCTTGACTAATTCCATTAGCATGCTCCCAAATCATTGTAAAATTTTTATATTCATAAATTGCTTGCAATGTATCAGGAGTTTCTGTGTCTTGATTAGGATATCCAAACTTTCCACCGCTTGCCATAACTGAAATAGGCTCTGATTCTTTCATACCCCAAAGTGCTATATCAATTTCATGAACACCCCAATCCGTCATTAATCCACCTGCATAATCCCAATACCATCTGAAATTAAAATGATATCTATTTTCATTGAATTTTCTGGTCGGTGCAGGACCCAACCACATACTATAGTCTATACCTGGAGGTGTTTCTTTATTTGCTTGTTTATCAACCCAACCATACCAGCCCATATATGCCCATGCTTTTACTAATCTAATTCTTCCTAGTTTTCCTGAGGATAGGTATTCAATAGCTTCTTTGTATTGCGTTCCACTTCTTTGCCACTGTCCAATTTGAACACATTTATCTGTTTTTTTAGAAGCATCTAGCATTATATAAGCTTCTTCAATTGAATTAGATATTGGTTTTTCGCAATATGCATGTTTTCCTGAATCAAGTGTATCGACAAGATTAAGACAATGCCAATGGTCAGGTGTTCCAATTACAACTGCATCAATGTCCTTATTTTCGAGCATCTTTCTGTAATCTTTGTAAAGCTTGGGCTTATCTCCTGTTATTCTTTCTGTATCAGAGCTTCTTTCATTTAGTACAACATCATCAACGTCACACAAAGCAATACAATTAGTATTTTTTATTTTGAGAATGGATTTCATATTACTCCATCCCATCCCTTTACATCCAATTACTCCGAAGTTAATTGTTTCATTAGGTGAGTTTTTATATAGATCTTTGGCAATTAAAAAATTTGGAACACTGCTTATAAAACCACTGCCAAGTCCAAAAGCAGTACTTTTTTCAATAAAATTTCTTCTTGATTCCATAAATAAATTTATGAAATTCTTTCGTTGACTTTATTCCAATCAACTACATTAAAAAAAGCATCAATATATTCAGCTCTCTTATTTTGATATTTAAGATAATAAGCATGTTCCCACACATCAATTCCGATAATTGGATTACTTTGATCGTTACATATTCCTGGCATTAACGGATTATCTTGGTTTGCAGTAGAGCAAATTTCAAGGTGATCATCAATTTGACATAACCAAGCCCATCCCGAGCCAAATCTTGTCATCGCAGCGGTTGAAAATTTACTTTTAAATGAATCGAAATCATTGAAAGTTGAGTTTATTAATTCAGCAACCTTACCGTTTGGATCTCCTCCGCCATTAGGTGAGATTATATTCCAAAATAAGGAGTGATTATAGTGACCACCACCATTGTTTCTTACAGCTATATTTTCAGAGTGATTTTTGCATATCTCTTCGATACTTGCATTCTCCATGTTTGTGCCTTCGATAGCATTATTAAGGTTTGTAATGTATAAATTATGATGTCTAGAATGATGAATTTCCATGGTCTGAGAATCAAAATGTGGTTCTAATGCATCGTAAGAATAGGGTAGATCAGGTAAAGTGAATGACATATTTCTTTATTTAATTTTATATAATATTTTAAATATTAATTTAAGAATTTTAAACTAATATATGGGTATTTTATGACCTTAATTTAAAGAAAAAAGTATTTAATAATTCCTTAGACTCCTCTTCAAGAACATTTGAAATTATATCAATTTTTTTATTATACTCTAACTTAGAATTTCTTAGGTATCCCTTCTGTTTATCATCTAAAGCATAAATCACTTTAGGAATTTTTGAGAGATATATAGCACCTGAACACATCATACATGGTTCTAATGTCACATACAACTCACAATCATTAAGATATCTACTTCCAATTGTATTCTGGGCAGATGTTATTGCAATCATTTCCGCATGCGCTGTTGAATCATTAAGTCTTTTTGATTGATTATGCCCTCTCGCAATTACTTGATTTTCATAAACAATTACAGCTCCAACAGGTATTTCATCTTCCTCGAATGCAATCTTTGCTTCATTTATTGCAATTTTCATAAAATGCTCATCTCTATTTTTTAGTATACTCATCCGTTGTGTAAGAAAATAAAAAAAATTAACCCATTCTTTATAATTCTATTAATTTTGTCTAAAATATTTTTATATGTTAAGGTCTCATACTTGTGGTGAGTTAAGGTTAAGTGATAAGGGAAAAAAAGTTCAACTATCGGGATGGGTTCAAAAGGTAAGAGACAAGGGGAAATTAGTGTGGATAGATATAAGGGATAGGTACGGTATAACTCAACTTATTTTTGAAGAAGAAAATACATCTAAAGATGTTTTTAATACGGCCAAGAAGTGTGGAAGAGAGTTTGTAATATTTGTAGAGGGTAACGTTTCAGAGAGATCTTCAAAAAATGATAAATTAAATACAGGAGAGATTGAAGTTTTGGTTGATAAAATTATTGTTTTAAACGAGTCTGAGGTCCCCCCTTTTACAATAGAAGAAGATTCTGACGGAGGGGATGATTTGAGAATGAAATATAGATACCTTGACATCAGAAGGTCTAACGTAAAAGATAAATTATTACTTAGACACAAGCTTTTGAAGACAACTAGAGATTTTTTCAATAATGCTGATTTTATTGAAGTTGAAACACCGGTTTTAATTAAGTCAACTCCAGAGGGGGCTAGAGATTTTATTGTACCATCAAGAATGAATCAAGGTCAATTTTATGCGTTGCCTCAATCTCCACAAACATTTAAACAACTTCTGATGGTAGGTGGATTAGATAAGTATTATCAACTTGTGAAATGTTTTAGAGATGAGGATCTTCGATCTGACAGACAGCCTGAGTTTACGCAAATCGATTGTGAAATGTCATTTGTAGATAGGAGTGATGTAATTCAAACCTTCGGTAATTTCATGAGTCATCTTTTTAAAAACATTCTAAATATAGATATTGGTGAAATTCCAATTATGAAGTATGATGATGCTATGAAAATGTATGGTTCAGATAAACCAGATTTAAGGTTTGATATGAAGATCTGTGATATTTCATCTGTTACACAAGGTAAAGGATTTAAAGTATTTGATGAGGCAGAATCTGTTCTAGCAATATCAGTCCCAGGTTGTTCTAACTACTCAAGAAAAGATATTGATGAGATAACTGAGTATGTAAAAACTCCTCAAATCGGTTCTAAGGGCTTGGTTTATTTAAAAGTTAATGAGGATGGTACTTTTAAGTCCTCCGTTGACAAGTTCTATTCCTCTGATGATCTTAAAAGTATTTCTAAATTATGTAAAGCAAATCAAGGTGATCTAATTCTCATATTAGCAGGTGAAGAGAATCAAAACTTAAAAGCAATGTCTGAATTAAGATTACTTATGGGTAAAAAAACAAATTTGTTTGATAATAAAATTTTTAAACCAGTATGGATAGTAGATTTTCCTCTCTTTATTTGGGATTCAGAATCAGATAGATATCACTCAGTACATCATCCATTTACTTCTCCTTTAACAGATGATATTGAATCAATTAAAAATGATACCAGAAATATTAAAGCAAATGCCTACGATTTAGTAATTAATGGAGTTGAAATAGGTGGTGGATCAATTAGAATTCATGATAGAAAACTTCAGGAAACTATTTTTGAGGTCCTTGATTTCTCTAAGGAAGAAGCTAAAAATCAATTTGGCTTTTTATTAGACGCATTTAGATTTGGTACACCTCCTCATGGTGGTATTGCATTTGGCTTTGATAGAATTTGTTCATTATTTGCTGGAGAGGACTCAATAAAAGACTTTATCGCTTTTCCAAAAAATACATCGGGACGTGATGTGATGATAGATTCCCCATCAATAATTGATAATGATCAGTTAGATGAGTTAGGTATTAAATTATCAGATTAATTTTTTCTACCAATTGACTCATACAATAAACTTTTCCAATCTGGAGTTTTTGACTTTTCTTCATCAACAATTTTCTTAACGTCATCTAATAGTAACCTCGCATCATAAACTATTCCGTCTTTGATTGTCTTCTCTACTCCTCCTAATCTTACAACATCATTTTCTTCATCAAGTTTTATATCTCCAGTAGCATATAAATATTTTAGATTTTTAAGTGGATTTTCATCCATTAATATTAAATCTGCTAGTTTTCCAACTTCTACTGTTCCAATCTTATCTTCCATTCCAATTGCCTCTGCTGCGTGAAGAGTACCTGCTCTTATTACTTCCATGGGATGAAAACCTGCTTCTCTTAATAGTTCTAATTCTTGAACGAAACCAAAACCATACAGATTATACATATAACCGGAATCTGATCCAGCTGTCACTCTTCCACCTCTATTTTTATATTCGTTTATGAATGTCATCCACAGCTTGTAATTTTCTTTCCATTCTGTTTCTAATTCAGATCCCCAATCATAATAAGCAGCTGCGTGTGAATCTCTTGATGGTAGGAAAAATTTTAAAAGTTGGGGCCTAGTATAATCTTTATGCCAAGGCAAGCTACTTCCTCTTTGAACATCTCTGAATACACTGTAAGGCACAAATGTCACATCAATAGTGAAATCAAGAGATATCAATTCATTCATAACGTCATTCCATTTATTTTAATAAGGTTCTGCAGCTTGTTTCCATAGTTTTCCTGCTTCCTCAAACCTGTTTCCTTCATTCATATAATTATAATCTAGAGGATAATTTTGAATTGTTTTATTTTCAAATAATGCTTCTGGTAGCCCATACCAATGTTCCATAGTAGTTAAACCATTTCTTGCTGTTTGTAATACATTCATTTCAGCTACATCCATTTGGGCATGATGACACGCCGATCTTAAACCAATTCTCTTATTTTCTTGTAGTGCAGCTTTAAAAATATCAGGTCTCGATCCAAAAAACTTAACTCCGTCTGCTCCTTTTTCTTTATTTTTCCTAATCCATTCAACTGCCTCACTTGGTGAATTAATACCATTTTTTGATCCTTGACCAAAACTAGTATAGGCTAAGATTCTTGGTGCAGTAATTTCATTTTTTTGACTTTTATTTTTTTGATCCAACACCCAATCTAAACCCTGACCACATGATGGATCTCTAACGGTAGTTATCCCATGAGCCATCCAAAGTTTAAATACATATTCTGCTGTACCAGATCTCTGAGATGAAATATGTCCGTGCATATCAATAAATCCTGGGAGTAAATATTTTCCTTGGGCATCAATTTCAATTCCTCCTTTTTCAAGTATGGGTCTTCTGCTTTCTTTTATCTCTAATCCTGGATATCCTACATTTATAATTTTTTTAATAATATTTTTTTCTATAACTACATCAACAGGTCCAGTAGGTGGAGCTCCGTTTCCATTTATTAATGTTGCACCTCTTATGATCAGTTGGTTGTATGGACCCTCTCCTCTATATCTTTCAGGTGCTTTATCTATTTGTGAGAAAATATTATTGTTTATGAATAGTATAATTGAAATTAGAATGATGTTTTTCATGTGAGTATAGTTTTACTTTTACTAAATTTATAATAAATAATTATTAATAACTAAAACAGATTCAAATGGCCTTAACATATTCTCAAATGCTTCCCTTAGGAACTGATTTCCCAAAATTTAAATTATACAATGTCATAAATGATAAACAATTTTATTCAGATGATTATGAAATAAAGGACTGCATTCTTGTAATGGTAATTTGTAATCATTGTCCCTACGTTATTCATTACCATGATCAATTGAAAAAGCTAGTATCAGATTTCAGTCAATCAGTAAGTTTCATAGCAATTAGTTCAAATAATGTTATTACACACCCAGAAGATTCTCCTGATAAAATGAAAAAATTATTTCAAAAATTAAATTTTGATTTTCCTTACTTATATGATGAAACTCAGGAAGTTGCAAGATTATTTAAAGCTGAATGTACACCAGAATTTTATCTTTATGATGATTTTAAAAAATTAGTTTATAGGGGTAGGTTAGATGATTCTTCGCCAGGCAATGGTAAAGAAATTGATGGTAAAGACTTGAGATCTGCAATTGACTCTCTTCTTACAGGAAAAAAAATAAGCTCTGAACAGTTTCCAAGTATGGGTTGTAACATTAAATGGAAATAAAATCATTTGAATAAATGTTTTCTTCATTTTATTAAAAAATCTCTATTATTGCTATCCAATTTTAAAATATAGTAGATTATGACACCAAATAAGATAAGTTTTACTGAGGGTAAAATTAATGTTCCTGATAATCCAATTATTCCTTTTATTGAAGGTGACGGAATCGGCGTTGACATATGGCCAGCAAGTAAGCATGTTTTTGATTCTGCTGTAGAAAAAGCATATGGTGGCAAAAGAAAAATTGAATGGAAGGAAGTTTTGGCAGGTGAGAAGGCTTATGATAGCACAGGAAATTGGCTTCCTGAAGAAACTTTGGATACTTTTAGGGAGTATTTGGTTGGTATCAAAGGACCATTAACAACACCAGTTGGGGGTGGGATAACATCTTTAAATGTTGCTCTCAGACAAAAATTAGATTTATTTGCTTGTGTAAGGCCTGTAAAATGGTTTGATGGTACTCCCTCACCAGTAAAGGATCCCTCTACAACAGATATGATAATTTTTAGAGAGAATACAGAAGATATCTATGCAGGAATTGAGTTTGAGAATGGAACAAAAGATAATGAAGTAATTAAAGATCTGATTAAAGAAAATTTTAAAGATAGATTTAGTAAAATTCGATTTCCTAATACTGTAGGGATTGGTATTAAGCCTATTTCCGTTGAGGGAACAAATAGATTAGTCAGATCTGCTATAAAATATGCAATTCAACATAAAAAAAGTTCTGTTACGTTAGTTCACAAAGGAAATATAATGAAATATACTGAAGGAGCATTTAGAGATTGGGGATATCAATTAGCAAAAGATGAATTTGGAGCAGTAGATCATGAGGGAGGTCCATGGCAAGTGATTAATTCTGGAGATCATAAAATCATCATTAAGGATGTTATAGCTGATGCATTTCTTCAACAAATTCTTTTAAGGCCAAAAGAATATTCTGTGATTGCAACAATGAATTTAAATGGTGATTACATTTCAGATGCACTCGCTGCTATTGTTGGAGGGATAGGAATTGCACCTGGAGCAAATATTAATTACCAATCTGGTCATGCAATTTTTGAGGCTACTCATGGTACTGCCCCAAAGTATGCAGGTCAAGATAAAGTTAATCCAGGATCAGTCATTCTATCAGGAGCCATGATGTTAGAACACTTGGGATGGAATGAGGCAAAAAATTTGATTCACCATGGATTAACTAAAGCCATACTTTCTGGGAAAGTTACTTACGATTTCGAAAGATTAATGGATAATGCAACTCTACTTTCTTGTTCTGAGTTTGGTAGAGAAATTGTGAAAAATATGTAAATTCAAACATTATTTTTATTTGAATGTCTGACAAACAAAAAGTTTATGTTTTTGATACTACTCTTCGTGATGGGGAGCAGGTTCCTGGTTGTCAATTAAATACTGATGAAAAGGTAGAAATAGCATTGGATTTAGAGGATCTTGGTGTTGATATAATTGAAGCAGGTTTTCCTATATCTAGTCCTGGAGACTTTAATTCAGTTGTGGAAATATCAAAAAATGTAAAGAGACCTATTATATGTGCACTTTCAAGAGCATTGGTTGATGATATCAATATGGCACACGTTTCTCTTAAAAGTGCTGAGAGAAGAAGGTTGCATACTGGAATTGGATCATCAGACATACACATTAAACACAAGTTTAACTCCACTAGGGAAAAAATTTTAGATCAAGCAGTTGCAGCTGTAAAATATGCAAGAAGATATTTTGAAGATATTGAATTTTATCCTGAGGATGCAGGAAGAGCAGACCCTGATTTTTTAGCAAAAATGGTTGAAAAAGTTATTGGTGCCGGAGCTACAGTTATAAATATTGCTGATACAACTGGATATAATTTACCAGAGATGTATGGGAAAAAAATAAAAAATTTATTTGACAGAGTTCCAAATATTGACAAGGCTATTGTTTCAGTCCACTGTCATAATGATCTAGGATTAGCAACAGCAAATTCTATAGCTGGATTACAAAATGGAGCTAGGCAAATTGAGGGAACTATTAATGGAATTGGGGAGAGAGCAGGTAATACATCAATTGAGGAGGTAGTTATGGCTTTGAAAGCACACCCTGATTTGAATTTATCAACAGGTATTGATACAAAAAAAATAATTAAACTGAGTAAAAAAGTTAGCAGAATGATGAATATGCCAGTTCAAAAAAATAAGGCTATTGTTGGGGCACACGCTTTTGCACATTCATCAGGTATTCATCAAGATGGTTTTTTAAAAAATAGAGATAATTATGAAATTATTAATCCTGAGGATGTTGGATTAGATTCATCTTCCATTGATTTAACGGCAAGAAGTGGTAGAGCTGCTTTGAAGCACAGACTTAGTCTGTTAGGTTATGAGTTTTCAAAAATTGAATTAGAAACTTTGTACGTTAGATTTATAGAGTTAGCTGATGAAAAAAAACTTCTACATGATGAAGATTTATTTGAATTAGTTAAAGAAAAAAATGGGTAAAACATTATTTGATAAAGTATGGGATGAACATGTAGTAGATTCAATTCCCAATGGTCCAAGTATTCTTTATATTGACAAACACCTCATTCACGAAGTTACAAGCCCCCAAGCTTTTAACGGAATTAACTCAAGAAAAATAAATGTATTTAGACCTGATCGAACTATAGCAACAGCTGACCATAACGTTCCAACTGAAAATCAGCATTTGCCAATTAAAGAAGAATTATCAAGAAAACAAGTTGAAAAGCTTACAGCTAATTGTAGAGATCATAATATTAAATTATATGGCTTAGGTCATAAATATCAAGGTATTGTTCATGTGATAGGACCAGAACTAGGTTTAACTCAGCCAGGAATGACAATTGTATGTGGCGATAGTCATACCTCAACTCATGGTGCATTTGGTTCTATTGCCTTTGGTATTGGAACTAGTGAAGTAGAAATGGTACTTTCAACTCAATGTATTCTCCAAAATAAACCAAAAAAAATGAGAATAGAGATCAATGGTAAGTTAAACTCGGGTGTATACTCTAAAGACATTATTTTGTATATAATATCTAAAATTAGTGCATCTGGAGGCACTGGGTATTTTGTGGAGTACGCTGGTTCTGCTATTGAAAAATTATCAATGGAGTCTAGAATGACTATTTGTAATATGAGTATTGAAATGGGGGCAAGAGGGGGGATGATTGCACCAGATAAAATAACTTTCAAATATTTAAAGGATAAAGAGTTTGCACCTAAAGGAATAGAATTGGATAAAAAAATAAAATATTGGAACACACTTAGATCAGATGCAGATGCAAATTATGATAAGGTATTAAAATTTGATGCTGAAGATATTCAACCAATGATAACCTACGGTACTAATCCTGGAATGGGGATTAAAATTGATGAGGAAATTCCTAGCTCAGCCATAAACAGTTCCAAACATTCATTTGAAAAGTCACTTAGATATATGGGTATTAATTCTGGGGATAAACTTAAAAATAAAAAAATTGATTATGTATTTATAGGTAGTTGTACTAATTCAAGAATAGAGGATCTGAGGACTGCAGCAGATATAATAAAAGGTAAAACTAAATCACCACATGTTCATGCGTGGATAATCCCAGGGTCTAAATCAGTAGAGAGAGCTGCAATTAATGAAGGTTTAGATAAAGTTTTTATCGATGCTGGTTTTGATTTTAGGCAGCCTGGATGCTCGGCCTGCTTAGCTATGAACGAAGATAAAATACCTAATGGAAAATACTGCTTATCTACATCTAATAGAAATTTTGAGGGTAGACAAGGACCAGGATCTAGAACATTTTTAGCAAGTCCTGCAACAGCTGCATTATCTGCAGTAAGTGGTTATGTATCTGATGTAAGAGATTACATATAATATGGAAAAGTTCGTAAAATTAAAGTCTACTATTACACCTTTAAATATTGAAAATGTAGATACTGATCAGATTATTCCAGCAAGATTTTTGAAGTCTGTATCAAGAGATGGATTTGGTGAGAATTTATTTAAAGATTGGAGATACCATTCTGATGGTAATTTGAATAACGACTTCATATTAAATTCTTATCCAAAAAAATCAAAAATACTTTTGGCTGGAAGAAATTTTGGATGTGGATCAAGTAGAGAACATGCTGCATGGGCTATACATGATTATGGTTTTAGGATTGTTATCAGTAGTTTCTTTGCTGACATTTTTAAAAATAATGCATTAAATAATGGCTTATTGGTATTCGAATTAGATGAAGATTTAATTCAAAAGATTTTTAAAAAAATATCTAATGATTCTAATATTGAATTTGAAACTGATTTGATTGAACAAAAATTTTATTCTCTAGATGGAAGTATAGATGAAAAGTTTCAAATTAACGACTACAATAAAACATGTTTAATTAATGGTTATGATAATGTAGATTATTTATTAAGTATAAGAGAAAAAATATTAAAGTTTGAAAATGATACAGGAAGATAAAAAAATTGCATTGTTGAGTGGTGATGGTATTGGACCTGAAGTAATTAGAGAATCTGTTAAAGTTCTTGATGTCTTCTCTTCAAATTCAGATATAAAATTTTCTTATTACAATGCTCCCATTGGTGCGGAAGCAATCGATAAATACGAAAATCCTTTCCCTAAAAAAACAAAAGAAATATGCGATAGTTGTGACGCAATTTTGTTTGGTGCTATTGGAGATCCAAAATACGATAATAATCCAAAAGCTAAAATCAGGCCTGAAGATGGGCTTCTTGAGATGAGAAAATACTTAGGCCTCTATGCCAATATAAGACCTGTTAAGGTTTATGAATCTCTATTAAGTTCTTCGCCATTAAAAGCTTCTGTTTTAAGAAATACTGATTTTATTGTTTTTAGAGAGCTCACTGGAGGTATTTACTTTGGAGAGAAAGGTCTTGATGAAAAAAAATCAAGTGCATTTGATACGTGTAGATATACCAAGGAAGAAATTGAGAGAATATCTCATCTAGCATTTAAAGAAGCAAAAAAAAGAAAAAATATTTTGACATTAGTTGATAAGGCAAATGTTTTAGAGACTTCAAGACTCTGGAGAGAAGTAGTACAAAATATGTCTAATGATTACAATGATGTAAAAGTTCAATATCTTTTTGTTGACAATGCTGCGATGAAAATTATAACAAATCCATCTGATTTTGATGTAATATTAACAGAAAATATGTTTGGTGATATAATAACAGATGAAGCTTCAGTTATAACCGGATCACTTGGCATGTTACCTTCAGCTTCAATTGGTGATGAGATTTCTTTATTTGAACCAATTCATGGATCCTATCCACAAGCTGCAGGAAAAAATATAGCAAACCCTATGGCTATGATACTATCTTCTAGTATGATGTTAGATCTTGCATTTGGCCTCAAAAAATATTCAAAAATTATAAATCAAGCTGTTTCAGATGCATTAGATAAGGGTATTGTTACAGAGGATATTAACCAAGAAAAGAATTACTCTACTTCATATGTTGGTGATTGGATATCAGAAAGAGTAAAAAAATTGTTGTAATTTTAATAATTAGTTATTGTGATTATATTATTTAATATCTTTATATCAGTATGAAAAAAAGTCTACTATTTTTATTTTTTTTAAGCTTGTCTATTTTTACTTATGCTCAAGAAAAAGATATAAATAAATTTTATGAAGTATATCCTAATCCAGCTATTGACTATATTAATATAAAATTTAAAGATATTAACTATATAGATTATCAATCTATATCTATCTTTTCATTAATTGGCAATCCAGTAGATATTGAAACTGAGAGCCTGGATAATAACATTATTCAAATATCTCTTAGAGAAGTAAATTCTGGAATTTATTTTTTATCCCTTAAAAATATAATCACAAATAAAAGAGAAATAATAAAATTTTTAAAAGTTAATTAATTGAACTTTTAGTATAATTTTTTTCGAAAAGTTCTCTATATTTTTTAGATAAGTCATTATCGTTAGTTTTACTGAATGCTCTTGCTAAAGTATTTAATGATACAAGATTTCTTTGAATTTCGTATCTATTATTAACTTTCTTATCAAAATAATAGTTTAATACCTCGTCAGCTCTAATACTTGAAATCTCTGCAATTTCTTTAGCCAGTTCCATTGTCTCAAAATTAGCTCTTTGATTAAGATCAATAAGAAATTCTACTAGTTGAACTGAGAAATGATCATACATTAAAGATCTGTCAGGCATTAATTGTAAACATTTATTAATTACTTTTTGTGCATCCTCATATCTTTTTTTGTCTATCAAATTTCTTATGAGAGTATTAAAGTTAGATCTATAATTCATAATAAAACCCCTATGATCTTCTGAAAAATAAGCTTTTTCATTATCAAGTCCTCTCCAAAACGAATTATTCATCAGATTATCATACATTTTATCAGTATCAATAAAGCTTGAGTTGGATGAATTTTCAACAGGAAGTAATTTATAAACAAATCCCTCTTGAATAACATGTCTTTTTAAATCTATACCTATACCATTAAGTGATGTATTATTAAAGTATATTGGTCTTTTCCAATTTCCTTTCTGAAGTAAATCAAGAAATGCCAAATCTTTTTTTTCAAGACCATTTTTATTTCCTTTTACTCTTAAAATGAGTGTGTCTTGATAATAATTTTCTAGATTATTTGATAGTAAATTTTTATCGAAATCAAAATTAGTTAAATAAAAAGATTTAGAAGGTACCGTATTGTAGTTCCTAAATTGGATTGCCTTTACATTTCTATCAACAAACTCAATATATTTTTTTAAATTAATTGATCTTTCATCATTAGCTCTTATTGGAAGATAATCATTATATCCACCCTGAATATAATTATCTAGACTAATGCTGAAGTTAATTTTATCTGACTTATTTTTTTTTGACATCATTTGTTCAATATACCAGTCTGTGTTAAAATAACTTAAAACAATAACCCTAACATCTGTTCGAAAATTTTCTACCTCTTGAGCATACCATAGTGGGAAAGTATCATTATCTCCACCAGTAAAAAGAATTGAGTTTTGTTCACAAGATGCTAATAAATTTTTTGCTGAATCTACTGTTAAATATCTTTCTGATCTGTCGTGATCATCCCAGTTCTCAATTGCAAGGATTGATGGGGATGTAAACGATATTATTCCTGTTAGAAATAAAGCTAATTTTTTATTATTAAATAGTTTCCCTAGGAAATAAAATATTGATATTACTCCAAAACCAATCCAAATAGAAAAAGTATAATAAGATCCAGCATAGATATAATCTCTTTCTCGTGGCTCGATTGGTGGACTATTTAAATATACTACAAGGGCAAATCCAGTTAATATAAATAGAAGTAGAACAACGTAAAAGTTTTTTTTGTCTACTAAATATTGAAAGAAAAAACCTAATAATCCAAGGATTAAGGGTATCATTAAATAATTATTTCTTGCTTTATTATTTTCAATTGTGTAAGGAACTTCATCAAATAAATTTAAAAAACCTAACCAGTTAGCACCTTGAATATCAGATGATCTCCCAGAAAAATTCCAAAGAAAATATCTTAAATACATATGTCCAACTTGATATTTGATAAAAAAAGTTAAATTGTCTGAAAAAGTAGGTTTTTCTGTTTTTGACAATCCAGTTATCTCTCTATACCTTTCAATATGATTTGGCGAAGAACTATACATCCTAGGAAACAAAGTAGTTCTTTTTTTATCATACACATACTTGAGTTTTTTTTCCTTTATTTCATATTTTTCTTTTCCTTTTTTATATGAAACTCCAATATCATCTTGACCTGTAATTTTTGCATCAAAATATTGTCCACTAAAAAGAGGTCTATAACCATATTGTTCTCTTTTTAGATATGAAATAAAATTTAAAATATTTTCTGGGTTATTTTCATCAATGGGTGGGTTGTAATTTGATCTAATTAGTACTATTGAGTATGAAGAATATCCTATTAGAATGAAACAAAATGAAAGTAAAGTTGTATTTAATGTTATTTTATTTTGAAGTTGGCTATATCTTAAAAGAAAGAATATTAAAATAAAGAATACGAAAGTAAAAAAAATAATTCCACTACCGAATGGTAAACCCAGATTATTAACGAAAATTATTTCGATTGAATTGGCTAGGGTTGGAATTCCAGGAATAATTCCTTCAACAATAAAACCAACTGCAACTAATCCAAGAATTAGAGATACTATTATGCCGCCTAAGGTAATCTTATTGAATTTTTTAAAATAAATAATCAAAGAGAGTGCTGGTATAGTAACAAGATTAAGTAGGTGAACACCAATTGATAGGCCCATCATGTAAGCTATAAGAATTATCCATTTATTTTGATCTACTTCAGATTCAAGGCTCTCCCATTTTAATATTCCCCAAAAAACAAAGGCAGTAAAAAATGATGACATAGCATATACCTCTGATTCAACTGCAGAAAACCAGAAGGAATCAGTAAATGTAAATGATAAGGATCCAATAAAACCTGCGAGTATTACTAATGTTATATTATTAAAATTTAGTTTTGGATCTATGACTTTTGACACCAAATAGGTAATAGTCCAAAAAAGGAAGAGAATTGTAAATGCACTTGATAGAACACTCAGGAAATTTATTGCAATGGCAATATTTTCAGGTACTCCAAATGCAAACATAGAGAAAAATCTACCAAGCAAAAGGTAAAATGGTGCACCAGGAGGATGAGGAACCTCAAGTTTACTTGAAACAGCAATGAATTCTCCTGCATCCCAAAAACTTGCTGTATCTTCAACAGTCATAGCATATACTATTAGAGCTATCATAAAAGCAGTCCAACCAGCAAAATCATTTATTTTTTTATATTCTAGCATTATATAACTATAAATGCGAAAATAATTAAAATTATTATAACCTTATTCTATATGATTCAGTTATTTTGTTTATTAAAAATTTAAAGCAATTGCATAAAATATTATTGACATCAATTCTAATATTAACTCTCTTAAATCTCAAAGGATCAGATTATGATACCATAAGTATTTTAAAAAATATTGATTTACAAATTGAATCAACATCATCACTCAACAAGATGTATAACTTTAAATTTGAGGATGCTGAGAAAGAATTTTATTGGCTAATGCAAGAATATGAAGATCATCCTCTACCTTCCTTTCTTCTTGGTTTGAGCATGTGGTGGAAAATTGATGCATATTCTGGAAAAGTTAATACAATATCCAAAGACATTGATAATAGATTTTTAATACAAATGGACGAAACTATAAATAGAGCAAACCAAATTTATGAAAGAGGGAATAAGATTGACGGGGCTTTTTTTTTAGCTGCTTCTTATGCTTTTAAAGGAAGACTTTTAGCTGAAAGAAAAAAGTGGACTCAATCAGCATTATCAGGTAGAAATGCATTAAAGTATTTAAAAGAAATTAAAAAAAATGATATAATGATTCCTGAAATTGATTTTGGCAATGGTCTTTTTAATTATTATTCCGTATGGATACCTGAAAGATATCCTTTACTCAAACCTTTCTTAAAACTATTTCCTGAAGGTGATAAATTTGCAGGCATTGAACAATTAGAAAACGCATCGAGAAATTCTTTCTATACTAGAACTGAATCTCAGTTTTTTTTAATGAAAATTTATTTATCTGAAAAAAAAATATCAAAAGCTCTTCAATTATCAAAATATCTACATGAATCTTACCCATCAAATTCAATCTTTCATAGATATTATACTCAATTATTATATCAAAATGGAAGAATTATAAAAGCCTATAATAATGCAAATAAAATATTGGAAAATTTTAAATCTAATATATTTGGATATAATCATGATGAAGCTAGAGTCTCTCATTTTTTTATAGGTGAGTATTATTATTCTACACTTGAATTTGAGAAGGCTATATTCAACTACACAAAAGCGATAGAGTACGCAAAGTTATTGGGTAAAGAAAAAATGGGATATGCTATTTATTCTAATTACTATCTTGGAAAAATTTTTTTTGATAGAAGCGAATATGATAAATCTAAAATGTATTTTAGGAGTGTTATAAAATTAACAAATAGAAAGAATGAATTAAATAAAAGAGCAAAATTAAATCTTAATAAAATCAAATAATCTTCTTAAATCAACCAAAATATTTATAAATAACAAAACATTCTTAAAAATATAGACGTCTAACAAAATAAAATTCTTTATGAAAGTCGACTCGATAGATAGAAAAATTTTGAATATTCTTCAGAAAAATGCAAAAATAACAAATGCTAAGTTATCAAATGAGATTGGATTATCTCCTGCCCCAACATTAGAAAGAGTAAGAAAATTAGAAACTAGTGGTATTATTAGCGGATACCATGCCAAATTAGATAATTCTAAAATTGGGTTGAATGTAAGCACTTACGTGATGGTATCATTAAAAAGCCACAATAAAAAAAACTTAGATTTATTTATTGATAAAATAAAGAATGTAGAAAACATTGTTGAGTGTCATCACATTACAGGTTCAGGTGATTTTATATTGAAGGTTGTAGCAAAAGATATTGAATCCTATCAGAAATTAATGTTAGAGAAGGTGAGTGAAATTGAATCTACAGATAGTCTTCAATCAATGGTTATACTCTCTACCTTCAAGGATAATAAAGTTATGCCATTATAAAATTATGAAAAATATAATTTTAAATTCGGATGATATTAAAAATAAGATAAGTAGAATTTCATCTGAAATAATAGAAAAGAATTTTGATAAAAATAAAATTTTCATTGTTGGGTTACTCCCAAATGGTAAATATATTTCAAAAATGATTACTCAGTATATTACGAAAAATTCAAATTTAAAAATAATAAGTATTCATTTCAATTATGATAAAACAAAAAGAAAGTTCTGTTGTGAAGAATCAGATTTTAATTTATACGATTTTAAAAATAAAACTGTAATCGTTTTGGATGATGTTATGAATTCAGGATCTACAATAATTTATGCAATAAATACTATACTCAACTATTCTCCAAAAAATATTCAAGTTGGAGTTTTAGTTGAAAGAAATTATAAAAATTTTCCAATCACACCTGATTACAAAGGTTTAGAACTTAGTACTTCACCCGATGAACATGTTCAGGTTAAACTTGGAAGTTCACCAAAAGTTTTAATAATATGATATATATAACTAGAAAAGAACATTTTAATGCAGCACACAAATTATATAACCCTAATTGGTCTAAGGTTAGAAATAGAGATGTATTCGGAGTATGTTCTAATGAAAATTGGCATGGCCACAACTATGAGATATTAGTAACTGTAAAAGGTAAAGTTGATACTGAATCTGGTATGATAATTAACTTAAAATCATTATCTGATATAATCAAGGAAGAAATTCTTAACAAAGTTGACCATAAAAATTTAAATATTGATGTTCCATTCTTGGAAGGAGTAATTACAACAACTGAGAATGTTACAATTAAGTTTTGGGAAGTTTTGGAGAATAGACTAAAACAAGATAATATCTGTAAATTACATAGGATTCGTCTATATGAGACACCTAGAAATTTTATAGATTATTATGGCGAGAAATGATTCTGATTTATTTATTATTTGTGGTGAGAGGTCAGGAGATTTGCATGGTTCAGAATTAGTTAAAGAGCTTTTTAAAATAAATCCAAACCTTAGAATTCATTGTTGGGGTGGTAACTTATTAAAAAGTGCAGGTGCTATTTTACTTGAGGATTATAGATCTTATTCAGTAATGGGTTTTTATGAAGTATTGAAGAGGTTATTATTTTTATATAAAAAAATTGAAAAATGTAAAATTGACATATTGAAACTTAACCCAAAAAGAGTTCTACTCATTGATTTTCCTGGTTTTAATTTGAAAATTGCAAAATTCTGTAAAAAAAAAAATATTAAGGTTGATTATTATATTCCTCCCAAAACATGGGCTTGGAATTCTAAGAGAAATATTGTTCTTAAAAAAAATATTAATAGCATCTATTCTATCCTCCCATTTGAAAGAAATTATTTTATGGGAAAAGGTTTAAATGTAAACTATATTGGTAATCCATTAGTTCATAGGATAAAAAAAAAATAAACTTAAAAAGACTGATAATTATATTGCTTTTTTTCCAGGAAGTAGAGAAAGTGAGATTAAATATTCACTACCTATTCTGATCCAGTTAGTAAAAAAAATTCAAGATGAGAAGTTTTTAGTTTTTGGAGTTTCAAATATTTCTTCACAATTATATGAGGGAATATTGAAAAATGATCGCGTAGAGATTGTATATGATGATACTTACGGATCATTAAATAAATGTGAATGTGCTGTAGTAATGTCAGGAACTGCCAGTCTTGAAGTAGCTTTAACTAATACTCCTCATGTAGTTGTCTTTAAATCTTCTAATACATCTTATATAATTGCAAGGCTTCTGGTTAAGTTGAAATTTATATCGTTAGTTAATTTAATTTTGAATAAAGAAACAGTAAAAGAATTAATTCAGGATAAATTCAATATTAATAATCTTTTAAATGAATTGAAATCACTTAAAAAAAATAAAATACAAAAGAAAATGATAAGAAATTTTAGTCTATTAAGAAGAAAAATTGGAAAAAATAATTCATCAAAAAAATTAGCAGAAATTATCTATGGGGAATTATTATGATTTTTTTGTCAAAACTTCATCAATGATTCCATATTCTTTGGCTTCCTCGGATCTCATCCACTTATCTCTATCCGAATCTTTTTCAATTTGACTAAAAGACTTTCCAGTGTGTTCGGAGAGAATATTATATAAATCTTTTCTTAGTTCCTGCATTTGTTTCAGAGTAATTTCCATATCAGTAGATTGTCCTTGCATTCCGCCAGAAGGTTGATGAATCATAACTCTTGAATGCTTTAGAGCTGATCTTTTGCCTTTTGCTCCTCCTGATAACAAAACCGCACCCATTGATGCAGCCATACCTGTACAAATTGTTGCAACATCTGGAGATATATACTGCATTGTATCGTAAATACCTAGTCCTGCATATACTGAACCACCTGGGCTGTTTATGTAAAGTAAAACATCTTTTTTAGAGTCAACAGACTCAAGGAAAAGAAGTTGTGCAGTGATTATATTTGATATATTTTCTTCAATTCCCATGCCTAAAAATATAATTCTATCCATTATAAGCCTAGAAAATACGTCAATCTCCCTAAAATTTGTTGGTCTTTCTTCTATTACAGCTCTAGTCATACTTTCGACTCTTTCAGTGTACTTATCAAAGGCCAAACCATTTATATTTTTATCCTTTACTAAATATTTTCTTAATTCCTTTTTGTTCATAATTACAATTTACTAGCTAACGATTTAAATTTATCAAATGTTATAGACTTTTTTGTTATAGTTGATTTTTCTTTAATTGTATTAAATACTTTATTTGATTTAATTTGATTGAAGATTTTTAAGTAATTTTCGCCTTTATTATGCTTAAGGTAATTATCCACGAACTTATCAATATCTTTTCCAACATTTTGCATACCAGATGACATCAGCTGTTGCTCAATCTGACTTTTTGCAACTTGTTCTATTTCTTCATTTTCTACTGAAATTTTATATTTTTCAACAATATCATCAACGATATAAGACCATTTAATTTGTTTACAATAATCTTCAAACTGTTCATTAATTATTTTTTTTGATGTTTCATCATCGTTATTTTTCTTTACCCATTCCTTGACATAACCACTAGGCATATGAATTTTATTTTTTGATAATAATTCATTTTCAATAATTTTATTAAGATAGAATTCAGTTTCTCTAATGTAATTAAACTCAATAGACTTTTTAATTTCTGTATTGAAATCTTTTTTATTTTTTATTTTGCCAGGACCAAAAATTTTATCGTAAAATGTAGAATTTAATTGAGCTGGAGTTCTTTCAATTATATTTTCAATTTGAAGTGCTACCTTAGATGGTAAATCTTTTAATTTTATTGAGTCACCCAATATCTGAGAGATAATTTCTTCGTTATTTTTTGAGAGCTTTTTAAGATCAATAT
>MDTB01025393.1_pt1 | contig 35574 bp, 40 predicted proteins | sample 811161 | NCBI WGS metagenome assembly MDTB01 (sample SAMN05326650, study PRJNA326480) | marine metagenome | isolation source: seawater | place: Mediterranean Sea | collected 2009 | reverse complement strand
TTGGTCAACTGCATCAGGTTGTGCCTACGTGGAGGAATTAAAAGTGATAGGAGGAGGACATGATTGGCCTGGAAGTTTTGGAAATATGACGATTGATGCAAATACTGAAATATGGAATTTTGTTTCTAAGTTTGATATTAATGGTTTAATTGGTTGTAATACTACCTATAATGAGGAACAAAGTTCATTTAGTGTTAGAAGATTAATCGGGGTATTTGATGTATTAGGACGTCAGATACCAGAATTAAATAATACACCTCTCTTGTACATCTATGACGATGGAACAGTAGAAAAAAGATTAATAATAGACTAACTATGAGCACATACATAATCGATGCAATAAGAACCCCTATTGGAAACTTTGGAGGAACGCTAAAAAGTATAAGAACAGATGATTTAGGGGCGATACCCATAAGAGAACTGATCAAACGAACAGGTATTGATCCAAAAAAAATAGATGATGTTATCTTAGGTTGTGCTAACCAAGCTGGAGAAGATAATCGTAATGTCGCTAGAATGTCACTACTACTAGCTGGATTACCATTTACAGTGCCTGGAGAAACAATAAATAGATTGTGTTCATCTGGCATGTCTTCTGTTATTCATGCGCACAGAGCCATATGTGCAGGCGATGGAGACTTATTCATTGCAGGTGGGGTTGAGAATATGACAAGAGGCCCATGGGTAATCTCTAAAGTATCAAAACCTTTTGGTAGAGATGCTCAGATGCATGACTCCTCATTTGGGTGGCGTTTTATTAATTATAAAATGAAAGATCTTTATGGGGTAGATGGGATGGGCAATACAGCAGAGAACTTAGCTGAGAAATATAATATCTCAAGAGAAGATCAAGATAAGTTTGCCTATCAATCGCAAATGAAAGCAACAAATGCTCAATGTTCAGGAAGACTAGCTGAAGAAATAGTTTCAGTGGAGATTCCCCAAAGAAAAAAAGACCCTCTTATTTTTCAACATGATGAATTTATTAAAGGAAATACTTCATTAGAAGTTTTAGGAAAATTACGTACTGCCTTTAAAAAAGAAGGAGGAACAGTTACTGCAGGCAACGCATCAGGACTCAACGATGGTGCTGCTGCCATGTTATTAGCCTCAGAGAAAGGTATAAAAGAAAATAACCTCACTCCTATAGCTAAGATAGTAAGTTCAGCTGTAGTTGGTGTAGAGCCTAGAATTATGGGTATTGGCCCTGTACAAGCTTCTAACAAAGCATTAGCAAAAGCTGGCTTAACAATGGCAGATATGGATATCATTGAGTTAAATGAAGCCTTTGCTTCACAAGCCCTAGCGTGTATTCGTGAGTGGGAATTAAAAGATGACGACCCTAGAATCAATCCAAATGGAGGGTCAATTGCAATAGGACATCCTCTTGGAGTAAGCGGAACAAGAATTTTACAAACTGCTGCTATTGAACTGAATAATCAAAATAAGAAATATGCATTAGTAACCATGTGTATTGGAGTTGGTCAAGGTTATGCAACTATAATAGAGAGAGTATAATGATTTACGAATTCAACGGATATAAACCTATAATAGACCCATCTGCTTTTGTACATAAAGAAGCAACAATTATTGGTAATGTAATCATCGGAAAAGATGTATATATAGGTCCGGGGGCATCAATTAGAGGTGACTGGGGGCAGATTATAGTTAAAGACGGATGTAATATCCAAGATAATTGTATTGTACATATCTTTCCTGGTAAAGATGTTGTTTTACAAGAAAGCGCTCATATTGGTCATGGTGCAATTATTCATGGAGCAAATATTGGAAAGAATAGTTTAGTTGGAATGAATGCTGTAATTATGGATGATGCCAATGTTGGGGATGAGTGTATTATTGGCGCCCTTTGTTTTGTAAAAGGAGAGATGCAGATTCCTAACCGAAAAATTGTAGTAGGCAACCCTGCTCAAATCAAAGGAGATGTTTCTGATAAGATGCTAGCTTGGAAAACTAAAGGAACTGAACTTTATCAGCAACTCCCAAAAGAGTGTACTAAGTTAATGCAAGAATGCAAACCTTTAACCAAAATTGAAGAAAACAGAAAAGAAAAGCAAAAAACAACTTTTGATACTTGGAAAAAAACAAGATGAAAAAACTACTACTCATATTACTTTGCTTGCCTATGATTGGGTTTGGGCAAGTTTGGGAAAAAAACTTGGGAGGAACAGGTAATGATTGGGGTAATTCAGTTCAACAAACCACTGATGGAGGATATATTATAACTGGAGTTACATACTCTTTCATAATTGGAAGTGGTGATGTCTATCTCATAAAAACAGATGGTAACGGAAATGTAACTTCAACATTCAATATTCCAATACCTAATGCTAATAGAAAGTTAGAAAAGACAGTTGATATATTAGGAAGAGAAACAAAAGGAAAAAAGAACGAACCTCTCTTTTACATCTTTGATGATGGAACGGTAGAGAAAAGAATAATTATAGAATAAAATGAGAAATTACGACAATTACGCATTAGGCAAGTGGATAAAAGGAGATGGAGAGGGAACTCCCCTTTTTAATGCAATTACAGGAGATCAATTAGGAACGGCTTCATCAAAAGGTTTAGATTTCTCTGAAATGATGAATTATGCCAGAAAAGTAGGCGGTCCTGCTCTTAGAAAGATGACTTTCCAAGAAAGAGGATTAATGCTTAAAAAACTGGCATTGCATCTTCATTCTATAAAAGGTAAATTTTATCCTATTAGCTTTCTGACAGGAGCTACAAAAGTAGATTCTTGGATAGATATTGAAGGAGGAATTGGGAATCTATTTACAAATGCTTCCTTAAGAAGACAATTCCCTGATTTACCTTATCATGTTGAAGGTAGTGCTGCTCCTCTATCGAAAAATGGAACCTTTATTGGACATCATATAATGGTACCGAAACAAGGAGTTGCAATTCATATTAATGCATTCAACTTTCCAATTTGGGGTATGTTAGAAAAAATAGCGGTAAATCTGATGGCTGGCGTTCCTGCAATTGTAAAACCCGCTACTCTTACTTCCTACCTTACAGAAGTTATGGTTCGTGAGATTATAGATTCTGACATTTTACCTGAAGGAAGTTTACAATTGATTTGCGGTAGCGCAAGAGGTATTTTAGATGCTGTAACTTCTGAAGATATTGTTACTTTTACAGGAAGTGCATCTACTGGTCAGATGTTAAAATCACATCCTAAATTAATGGAAGAAGCAGTTCCTTTTAATATGGAAGCGGATTCTTTAAACTGTTCTGTTTTAGGAGTAGATGCGGTTCCTGGGACTGCTGAATTTGACCTTTTTATAAAAGAAGTACAGAGAGAAATGACGGTAAAAGCAGGACAAAAATGTACTGCTGTTCGTAGGATAATTGTTCCTGAAAAGTTAGCGGAAGATGTACAGATCGCTCTTGGAAAAAGGCTTGCTAAAACCACTATTGGAGATCCTTCTGTAGAAGGAGTTAGAATGGGAAGTTTGGCTGGAAAAGAACAACTAACAGAAGTATCAGAAAAAGTACAACAATTAGCACAATCTCAAGATATTGTATTTGGTAGTTTAGAGGAATTTGAAGTAGTTGGAGCAGATAAGAATAAAGGAGCTTTCATCTCTCCTATATTATTTCTAAATAATGATCCTTTCAATAAAACAGATTGTCATAATGTAGAGGCTTTTGGACCTGTTTCTACCATCTTGCCATACAAAACTATTGATGAAGCAATAGAACTTGCCAGAATGGGTAAAGGTTCTTTGGTTTGTTCTATTGTAACAAATAATATGAAAATTGCAGAAGAATTTGTGGTGGGTTCAGCAAGTATGCACGGTAGAATTTTAGTGTTAAATGAAGCATGTAGTAAAGAGAGTACTGGGCACGGTTCTCCTATGCCACTCTTAACTCATGGTGGTCCTGGTAGAGCTGGGGGAGGTGAAGAAATGGGAGGTATTAGAGGAATTAAACACTATTTACAAAGAACTGCCATACAAGGACACCCTACTACCATTACTACTCTTACCAAGCAATATCAAGTTGGAGCAGAGCAAAATACAGAAGGCCCTCATACTTTCCGTAAACATTTTGAAGAGATTGAAATTGGAGATACAGTTATAACTGATAAGCATACCGTTACATTAGATGATATTGAAAACTTTGCAGAACTAAGTGGAGATAAATTCTATGCCCACATGGATGAAAAATCTTTAGAGGGCACCATATTTACTGAAAGAGTTGCACACGGATATTTTATTATGAGTAAAGCGGCTGGTTTATTTGTAGATCCTCCAAAAGGCCCTGTTTTATTAAACTATGGAATTGATGAGTGTAGATTCACAAAACCTGTTTATCCTGGTATGACAGTAGGTGTCCGTTTTACGGCTAAGGAAAAGATAAGCCAAGAAAAAAGAGATGAAGAGGATATTGCAAAAGGAATTGTAAAATTCCTAGTAGACGTATATGATAATGAAGGCGAAACAGTAATGTTAGCAACTATCTTAACTATGGTAAAAAAACTAGAACAGAATTAAAAAATAATATCATGAAAAAAATTGGTTTTTTATTTACAATTACATTTATCTTCTTCTTACTAGCACAAATATTATGGACTACTGCCCTACTCATTGAAGACCCTTTATTTGGAAGTAAAGCTGCAGAAGATTGGTCAATTAATATCCCATATACCTTATGTTCAATATTTGGATTAATAGCTAGTATTCGTTTATACCAAAATAAAAAACAAATTAAATAATGAAAGGATTTGTAAAAATCACAGTAGATAATGCAATAGGAACTATAGAGTTCTTTCACCCTCAAAGCAATGCATTACCAGGAAATATCTTGAAAGAATTAGCTCACACAATAGAGGATGCAGGAAAAAACAAGAGTATTAAAGTCATTATACTAAAAAGTGCTGGTGATAGAGCTTTTTGTGCTGGCGCATCCTTTGATGAACTAGTGGCTATTGATAATGAAGCAAGTGGGAAAGCATTTTTCTCAGGCTTTGCTAATGTAATCAATGCTGCTCGTAAATGCCCTAAATTTATTATTGGGCGTGTGCAAGGCAAAGCTGTTGGTGGTGGTGTAGGTATGGCATCAGCAACTGATTACTGCTTTGGAACTAAATTTGCATCTGCAAAACTTTCGGAACTAGCCATTGGTATTGGTCCTTTTGTGGTTGGGCCTGCAGTAGAGCGTAAAATTGGCACTTCTGCATTTTCTGCAATGACGATAAATGCTACTAAATGGTTTGATGCAGAATGGGCTCGTGAGAAAGGTTTATACACTGAGGTATTTGAATCGACCGAGCAAATGGATGAAGCGATTGAAAAATTAGCCACTACCGTTTCAGGTTCTAATCCTGAAGCAATGGCAGGATTGAAAAAAGTAATGTGGGAAGGCACAGATCATTGGGATGAACTACTTATAGAAAGAGCTGAAAGTAGCGGTAGATTAGTGCTTTCTGATTTTACCAGAAATGCAATCAATAAATTTAAAAACAAATAAAGAAAAAGAGGGTGAAGAAAGAATTGTTGAAGAAGGCTTATTCACTAATGTGCACAGCTCGTGCCATGAGCGATATTTATGAGGAAAATGCAGCAGTTACTTCCAAATATGTTCATGCAACCTCCAAAGGGCATGAAGCTATTCAATTAGCAGTTGGACTACAACTAACAGAAAATGACTGGGTAGCTCCTTATTATAGAGATGACTCTATTTTACTAGCTATAGGAATGACTCCTTATGAATTAATGTTACAACTCATGTGTAAAAAAGATGATCCTTTTTCTGGAGGCAGAACCTACTACTCTCACCCCTCTTTAAACAGAGAAGGTTTTCCAAAAATCCCACATCAATCTTCTGCAACAGGAATGCAAGGAATTCCTACAACAGGAGTAGCAATGGGAATTCAATACCAAGAAAAAGAAGGTTTAACTAAACCTAAAAAAGGAGAAGAACCTATAGTTGTTTGTTCTTTTGGAGATGCCTCAATCACAGAAGGAGAAGTAGCAGAAGCCTTTCAAATGGCAGCCCTAAAAAAATTACCAATACTTTATTTGGTACAAGATAACGAATGGGATATTTCTGCTCATGCTAAGGAGATGAGAGCAGTTGATGCCACTCATTATGCAAAAGGGTTTGGTTTAAAAACCTATACCATAGATGGAACAGATTTCACTAAATCTTACAAAACTATTCAGAAAGCATTTAAAGAGATAAGAGAAAAAAGAAGTCCAATTTTAGTTCATGCAAAAGTTCCTCTTTTAAATCACCATACTTCTGGTGTTCGTATGGAGTGGTACAGAGACGATTTAGATGAAGCCAGAAGTAGAGACCCTTTCCCAAAAATAAAAAAGGAATTACTTGATAATGGTTTTTCAGAAGATGATTTAAAAAATATAGAAAAATCAAGCACAGAAAGTGTAAAAGCAGATTATGAAAAAGCATTAAAAGCAGAGGATCCAAATCCTGAGGATTTATTTACACATCAGTTTGCCCCTACTCCTATTTTGGAAGAAAAAGGAGATAGATCGCCCAAAGACAAAGAGACTACTGTAATGGTGGATGCTGCTCTTTTCGCTATTAAAGAATTAATGGCTGCTCATCCGGAATGTTTATTATACGGACAAGATGTTGGGAGAAGATTGGGAGGAGTTTTTCGTGAGGCAGCTACTCTAGCTCAAACCTATGGAGACAACAGAGTATTTAACACTCCTATTCAAGAAGCTTTTATAATTGGTAGTACAGTAGGAATGTCAGCAGTAGGCTTAAAACCTATAGTTGAAGTACAATTTGCAGACTATATTTGGCCAGGACTCAACCAATTATTTACAGAAGTAAGCAGATCTAACTACTTATCTAATGGAAAATGGCCGGTCAGTTGTATTATCAGAGTTCCTATTGGAGCTTACGGAAGTGGAGGTCCTTACCACTCATCTTCTGTAGAAACTGTTTTAACACAGATCAAAGGAATAAAAATTGCATACCCATCTACAGGTGCAGATTTAAAAGGATTAATGAAATCGGCTTATTACGATCCTAATCCTGTTGTTATTTTTGAACACAAAGGATTATATTGGAGTAAAATTAAAGGCACAGAAAAAGCAAAAACAATTGAACCAGATGAAGATTATGTAATTCCTTTCGGAAAAGGAAGGGTTGCTCTGGAAAATGACACAAATGAAACGAATTCACTCTGTATAATAACTTACGGAATGGGAGTGTATTGGGCGCTTAATGCCGCTAAAAATCACAAAGGAAAGGTAGAAGTTATTGATTTAAGAACTATTTACCCTCTCGATAAAGAACTTGTCTTTAATACTGTTAACAAACATGGAAAATGTTTAGTGTTAACTGAAGAACCATTTCAAAGTTCATTTGCACAGAGTTTAGCAGGTAGTATTCAGGAAAATTGTTTTGAAAAATTAGATGGACCTGTGTATGTTATGGGGTCTGAGAACTTACCTGCCATTCCACTAAATTCTACTTTAGAAGCAACAATGCTACCAAATGCAGAAAAATTAAGTAAGAAAATAAAAGAGGTTTTAGCGTACTAAATTCCTATTTATCTTTTTTATCTTTATAACCAAAAACTGAAAAATCTTCACTACCAGAAGGGTAATCAGGAAAAAGATTTACATCCCAAGTTTTTGTTGCCCACTCGTCACATGTTCCATCGCCAAAATTAATTGAAGCTACCCAATTACCATCAGCATCAAGATAGTCAAACAAGCCAGATACTGGAGTTAAAACTGTTTTATCCCATTGAGCAAAATAGCAATCTGTTTTTTCAATTGGATTGACCTCAACCTCTGTATATCCCTTATCAACATAAGCCATACGCGCTTGATCTGCATTATTACTTTGAAGTTCTGAAGTGTGATCTGCTTTCTCGCAAGACGTAAAAGCTAAACTCAAAACAGCTGCAACGAAAAAAGTGGTAGTTTTCTTTAATGTATTCATTGTTATAGTTTTTAGTGTATACAAATATATATACATTTTTTTATAAAAACGAAAAAAATGCTAGAATAACAATTGAGCGCTACTACTTCAGCTTCTCTGCTAAACTATCATTATATATCTTTTTGAACTCAGCAACATCTCCATAAGACCGATCATCAATACGGATATCCCCTCTAGTAACATGTCCCATAAGTGCAAAAGGAATATTTGTGTTTGTAAGTAAGTCTAAAAATTTCCCTTCATTACATTCTCTTACGCTAACCACAACTCTTGATGGAGACTCACCAAAAAGAAATGCATCTTCCCTAATCTCACTACAAGAAGTAATATCAAATCCTAAATTGTTAGACATAGCACTTTCTAAGAGTGTAGTAAAAAGTCCGCCATCAGCAATATCGTGTGCTGATTCTAACACTTCTGCTCTTATCAGTTTTGTTATGCTTTGTTGCAAATTGTACTCCAAATCCAAATCCAAATTTGGAACAGGAGATTCTTTTATTCCATGATATGAGGCTAAATATTCAGAACTTGAAATATCATTTTCGCATTTTCCAATCAGATAAATCAAATCTGATTTGCCTTTGAAAGCCAGTGAAGTGATGTGTTTTTTGTCTTCTACAATACCAAGCATACCAATAGTTGGAGTTGGGAAAACAGGCACTTCTGTACCTTCTACTAATGATTGATTATAGAAACTTACATTTCCACCAGTAACAGGAGTATTGAATTTTCTGCAAGATTTACTCATCCCTTTAATTGCCCCTACAAATTGCCAATATACTTCTGGGTTGTAAGGGTTTCCAAAATTCAAACAATTAGTAATAGCGGAAGGCACGCCTCCAGAACAAACAATATTTCTTGCTGCTTCCGCAACAGCCATTGCACATCCTTCTTCAGGATCAGCATTTACCATTCGCGCATTACAATCTACCGTCATGGCAAGAGCTTTATTTGTGTCTTTTAGGTTTACAATGCTAGCATCTGTTGGAAAGTTAGTGCTCATATTAACTGTACCTACCATAGAATCGTACTGCTCATATACCCACCTTTTAGAGGCTATATTTTCATGAGCTGTTAAGAACTTTGCTACCTCAACCAAATCAGATGGCTGCTTGATGTTCTCAATATCAAATTTTTTGTGCTGCTGATAATATGCAGGCTCTGAATACTCTCTTTCATAAACGGGAGCACCACCACCTAAAACCAAATCGGCACATGGAACATCCGCAACCAACTCACCATGCATATAATATTTTACCCTCTCACCTTCTGTTACTTCTCCAATTTTTTCACATGATAAATCCCATTTATCAAAAATAGCTTTTACAATATCTTCTTTTCCTTTTTCTACAACAACTAACATTCTTTCTTGCGATTCCGACAAAAGAATTTCCCAATCTTTCATGTTCTCTTGTCGAGTTGGGACTTTATCTAAATGTAGATTCATACCATGACCACCAGCTGCTGACATCTCATTGGAGGAACAAGTAATTCCTGCAGCACCCATATCTTGCATGCCAACAATTGCATCTGTTTTAGCTAATTCTAAAGTGGCTTCCAATAATAATTTTTCTTGGAAAGGATCTCCTACTTGTACTGCTGGTAAATCTTCTACTGAATCTTCCGTAATGTCTTTTGATGCAAAGGAAGCGCCATGAATCCCATCCTTTCCTGTTCTTGAACCTACAATAAATACTGGGTTCCCCACTCCTGATGAGGTTGCCGAAATCATTTCTCCTGTTTTCATAATCCCAGCAGAAAAAGCATTCACAAGCGGATTGGCATTGTAACAATCATCAAAGAACACCTCACCCCCAACTATAGGAATACCGAAAGCATTTCCATAATCGCCAATACCTTTTACTACTCCCTTCACCAACCACTTTGTTCTGTCTAATTCAATATTACCAAAACGCAAAGAATTAAGCTGAGCAACAGGTCTGGCCCCCATTGTAAAAATATCTCTATTAATTCCGCCAACTCCTGTTGCAGCTCCTTGATAAGGCTCTAAAGCAGAGGGATGATTGTGTGATTCTATTTTAAAACAACATGCCAAGCCATTTCCAATATCAACTAATCCTGCATTCTCTTCTCCGGCTTCTACCAGCATATGAGACCCTGTTTTTGGCAATTTCTTTAGCCACTTTATGGAATTTTTGTAAGAACAATGTTCTGACCACATTACACCAAATACGCTTAATTCACAGAAGTTAGGTATTCTTCCTAAAATCTCTTTTATTTTTTCAAATTCTGCTGGGAGTAAGCCCATTTCTTGAGCCTGCTCAACTGTAGCTAAAGTAAGTGTTGCCTGAGATGATGACATATCTATTGATTTTATAGGTACAAAAATAAGAGATTACAGCAAAGCAAAATGAATCAACTTGTTTGTTTTTGCATTTTTTTTAACAAATTTCCAGTTAAAATATTTTAGGGTTGTATTGCTCAGGTCTGCAAGCCACAACATCTTTATAATAGTCTTGAATAATAATTAAATCTTTTTGCAAATCTCCTGAAGGAATTAGCATATCAAAATAACCAATCTCCTTTTTTTGATAATCCATGTACATCAGTACAATTGGAATATTTGCTTTTTGGGCGATATAATAAAAACCTGTTTTCCATTTTCCCACTCTTTTTCGCGTACCTTCAGGTGCAATGCCGAGAATAATTTTATCTGCTTTTTTAATTCTTTCCACTACTTGACCAACTGTATTCTTACCTGTTTTTCTATAAACTGGAATACCTCCATTCCATTTGATTAACACACTTAATGGCCAAAAATAAAGCTCACTTTTAATCAGATATTTTGGTTTAATACCAGTGATATAAGCAAAGTATCTACCAATAAAAAAATCCCAATTGGAAGTATGAGGAGCAGAAATAATTAAACATTTTTCTACGCTAGGAAGTTCTCCAACTACCTTCCATCCTATTAGTTTAAACAAAATATTGCTCAGTAATTTTTTCATGACCAGAAATTATTTTACAAAGAAAAAACAAATTATTATTTATTCAGTAAAAATTGTAGATTTGCCACTTCAAAAAATATAGTCAGATGAAGACCAAACAAATTGCGTTAATCCTAATTCCAATAAATCTAATCTTAGCTTATTTTGTATACAATAGCATTAATAGTGAAGTAGAATTTCAAAAATTAGCTAAGCTGAGAATTGCTGAGAATGTACAACAACTCAAAGATATTAGAGCGATTCAGGTAGCATACAAAAGCAAATACCAAGGTTTTTCTAATAATTTTGATAGTTTAATGCTTTTTTTAAATACTGATTCAATAGCGGTAATAAAATCGGAAGGGGAAACCCCTGATTCATTAACAGAATTACAAGCATTAGAAGCTGGTATTATTAGTAGAGATACCGCTTATGTTGATGCTAAACCGCAAATCTTTAATGCAGATTATATGGCAACCAGAAATAAGCAATATCCCTTGAGCAGTAATCAACTTAGGTACATTCCTTATACCAATCAGAAAGAATGGGCAATTGATGCAGGTAGCATTGAAAAAGGAGAAGTAGTAGTACAAGTATTTGAAGTGTCTGCCACTTATAAAGATGTGTTGATAGGCTTAGATGCTGAAAATAAAAAATATGATTTGGCTAGCTCTTTAAGAGTGGGGTCCATGTCAGAAGCTTCATTAAATGGAAACTGGGGCGAATAACATAGCACCAAAAGTAAATTACAGCCCAAGCAAAATTGATAATTTATTAACTGAAAAATGCCACCTTTCAGTGGAGGTTGGGGCCAATCATATTGTATATACTTTATTTGACACCCTCAACTTAACCTATGTTTTGTTAAGAGATTTTCATTTTGAAGCAAAAAATATTGAAGAAGTTACTAATAAAGTAAATGAGATTATAGATCATGAATCTCTTTTGCAAAGATCATTTTATTCTAGTTCATTGACTTTTGCTAACTTCCCCTCTACACTAGTCCCCACTACCTTTTACAAAGAAGAAGAAAAAAGAAAAATACTGGCATTTAATCATGAGGTTTATGACGAGGTACTTACCGATCAGTTGCAGTACATGGAAGCAGTAAATATTTATTCAATTCCTTCATATCTACTAGATACTATTCGGAACGCTTTTCCAAATACACAAATAAAGTGCAGTTCAACTATTTTAATAGAACAACTCTTATTCCAAGATGAAAAAAAAGAAAAAGTATTTGCCTCTGTAAAAAAAGACATGCTTGAAATTTGTGTTATAGAGGACAATAAATTAGCATTTCATAATTGCTTTAAGTGTGAAGCGAAAGAAGATTTACTCTATTATTTACTTTTTACAATGGAACAATTAGGCTTGTCAGAAGAAGAAACTGACTTGGTTTTACTTGATGATATCTTAACCTCAGACGACACTTATCAGCTTTTATATGAATATGTAAAAAATATCTCATTTGGCAACCGCCCAAATAATTTAAAGTATGCTAAGCAGTTAGAGGGCTTGAAGACGCATAAATATTTTTGTCTTTTTTCTCAACTGTTGTGCGCATAATTTCTGGAAAAAATAAAGGAAGGATTATTAAAGCTCCTGACAATCTTCCTGTACGCCCCACTACTGATATGGCGAAAGAAGCCCTTTTTAATATTTTAGAAAACCGATATTATATTAACAAAAAGAAAGTGTTGGATTTATTTTCAGGAACAGGGAATATTGCGTTTGAATTTGCTTCAAGAGGAGCAGTAAATATCACAGCTGTCGATCAGCATTTTCATTGCTGTAATTTCATAACAAAAACAGCAACCAAGCTTAATTACAAAATTGATGTAAGAAAAATGGAGTGCTTAGATTTTCTAGAAAAAACAAAGGCGACATTTGATATTATATTTGCTGACCCTCCATATGAATTTAAGCATTATGAAAAGCTGAAAAATATAATCTTGACAAAAGAGTTAGTAAATCAAGATGGATGTTTAATTATGGAGCATGATGCAAACGCTAAATTTGATGGAGAAAATATGGATTTAAGAAAATATGGGAGCGTACATTTTAGTATTTTTACACTATAAAAAAATTATCAATGTCTAGAATAGCTGTTTTTCCTGGTTCGTTTTCTCCTTTTACTTTAGGACACAAAGCTGTTGTTGATAATGCTTTATCCATTTTTGATAAAGTGATTATTGCAGTAGGAATTAATTCAGAAAAGAAGGAATATTTCTCAATAGAAGAGCGTTTAGATTGGATTAATGCAGTTTATACTAACAACCCTAAAATAGTGGTAAAATGCTATGGAGGACTTACCGTAGATTTTTGCAGAAAAGAGGGCGCCAAATACATATTAAGAGGACTTAGGGATTCACAAGATTTCAAATACGAAAAGAATATTGCTCAAATGAATAAAGAACTTAATAAAGAAATAGAAACCATTTTTATTATTACTCCTGTTAAGCTTTCACATATTTCCTCCACTATTTTAAGAGACATAATTAAAAGTGGTGGAGACATATCGGACTTTCTGCCCAAAGAAATTAGACCCTTATTAGAAGCTAATCAATAATCTTGCAAAATATTGTTGTTTTTACTGGTGCTGGTATTTCAGCTGAAAGCGGACTAGATACTTTCCGTGATAATGGAGGGCTTTGGGAGAAATATAAAATTGAAGATGTAGCCACTCCTGATGCTTTTGAAAGAAATCCTAAATTAGTTTTGGATTTTTACAATCTAAGAAGAAAACAACTTTTACAATGCAAACCCAATGCTGCTCATTTTGCACTAAATGAACTTAAAGATAAATACAAGCTACAAATCATTACACAAAATGTTGATGATTTACACGAAAGAAGCGGAAGTCAAAATGCATTGCATTTACATGGAAAGTTATTAGAAGCAAAAAGCACTCTAGATGAGGAAATTTACCCTATTAATGGTGTGGAATTAAATATTGGAGATTTATGTAAAAATGGTAGTCAATTGCGACCAAATGTGGTTTGGTTTGGAGAGACTGTTCCTAAAATTGCGGAAGCAATTAGCATCACTAAAAAAGCTGATATATTTATTGTAATAGGTACATCCTTAAGTGTATACCCTGCAGCATCTTTATTGCAGTATACCAAAAATGCTGAAAGAATTATCTTAATTGATCCAAATACCAAAAATATAAATGGTGTTGAGGTGTTAACAGAAAAAGCAACAATAGCCGTTCCGGAATTAGTGGCAACATTATTGAAATAGTTCAACAAGATTTGTATAAGAATTTTTTAACCTCTCTGCTATTTCATCTTGCTTTACCCATTCTACTTTTGTAATTCCCTCATTTATTTGCGGGGATAATCCTCCTTCAAAATTTGTTGTCATTCTAAACCAATAGGTGCATTTTAACAAATTTTTTCCACTCAATTCATATGTATGATAAGTGTCTTTGAGTTTGCTTACAATTTGTAAGTTGCTTACTCCACATTCTTCCTGCACTTCTCTTATTGCACACTTTTCAATGCTTTCTCCTGTTTCCAATTTTCCTTTTGGCAAATCCCATTTTCCATTTCTAAATATCATTAAAAGCTCCTTTTGCTGATTATACACAACACCTCCTGCTGCTTTTATTAAAGTGTAATTAGAACAGAATTTTTCCCAATTTTCTATTATGATTTTTGGACGACCATTTATGAAAACTTTATATTTTTGCAGCATGATTTCAGATATTGAAATAGGTAAACAAATTGCCAAAAACTTATTGCAAATAAACGCAATAATTTTACAACCAGAAAATCCTTTTACTTGGGCTTCTGGCTGGAAGTCGCCAATTTATTGTGATAATCGCAAAATATTATCTTTTCCAGAAAGCAGAACTTTTGTAAGACAATCCTTAGCAAATCTGATAGCTAAACATTATGGAGGCGCTAATGTCATTGCTGGAGTAGCAACAGGTGCTATTGCTCATGGCGCATTGGTAGCCGAAGAAATGGGGTTACCTTTTATTTATGTTCGCTCTACAAAAAAAGGGCATGGGAAAAAAAATCAGGTGGAAGGCGCTTACAACTCAGGGCAATCGGTAATTGTGATTGAGGATTTGATAAGTAGTGGTAAAAGCAGCTTGGAAGCTGTAAAAGCATTAAGAAATGAGGGTTTAAATGTAAAAGGTTTGATATCCATTTTTACTTACGGATTTGATGCTGCAAGCGAAAATTTCAAAAAAGCAAATTGTGATTTTATTTCACTCTGTGACTATCCTACCCTTTTGCAAGAAGCATTGAAACAGGATTACATTAAACAATCTGATTTAGAAATTTTAGAAAAATGGAGAGAAGCTCCAGAGAAATGGGAAAAATAATATGACAACATTCAACAGCCCACAAGTAGATGTTAATTTAAGTGCTGAAGCACTTTTTAGCAAATTGAGCAATCTGAATAATTTACAAAGCATATTACCACCTCAAATTTCTGAATTTGAATCTACTACTGAGAGTTGTAGTTTCAAAATTGGAGGGATGCCAAGAATCAGTTTGCAGATTGATGAAAAAATCCTAAATAGTAAAATATCATTAACTTCTCAAGATAGCCAAGTTCCATTTAATCTTGTGTGTAATATTTCTGAGCAAGGTGAAAACAGCAAAGCTTCTTTACAACTAAATGCAGAACTGAATATGATGATGAAAATGATGCTAGAAAAACCGCTCACTAACTTTTTGAATAAAGCAGCTGAAGGACTTAGCAAACTCTAAATTACATACTTAACTTCTTTTAAGGAAAAGGCTTTAGTATAAGCATCTTCAAATGCTAAAACTAATTGACCGCTTTCATCAATGTCTATTATTTCTGCTTTTGTTTTTTTATCTTCGATGATATAATCTCTGAACTGTTTAAAGCCAAATAAATTAGTTAAAAATTCATATTTCATCTCTTCTGATTTTCCTTCTTGAAATTGTAAATACCTATACTCAACTGCTGCCAAAAGCTCGTTTTGCAATAAGGGAAGTGCTACTTTTTGCTTTAACTCCAATGCAAAAGAGGTCGCTTTAGTAGAATATGTTAGAAATTTCTTTTGATTTACATTTAAGCCTACACCCACAATCGCATCTTTTACAATATCCCCACTTACAATATTTTGAACTAATATTCCAGCTATTTTTTTATCAGCAATTAAAATATCGTTTGGCCATTTTATGTTCACCTTTTCACCAAAATACTTATGCAGTAAATCATATAATGCAAGCGAAATAAAAATAGTAATATTGAACTGATTTCTAATTGGCATACTAGGAGAAATAATCATACTTGTTAAGATGTTTTTACCAAATTCGCTTTCCCAATTTGCTTCTCTTTGCCCCTTTCCATTTGTTTGTAAATTTGCGAAAATTACTGTCCCCTCTTCAGCTTTTTTAGTTTTCAGCAATTTACTAACATAATCATTTGTAGAAACAGTTTGATTTATATTGATAATATTGGAAAATAATGTAGTCAAAATTTTGCTTTTTTATATGTTCAAATTGATTACTTTTGCATTGCAAACTTAAAATTTTATATGGGTAAAAAAACTGTAGGGAGAAAAAGTGAGACTTTAGTAAAAGCAGTAATAGAAGTAATAAAGGAACACAAAGGAAAAGAGGTTGTAAGTTTAGATTTAAGAGGGATTGAGACAGCAGTGTCCGATTATTTTGTCGTTTGCCATGGAACATCAAATACCCATATTTCTTCACTAGCTGATAATGTAAGAAAAGATGTTTCAAAAAAGATAAAAGAAAAGCCATGGCATATTGAAGGGGAAAGTAATAAAGAATGGGTACTTCTAGATTATTTTGATGTAGTAGTACATATATTCAATAAAGAAAAAAGAGATTTTTACAAATTAGAAAACTTATGGGCTGATGCAAATATTCAGCATATAGAGCAATCAGCTTAAGATAGAATAATGAAAAAACCATCAAGAAAAACACCACAAAAAAAGAATTTCAAGTTCAATGTAATTTGGGTTTATGCTGCTATTGCATTGTTCTTTTTTGTTCTGCAAATTTTTAATTTTGACAACACTAAGCAAACTTCTTGGCAGGAATTTAACCGTGAGATGCTACAGCAAAAAAAGGTCGAAAAAGTTGTTATCGTAAATAAAGAAGTTGCTCAAGTTTATATCAAAAAAGAATATTTAGATGAAGAAAGTTTCAGAGATGCAAATCAGAAGCCATTAGCAGGTGTTAATAGCGGTCCACATTTCTATTTTGAAATTGGCTCTGTAGAAACATTTAACGAGCAACTTAATGATGCACAAGCTGAATTTGATAATTATGATAAGATAAGTGTTACCTATAAAACCGAAAAAAATGTATTTGGAGATATTCTAGGATGGATATTGCCACTTGTTTTCTTTGTAGCTGTTTGGCTTTTTATCATGAAAAGAATGAGTGGTGGAGGTCCAGGTGGCGGGCAAATTTTTAATATTGGAAAATCAAAAGCTACACTTTTTGACAAAACCAATGTTGAAGTAACCTTTGATGATGTTGCAGGATTAGAAGAAGCAAAAGAAGAGGTAGAAGAAATTGTCGATTTCTTGAAAAATCCAAGAAAATACACCAAATTAGGAGGAAAAATTCCAAGAGGCGCTATGCTTATAGGCCCTCCAGGAACAGGAAAAACACTACTAGCAAAAGCAGTAGCAGGAGAAGCCAAAGTACCTTTTTTCTCTCTTTCTGGCTCTGACTTTGTAGAAATGTTTGTAGGAGTTGGGGCAAGTAGAGTTAGGGATTTGTTTAAACAAGCTAAAGAAAAAGCACCATCAATTATTTTTATAGATGAGATTGACGCTATAGGTAGAGCAAGAGGTAAGAATGCTATGACAGGAGGTAATGATGAAAGAGAAAATACCCTTAATCAGCTATTGACTGAGATGGATGGATTTGGTACAAATACTGGCGTAATTGTGTTAGCTGCAACAAATCGTGCAGATGTTTTAGATAAGGCACTTGTGCGACCTGGAAGGTTTGATAGACAAATTTATATCGATTTACCGGATTTAGTAGCAAGAAAAGCTATTTTGAATGTCCATCTAAAACCATTGAAATTAGCAAAAGCTATAGATGTGAATTTCTTGGCAAGGCAAACGCCAGGATTTTCTGGTGCTGATATTGCAAATGTTTGTAATGAAGCGGCTTTGATTGCTGCTCGAAAATCCAAAAAAACTATTGAAAAAGAAGATTTCCTGGATGCGGTGGATAGAATAATTGGCGGATTGGAAAAGAAATCAAAAATCATTTCACCTGATGAGAAGAAAACCATTGCTTATCATGAGGCCGGACATGCTACTGTAAGCTGGATGTTACAATTTGCTTCTCCTCTAATAAAAGTAACTATAGTTCCAAGAGGAAGGTCTTTAGGAGCTGCTTGGTATTTACCAGAAGAAAGACAGCTGACGACAACCCAGCAAATGCAAGATGAACTTTGTGCAGCACTTGGCGGAAGAGCTGCTGAAGAAGTGTTTTTTAATAAAATATCTACTGGCGCACTATCAGATTTAGAGAAAGTAACTAAAATGGCTTATGCTATGGTGAGCGTATATGGGATGAGTGATAAAGTCGGTAACAGAAGTTATTACGATTCTTCAGGGCAAAATACTAATTTTACAAAACCCTATAGTGAAGCAACAGCAAAGATTATTGATGAAGAAGTTGCTAATTTAATTGACAAGGCTTACAGTAGAGCAAAAGATATTTTGAAAAGCCATAAAAACAAATTGGTAGAATTGGCAGAATTACTTTTGGAAAAAGAGGTGATTTATAAAGAAAATTTAGAGAAGATTTTTGGCAAAAGAGAATGGACTTCATTTGAAGAAGAAAAGTTAAATGAGATGGATAATGATGAATCTGCTAAAAAGTCTGAAAAAGATAAAAGTGCATAACAATTGGATAAAAATTGCTTCATCCAAACAAGCATATCAAATTGAACTACTAAAAGGTATGCTTGAAGAAAATAACATTATTGCAGTATCAGTAAATAAAAATGATTCATCCTATTTAGCTTTTGGTGAAATTGAACTATTTGTAAAAAGCAAAGATGTTATTCAAGCTAAAAACTTAATAAAAATTCAAAATGAACGAAAAGCTTAAAAGAGCTCTTTCTGGCGCTGTATATGTAGCAGTAATGTGGTTTGGCACTTCTTATTCTGAGCTTACTTTCAATATACTTTTTGGTATTATTTTAATGCTTTGTTTGTTTGAAATATGGAAACTTAGGAAAGGAAAAACAAAACTCTTGGCATTTACCTATGTTATTATTCCATTACTGCTTATTCAACTATTTAGCATGAAGGATTCTGATTATCCAGAAAGGCATTTCGATCCAACTTTAATCCTTACAATGTTTATCCTTACTTGGACTTTTGATACTTTTGCTTACTTATTTGGTATCACTTTTGGGAAGCATAAAATCATGCCCTCCATTTCTCCTAAAAAAACTTGGGAGGGCTTTGCAGGAGGTTTTGTATTTACGCTTATTGCTGCATTTATTACACATCAAATTTTGGATCAACTTGACTTGAGAACGCTAATGATTATTAGCATAGTATTGCCATTTACAGCCACTATTGGCGATTTTATAGAGTCTTATTACAAAAGAGAAGCAGACGTAAAAGATTCAGGCAACATTATTCCAGGGCATGGCGGGATGCTAGATAGAATGGATGCATTTCTAATAACAATCCCAGCTATTTACATCATCATTAATTTATTATGAAACTCCACAAAGAAGGGCTAAAAATATTAAGAAATGAGCTTTTCATTTTTACAATGGTGAACTATATCACTTATTGGAATTTAGTTAGCATATTTTGGTATTTTACTCTTCCTCTTTCAATTGTATTTTTTCTACTCTCACTTTATTTTTTCAGGGTACCAAGAAGAAATTTTGAAAGAAAAGAAGGGGTTATTTATTCCCCTTGTGATGGTAAAGTGGTGGTAATAGAAGAAACGGAAGAATCAGAATATTATAAGGATAAAAGAATGCAAATTAGTATTTTTATGTCTCCCCTAAATGTGCATAATAACCTTTACCCAATCTCTGGTAAAGTGACCTACAATAAATATCATCCTGGAAAATTTTTAGTGGCCTGGCATCCTAAAGCCTCGACCGATAATGAAAGAAGTACAATAGTTGTAGAGAATGAGAATATTTCTGTTTTATTGAGGCAAGTTGCTGGTGCTATTGCTAGAAGAATTATTACTTATGCTAAAGTTGGTGAGAATACGCATACTGCAGATGAATTAGGATTTATTAAGTTTGGTTCTAGAATAGATATTTTCTTGCCTATCGGAACAAAAGTTTGTGCAAAACTTAATCAAAAAGTAAAGGGGGGAGTAAGTGTAATTGGAATTTATTAAATTTTATTGAAATTTAAGCGCTATAGCAAGAGAATTTAAATTATTAAACTATTTTTACTATATTTGCTATATAAATAACCTTTAAAAAAAAAAAAAATGAAAAAATTATTAATCGGTTTATTTTCTTTAAGTCTAATAGTTAGCTTCTCAAATGCAAATGCATGCGGAACCTGTGGATGTAAAGATAAAACAGAAATATCTAGTGCAGATACAGAGACTAAAAAATCATGTGAAGGCACTAAAAGTAAAAAGCAATGCTGTAAGTCAAAAAAAGGAGATAATGGAAAGTACACAAATGGATCTAATAGCGGATTTAACTTTGCCAAAAAAAGCAGCTGCTCAAAAGCTGAAAAGAAAGCATGCGACGGAAAATCGGATGAAGACACCGAAGAATCAGCTAATGATGATGAAGATAATCTTGATGAATAAGAATTAATCTATCACAAAAAAAAAGCCGCAAATTTGTGGCTTTTTTTATACCACAAAATTTATGGAATTTTTACCAAAAATAATAGAAGATTATGCCTTAGCACATACCGCTAAGGAGAGCGATTTACTTGCCAAATTAAACAGGGAAACTTGGGCAAAAGTAATTATGCCAAGGATGCTTTCAGGGCATATGCAAGGTAGAGTTTTGTCCTTATTCAGTAAATTAGTAAATCCTAAAAACATATTAGAAATTGGCACCTATACTGGATATTCTTCACTTTGTTTAGCAGAAGGCTTAAATAAAAATGGGAAGTTGCACACCATTGATTGCAATGAAGAAGTCATGCAAATTGCAAATCGTTATTTTGAACAATCAGATTATGCAAAAAATATTATTCCACATATTGGTGATGCTTTAGCAATCATACCAAAATTAGAAACGGACTTAGAATTGGTTTTTATTGATGCGGATAAAGAAAATTATTGCAATTATTTCGATTTGGTTATTGATAAATTATCCGCAGGTGGCATCATAATTGCAGATAATGTGCTGTGGAGTGGAAAGGTAGTGGAAGAAGTGAAAGATGCTGAGACAGAATCCTTAGTTACTTTTAGTAAAAAAGTGCATCAGGACAAAAGAGTTGAAAATATTTTGTTGCCTATAAGAGATGGTTTAATGGTTTGCAGAAAAATAAGTGGTTAAGCCTAGGATTTAACCCATAATTTTTAGGTTTGCAGAAAATTAAATAGATGGCATTATTTGAGGACACAAGAATCACGTATGCAGACAAATCAAATAAAGATTTAATAAGAGCCTATTTTTTATTTCGCATTATCAGCAACCCTATTGTTGCTAAAATCCTCACCTCATTATTAAAGCTAGCAAACAATTTATATCTACCGATTAAAGGTATTGTAAAAGCTACTATTTACAAACAATTTTGTGGAGGTACATCGATTGAAAAAAGTCAGACTACTATTGATAAGTTATGGAATTCTCAAATAGGTACGATTCTCAATTTTTCTGCTGAGAGCAAAGCGACTGAAGCTGATTTTAGGCACACAGAAGCAGAAATAATTGCAACCATTAAAAAAGCAAGCAATTCAAAAAAAATTCCTTTTGCGGTTTTCAAACCTACTGCTATTACTTCATTTTCATTATTGGAGAAAATAAGCAAAAAACAAACATTGAGTAAGATTGAGCAAGAAGAGAATGATAAATTTGACCAAAGGATAAATAAAATTTGTAAAACTGCATTTGAACTAAAGGTGCCCATTTTTATTGATGCAGAAGAGAGCTGGATCCAAAACGCTATTGATGAAAAAGTAACGGAGATGATGAAAAAATTCAACAAGGAGAAAGCTTGGGTTTATAATACCATTCAGCTGTATAGGAATGACCGTTTGGCTTATATAAAACAACTACTTAATGAAGCTAAAAGAAATAATTATTTTATTGGCCTGAAATTGGTAAGAGGAGCATATCATGAGCAAGAAATAGCAAGAGCTGAACGCTTTAATTATCCATGCCCTGTACATAGAAAAAAAGAAGATACAGACAAAGACTTTGACTTAGCACAAAGTTTTTGTGTAGAAAATATTGACTATATCTCATTTTGCAGTGCAACTCATAATGAAAAAAGCGCTACCTATCTAACTGATTTGATTCAGGAAAATAATTTGGACAAAAAGGATAAGCGAATTATCTTCTCTCAATTATTAGGCATGAGCGATAATATCTCTTATCATTTAGCAAAGCAAGGCTTTTATATAGCAAAATATGTGCCTTATGGCCCTGTAAAGGATGTTATCCCTTATCTAATTAGAAGAGCTGCTGAAAACACCTCTATTGCTGGGCAAATGAATAGAGAATTATCAAATATTATTAAAGAAAGAAAAAGAAGAAAAAAAGCTTAAAAATCACAGATTTCCAACTCTGAATTGAGTGTGAATCCCATTACTTCTACTGTACTTTCAGCATCACAAAACTTAAAGCTAACGGCAAGATTCTTTTCATTTAAGCTATTTTCTATTACATAAAATTGACATGGCGTTTTTTCTATATTGCTTTTCTCAAAATTGACTTCTCCACCTTCTAAAACCGAAAGCAATTCTTCTTTGCTAAGAGAATAATAAACCAATTGGCATTCTGATTTAGTAGAGAAAATGGTAGTGTTATTTTCTAAATGCCAAATCACTCTTTTATCCATACTGAAATAATCTATGTAGGCATAAAAAGTTTTTTTCAGCCTATTTTCTGGCCCCATTGAAAGCAAAAAAATACTTATAAGTGCTCCAAATGCAAAAAACAAAAACCTTCTTGTCATATGATCAGATTCAAATCTTTATACGGTAATTCAAACATGCTACCCAAAACGGCATTAGTCAGCATCCCTCTATAAAGGTAAATTCCAGTACGAAAACCATCTTCCTTTTTCATGTATTCCTCAATACCACCTTGAATTCCCATTTTGAGCAAGCTAGGGGCTAAAATATTACTGATGGCAAATGTTGCGGTCCTAGATACTCTTGACGAAATATTTGGCACACAATAATGCACCACATCAAATTTTCTGAATATTGGGTTTTTATGATCAGTCACTGATGAAGATTCAAAACAACCACCCTGATCAATACTTACATCGACAATTACTGCACCGGATTTCATTTTTTTCACCATTTCTTCACTTACTACACAAGGTGTCCTTCCTTGATCTGCCCTGAGTGCACCTATAACAACATCTGCACGCATCAGTGCTTTTTGTAATGCTTTGGGCTGTAAAATAGAAGTGTTAACCCTTTGGCTTGATATTTCTTGCAATCTTCTTAATTTTGTGATAGAGCTATCAAAAACCCTAACAGACGCACCTAAACCTAATGCAGTACGGCAAGAAAATTCTCCAACAGTGCCAGCTCCAAGAACAACAACTTCTGTTGGTGATATACCACTCACTCCTCCTAGCATCAAACCTTTTCCTGAATTGACGTTACTCAAATATTCTGCAGCAATTAGAATTGCGGTATTTCCAGCTATCTCACTAATACTTCTTATCAGTGATAGGGTACCGTTTTCATCTTTTATAAACTCAAAAGCAATAGCAGTAATTTCGCTTTTCAAAAGTAAGTTGATGTATTCCTTATCAATTGTGGAAAGTTGAATAGCAGAGATTAGTGTTTGGCCTTTGTGCATCATCTTAATCTCCTTCTTTGTAGGAGGTTCAATTTTTAAGATGATATGTGCTTTATAAACATCTTCAACACTATAAGCTATAGTAGCGCCTGCATTGGCATAATCTTCATCTGAGAAATTAGCATTTTCACCTGCTCCTTTTTCAATTATAATTTTATGCCCATTGCTTACAAGAAGTGCTACTGCATCAGGGGAAAGGCTTAACCTGTTTTCTTGATAAGAAATTTCTTTTGGGATTCCAATATAAAGAGATTTAAAATTCTTTTTCACTTCCAACATTTCTTCTTGTGGCATTAAAGCCCCAAATGACGAAAGAATAGGTTTGTTTTTAGTCATCATAAATTACTTTAATAATTCGTTTTTTTTGCTCTGTTTCTATGTACACTGCTACATTAGCTTGTAATAATCCAAATGTTTTTTCTGGCCATTCTACAAAACAAAAAGCATCAGTATAAAAATAATCTTCATAGCCCAAGTCAAAGATTTCTTCTTTGGATTTTATCCTGTAGAAATCAAAATGATAAAGCACCTCTCCATTTTCATTATGATATTCATTTACAACAGAGAAAGTTGGGCTCACCACCTCATCTAGCACATTTAACTGTTTGCAAATGGCCTTTATCAGAGTAGTTTTACCTACACCCATTTCTCCGAAAAATACAATTTTTTTTTGACTTTCAATTGCCAGAAGCAATTGTTTTGAAATTTCATCTAAATCTTCTACTGATTTTGCAACAAATTTTGCTTCCATTTTACTTAGCTTCTAGCAGAACAAAAGGAATCAGCATCTCCTCCAAGGAAACTCCCCCATGCTGAAAGGTATCTTTATAATACTGCGCAAACTGATTATAGTTATTTTGGTAGACAAAATACATGTCCTCTTTGGCAAATACGTATTTTGAACTTATATTTTGCTGAGGTAAATGGTATTCTGCTGGTTTTTCGATCTCCAAAACATCCGATTTTATATAATTCAAATTTTTACCTTGTTTGTAGCGCAAATTTGCATTCACATTCCTATCCCCTATTACTTTAGAAGGTCTTTTCACGCTTATCGTCCCATGATCCGTAGTAATAATCATTTTTGCACCTTGCTTTGCAATTTCTTTAATAATGTCTTTCAGTGGAGAATGCTCAAACCAAGATGCAGTGAGTGAGCGATATGCAGAATCATCCTCTGCTAATTCTTTAATTACCTTCATATCGGTTCTAGCATGCGAAAGCATATCAACAAAATTATAGACAATTACATTTAAGTTGTTATGTCGCATATTTGGTATTTGATTAGCTACCTTTTTCCCAAAATCAATATTGGTAATTTTAGAATAACTCATCTTACAATCTCCTTTTCCGAGCCTTTGTAGCTGATCAGTTAAAAATTCTTTTTCATACATATTCTTTCCTCCTTCATCTTCATCATTTTTCCATTTTCCTGGAAATCTTTTTTCCATCTCTGCAGGTAATAATCCTGAAAAAATAGCATTACGAGAATACTGAGTAGCAGTAGGTAAAATACTATAATAAATCTGTTCTTTTTTTATCCTAAAATCATTAATAAGCATGGGCTCAATGATTTTCCATTGATCATATCTTAAATTATCAATCAGTACAAAGTATAAAGGCGTGTTATCAACTAAATGTGGAATTACATTATTTCGTATTAGATTATGGGACAATAGTGGTGCATCTAGCCCATTTATCCAACTTTTATAATGTTCTTTCACAAAGCGAAAGAATTGCGTGTTTGCTTCTTGCTTTTGCATGGCAAGAATTTCTTCTACACTTTCTTCTCCAGATTTTTCAATTTCTAATTCCCAAAATGTAAGCTCTTTGAAAATTTCAACCCAATCCTCTTTTGATAAATTTTGAGAAAGACGCATACCAATATTTCTGAACTCATGTTGATAATTCATAGTTGTACGCTCACCTACCAATCTTTTACTATCAATATTCTTTTTTATGGTAAGCAAGATCTGATTTGGGTTCACTGGTTTTATTAAATAATCCGATATTTTAGAACCAATAGCTTCCTCCATTATGCTTTCTTCCTCACTTTTGGTAATCATCACAATCGGAATATTGGGTCTCATTGCTTTCATTTTTACAAGGGTTTCTAATCCAGTATATCCTGGCATATTCTCATCAAGAAACACCAAATCAAAAGCCGATTCATTAAACCTATCTAAAGCCTCATCACCACTTTTTGCCGTAACTACTGAGTAACCCTTTTGTTCTAAAAAGATAATGTGCGGTTTAAGAATATCAATCTCATCATCTGCCCAAAGTATATTAATCATATTTTTTATTTAATTTACTATTACAAAAATCAAAAAATAATCCGTTATTTGCCTATATGAGCAGCTTAAATAAAGATAAAATTATAAACGACCCTATTTACGGATTTGTAAAAGTAGAAAAAGGGATAATTTATAAGCTTGTTGAACATCCATTTTTCCAAAGACTGAGAAGAATCTCCCAATTAGGCTTATCATATTTGGTTTATCCTGGAGCTCACCATAGCAGATTTCATCATGCAATTGGCTGTATTTTTCTGATGAATAAAGCCATTGATCAACTAAGAAAAAAAGGACATGAAATAAGCAAAAAAGAAGCAGAAGCAGTTTGCATTGCTATTTTACTTCATGATATAGGACACGGTCCATTTTCTCACGCTTTAGAGAAAAGTTTCATAGCCATACATCATGAATCACTTTCTCTACTTTTTATGCAAACTCTTAACGAAAAATTTAACGGAAAATTATCATTAGCAATTCAAATCTTTAAGAATGAGTATAAGAAAAAGTTTTTATTTCAGCTGGTGTCAGGACAATTGGATATGGATAGGTTAGATTATTTGAAAAGAGATAGTTTTTATTCTGGCGTACATGAAGGGGTAATTGGCACTGAAAGAATCATCAATATGCTTGATGTAGTTGATGACAATTTGGTGGTAGAGGAAAAAGGGATTTATTCTATTGAGAAATTTTTGATTGCTAGAAGGCTAATGTATTGGCAAGTTTATTTGCATAAAACTGTACTTTCTGCTGAACATACACTTATTAAAATCATGCAAAGGGCAAAAGAGCTTATAAAAAAAGGAGAGCAAGTGCATGCTTCTGAACCTTTATTTTTCTTCTTAAAAAAGAAAGCTACAAAAAAAGATTTTGACAAAAATACCGAGTTGTTAAATCAGTTTGCACTACTAGATGATTACGATATTATTTCAGCTCTAAAAAAATGGTGCAATCATAAAGATTATGTACTATCATCACTTTCAAAAATGATAGTTGAGCGAAAATTATTAAAAATTAAGATTCAGAATAAAGTTTTTTCTAAGAAAGAAATCGCTGATACAAAAACAAAAGTGATGAAAAGCTTTAATGTAAATGCAGATGATGTAAATTATTTTGTTTTTTCTGACAAAGTGAGTAATAGAGCATATAGTTATGAAAAAGCAAAAATCAACATACTGATTAAAGATGGAAGCATAAAAGAAATAAAAGATGCTTCTGATCAGTTAGCAAATGGAATTATCGGAAAAAAAGTAAATAAATTTTTCCTTTGTTATCCTAATCTAAAGCTTTAATACAAAAGTTTTTTGATAATTATTCTTTGCAAATTTATAGGGTAATTTAATGGGAAGAATTAGTAAATTTGCTGCCATGAATTTTACCGCTTCACAAATAGCAGAAAAGTTAAATGGAAAGATTCAGGGAAATCCTGAATCAATAGTAAATGCTTTGGCTAAAATTGAGGACGCCAAAAACGGAGATTTGTGTTTTCTAAGCAATCCGAAATACATATCATTTATTTATAAAACCAAAGCCTCTGTTGTTATTGTAAACAAAGATTTTAAATCAGAAAATAAGATTAATCCAACACTTATTTTTGTTAAGGATGCTTATGCTAGCTTTAGCCAATTATTGGCGCTTTACAATCAAATGAAACACGATAAAAAGGGTGTTGACAAACAATCCAAAGTTGAGGATACTGCAGAATTGGGGAAAGATATTTTTATTGGTGCATTCACCTACATTGCGGAAAATGCTAAAATTGGAGATAATGTAAAAATTTACCCTAATTGTTTTATAGGAGAGAAGGCTCAAATTGGAGATAACAGCATTTTATTTCCTGGTGTAAAGATTTATCATGATTGTGAAATTGGAAAAAATAATATTTTGCATGCAGGAGCGGTAATTGGTGGTGATGGTTTTGGATTTTCTCCTGACGAGAATAATCAGTTTAATAAAATTGCTCAAATTGGGAATGTAATTTTATCAGATGATGTTGAAGTTGGCGCAAACACTACAATTGACAGGGCGACTATGGGCTCTACACTTATCGGAAAAGGAGTAAAACTTGACAACCTGATACAAATTGCCCACAATGTTTCTGTTGGAGAGAACACTGTAATAGCTGCTAAAGTAGCTATTGGAGGATCAACCAAAATTGGAAACAATTGTATGATTGGAGGTTTATCTGCAATTGCTGGACATATCACAATTGCCAATAAAGTAAAAATAGCAGGGCAAAGTGGTGTTGCCGCAAGTATTAAAGAGGAAGGGAAAAAAGTTCAAGGACCAATGGCTTTTCATATTAAGGACTTTCAAAGAAGCTATATTATATTCAAAAAACTTCCAGAGATTTACAAAACAGTTACTGAAATTGAGAAATCATTCTTATTAAATGACAAGTAGTAAAAAAATGAGCGAACAACAAAGAACCATAATAAATAGCATTAGCGTAAATGGTGTTGGTTTACATACTGGCAAAAATTGCAGAATGACTTTTGTTCCTGCAGAAGAAGATTTTGGCATCAAATTTCAAAGAGTGGATTTGGAAAACAAACCCATAATTAAAGCAGATGCTAGTTTGGTATTCAGCACTAATAGAGGAACCTCATTAAGAAAAAATGGAATAAGCATCCATACTACCGAACATGTATTAGCGGCAATATCTGGAGCACAAATTGATAACCTACTCATTGAGATTGATTCAGCTGAAATACCTATTTTAGATGGAAGTTCAATTGAATTTACTGACGCTCTAAAAAAAGCTGGGGTTCAAATTCAGAATAAAGCAAAAAACTATTTTCAAGTAAAAAGAAAGATTTCTTATAAAGATCCGGAAACTGGTAGTGAAATTATTATAAGCCCTGCAGAAAAATTAAAAGTAGAAGTTGAGATTGATTACGACTCAAGCACTTTGAAAAAGCAAAATTGCGTTTTAGAGGACATTAATGATTTTGAGAAAGAATTTGCTTCTTCTCGTACTTTCTGTTTTTTACATGAGCTTGAAGATTTACTAAATAATGATTTGATTAAAGGAGGTGATTTGAACAATGCTATTGTAATTGTAGATAGGGAAATCAATGAAAAGGATCTCCAGAAATTAGCAACTACTTTTAACAAGGAAAATATTGGCGTACAAGAAAAAGGGATTTTGAATAATTTAGAATTGCGACATCAGAATGAGCCTGCAAGACATAAACTATTAGATGTAATTGGGGATTTAACTTTGGTTGGAAAAAATATTAAAGGGCATATTATTGCAAAAAAACCAGGACACACAACAAATATTGCTTTTGCTAAAAAAATTAAAGAAATAATGAAAGAAGAAATGCGTAACATAGCTCCAGAAATTGATTTCAATTCTACACCTCTTTATGATAGGAAAAAAATAAAAACTATTCTACCCCATAGAGATCCTTTTCTTTTTGTTGATCAGGTGAGAGAAATAGGAGAAGATTATATTATAGGCGTAAAATTTGTAAAAGCGGATGAAGATTATTTTAGGGGACATTTTCCTGCAGAACCTGTTATGCCTGGTGTGTTACAAATTGAAACTATGGCACAAGTTGGCGGTATCCTTATATTGAGCACTGTGGAAAATCCAGAAGATTATCTTACCTTTTTTATGAAAATTGAAAATGCAAAATTCAAGAGAAAAGTTGTGCCTAAAGATAAAATAGTGTTCCAATTGCATTTGATTTCTCCAATCAGAAGAGGTCTATGTCATATGCACGGCAAAGGATTTGTAAATGGAAAAATTGTAGTAGAAGCAGATTTATTGGCACAAATTGCACCAAAAAAATAATTTATGCATCAACCGCTATCATATGTAGATACAGGAGCAAACATTGCAAGAAATGTAGTGATTGAACCTTTTGTTACCATCGAAAAGAATGTAACTATCGGAAGTGGAACTTGGATAGGATCAAATGTAACTATAATGGAGGGAGCTAAAATAGGAAAGAATTGTAGAATTTTTCCTGGAGCTGTTATTTCTGCTATTCCCCAAGATTTAAAATTTGGAGGAGAAAAATCAGAAGTGATTATTGGTGATAACACCACTATTAGAGAATGTGTAACAATTAATAGAGGAACAAAAGCCACAAGAAAAACCATTATAGGAAACGATTGTTTGCTTATGGCCTATAGCCATGTCGCTCATGATTGTATTATTGGCAATAATTGCGTAATTGTAAATGGGGTGGCACTTGGCGGACATATTGTGATTGGAGACTGGGTGATTATTGGAGGATTATCAGCAGTTCATCAATTTGTTCATATTGGATCTCATGCTATGATTTCAGGTGGCGCATTGGTACGTAAAGATGTCCCTCCTTATGTAAAGGCAGCTCGCGAACCACTTTCTTTTGTTGGTATAAATTCAATAGGTTTGAGAAGGAGAGGTTTTACAGATAAGAAAATTCAAGAAATACAGAATGTATATAGAATTCTTTTTCAATCAAAGAACAACAATACGCAAGCAATAACAAAAATAGAAGCAGAGCTATCAGTTTCTCCAGAAAGAGATGAAATCATATCTTTTATACAAAACTCTGGAAGAGGAATTATGAAAGGCTATATGCAAAATTAAAAATTAGAACATGGCAACTACAGCAGATTTTAGAAATGGATTATGTATAGAACACAATGGAGATCCCTGGAAAATTATATCGTTCCAACATGTGAAGCCTGGAAAAGGTCCTGCATTTGTTCGTACAAAAATCCGAAACTTAAATAGTGGAAGATTACTAGAAAACACTTTTACCTCAGGGGTCAAAATAAATATAATAAGAATTGAGAATAGAAAATATCAGTTTCTATATGCTGAAGGAAAAGATTATCATTTGATGAATAATGATGATTATGAACAAATAATGTTGCAGAAAGAATTTATCGAAAATGTAGAGTTTCTGAAGGAGGGGGAGAACATCAATGTGCTTTTTCATGCAGATAAAGGAATGCCGCTCTCTGCTGACTTGCCATCACATGTAACGCTTGAAATTACAAAAACAGAGCCAGGTGTAAAGGGAAATACAGCAACCAATACTTTTAAGACTGCGACTACAGAAACAGGGGCCAATATTCAAGTGCCTTTGTTTATTAATGAGGGTGATAAAATCAAAATTGATACAGAAAAAGGAGTATATTTAGAAAGAGTGAAATAATAATGAAAAAACATAATTTTTCGGCAGGCCCATGCATTCTGCCTAAAGAAGTACTCATAAAAGCAGCTGATGCTGTAATGAATTTCAACAATGATAATTTATCTTTAATTGAAATTTCGCACAGAAGCAAACCTTTTGTTGAGGTAATGGAAAAAGCACAAATCTTAGTTAAAGAATTACTTGATGTTCCAGAGGGTTATTCTGTGCTTTTCTTGCAAGGGGGAGCGAGTTTAGAGTTTTTAATGGTGCCCTACAACCTTATGAGAGATGGAGGGAAGGCAGCTTATACCAACACAGGAACTTGGGCAAAAAAAGCCATTGCAGAAGCAAAGAAATTTGGAGACACCATTGTAGTTGGAAATTCTGCTGATAAAAACTATAATTACATTCCAAAAGGATATAAAATTCCTGAGGATGCTGATTATTTTCATTGTACTTCCAACAATACCATTTACGGTACACAAATGAAAGAATTTCCGTTCTGCCCCACCCTAATGGTTTGTGATATGAGCTCAGACATCTTTAGCCGAAAAATTGAAATAAGCCATTTTGATTTGATTTATGCGGGTGCACAAAAAAATATGGGTCCAGCTGGAACTACATTGGTAATTGTAAAAGATGAAATTCTAGGAAAAACAGGAAGAAATATTCCTACCATGCTGGATTACACCACACATATCAAAAAAGAAAGTATGTTCAATACTCCTCCTGTATTTGCTGTTTATGTTTCTATGCTTACACTCCAATGGTTAAAAGCATTAGGAGGTGTGGAGCAAATTGAAAAAATGAATCAAGAAAAAGCCGATTTATTATATAATGAAATTGACAGGAACCCCCTATTTACTGGAACGGCTAAAAAAGAAGACCGCTCAAATATGAATGTGTGCTTTTTACTAACTGATGAAAATAAAAAAGATGCTTTTGATAAGCTGTGGAATGAGACAGGAATTCGCGGAATAAAAGGGCACAGATCCGTTGGTGGATACAGAGCATCTATTTATAATTCAATGCCTATTGAAAGTATACAAGTATTGATAGATGTAATGCAAAAACTTGAAGAATGACAAAGGTTCTATTTGCAATAAGTTTGTTTTTGTTCATTCTATGTATTTGCACTCAGAAGAGCACTTACAAATTTACAATTTGCGAAATAAAATTCAATGCAAAGTAAGTGGGCTGAAAAATGGTAATATGGGTGTGAAATAGAAAATAATTATAAACCATAAATAACAAAAAACACAATAATAAAATAATGACAAAGATATTAGCAAATGATGGCATCTCCCAAGCTGGGATTGATGCTTTAACAGCAAAAGGATTTGAGGTAATTACTGAAAAAGTAGCGGAAGAAGATTTGATTGATGCAGTTAATACTGAAAACTATGAGGTGCTGCTGGTAAGAAGTGCTACTAGCGTTCGTAAGGATTTAATTGATGCCTGTCCTAATTTGAAAATAATAGGAAGAGGTGGCGTAGGCATGGATAATATTGATGTGGATTACGCACGTGAGAAAGGCATTAATGTAATCAACACACCTGCAGCTTCATCAGCTTCAGTTGCTGAACTTGTATTTGCACATCTTTTTGGTATGGTTCGTTTCTTATTTGATAGCAATAGACAAATGCCTTTATCAGGAGATGCTGAATTTAAAACATTAAAGAAATCCTATGCTAAAGGAAGAGAATTAGCAGGCAAAACACTTGGTATTATTGGTTTTGGGCGTATTGGACAAGAAGTTGCAAAAAGAGCAATTGGTCTTGGTATGCATGTAATGGCTCACGATAAGTTTATTGATGAAGCCAATATCAGTTTAGAATTTTTTAATGGTGATAAAAAGTCTTTTACTATTGAAACTAAAAATTTAGAGGATGTTTTGAAAAATTCAGATTTTATCACTTTGCATATCCCTAAAGCTGGAGAAAAAGCAGTGATTGGTGCTGAGGAAATAGGTATGATGAAAACAGGTGCAGGAATTGTAAATGCTGCCAGAGGAGGTGTTATTGATGAAACTGCCCTTATGTTCGCCTTAGATAAAGAAAAATTAGCTTATGCAGGATTAGACGTTTACGATAATGAGCCAACCCCAAGCATACATATTTGCATGCACAATGCCATTAGTTTAACACCACATATTGGGGCAGCCACTTTGGAGGCACAAGACAGAATAGGAACGGAATTAGCTCAACAAATTTGCGATCATTTTAATAAATAAAATGGCAAAAGTTCGCCCTTTTAAAGCAATTCGTCCAACTAGAGATAAAGTACATCTGTTTGCAACACGATCTTATTTGACTTATTCGGAAGAAACTTTAAAGGAAAAACTAGAAAACAACCCTTATACTTTTCTGCATATTATTAATCCAGAGCACAAAAAAAATAAGCAAAAAAAAGGAATAAAGAAATACAAACTCATCAAAGATAAATTTAATGCGTTTGTAAAATCAGGAGTATTACAAAAAGAAGAAAAGAAGCTTTTTTATTTGTATCGGCAACAAACAAACTCACATATATTTGAAGGCATTATTGCTGCTTGCTGTGTTGATGATTATTTAGACGGTACCATAAAAATACATGAACACACAATCACAAAAAGAGAGCATATGTTTACCGATTATTTGGCGACAACAGGATTTAATGCAGATCCCGTTTTACTTGCTTATAAAGAAAATGATAAAATCAAAGAAGTAATTAAAAAGATAAGCAAACATAGAGCTGAGTATAACTTTACGACTACAAATAAAGTCCAGCATCAAATGTGGCTTATTGAAGAAGATATTAATCTTATCACCAAGGAGTTTGAGCGTATTGATAAAATCTATATTGCAGATGGACATCACAGAAGTTCTTCTTCTGCATTATTAGCAAAAAGAAGAAATGCAGACAAACAAGCTAACTCAAATTATTTTATGAGTTATTTAATTGATGAAAGTCAACTTAATATTATAAACTTCAACCGATTGGTTTGTGGTTTAAATGGGAAATCATCTGCAGAATTTTTAACTAAAATTGATCAAAATTTTAGTATTGTGAAAAAAGGAGATGCAATTTATTCACCTAGTAAAAAAGATGAAATTGGGATGTATTTTGAAAAAAACTGGTATTCCCTAACCTTAAAGCAAAATAAGTTTAACTCAGTTGTAGATAGTTTAGATCCGTCAATATTGTCTGAAAATATATTGAAGCCAATTTTAAATATTCAGGATGAAAAAACGGATAAGAACATTACTTTCTTCGACGGAACCTTGGATTTTGAAGAATTAAAAATGAAAGTAGATAGTGAAGAATTTACAGTTGCTTTTATCTTAAAACCTATACCGATTGAAGCCCTCAAAAAGGTTGCAGACAATAATGAAATAATGCCGCCAAAGAGCACATATATCAAACCTAAATTACGCTCTGGACTCACCATTTATACTATTGAGTAATGGGTATAGCTGAAAATTTACAACAGCTCAAAAGCAATCTTCCAAAACATATTACTTTGGTAGCGGTTTCTAAAACCAAAAACAATAAAGCTATTTTAGAAGCATATAATAAGGGGCATAGTATATTTGGAGAGAATAAAGTACAGGAGTTGGTAAAAAAATATGAAGAATTACCTAAAGATATTCATTGGCATATGATTGGACATCTTCAAAGGAATAAAGTAAAATATATTGCTCCATTTATACACTTAATACATGCTGTTGATTCCGTAAAATTATTAAAAGAAATTGATAAAAGAGCGAAACAAAATAATAGAATTATCGATTGTTTACTGCAAGTACATATTGCCCAAGAGGATACAAAATTTGGTTTTGGATTAGATGAGATTGAAGGTTTAGTAAAAGATTCTGAACTGTATAAATATGTGAACATAAAAGGGATGATGGGCATGGCAAGTTTTACTAATAATAAAACACAAATAAAAAGTGAATTTGCTCAACTTAAAACACTTTTTGACAGCTTAAAAAATGAGCAAATAAACATCTTGTCTATTGGTATGAGTGCAGATTATGAACTAGCCATAAAAAAAGGAAGTACTATGATAAGAGTTGGCTCTGCAATATTTGGTGCAAGATAAATTAGTTAACCACTACCCTTTTAATGTGTTTATTTGATATAGTTTTGATCTCTAAAAAGTATATACCTTTAGAAAGTGTGCCCCTTTCTAATTTATAAGTTTTGGTAGTTAAACTCTCTTCCGATAACACCTTTTGACCTGTAATATCATACAAGTTGAGC
>MDTB01086145.1_pt1 | contig 35580 bp, 34 predicted proteins | sample 811161 | NCBI WGS metagenome assembly MDTB01 (sample SAMN05326650, study PRJNA326480) | marine metagenome | isolation source: seawater | place: Mediterranean Sea | collected 2009 | reverse complement strand
TTAGGATCAACAACATACATTAATATGCTGGCTTTGTCCATTTTTTCTTGAGTACGTTTCACACCCATAGCTTCTACAACGTCTTTTGTTTTACGAAGTCCCGCAGTATCTACAAAGCGATACTGAATACCGCCTATGATTAGTGTGTCCTCAATACTATCACGGGTTGTTCCTGCAATATCAGAAACCAGTGCTTTGTCTTCTTCCAGCAAAGCATTTAATAGCGAAGATTTACCTGCATTAGGCATGCCTATGAGGGCCACAGGTATACCATATTTTACAGCATTACCCGTATCAAAAGAATCCAGTAGATTTTTAAGTGTTGCACGTATTTCATCGACAAGTTCACGCAATTGTGCTCTGTCTGCAAATGCAACATCTTCTTCACTAAAATCGAGTTCTAACTCTACAAGCGAAGCAAAAGACAAAAGTCGTTGACGTAAGTTGCCAAGGCTTTTGCTAATGCCACCACGAAGGTGCTGCACCGCAATGTGATGTGCGGCCTCACTTTCAGCAGCTATCAAATCTGCAACAGCCTCAGCTTGTGCTAAATCCATTTTTTTATTTAGAAAGGCACGCAATGTAAATTCCCCTGGTTCGGCCAAGCGTGCACCCATCTCCTGCAATATTTTTAAGATTTTTTGCTGCACAAAAATTGAACCGTGGCAAGAAATTTCTACTACATTTTCTCCTGTATATGAATTAGGATTCTTAAAAACAGATAGTAGTACCTCATCTATAACCGTTTTCCTGTAATGAAAATCTCCCAACAAAACCTGATGCGTAGCTTGATTAGACAATTGCTTTCCAAAACGTGATTTAAATACTTTTTCAGCAATGTTAATTGCCTTGTCTCCACTTAAGCGTATCACTGCAATGGCAGCTGCACCTGGAGCAGTTGATAATGCAACTATGGTGTCATTGATATTCAAAGTGAAATGTCTTTACGGTATGTTCTGCGTCGTTTGTGCAGCTCGTGTTTATAATTCTTCCACATGGCTTGAATTGCTTTATTTTCTTCCAATTCAGGATTGGTTTCTACTTTTGTAATTCCACGCTTGTTAAACATTTCCTGAATTTCTTGAAAAATAATGGCAGTAACTCCTTTATTTTGATAGTTTTTTTGTATGCCAATCAAATAAAATGAGGCGCGATTGTTTTTCCGCATGGCACGCCATAAATGATAAAAACCAAATGGGAACATTTTTCCATTAATGCGTTTTAATGCTTTCGTAAAAGAAGGCATCGTTATTGTAAATCCAATCATTTCATTGTTTTCATCAACGACACATTTTATAAAATCGGGATGTACATATGGTAGATACTTATTTTTATATACTTCAATTTGATGTTTTTGAATGGGTACAAAGGACTGTAACTCGTTGTAGGTTTGGTTCAGCAATTCAAACATTTTATCCACATGAGGCTCAATGTCTTTTGTTGTTTTAAATTCAAGAGTTTTAAGTTTAAATCTTTCCTTAATTACACGCGCAAACTTTTTCACCTTTTCCGGTGCATCTTTTGCATTGTAAATGTCAATTTTAAATTCAATCCATTCACTTTGTTTTTTTAGCCCTAATCTTTCAAGATGTACTTTTTGATAGGGATAGTGATACCAAGTAATCATGGTATTCATATGTTCATAACCATGAACAAGTAGTCCCGCCTTATCCATGTTTGAAAAACCCATGGGCCCTTCAATATAGGTCATACCTTCAGCAATAGCAACTCCTTCAACAGCTTCAATGAGCTTTTGACTTACTTCTAAATCATCAATTGTGTCATACCATCCAAAACGAACTTTGGTTTTTTTGAGCTCTTCAATTTCAACCCAATTAATCATAGCAGCAATGCGGCCAACTACCTTTTCTTTTTTCTTTGCAAGAAAAAGCCGCGCCATAGCATGTTCAAAAACAGCATTCTTTTGAGGATCAAAAATATCTATTTCCTCTTTTGTAATAGGTGGTACCCATTGTAAACAATTGCGATAGAGGTCAAATGGAAACTGAAAAAATGCACCGAATTGTTGTCTTGACGTTACTTCTACAATTTCAATCATTTTACACGTTTAATTTTAAGTTCAATTTTCTTTTGCTTTCTATCTAATTTTTTTAACCCCCTGCTAGTTCTTTTCTCTGCCTTTCTAATACTTGCTTTTTCATTTTTAGCATTTCTACGAGCAGCTTTTTCTTCTCTAATCTTTTCAAGATTTTGTGGCTCCTCAATCCAAATATTGTGACGGTCTAATCTGTAAGAAACACCAATGCCCGCAGTCAATAAGCTAGGTGTACTTTTTAGGTTTTTTTGAACGGCCATATCGAGTTGTAAATTACTATAAATTAAATAAGCAGCACCTGTACCTATTATTAAATCTCTGTAGATTTGGCTATCATAAATAGTGTATTCTGCAAAAAACGACCATTTTGATTGTGTACTGTAAGTTAGGGTTCCTAATAGTTTTTTTTGCTGCATATTAGTAGTTAAATAGCGCATACCAATATTATGCACCACTACTAATCCTGGGCGCAGATGTTGTTGTAAAATAAGCATGGCTGTAGCTGAAACAAACGGTTCTGATAGTGGATTATATTTGTAATCATATAAAGGTAAAAAGTTTTCTTGATAAGGATAAACCCCACCTGTGCTAAACTGTGCACCTGCATAGACCGAAGTAGCTGGTATTAAATCACGCCAACGTATTTTATTGTTGGCGTGCCAACTGTAAAAATTTGGTTTGTATTTATCAACTTTTCGAAAGGGATCATATATCAGATATTTAACACCTGTTCCTAAATCACGCAAAGCATTCCTGTTTATATTATATGTTCCGGAAGCAGTTGAATAACGTAACCCATCAATTTGATAATCTGAAGTAACTATAAACTCCAATTGCTCTTTGAATTGGCCAATGCGGATTTGAGTTCTTCCTCCTATCCCCGTATAAGAAGCATCTTGAAATGCATTAAAAATACCCATCCGAAATGATAATCCTTGTTCTAATTGGTATACTCTTTTACCAACGCCATATGCGCCCATGGATTGACTTGGACGGTTACTATTTATGACATCCGTATATTGTGCAATTGACATCCATGGTGCGGTCAACATCGTTATAAAACATAATATAGACAGTGATAATAAGTACATATTCAAAGATACATCAATTAAAAATCCTGTCATTATACATAGAATTGTATTTTTGAAACATGATGAAACATTCAGTGTTGCGTTTTTTACTGCCGCATGTGTTAGTAACTGTTTTATTTGCCCTTATTTCACTGGTATACTTTTATCCTTTACTAACCAACAAACATCTTGAACAATCCGACATTGTTCAATATAAAGGGATGCAGCGTCAAATTTTAGAACACAGGGCTGAGTTTGATGAAGAACCCTATTGGATTGATAACGCTTTTGTTGGTATGCCCACCTATCAAATTACGGCACATTACCCTTATGATTTGTTGCGTTATCTTGAAACAGCCTTTTTTTTCTTACCGCGCCCTGCCGATATGCTGTTTTTGTATCTTTTCTTTTTTTATGTATTCGCACAGAGTAGGCGTTTTTCAAAGCCTGTTTCAGTACTAGGTGCATTTGCCTACGGTTTTTCGTCTTATTATATCATTATTTTGATGGTTGGTCATAACACTAAAGCCATGACATTAGCCTATGCACCGCTTGTATTTTTAGGTTTGTTTCAAGTTTTGATTGATCGAAAAAAATGGGGTATACTTTGGCTTACGTTTGGGCTGGCATTACAGCTCCACGCCAATCACCTGCAGATGACTTACTACACTTTAGTAATGGTGTTTATCATAACACTTATGTGGGGTGTTCACACATGGTATAAGCGAGGTATTTTATATACACTGAAACCTGTTTCTACACTACTTATTTCAGGTTTATTGGCACTTATTTTAAACGCTCAAAGCGTACTTGCCACTTTAGATTACACCAAATTTAGTACACGGGGTGCAAGTGAGTTGACTATAAATCCAGATGGAACAGATAAAATAGCTTCGGATGGACTCTCATTTGAATATATTACTTCTTACAGTTATGGTATCATGGAATCCATCACTTTTATATCACCCAAGATTATGGGAGGCAGTTCAAGTGAAAGCTTTGCAGACGATAGTCCTTTTATGAAGTTTATTAAAGTCAAAATGAGCGATGGTAGTCTTGACTATGATACCGCAATTGGTTTGTTTCGCCAATTTAGACCTTATTGGGGCGATCAACCGTTTGTGGCTGCCCCTGTTTACTTGGGTGTGGTAGTCTTATTTTTCGCTGTTTTGGGATTGGTGTTAACCAATAAAAACACACGTTCTGTATTACTGTCAATAATTGCTGTTTCATTGCTATTTTCCTGGGGTAAAAATACGCCCGAGACTACTCAATTTTTTATTGATTATTTACCCTTGTACAATAAATTCAGAGCTGTTAGTTCCGCTCAAATTATGATTATGCTTTGTGTGCCATACGCAGCCATATTGGGCATACAGCACCTGACTCAAGAAAAGGGCATGAGCAGAAAAAAGCTTTTAGCGGTATATGGCGTTGTATCTGCTTTTATTGTTTTAATATTATTTTTAATAGTTGGTGCTAATGGCTTTTTTTCGTTTACTTCAACCTCCGAAGGCTTATCTAATTTACCCAATGTACTATTAGAGCCACTTCAGCTGTCAAGAAAGTTGTTTATATGGGATGATGTTTGGCGTATACTTACTTATCTTATTTTAATTGTATTAGCTCTTGTGGCCCTGTGGCGCAATTTGGTTTCAGGACCTGTATTTGCTGTTATTATTGCAATAATATGTCTCGTTGATCTGTGGCAGTATAACAGACTTTTCTTTGATACAGAACAGTTTAAAGGCAAATACCAGTTCGAATATCCTTTTGATAAAACATCACAAGATAAAATTATTCAAAAAGACAAATCAACCTACCGTGTTTTTGAACCCAGGCTCGGTTTTTCGTCATCGAGAGCTGCCTATTTTCACAATAGTTTAGGTGGCTATCACGGAGCTAAACCTGCATTGCTGCAAGACGTTTATGATTTCTACCTGTACAAACAAGACAGTGCTGTGCTCGATATGCTAAATGTAAAATTCATCATCGACGATCAATATGCTGATGGGGTAGGTAAACGCCAATCTTCACTTGGGCCTGTATGGCTTGTTGATGAAGTTATACAGGTTGCAAATGCTAACGAAGCTATATTGAAACTCAACCAAATAGACCCTAAAATACAGGCAATTTCACAAACACTTAAGTCAACATCATACACCTCTTCAGCAAACGACAATATATCATTGATTGAAAAACAGAACAATTTTTTACGATATTCTGTTTCCACATCAAATGAACGTTTAGCAGTGTTTTCAGACATGTACTATCCCAATGGTTGGTCTTTGTTTATTGATGGGGAGTTACAAAACTATCATAAGGTTAACTATATGCTTCGTGGGGTTGTTGTTCCACCCGGAAAACATGAGATTGAGTTTGTGTTTAAACCAACTGTAATACGAAATGGAACCTTGCTAATGGCATCAGGCTGGTTGTGGTTTCTGCTTATGATAGTAATGCTTTTGCGTCAACAAAAAGATAGTAAGCTTGAATAAAATCAAACGTATTGCAATAATGATTTATTATTGGCCACCATATGGTGGTTCAGGCGTTCAGCGTTGGTTATTTTTAGCAAACTTTTTTTCCATCAAAGGGCTAGATGTTACTGTTTTTATTCCAAATAATCCGCGCATCGCACAAAAGGATGATGCATTAAGGAAAAAGATTCACCATGGAATTAAAGAAATAAAGATTCATGGTTGGGAGCCATTTCAAAAGTCTAATAAGCCAATAGCAGAAAACTTGGGAGAAAAGCGAGGCATGTTAAAGCGTTTTATTTTGTGGGTGCGCGCTAATTTCTTTATTCCTGATGCAAAATTGTATTGGGCCAAAGCGGCTACACAGATTTTTTTGAAACAGCACAAGCAAAAACCTTTTGATTTAATTGTTACTTCAGGACCACCACATTCGTTGCATCTAATTGGATTACAAGCTAAGCTTCAAACAAACATTTTATGGATTGTAGATTTTAGAGATCCATGGACTGGATTTTTTCAAAACCGCAGCCTTCCCTTAAACAAAAAGGCAAAGAAAAAACACATGAAATTGGAGCAAAAGGTATTGCAACACGCAGATCGTGTTGTTGTAACCGCTCCTTCTCTAAAAGAGGATTTTAAACCACATAATGAAAGCATTACTGTAATTACCAATGGATATGAACAACTTCTACCTAGCAAAAAATCACCTGCGGCTGGTATGGTTTATGCTGGAAGCTTAAAAGCACAGCAAAACCCAACTGTCTTGTGGGAGGCTATCGCTTCATTAATTAAGTCTAATGCCGATTTCAGAAAAACCTTTTCATTGGATGTGTATGGTAGAGTAGCGACTTCCATAAAAAAAGAAGTGAAATCACTTGGTATTGACACACACGTACGTTTTTTGGGTTATCAACCCAAACAATTTGTTGACATGCAACTGACAAATGCAAAAGCCTTATTATTGTTGGGTGTAAATATGCCAATGACAGCAAATGTTATTCACGGAAAATTATTTGAATATATGGCTGCTCAACGTCCTGTTTTGGGTATTGGTCCAAAGCCAAGCGACATGCAAACTCTTTTTGATACGCATCAATTGGGTGTATATGTTTCATTTTTAGAGCAATCTAAGATTAATGAAACCTTGTTTAATTGGTTTGTAAAAAACGATATACCTCAAACAGGTAAGGATATTAAGTCTTATGGTCGCAATGAGTTAGCGCGAGAATACCTAACGTTAATACGTTCCCTGTCATGAATATGATCACCATACAATCGTCTAAAAACCTGCTGAGCATCATGTTTGCCTTCTTCGTGGGTGCGGTTAATACTCTTATTTTGTATCCGCATTTTTTTGGCGCTTCCAATCAGGGTTTGGTCGTATTCTTATTGTCCTCTTCAAATCTCCTAATGCCGCTTATTGGCTTTGGTGTAGCACAAACCGTTATAAAGTTTCACAGTGGCTATGCAAAGTCAGAACAGCAAAACTTTCTTTCTTTTATTGTAATCGTTCCATTGCTAGTGGTACTTCCTTTTGGCTTTTTTGCAATATATTTTCATAACATAATTGCGACATTTTTATCCGTTGAAAACCCCATAATTGCTGACTTTACTTGGGTGATCTTTGCTGTGGCTTTTGCAACGGCCTATTTTGAAATTTTTTATGCTTGGGCACGGGTACATTTTAAGTCCGTAACGGGAAACATTTTTAAAGAGATTTATCCACGGCTAACAATTTTTATTTTGTTAATAGCCTATGAACTAAATATAATTGATTTAAACAGATTTTTCATTTTTTTGGTAGCCCTATATTACTTGCGTGTGCTTGTGATGATGTATATCGCTTTTCGAATTCAACTACCTAAATTGTCTTTGAAAATTCCAAAGAATGTTTCTGAACTATTGCGCTATTCTTTTTATTTGGTTTTAGCTGGTTCTGCTGGAAGTATGATAATCGATATCGACAAGTTTATGCTCCCACAGTATAAAGCAATCGCACAAACAGCCTTTTATTCCGTAGGTATTTTTACAGCAACTCTTATTGAAGTTCCTGGTCGAGCATTGTTCCAAATACTAAACCCGTTGGTTGCAAAAGCAATCAACAACCAAAATAATTCCCTACTTATCAAGCTATATAAGGATAGCTCAATTAATTTATTTCTGTTGGGTGGTTGGTTCTTTTTATTGGTTAATGGCAGTATAACAGCTTTGTTTGATTTAATTCAAGTTGATGGCTATGAAACGGCTACGTTGGTTGTATTGATGATTTCTTTTGCTAAGCTTGTTGTGATGAGTTCGGGAGCCTCAAACAGCATACTTATTAATTCAAAGCATTATCGTATATCTCTTGCGTTAACTATTTTTATGGCAATTTTCGTGTATATTGGAAATCGCTTGAGCATTCCATTGTATGGAATCAACGGAGCGGCATTGTCAACACTGGTCGTGGTTGTGGTCTTTACCTATGTTCGTATGGCTTTTGTTTACCGTTATTTTGGGGTTTATCCTTACGACAAAAGTACCTTGAAATCATTTGTTGTTATTGTATTAATTTTTATTGCTAGTAGCACGCTACAATTAAACATACATCCGGCAGCTTCAATAGTACTTAAATCTATTTTCATCACCTTTATTTACGGAGCACTGATTACTGTTTTAAGACTTTCTGATACGGTTAATGGTTGGGTAGCAAAACGAACTAATCGCTAAGTAATAGCTTGTACAAACTTGATTTTTTATTAGCATTGATTTGTTCTGGTGTGCCAGTAGCTAACAAATAACCTCCGTTTATACCCCCTTCAGGACCCAAATCAATAATCTGATCTGCTTGCTCAATAAGACTGACGTTGTGCTCAATCACAATTAAGGAATGACCACGCTCAATAAGTGCTCGAAATGAGCCTACAAGCTTTTTGATATCATGCATATGAAGTCCAGTAGTGGGTTCGTCGAACAGAAAAAGGGTTTTTGTTTTCTGAGCTCCCTTTAACAAAAAAGTAGCGAGTTTGATGCGCTGTGCTTCACCACCTGAGAGGGTAGAGGAGGATTGCCCCAAAGAAATGTAGCCCATGCCAACATCTTGAAGTGGCTGAAGACGATCACTAATTTTATTTTGTTTGTACTGTTTAAAAAAAGCTATTGCTTCATCAATGCTCATAGCCAAAACATCGTGAATGTTTTTGTCTTCAAATTTCACTTCAAGCAATTCTTTTTTAAAGCGTTTTCCAGTGCAGTCGTCACAAATAAGATCAACGTCAGCCATAAACTGCATTTCAATCTTTACCGTTCCCTCTCCCTTACAATTGGGGCAACGACCACCATCAACGTTAAAAGAATAGTGTTTGGTTTGATATCCCCTTTGCTTTGAGAGCGCTTGGTTTGCAAATAGCTTTCTAATTTCATCGTACGCTTTGACATAAGTCACTGGGTTGGAGCGCGAAGACAATCCAATAGGTTTTTGGCTTATGTATTGAATTTCTTGAAATACATCAAGATCACCATCTAAGCTGTTAAGCTCACCCAGCTTTTCACCATAAATATCTTTGGCTTTATTAACAGCAGGTAGCAGTATATTTTTGACCAAGGTGCTTTTTCCACTACCAGACACTCCCGTAACCACAGTGAGCATTTGTAGTGGAAAGGAAACATCAATATTCTTTAAGTTGTGTTCGCGAGCACCTTTTATATGCAGGAATTTCTTTGGTTTAATTCTCCATTCTGGAATTTCAATTTGCGTACGTTTGGAAAGGTATTTTCCTGTCCAGGTTTCTGCCTTAAGCAATTCCTGAAAAGTACCTTGCGCTACAATCTCACCCCCAAAAACCCCTGCATCAGGACCCAAATCAATGATTTCATCAGATGCACGCATGATGTCGTCATCATGTTCTACGACGATTACCGTATTCCCCAAATCACGGAGTCCATATAAAACTTCAATGAGTCTTTTTGTGTCTTTTGGGTGTAAACCAATACTAGGTTCATCGAGAATATAGAGCGAGCCTACCAAGCTACTGCCCAACGAAGTAGCTAAGTTAATACGTTGTGATTCACCTCCCGAAAGAGTACTTGCACGACGGTTAAGGGTTAGGTATCCAAGTCCTACTTGTTGTAGAAACTGAAGCCGGTCTTTGATTTCTACCAACAATCTTCTTGCAATGTGCTGTTGGTGTTTGTTTAATTTTAGGTTTGCTATCTCTTCCACAAGATTAACGATGGGCATATCGACCAAATCACTTATGCTGTATTTGTCAATACGAACATACGAAGCTTCCTTATTCAATCTTTTTCCTTCACAAATACCGCATTTAGTTCTCCCTCTATAGCGAGATAGCATCACCCGATTTTGAATTTTATAGTTTTTAGATTCAAGCTTGGCAAAAAATTGATTAATGCCTTTGACGCCTTTTGCACCTTCCCACAAAAGCTTCTTTTGATCTCTGTTAAGCTCAAAATACGGCTTTTGCACGGGAAAATCGTGCTGATAGGCAGCATCCACAAATTCATTTTTTAAATGCTGTAAACGTTCACCTTTCCATGGAGCAACAGCATCTTCAAATACAGAAAGGCTGGTGTTTGGTATAACCAACTGCTCGTCAATACCAATTAAATCTCCGTAACCATCACAAGCCTTACATGCACCAAGCGGATTGTTGAAACTAAACATATGCTCATTTGGAGGTGAAAACGTAATACCATCTAATGTAAAATGGTTTGAAAAAGATTGATTTTTATTATTTGATAAGTTGTTAACAACAACAGTTCCATTTCCTTCGTGAAAAGCCGTTTCAATGGAATCCGCTACCCTGTTAAAGGCATTTTTCTCATGCTTTACAATGACTCGATCAACCACCAGCTCAACCTTATTGGACTTCTTGGTGTTAAAGTCATCTATACGAACCACAGCATTGTTAACAAACAAACGGGCATAACCTTGTTGTTTGTATAGTTGTATAACACCCTCAAGCGTTCGATTTTTGGTAACTGCTAGTGGTGCAAGAATCAATAATTTTGTTCCTTCTTCAAATTTTTTCAGGTAATTAAGTACATCTTTTACATCGTTTTTCTTGACAACATTTCCAGAAATTGGAGAGTAGGTTACACCAATTCTTGCAAATAAAAGTTTGAGATAATCATAAATTTCTGTGACGGTACCCAACGTAGAACGTGGATTGTTACTTATAACTTTTTGTTCAATGGCAATTGCAGGTGCAATTCCTTTGATTTGATCTACCTTGGGCTTGTTCAAGCGTCCTAAAAACTGTCTTGCGTAAGAAGATAAGCTCTCTACATAACGCCGTTGACCTTCAGCATAGAGTGTGTCAAATGCGAGGCTTGATTTACCAGAACCTGACAAACCTGTGATAACAACAAATTTGTGTCTTGGTATTTGCACATTCACGTTTTTAAGGTTGTGCATTTGTGCCCCGATAATTTCTATAGTTGCTTCTTTTTTCAATGCTTTTTAAACAAGCTATAAATATATCAATTCGGCAACGATTTAAAAGCGAAGTAACATTTTTTAAACTGTTAAATATAATTTTTTATCTTTGTGCTTTAATAATTGCATATAGGTTAGACATATACACAACTAAATTTTAAGTTTTTAAAATAGTTAATAATGTCTATAATTCCCGACAATATACTTATTCAACAGTATCTAGGTGGTGACAACGCCTCTTTCGAAATCCTTTTATCTAAATATAAACAGCGCATCTACAGCTTTATTTATTCAAAAATAAAAGATAGAGAAATTGCTGACGATATTTTTCAAGACACATTTATTAAAGTAATTCAGACCCTCAAAAAAGGAGCATATAACGAAAAGGGACGATTTGTTTCATGGGTGATGCGGATTGCACATAACCAAATGATGGATCATTTTAGACGTAAACAGCGCATGCCGATGTATGACACCCAAAGTCGTGAATTAGATGTTTTTTATCGTTTGTCAGAGCCTTGTAAAAATATAGAGGACATGATTATTGATAGTCAGATTAAAAGTGATATTAATGCGCTTATGCTTGAGCTACCACAAAACCAATACGAAGTGCTAAAGATGCGCTTGTATCAAGACATGAGCTTTAAGGAGATTGCTGAAAGAACTAATGTTAGTATTAATACATCGTTAGGAAGAATGCGATATGGCTTAATTAATTTACGAAAATTGATAGACGAGCGTAATTTGACCATGACACAATAAAAGTGTTAGGGTGACGTTATCCTACTAAACAATTTATGGATAAATTTTACACGTTACCTTCTCGACACAAAACTCCTAAACCAAGCAAGAATTCAGTTGCGCTTATTCTTCAATATGCAGCAGCTTATAGTTCAGCTAAATTGGCTGGAGGATTTACAAATACAATTGCTAATTAGCGATGGTAATTATTTAGGACACTTTTTCTTCCAATTGTTTTGGTAATAATGTCTTTAGATAATTTCCACCCGCGTGCCGGAGAATACTCACGTCCATACCAGATGATTTGAAGGTGTAAGTCGTTCCATTTTTCTTTTGGAAATAAACGTTTGGCATCTTTTTCCGTTTGCTGCACATTTTTTCCGTTCGAAAACCCCCAACGATACATCAATCTGTGTATGTGTGTATCCACAGGAAACGCTGGCACACCAAATGCCTGAGCCATAACTACACTGGCAGTTTTATGCCCCACTGAAGGTAAGGCCTCTAAGTCATTAAAACTTTGCGGTACTTTTCCATTATGTTTTTCTAAAAGTATGTGTGACAATCCATAAATCCCTTTTGATTTCATTGGAGATAAGCCTACGGGTTTTATTATTTCTCTAATTTGATCAACGCTCATTTTAATCATATCTAAGGGGTTATCTGCTTTTGCAAAAAGCTTTGGGGTAATTTTATTAACTCTTATATCTGTACTCTGAGCCGATAGGAGTACAGCTATCAATAGGGTATAGGGATCTTTGTGATCTAACGGAGCACTAATGGTTGGATAGAGTTCTGCCAATGTTTTAATGGCAAAAGATACCTTATCTAATTTATTCATTTTTGTATTTTTAACATCTAAAAATAAACAAAATGCTAAGAGAAGGAGACCAATTACCTGATTTTTCAGGTTTAAATCATCTGGGAGAGCCGATATCACATGAAAACTACGCTGGAAAAAAACTTATTGTATTTTTTTACCCACGCGCAAACACTCCTGGCTGTACAGCTGAAGCCTGCAATTTAAGAGACAACTATGCCAAACTTAAAGCTCAGGGTTATGAGTTACTTGGTGTAAGTGCAGACAACACGAAGAAACAAGCGAGTTTTTCTGCCAAATATTCATTTCCTTACCCACTGTTGGCCGACGAAAATCTTAGTACTATCAAAGCCTTTGGTGTTTGGGGGCCCAAAAAGTTTCAAGGAAAAGAATACGAAGGTATAATTAGAACAACATTTGTAATTGACGAATCAGGAATTATAGTCCGCGTAATCAATAAGGTTAAAACCAAAGATCACGCTGCTCAAATTTTAGAAGGATAAGACTAATGGATTTTAAAGCCAAATAGTTTTTTGGTCTTGATTAGTTTGGAAATACCCTCTGGAAGTTTGTTTTCCCAGCCTTTCTCACCGTTTTTTATTTTTGCAAGAATATCGCGTGAAAAAATCTTCATGTCATCAGGGTTATAATCTAAGATATCAACTACCTTATCATTATACTTAAAGAAATTGTAAAGCTCTTTTAATCTTGGGTGTACTCTCAATGAGTTGCTGTCGATTATATTACCAGTTTCTGGATCAATTATGGGATATAAATATACTTTGAGATTTTTGAAAAAAAGTTTGCCAAAAGCCTCTAGAATACCACCACTTAAGTTTCGATAATATTTTTCGTTAAAGATTTCGATAAGGTTGTTAACCCCCATTGTCAGTCGAATTTTCTTCTCTGTGTATTCAGAAAAATACTCAGCAAGTTTGTAATATTCTTTAAAATTTGATATCATTACTGTTTGCCCTAAAGAGCATAGTAGTTTTGCACGATCCATAAAATCTTCTTCATCAATAGCCCCTGTAGTCATAAGGTTTGATAGCGTAATTTCAAAAATAACTAGGGAATTGTCAGGATCGGAATCGGGTTCCTTCTCAAATATACTGACAGATTTTCGATACATATCTACATTGACCTTGGTAACAGGACGGAAGCTGCCTCTTATGGCAATGATATTTTTTTTATAAAGTTCTCTCGCTGGAAGTAAGTTGTTACCATCAGGACCAAACATAACGGCATCTGTCATACCAAGACGGACCAGCTCCAAACTCATTACTCTATTATCAATCCCTTGAAATAGAGGGCCTGTAAAATTGATGGTGTCAATCTCCATAGCATCACGATCTATGTGGTCGTATAGATATTGAAGCATCTTTTTTGGTCGATCGTTCTGATAGAAGGCTCCGTAAATCAAATTAACGCCAATTACGCCTAGCGTAAGCTGCTGTTGCTTGCTGTCGTTTTCTCTAAACCTTACATGAGTCGTAATCATGGAATAAGGCTCGTCAGGCTTGGTTTGAAAACGGATACCCATCCAGCCATGTCCTTTAAATTTTTTGGCAAAATCAATAGTAGTAACGGTATTGGCAAAAGCAAAAAAGAGTTTTTCTTTGTTTTTGGATCTGTCGATACGCTTTTCGAGTAGGCTGATTTCCCAACTCAACATTTTATTCAAACGCGATTCTGATACATATCTACCATCGTTCTCACTCCCGTAAATGGCATCACTGAAATCTTTGTCATAGGCACTCATAGTTTTTGCAATAGTACCAGAAGCACCACCACATCTAAAAAAATGACGTGCAACTTCTTGACCAGCACCTATTTCAGCGAATGTACCATAAATATTGTCATTCAGATTGATGCGAAGCGCCTTTGCTTCTAGAGAGGGGGTGTTTTCAAATGGATGATCTCCCGACAGTTGGATAGCCATGAAAAATGTTTTTCCAAAATTATGAAACTTATCCACAAGGATGCGCATCTTTAGCGTAATTTTGTATTATGGCTTTGAAAGTTTATTTTTTAGGAACAGGCACTTCACAAGGCATCCCCATAATTGGCAGTAATCATCCGGTCTGTCTTAGTGAAAACCCAAAAGACAAACGACTGAGATCTTCCATTTGGGTCCAATGGGATGAAATAGATATTGTAGTAGATTGTGGCCCCGACTTTAGACAGCAAATGCTTATTAGTAAATGTTCCAAGATTGACGCACTTTTGTTTACACACGAGCACGCCGACCATACCGCTGGACTTGATGACATTCGTCCTTTTGCTTTTAAGGTTGGCGCACTTCCCGTTTTTAGTCTTGCACGTGTTTTAGAAAATCTAGCCAAAAGGTTCGATTATATTTTTAGTAACAAAAACAAATACCCTGGAGCACCATCTGTAATTACAAACGTTATCGACCCAAATAAGCCCTTTATTGCGGCTTCTAAAGCCATTACTCCTTTGTTGGTTACACATTATGGCTTGAAGGTTTTGGGATTCCGTTTCGGTCCCTTTGCATATATCACGGATATGTTTTCAATCACTGACGAAGAAGTAGAAAAGCTAGCTGGGGTAGAAGTACTAGTAGTTAATGCATTGCGTATTGAGCCACACCCATCACATTTGCATCTAGATGCGGCAATTGCATTTACACAAAGGATATGTGCAAAGCGAAACTATTTTACACATATTAGTCACCATCTTGGTTTTCACGATGAAGTGCAATCTTCATTGCCTACTAACATCCATTTGGCATACGATAATCTAATAATTACAATATAAAATGAAGCAAAAAATACTTTTTTATTTATTGGTGTTTTCTATCCTTATCAATGTTTACTTGATCGTGGACTATGGTAAACGCCTTGATTTTTCACAATCAAAAATTGAGTCGCAGTCTGAAAAGATTAAAAAGCTTAAAGACTCAATTCAACTTATTCACAACGTTAAAGTCGTATCTGAAGCCATTCAATAAGGCTATTTAAGTTTTCTCGATTTACTTCATGTCCTTGTTGATAGGACATAAATGTTGGCTGATATCCATTTCTATTAAGCAACTTTAAAGATTGCTCCGCCCATTCATAGGGAACAACCATATCTTGCTTGCCATGTGAAATATAAATTTCTTTTTTAGCATTAACAAATAAGACTACTCTGGGATCGAGATATCCACTAAGTGCAGCAATAGCAGAAACATTATTATTTGATATACCTACACTGTAACTGAGCATGGCACCCTGACTAAAACCCAAAAGAGTAATATTATCACTGTCTACATTATTTTTTTCAGTGTAGTAAGTTAGAAATGACGTTACATAGTCAATGGCTTGTTGGGCTTCTGCTGGTGAAGTCCAGCGCTCCATATTTTCTTCAAAATGGATAGGGAACCAAGCGTAACCCACATCCAACGACAAAGGAGCTTGGAGAGAAACTACGTGGTAATCATCTGGAATTAGCGAAGCAAACGAAAATAAATCCCCTTCATTACTGCTATAGCCATGAAGCATGACTAACAATGGTGCGTTTGAAAGCTTAGATATCTTAGAGAGGTAATGAAAGGACGGCATGATTTATTCCGCTAAGTATAGTTTGTTTTGTGCGAAAACTCCAAAAACCTTTCCTGGAAGTTCTTGATCAATAAAAATGCTATTTTTTGAAGTTGATTTGATAGTTTTTTTGGTAACAATTTGCTTACCATCAGGTGAAAAAAGCGTTAAATCTGCCTTAGCATTTTCTTGTATAGTGCTTGAAGTTATGCCAAAACGCTCCTTTCCTCGTGTCAATATATCTACTGCATCTGAAACATTAAAAATAGAAAGCAAACTTCCAAAGCTGTGTTCCAAGCCAATAGAGCCGTGATGGGCTAAATCCAGTTCGACGTATTTTAACTCGCTATTTAGTGGCTGGTGATCTGAAGTTACCATATCTATAATGCCATCTTTTAATGCTTGCTTTAGGGCTTTACTATCGGCTTGTTCGCGTAGGGGTGGTAGTAGTTTGGCATTGGAGTTAAAATCCTGTAAGGAATTATCGTTGAAAAATAAGTTGTGAATTGAAACACTAGTACTTATGTTAAGCCCCGCTTTTTTGGCTTGTTTTATAAGTGGTACCGCATTTTTGGTTGATAGGGTAGGTATATGAAGTTTTCCACTGGTGTATCTTAAAATATCTAAATCACGTTTGATTTGCATTTCCTCAACCACACTAGGAATTCCAGTTAAACCCAAAGAAGTGCTCACAGCACCTTCGTGCATTACACCACTATTTGCCATATCTTGGTTAAAGGAAAAGGACTCTATCAGTCCGTTAAAATCGTTGGTGTATTGCAATGCGAGTTTAAGAACATTGGCATTTTTGAGCGCGGATTTATGATTGCTAAAACAAACAGCACCAGTTAATTGCAATTCTCTAAGTGGTGCCAGTTTGCTGTGGCTATCAGCAACGGTAATACGTGCTTTGGGATAAAGATGTACAGGGCTACCATTAGCCTGTTCGAGCAAAAAAGCAATGTCTGCTCTGCTATCAGGCATTGGATTGGTATTTGTATTGAGGGCAATATGTGTAAAGCCACTCATGGCTGCAACCGCAAGTCCGTGTGCTATGGTTTCACGTTCTTCATACCCTGGCTCACCAAAAGAAACACTGCTGTCAAACCAGCCTTGTGAAACGTGTAAGTTCTTAAATGATATTTGTTTTGCATCAGAAAAGGAAAGTTTTTTTCCAATTTTTCGAATGACTCCATCAATAATATATATATCTTGAATTGTGTTGTGATGAGGGCTGGATAAATCGAGGATTTTAGCAGCTTTAATTAAGATATTCATTGGCTTCTCCTCAAAATTTAATTTATGCAAAGATAGAAAATAGATAATGAACTGCTAAAAACCTTCAAAAACGCCCAGTCCAAACAGTGCGTAATCGTATTTAACAGGATCCTCTGGATCCATTTTTCGAAGGCTATTGTCTAATTCTATCACTGCAGCCAAATCGTTCTGCTTTCTTTGCAACAGCCCTAATGAACGTGCTACGTTTCCAGAATGTATGTCCAAAGGGCATGATAAAACACGAGTGGGAATGCTTTTCCATATGCCTAAATCAATACCCGCAGTATCAGATCTTACCATCCACCTTAAAAACATATGCAATCGCTTGGCTGCAGATTTCTTAGCAGGATTCGCAACGTGCTTTGTTGTGCGCTTGGGGTGTGGTACTGCAAAAAATAATTCGTGAAATTTAAATAATACTGCATGCATATTGACTGCCTCAGTTTTGGGTGTAAACAGCATTTCTAATCCGCCAAATTGTTTATATAATTTTTGTAGACGAGTTACAAAAAAAATCAAGTCTTCTTGTTGAAAAGTACGGTGTACAAAGCCATCGAAAACGCCTAAATCGTCTGCGGTATGATTTAGAATAAAATCGTGGGGAGCATTATCCATACGCTTCATTAGTGAACGGGCGCTGGTCATAATGCTTTTACGATTTCCCCATGCGATGGTTGCTGAAAAGAAGGCAGCTATTTCAATATCTTCTTTTTTTGAAAAGCTATGGGGTATAGCAATGGGATCATCTTCGATAAAAGCAAGCGTGTTGTATTGCTGTACCTTTTCCTCTAAAAAAGATTTAAGTTCGTTTGTGTTTAGCTCCATTGACCGTCAACAAGGGTTAACATACGGTCGGCGCGGGCTGCCAATGCTTTATTGTGCGTAACTAAAATGATACTGGCACCAAATGTTTTTCTTAAATCAAAAAACATTTCATGTAGTTGGGTCGCTGCTACCGCATCTAAATTACCACTAGGTTCGTCCGCAAGTACTAGACTGGGACTATTTATAAGTGCTCTTGCAACAGCAACACGTTGTTGCTCACCACCAGAAAGCATGGTGGGTTTATGTTTTGCCTTATTGGCCAAGCCAAAATAATCAAGTAGTTCAAGAGCACGTTTGTTAGCTTCATTTTGATTGATTCCTTTAATTAAAGCCGGCATGCAGATGTTTTCAGTAGCAGAAAATTCTGGTAATAATTGGTTAGATTGAAAAACAAAACCAAGAGTACTGTTTCGAAATGTGGACAAAGCATCATCTGATAGTGATAACATATCTGTTCCGTTAATTGTAAAGTGTGTCTCAGACTTTTTATCTGGCTTGTCAAGAGTGCCTAATATGTGAAGCAAGGAGGTTTTACCTGCTCCTGATGGCCCAACGATTGAAATAATTTCTGAAGAATTGAGTGAAAAAGAAATGTCCTTTAATATAGTTGTATCGTCATAGGTCTTGTAGATGTGATTTGCCTTGATCATATTATGCAAATTAACTATTTTTTGATTTTTTGGCTAGCTAAATCAATAAATATTTGATATCTCTTGATTTGATTTTTTCTTTAAATTTGAAAAACTTTTATTTATGGCGAAAGCAACACTTGCTGGGGGATGTTTTTGGTGTACAGAAACCTTATTTTCCCGACTGAACGGCGTACTACAGGTTGTCCCTGGATATACAGGTGGTCATACCAAATATCCGGGGTATCGTGAGGTGTGCACTGGCAAAACTGGCCATGCTGAATGTGTTCAGTTGGATTATAACCCAGAAAAAATTTCATTCATTTCAATTCTAGAAGTATTCTTTGATACTCACGACCCAACTACACTAAACAGACAGGGAGCAGATGTAGGAACACAGTACCGTTCTGGCATATACTATCACGATGAATTACAAAAGATACATGCAGAAAAACATATTGATTTACTGACAAAAGAAAAAAAGTTTAATTACCCCATAGTAACGGAAATAAAAGCTTTTGACGTATTTTATAATGCTGAAGTCGAACACATAGATTATTATAATCGTAACACTAACCAACCATATTGTTCAGCCGTAATTTCACCAAAAGTGTTAAAACTGCTAAACGACCACCCTTCTAAACTTAAATGACTTATGAAATACAATGATCTTAAATTAATAATTGCTAAAAATTAATGCTGGATTTTAATTTGTAGCATAATATTTCTACCTAACTCATCAGAGTAGAAGCGTAATCTATTTAGGTAATTTCTATATTTATTGTTTAGTACATTATCAATCACTAGTGAAACATTTATTTTAAGTGATCTCATCTTATAAGGGCCAAAACTAAAATTAACTCCCAAATCGTGATAGCCATTTGGAGGTGTGCTTACATCTACAATTTTATCAACTCTTTCACTGTTTTCAAATACTGATGTTACAGTATTATTATTTGGAAAGAGTTTTTGTTGAAAAACATTCTTACTAAATAATGAGACAAATACTTTTTTCCAATTTGAAAAGTAAAAACTAAGTTGATTGTTTAAAATTAAGGGCGGTATTCCAACCAATGCTTCATTATTATCATCGTTAATTCCCTGAACATAAGATGAATTGTGTTTAAATTTAATATAGTCATTAAAATTATAAGAAAAATCCAAATCAATCCCCTTAAAAAATACATTGTAAGGAGAATATTCCCATACTGGAAAAGCACCTCTTATTGTTTGTTCAAAACCAGATGGCTCAATAATTATATAATTTTTACCTGAAGTTATAAATGGACTTAAATTGTATTTGAAAACACCACTTTTTTTCTCAAGATTTATAATTATTTTATGTGTTTTTTCTTTTTTTAAAAATGGATTGCCATATTCAAATGAAGCAAGTGCGTGATGTAGACCATCGCTAAACATTTCAGCAATGTCTGGGGCGCGTTCAATATAATTGTATTGAATATTTAAATCTTTATTTTCTGATAGTTTAAACAAAACACCAGTATTAATTGAAAGTGTATTAAATACAAAAACTTTTTTAATAAGCTTTTGACTTAGAATCTCATCAACTACATAAGGCCCTAAAATTTCTTCATAGTTCTCAGCTTCCCATCTAGTATTTCTGTAATATTTGTGGACATCATTACTATTGTATTCGTATCTAAGTCCAAAACCAAAATTTATATTATTATTATCAATTTTCCCAGTAACATAACTGCCAAATTTTGTTTTTAAATAATCAGGGATAAGTCTTTTTACAGCAGTTCCGGGAGTAGAATAATTATTTTGAATTTGAAAAAATAAACCTGAACTAAATCCCGCAAAAGAATTTTTCCATTCATAACTTGTATTTAAATTATGGGTATCTAAGTTTAAATTCAATGCAGCTGTGTTTTTAACTGAGCCAATTCTAACATCAAATTCTTTTCTATTATTTTTTTGCCAATTGTATTTAAAACTAAGTTTATTATTTAAGTCATAATATTTGGAGAAATCAATACTTGTTGTGTAATGAGTATTTGATTGTTTTGGATAATTAATATCATAAGTAAATGGATCTATTACCCCAGGGTCTTTATTTTCAATCGCAATTAATAAATCCCCAACATTCCCAATGTGTGAGCTTTTTAAAATTCCTATTTCAGTATTGAAATAACTAAAGTATAGTTTCCAATTTTTTGAATCATTATTGCTTCCAAAGGATAAAGATAAATTTTTCTCATTATTTCCTGTATTTGAAAGAATATATTGAGGAGTATTTAAGTCTCCGCTAATTTTATATGTTCCTTGAGCCTTTAAATATTTACCATTTTCATATGATTTAGTCCAGGAACTTATTAAACTACCACCAAGGCCATTACTAACTCCATTTATTAAAGTCTTTCCATACAGTGAGTCAATTTTCTTTGGTAAACTTGACTCTAAAATTATCACACCACCAGGACTAGAACCAGAGTAACGCAATGCTCCAGCACCTTTTATAAGCCTAATATTTTCGAAAGCATTAATGTCAACATTTGGAGCATGATCTTGTCCCCATTGTTGATTTTCTAGTAATATTCCATCGTAAATAATGCCAACTCTACTACCAAACATACCATGTATAACAGGCTGTGATATATTACCACCAGTTGACAGAGTGGTTACTCCACTAATTTGGCTAATCGCACCTGAAAGTCCTGAGTTGCTATAACGATCTTTTTCAATCTCACTTAAAGAATATATTTTAGCTGTTGAAGATGATTTTATTTTCCTCTCAGCAATTATAACTTCATCCAAAGCCTCAACTTTGTGATCCATAATAATTATCACATTGGAAGATTGAAAAAAATCAATTTTTCTTATTAATTGATTACAATTAATGTGAGAAATCTTAAGCTTATTATCAGTTAGACATAAATTTTCAAGCATAAAAGTCCCATCATCATTGGAAATAGTACTTACTTTTTTCCCAACAACTTGAATAACTGCTCCCTTCAACACACTATTTGAATTTGAATCAATTATGTAGCCTTTAATTTTTAGATTACATTCTTGACAAAAAATAAAGCTACTGGCCAGCAGATAAATACTGACCAATGCTTTTTTTGTATTTATAAAGGATATGCAATTACACTTCGTTAAAAGCGTAATAAAGATCAAAACAATTATAGATTATACTATATGAGCTTCGAAATCAATTTCAACATCAACTGCTCCGCCAAAATCCGCACGTGTTGTTCCGACTTTGGATGTTGGTATATGGAATAAATATGCAGCCACGTCAATTACTGCTCCAGTTGTAGTAGTCCACTTTGTTACCAAATTAAGTGGATTTCCATTTGAATCTATAGTATCTCCTGTTGTACTCTCATATGTCAACGATGAATCAGTAAATTCATAAAATACGTGATGGACATCTGCTTCCTCTATTACTTCTTCAGTCATATCAATTGGATTACTGGCGTCTGTATTGTTTTGGAAAGTAATAGCAAACTCATACTCAGAATTAGCAGCGAGTTCAATTTCTGTATGATCAGCATGGTCATCACCCTCTTCTTGTGGTTGTGGTGCAGCCCCATGGTCATCATGCGCCTCTACTTCAAACACGTAAGTGGTGGAGGAATTATCAGAAAGATTAGTTACTACAATTGTAGCATTAGTAAGCACTTCCATTTCATTTTCTACAACTGGTGTATCAGATTTCTCGCAGGAAGTGATGAATAAAATTAGTACAACTAATAATGTTTTTATGTGAGTATTTTTAAACATTTTATTTTAATTTAATTTTTATGGGTAGATCTAAAAAGATTTAGGTTTTATAAAAATAATTAAAATTGGGGGAGCTCTTAAGCGCTGTAATAAGCTGTAGCTTGTATATTTTGATTGTTTCCAATTACTTAAGTTCTGAAATGAATAATTAAAACTTATGTAATTTTTATTTATAATAGAAAAGTCAGATATTATAAAATTGTCGATTAGCTCACATTCATTTTCTATTTCGTGAAAATGTAAAGATGAAGTATTACAATGGACATGTTCGTGATGAATTAAATTATGAATATTTTGAACAATCGTTGGAAAAAAAAGTAGTCCAACAACAAAATATCTTAAAAAAATTAAATAAAATTTCATTTTATAATTTCAATAAAAAATTTAATCCCATTTTTTTGAGCATCTTTTTCTCAAACTCCCAAAAAAACTTGAATTGACCAAATATAAACCCAAAAAATAAAAGTAGCACCTGATAAATGGGAAAAATTAAAAAAATTCTTGCAGGCCAATATACCCAAGCAGAAAAATTATCTTCCGTTATTCCTAAAATACTAGTAAAAGGCGTTGCCAATTTTGCAGCTGATGAGCCTGTCACCGCAAAAACAACAAGAATTATCACCAATTGAAAATTGGAATTTATGCCCCAGCGTTTTTTTAAGCGATTCATTTACCCGAGTAAGTTTTTAATCTGTTCAGCCAATTCTGTACCTATTCGATCTTGAGCTTCGTTTGTTGCAGCACCAATGTGCGGAGTTAACGAAATACTTGGATGCATCAATAGTTTTATGGCAGGGGTAGGCTCATTTACAAAAGTGTCAATAGCGGCAAAGCTCAAATGCTTGCTTTCAAGCGCATTAACTAATGCTTGCTCGTCGACTACGCCACCACGCGCAGCATTTATCAAGCCTGCACCTTTTTTCATCTTAGATATTTCAGCTGCGCCCATTGTTGGTTTGTCTTGTGCAGGAACGTGCAGAGTAACAAAGTCAGACTGTGCCAATACTTCTTCAAAAGAACATGTTTTGATATTTATGTCTATAGACTGTCTGTTGAAAAAGTCAACAGTAACAGTAGCTTCGTCCATAGACGGATCATAAGCAGCAACGTCCATACCCAAACCTAGAGCAATCTTTGCAGTAGCTTGACCGATGCGACCAAAACCAATAATACCCAATGTCTTTCCTCTTAATTCAGTCCCGCCAGAATAAGACTTTTTTAAAGCTTTAAATTTGGTTTCTCCTTCAAGTGGCATATTGCGATTGCTGTCATATAAAAAGCGTACAGCGCCAAATAAATGAGCGAACACCAATTCAGCTACTGACGAGGAAGAAGCAGCAGGCGTATTAATAACATGTAACCCTTTTTCTCGTGCATAAGCAACATCAATATTGTCCATACCAACACCCCCACGACCAATTAACTTTAGGTCTGGGCAGGCATCAATCAGTTCTTTGCGAACGGTTGTCGCACTGCGAACCAATATGCCGGAAATGTCATTTTCATTTATATAGTTAATAAGTTGCTCTTGCGCCACGTTAGTTGTTGTAATAGTAAATCCAAAATCAGATAAGGCGTCTACACCAGACTGGGAAATCCCATCATTTGCGTGAATTTTCATAAGTTGTATTATGCGTTTTGTTCTAAATTTTTCATTACGTCTACCAATTCTTGAACGGACTCAATTGGAAGGGCGTTGTACATAGATGCCCGGTAGCCACCAACAGAACGGTGCCCGTTAATTCCGTTAAGACCAGCTTCTTTAGCTTTATTCTCAAAGCTTTCTTTTAGAGACGCGTCGTTAAGGGTGAAAGTTGCATTCATTGAACTACGGTCTTCTTTAGCAGCAAAACCATCAAATAGGTCGTTACGATCTATTTCATCATATATTAGTGCCGCTTTGGCGTCGTTTTCTTTTTCAATAGCTGCAATGCCACCTTTTTCTTTTAACCACTGAAGGGTTAACATAGAGGTGTATACAGCAAAGACAGGGGGTGTATTGAACATACTGTCTTTGTCAGCGTGAATTTTGTAGTCTAACATAGAAGGAATCTGTCTAGACACCTTCCCAAGGGCATCTTCTTTTGCCACTACAAGCGTAGCTCCAGCAGGGCCCATATTTTTTTGTGCTCCAGCGTATAGTAAATCAAACTTGCTAAAGTCTATCAAACGAGAAAATATATCAGAAGAGGAATCTGAAATTAGCGGCACATTTGTTTTTGGCAATGATTTGTATTGCGTCCCATAAATGGTATTGTTTGTTGTGATATGAAGGTAATCTAAGTCTGAAGGTATGTCAAATCCTTTTGGGATATAATTGAAATTGGCATCTTTTGAAGACGATAGTTCAACTACTTCACCCAACAGATTTGCTTCTTTAATGGCTTTTGTAGACCAAGTGCCTGTATTGGCATAACCCGCTTTGGTTTCAAGAAAGTTATTGGCAACATTTAAAAATTGCTGACTGGCACCACCCTGAAGAAACATGGCCGTGTATCCCTTACCTTCTAATCCTAAAAGTTCGATTACAAGAGAAGTTGCCTTATCCATGATTTCGATAAAAGCTGGGCTTCGGTGTGATATTTCAATAAGAGATAATCCTGAATTGTCTAGTTCTACAACTGCTTGGGCCGCTTTTTGCATCACCACTTGTGGGAGGATACAGGGGCCAGCACTAAAGTTGTGCTTTTTCATTTACAAATTAATTTGAGCGCAAAGTAACAAAAACGTCAGCTGTTACACACCTTTTTTAATGTTACTTTTTCAACAAAAAAGCCATGGTATCAACATGGTCGGCATAATCTCCAAGTTTTGGATACTGAGTTTGACCAAAAGCGAATGCATTTTCCAAACAATTGCTAACCACACACTGAATGTGTTCTTCTTGATCATGTAAACGCTGATTTACCGCTTCTAAATTTGTGTAAGTGCTGTAATGTACACAAGCAATTGGAGAACTTAGCCTATCATCTTTTTTTAATATGATAAAACCATTTTCCAAAAATTCTTGTTCTTGCATCAAATAAACCGCTTTGTTGTAGTCGTAATTGTTGGCGTAAGCATTGTGTTGAATAAGTTCTTTGTGTACAAAAAGTGCCAAAAATAATTTTTTAAAATCATAGCCATCTGGTACCATAATGTGTGAAACACTGCGACAACCCAATCCAAAATATTGTATCATGTCCTTACTTAAGGCAGCTAAATCATCCTGTGTTTCATTGCCATCCAGTACCGCAATACCAATTCTTGTCTTGCGTATGATATGCGGTTTATTTTTAAAATAGTATTCAAAATACCGAGCTGAATTATTACTACCAGTAGCAATAACTTTATCATAAGTTTTAAGACTACCTTCAATAAAACACACCTTGTCTTCCCAATTTGGCATAACTGAAACAAGAAAATCTATAACAAAAGGAAGTAGTAAGTTATCATTGGACGAAAGTTTTGCCTCAATACTACAGCCACTAGCAAGCCCACAAAGAACATCATGTAGACCAACCAATGGGATGTTACCTGCCAATACCAATGCCAATCGTGTGGGCTTATTCTGCTCTGGATAGTTAGCTAGCCATTCAGTAATATCTTTTTCGTTTAGGGTTTTTCCCCATACAGATATGCAAAATTCGAGATTTTCTATTGTAAACCATTTATTTTGATTGGAGGCTTTAACAATTACGTTATCAATTTTTTCAATCCAGCCATCGGCTCTTTTTTTTTGGAAAGAATAATCATTTAGGAGATTTCCTAAGGCAGAAAACGCCTGAATACTTTGTGAATGTTTTGTCATGGTTTGGTTTACAGAGTTTATGACCCTATTTTTGCAAAGTTAAAGAATTGATATGGCTATTATCATTACAGATGATTGTATTAATTGTGGGGCTTGCGAGCCCGAATGCCCAAATACAGCTATTTACGAAGGCGCTTTTGATTGGAAATACGCAGATGGCACCTCATTGAGTGGTGACATAGTACTTCCCAATGGAAATGCTGTAAATGCAGAAAACTTGCAAGAACCTATATCGGATGAGGTTTATTTTATTGTTCCTGATAAATGCACCGAGTGTAAGGGCTTTCATGACGAGCCACAGTGTGCTACTGTATGTCCAGTTGATTGTTGTATTCCAGATGAAGGCCATGTGGAAACAGAACAAACTCTTCTGGGCAAACAACGCTTTATGCATCCCGATTAATATGAAAGCAGGAATCGTAGGCCTACCTAATGTAGGAAAATCAACCTTATTTAATTGTTTGTCTAGTGCAAAAGCACAGAGTGCAAATTTTCCTTTTTGTACCATCCATCCAAACATAGGGGTGGTTAATGTTCCAGACCCGAGGCTAAATAGGTTAGAAACATTGGTTGATCCCGAAAAAGTTATACCTGCAACAGTAGAAATTGTTGATATCGCTGGATTGGTAAAAGGAGCAAGCAAAGGGGAAGGCCTTGGAAACCAGTTTTTATCAAATATTAGAGAAACAGATGCTATAATTCACGTATTACGTTGCTTTGACAATGACAATATTGTTCATGTAGACGGCTCTGTTAACCCAATACGTGATAAAGAAACTATAGACATAGAATTGCAGCTAAAAGACCTGGAGGCCATTGAAAAACGCATAGAAAAAGTGAAACGTGCTGCACGCACTGGCAATAAGGACGCGCAAAAAGAATTGGCTGTTTTGGAAGTACTGCATAAATCTCTAGATGCCGCAGTTTCTATACGTGCCATTAAATTAACCGATAGCGATCGATTGACTTATGTAAAACCCTTGCAACTAATCACGGACAAGCCTGTGTTGTATGTTTGTAATGTTGACGAAAGCGCCGCCGCTAGTGGGAACTTTTATGTAGAGCAAGTTAAGACTACTGTTGCAGATGAAAACGCCCAAGTATTGGTGTTGGCAGTTGCTACAGAAGCAGATATCAACGAATTGGAGACCTATGAAGAGCGACAATTATTTTTGAGGGATTTAGGTTTAGATGAGCCTGGGGCTGCCAAATTAATTCGCTCGGCTTATAAGCTACTTAATCTAGAGACCTATTTCACTGCTGGTAAAAAAGAGGTACGCGCATGGACTATTCATGCTGGTGCCACTGCACCGCAGTCTGCAGGGGTTATCCATACCGATTTCGAAAAAGGTTTTATCCGTGCCGAAGTAATTTCATATGTCGATTATGACAGCTTTGGCTCAGAACAAAAAGCCAAAGAAGCAGGTAAGGCTAGGGTCGAGGGCAAGGATTATATTGTTCAAGATGGAGATGTGATGCACTTTAGATTTAATGTATAATTACAACGTTTTAATTGAACAGCCAATAGCCTTGGTTGTACTAACCTTAGGTAATCGACCTGATAGCAAAGCATCTATTGCATCTTCCACGTAGTATTTCTGCACTTTGTCTGGGCTACGTGAACTATCATCAATGGCACCAATATACTGTACCACATTGCCTCTATTTTGTTTTTCTAGGATGAATACATGTGGAGTTCGGGTTGCTCCATATTTTGGATAGATGTGTTGCCCCTTATCTTGTAGATAGGGAAATGAAAAGTCTTTATCTTCAGCACGCTTTTTCATATCAACAAGTTGCTCTCCACCTTTTGGAGCTGGATCGTTAGGATTGATGGCAATAACAGGATACCCTTTAGACTTATATTTGGCGTCTAGGGCGTTGATTCGGTCTTCATAAGCAATTGAGTAGGGGCACGTATTACAGGTAAATATTATTATAAACCCTTTGGCTTCATCATAGTCAGATAAAGATATCATTTCACCATTAATATTGGGAAGTGAAAAGTTAGTAGCAAGGTCACCAATCTTATATCCGTTATTATCGTTTAAAAATAAAAGGGAACTCAATATAAAAAGGAATAATTTCATGGGTCAGGGTTTAAAAAGTTTAAGAATTTTGTCGAGCTTGGACGCTGTAAATGATTGCTCATAAAAACCACGCTGTTTTTTGGTGAAAATAAGCGTTGCTGGTAGGGCACCACTCCAATTTGGGTCAATGTCATTTATCCAATAATTTTCGTCTTTATCATCCAGGTGTACAATCTTTGATTGAAGTTTGTTTTTATCAACAAAGGGCAACAACCTACTTTGCTTGTGTTTTGGAAAGTCAAGACTCACCAGTAACACTTCAACATCTTTTCTTTGGTTTAAAGACTCAAAGTAAGGCAGTTCCTTGATGCATGGTGCACACCAAGTAGCCCAAAAGTTAACCACGTAAATTTTATCTCCCTTTTGGTTAAGCAAAGGTTTGATTTCGGTATAGTTTAAAGAAGGAATTGATTGAGCACTTAACAAAAAACAAAATAGAAGAAAAGCTAAATATTTAGAATACAACATAATTGAAATATATCAAAAATAATACAATTGTAATTCTTGTGCCGTTGTATTTGAAAATTAACTAATTTTATACTAATAACTTTTAATCAATTAATCATGAAAAAGGTACTATTAGTAACAATTACTTTAATTATAACAAGTTGTGCTTCTCCTACTGGATCTAACGCTGCTGTGGATGGTGTTGGGTTTTTTAAGCCAATGCCAGATGAAAAATTCATCACTGGGTCTGATGATGTAACTGACTTGTGGATGAAATATTTAGACGCACACAACACACAAGATATAGAGGCTATCAAGTCAATGAGTGCAGACTCTATATATATATTAAGTCCAGATGGATCTGAAATTTTTACCAAAGAACAGCAAGTAGCCGTGCTGGAGCAATGGTTTGCTGCAGCAAATCCAAAATGGGACGCATATTGGGCGATGCCTTATAAGTCTGTTCCGGGTGGTGCAGATTGGATTATTGCGGGTCACAACGTTACAATGACTGCAGGTGAAGAAGAAACAACAGAGTTGCATATGATTGATGGCGAAATTGTTGATGGAAAAATCGCAAGATTCTTTGTTTATAGTTTAAAGCCTGCTGTTAAATAAATAATATTTTTTACAAAAATTCTTACAATAAAAAATACCCACATATACTTTTTATATTGTGGGTGTTTTTTATGAATTTGTAAAGGACAAAAAAATTGAAACATTTGTCCACAAAGATGTTTCAACAAAACCCCCTTCTTAATTGTTAATTTCTTTGTTTAAGCGTGCTTTAATTTCTTGGGTTGATGCTTTAAATTAGCAATCCATGGCCCAAACCAAATACAACGAAGATAATATACGCTCTCTGGACTGGAAAGAGCATATCCGTATGCGCCCTGGTATGTATATCGGTAAACTCGGAGATGGCTCCTCACCAGATGATGGTATATATATCTTACTTAAGGAAATACTTGATAATAGTATAGATGAGTTTGTTATGGGTGCTGGAAAAACAATTGAAATCACAATTAAGGATGGTAAGGTGGGTGTTCGTGACTATGGACGAGGTATTCCATTAGGAAAAGTCGTTGATGTGGTTTCCAAAATGAACACTGGTGGTAAATATGATAGCCGTGCCTTTAAAAAATCAGTCGGTTTAAACGGAGTAGGAACCAAAGCTGTTAACGCACTTTCCAATGAGTTTATAGTCTTTTCTGTAAGAGAAGGTCAAATGAAGCAAGCAAGGTTTAATCAGGGAATTCTTGAAGAAGAAAATGTGGTTATTTCATCCTCAAAACGAAATGGTACACATGTTTTTTTTGTTCCTGACGATAGCATTTTTAAAAAGTACCGCTACCGCCACGAGTATGTTGCTAAGATGCTCAAAAACTATGTTTACCTAAATTTAGGCTTAACAATTGTTTTTAACGGAGATAGGTTTATTTCAAAAAATGGCCTAAAAGACTTACTTGAAGACAACAACAACACAGAAGACTTTCTCTATCCCGTTATACACCTCAAAGGGGATGATATTGAAGTGGCCATTACGCACAGTAAAACCCAATACAATGAAGAATATCATTCTTTTGTAAACGGACAGCATACCACACAAGGAGGAACTCACCAAACCGCTTTTAGAGAAGCTTTAGTTAAAACTATAAGGGATTATTACGGAAAGCAGTACGATGCTTCAGATATTCGTAAATCAATTATTTCTGCGATCAGCATCAAGGTAATGGAGCCTGTCTTTGAATCACAAACGAAAACCAAGCTAGGTTCAACGGAAATGGGTGGCAATCTACCTACGGTTCGTACATACATAAATGATTTTGTAGGAAAGCAATTAGATAATTACTTACATAAAAATTCCTCCACTTCCGAAGCGTTGCAACGTAAAATATTACAAGCAGAAAAAGAGAGAAAGGAGTTATCGGGTATTCGTAAGTTGGCGCGTGATCGTGCAAAAAAAGCAAGTCTTCATAACAAGAAACTCAGAGATTGTCGTGTGCATTTGGGCGATATCAAAAAGGATAGACGTTTGGACTCAACTTTATTTATTACTGAAGGAGATTCGGCAAGTGGATCCATTACCAAATCTCGAGATGTTAACACACAAGCGGTGTTTAGTCTCCGTGGAAAACCTTTGAATTCCTTCGGTATGTCAAAGAAAATCGTTTACGAAAACGAAGAATTCAATCTCTTGCAAGCAGCCCTTAACATTGAGGAAAGCATGGAAGACTTGCGCTATAACAACATTGTGATAGCCACTGATGCTGATGTTGATGGGATGCACATTAGACTCCTTTTGATTACTTTCTTTTTACAGTTTTTTCCGGAACTCATTAAAGATGGCCACCTGTATATCCTACAAACACCACTTTTTAGGGTACGCAATAAAAAGAAAACAATCTACTGTTATTCTGAACAAGAGCGCATACATGCAATTGAAGAATTGGGTAAACAAGCTGAAATTACACGTTTCAAAGGGCTGGGGGAGATTTCGCCAGATGAATTTAAGCACTTTATTGGGGACAATATCCGCTTAGACCCCGTAATGTTGGATAAGAACATGACCATAGATGAGTTGTTATCCTTCTACATGGGCAAGAATACACCCAAAAGACAAGAGTTTATCATCGACAACCTTAAAGTGGAGTTAGACAAAGTAGAATCATGACAGAAGAATTAGAACAAAATCCCAGCGATAAGCTTATTCGTGTAACTGGTATGTACAAGGATTGGTTCCTCGACTATGCGTCTTATGTGATTTTAGAACGTGCTGTTCCTGCAATTGAAGATGGTTTTAAACCTGTTCAGCGTCGTATTTTACATTCTATGAAAGACTTAGACGATGGTCGTTACAATAAAGTGGCTAATATCGTTGGACATACCATGCAATACCACCCACACGGGGATGCTTCTATTGCAGATGCTATGGTGCAAATTGGTCAAAAAGACTTGCTCATTGATATGCAAGGGAATTGGGGAAACATTCTAACAGGAGATTCTGCAGCTGCTTCGCGTTATATTGAAGCTAGATTGTCAAAGTTTGCTTTGGAAGTGGTCTACAGCGCCAAAGTTACCCAGTGGCAACTTTCCTATGACGGTCGTAAAAAGGAGCCCATCTCACTGCCAGTGAAATTCCCCATGCTTTTGGCACAAGGAGGCGAAGGAATTGCCGTTGGATTGTCTACCAAAATACTGCCCCACAACTTTAACGAGCTCATAGATGCTTCTGTAAAACACCTTCAAGGCAAGAGGCTCACTCTAGTGCCTGATTTTCCTACGGGGGGCATTATGGATGCCGATAACTATAACGACGGAATAAGAGGCGGAAAAATACGCGTACGTGCACGAATAGTACAAGTTGATAAGCAAACACTTATTATCAACGAGATACCGTTTTCTACAACCACTTCATCTATTATTGATTCCATTCTAAAAGCAAATGAAAAAGGGAAAATTAAAATCAAAAAGATTGAAGACAATACGGCTGCCGATGTTGAAATAAAAATACAATTACCTCCCAACGTATCTCCAGATAAAACCATAGATGCCTTGTTTGCATTTACGGCTTGTGAAACGTCAATATCTCCATTGGGCTGCGTGATTGAAAACAACAAGCCTAATTTTATTGGAGTTTCCGAGATGCTACGCCGGTCAACAGATCATACATTAGACCTTCTAAGATCAGAACTCGAAGTAAAACAAGACGAGCTTGAAGCCCAATGGCATTTTGCTTCTCTAGAAACTATTTTTATCGAAAAACGTATCTATCGTGATATTGAAGAAGTAGAAACATGGGAAGGAGTTCTTACTGCCATTCACAGCGGACTAGCCCCCCATGTGTTAAATCTAAAACGTGCCGTTACAGATGACGACGTAGTGCGGCTTACCGAAATACGTATTAAGCGTATATCTAAATTTGACTTAGATAAGGCACAGCAAAAAATTGAAGCCCTAGAAGCAGAACTTGATGAAGTACGCTATCATTTAGCGCATATTGTTGAATTTGCCATAGACTACTTTAAAAAACTTAAAAAGACTTACGGCGCCGGAAAAAAAAGAAAGACAGAACTAAGTGTATTTGCAGATGTGGATGCACGTAAGGTAGTGATGCGTAACACCAAACTCTATGTCAGTAGGGAAGAAGGTTTTGTTGGCACTTCGTTACGACGTGAAGAATATGTAACAGACTGTGCCGATATTGATGATGTTATTGTCTTTACCGCTGACGGGAAAATGATGGTTACTAAGGTGGAAAGCAAGACCTTTGTTGGAAAAAATATCATACATTTGGCTGTTTTTAAAAAGAAGGACAAACGCACAATATACAACATGATTTACCTTGACGGAAAGGGGGGTACATCCTACATAAAGCGTTTTGCGGTTACCGGAGTAACTAGAGACAAACATTACGATCTTACCAACGGCAGCCCACAGTCTAAAGTCCATTACTTCTCTGCAAATCCCAATGGAGAGGCAGAAATTGTAACTATTCACTTACGCCACAGCGGTTCAATAAAAAAACTAAAATGGGATTTAGACTTTGCAGACCTGGTTGTAAAGGGCAGAGGAGTTCGCGGTAATACCGTTACTAAATATGCCATTAAACGAGTTGACCTCAAAGAAGAAGGGGTATCAACGCTAAAGCCACGCGATGTTTGGTTTGACGAAACCGTGCAACGACTTAATGCGGATGAACGCGGACATTTGCTCGGTGCATTTAGAGGCGAAGACCGCCTACTTATAGTAACAAAATCAGGAAAAATAAAAACGCAAATTCCAGATTTAGGCATGCATTTTCCACCCGATTTGTTGTTCATAGAAAAATGGGAGCCAAAAAAACCGCTATCTGCCGTTTACTACGATGGTAGTAAAGAAAAATACTTTGGAAAGCGTTTTTTGATTGAACTAGCCGACAAAGAGGAAGTGTTTATTAAAGAAGGAAGTAAGAACGAATTGATTTGGTTCTCAGCAGATTGGCGCCCTGTATGTACACTTCAATTTACCAAACCAAGAGGTGGGGAGGCCAGACCAGCACAACAAGTGTCCTTTGAAGACTTTATAGATCCAAAAGGAATCAAAGCTATGGGCAATCAGTTGACTACGGAAAAATTAAAAAGCATCGAAGCCAATGTGCCATTGCCTTATTTGCCTGAACCCGAAATAGAAAGCGCAGACATTGAAACGGTAGTTGAGGAAGTGTTGCCACTCACAGATGAAAAAGAAGGTCAAATCACTTTAGAACTGTAATACTAGTTTTTCATTTTACGAAAACGCATATTCAAAAATTCCACCAATAACGAAAAAGTAATGGCAAAGTAGAGATACCCTTTGGGGATATTTCCAATATGTTGCCCCATAACTTGCATATTGGCTAAATGTGCACCTTCTGCAATGAGCATAAAGCCAATCAAAATAAGAAATGAAAGGGCTAAAATCTGCAAAGAGGGATGTCTGTGTACAAAACGCGTTACGGGATGTGCAAATATCATCATAGCCAATATGGAAAGAACAACTGCAATAATCATAATCCAAAGCGCACCTTCAATGCCACTTGTCATACCAACAGCAGTTAATATGGAATCTAAAGAGAAAACAGCGTCAATAAGTATGATTTGAAGCAGTATATGCCCCATGGTGTTGGCTGCTTTATTGGCTACTGCTTTGTCTTTTTCTCCTGCATGATCAATTTTTTCATGTATTTCCTTTGTGCTTTTGTAGAGTAAGAACAAACCGCCGGCAAATAACACCAGTGCTTGCCCGTTGATTTCTGCACTTACTTGAGAGGTATCTATAGAGAATAGACTACTTTTCATGGCTATGATCCAGGTTATGGTAAAGAGTAAGATTATGCGGAGTACCAGCGCAAGAATAAGCCCAATGTTGGTAGCTCGTGCTCGTTTTTCTTCGGGTAACTCGCCAACAACTATAGAAATGAATACAATATTATCAATTCCTAAGATGATTTCAAGGAATGTTAGTGTTAGAAGTGCTGAAATTGACTCTGGGGTGAAAAGAAAGTCCATCAGTTGCTTATTTTGGTTACAGTACCACGTTGTTTGTTTTTGGTGTCTCCAACCAAATTATATTCAAATGTATAGCTATTTGCGGTAGTGGTCAAAATCTTCATATGTACAGATTTGGAGTCTTGATAGGAAAGAGGGCTTAGTTTTTTCACAATACATTCGCAGTCATTTAGCCAACGCACACTTGAGCTGTCAACACGATTGAGGTAATTATCTACTTCAATGCTGTCGGTTCTGAAAAAAGTTGTGGTAAGCGTATCGCCAAGTACTATTGAAGTAAAACTGAACTTTCCAGTCTTAAATTCAGCGCAATTACGCTGAGGACTGAAACAAGAAACACAGAAAAGCAATAGGGTGGTTGTATAAACATTCCTCATGATTCAAAAATATCAATTTTTATTTAGGTAGGTAAAGGAAGTGCCGTCTTTGTAACACACAATTATGTGCTCAACACCTTTAGTGCTGGTCTCTCTATGGATTGTATTCGCTTGAGGAGTACTTTTTGTCTCAGGGTTTGTATCTGTTATTTCGGGTTCTAGAGGGGTTGCAGCCTTTTTATCTTGGATTATCCCGGAAGTTGGAGCGCTTTTGGA
>MDTB01106214.1_pt1 | contig 35589 bp, 32 predicted proteins | sample 811161 | NCBI WGS metagenome assembly MDTB01 (sample SAMN05326650, study PRJNA326480) | marine metagenome | isolation source: seawater | place: Mediterranean Sea | collected 2009 | reverse complement strand
TTTCCGGTTTGATATTTGCTTACATCCTCATCGGCGACTTGTCACTTCTTTTGAGCACAGTGTATGGTAATGTTTTCTTGATGAAAATCACCCTTGTTTCGACACTTTTAGGGGTTGGTGCTGTAAATAAGTTTAGACTTGTTCCTTCAATGAAACTTGAACCATCAATTGGCGCACAACGGTTACGGAAGTCTATTCAAATTGAAATGGTTATCGCACTGTTAATCTTATCATTTAGCGGGTTTCTTACGACATCAACGACCCTGCCAATGGGTGGGTAGTTTGACTGGGGCGGTCGCCTCCTAAAGAGTAACGGAGGCGCGCCGGCCAGGTCGTCGCCACCGGCAGCCCGCATGTCCCTGTGGAGGCAACAGCCGGCAGCGAAATCGTTTTCCGCTAAGGCGATGCAGGCGAGATCAAGGCAAAGTTTGAATGAGCGGAGGGCCTGGGGTTCGACTGAAGGCGGCGAATTATGGTTCACTCAGAGGGTGCGAGGGAAACATTTTCCTTATTATGTTTACTAGTGTATTAAACTTTTCCATTGGTTTTGGCTGAAGTATAGATATTAAAGATTTATAGATGAAGTTAGAAATTTGTAAGATAGAAGTCGACTAGGGCGAACTCCGCAAATAAGTATCATGTGGATTTAGTTTCTTATTATTAGTTAACTGGTAGTTGAAATTTTTAACGTTATGGCTTATTTACAAATCAAATTTTGGTCCACTTTTAATTTTCCTGAATACTTAGACTAATCAGATTGCTAAAATATTTTACAAGTTGTAGCTACTTTGTAGTTTTTATAGTAACGACTTTGAAATAACTGATTTTTAATAAGTATTAGGGAGATAATTAAATTGCAAATAATTTTTATTGTAGGTGGCTTAGTAATAGTAGGACTATTGCTATGGGTTATGTTTAGAGAAAGCCAAGATAATCCTTTAGAAACTAAAAAGACAGTTCTAAGCAGCGACTTATATACAAAAGCCGTTCTGGCTATTATTGCGTTAGCTACTTCGATTATTGCTCTACAAGGTTTTATAAACTGATTAGGTCACAATCTTTGAAGCTGGACTGTGAAATTATATAGCTAAAAGATCTAAAACGAGACCAATCTTAGTTTTGATTTTTTTGGGCCTCGTCTTATGCGCTTTTGTTTCAAACACATTAAATTGAAAGTGAGTAATTTTTAAACTGTGGTCAAAATATTTGGACTGAATAAATATTAGCAACTTTTTGTCAGCGGATTGTGCTTTGACAGTGATTTTTGAAGTAATTTTTTGTACTTTGGTTTCTTAAGAAATTCATACTTTATATATTTACTATTTTGCCAAGGCACACCTTTTAAAATAGATCTGTTAGGTATCCCCCCCTCGGTTGTAAAAATCAGTCAAGCAGTCACTTCTAAACTATTTGATCAAGTCATAAATATGTAGTAGGCGTGAGGATGTAAAAGTCTGAATATTCGAATTTAATCAAACGGGTATCTAAATTAATTTTTTGAGTTTGAGATTGGATTAGGTCAAAATGAGAAATTCTATTACTGCAATAGATTCTAGTAAAAGATTAATGGACATTTTCCGTGTTTCGGCAGTAATCCCTGTTTTGACGATAAATAACATAAAAGATGCAATTTCATTGAGTGAGGCGTTAGTTGAAGCAGGACTTACAGTAATTGAGGTAACCCTGCGCACAGAAAATGCATTTAAAATTATAAAAGAGATTTCTAGTATAAAAAAAGCTGTTGTTGGAGCTGGTACAATTCTTTCAGAAAGTGACGTTAAAAAAGCCTGTTATTATGGCGCGCAATTTGGCGTATCGCCGGGAATGACAGAAAAACTCCGCTGTTCTTCTGAGAGTGAAGGACTGCCATTATTAGGAGGTGTTTCTTCTGCCTCTGAGGTGATGCGAATGTTGGAGAATGGCTATAACATTATGAAGTTCTTTCCTGCTGAAGCATCTGGCGGCGTTGCTGCCCTAAAATCAATAGCGGCGCCATTACCTGACGCTTATTTTTGTCCAACTGGCGGTATTAGTGGCTCAAATGTTGAAGATTATTTATGTCAGCCAAATGTTATTGGTGTGGGTGGGTCATGGATGCTTGATCAAGCTTTAATAAAAAAAAAGGACTGGCCGAGTGTGAGTAAGGCAGCGTCCAAAGTGGCACGAATAGGAAAGATATGAAAAGTGCGTGTTGGAAAGATTTGCAGAGAAACTATACTCAGAATAGCTGTCGTTCCATCGCTAGCTTATTTAAAGATAATTATAGGTTCAAAAACTTTTCGGTGGCGGCATGTGATATATTAGTTGATTATTCTAAGACAAATATTGATTACGAAGCTAAGAATCTACTCCTAAGGCTGGTTGCAGAGAGTGGCTTAGAAAAAAAACGACAAGCGCTGTTTTCTGGTGAAAGTCTCAATACCTCAGAAAACATGCCTTCACTTCATTTTGCCCTCAGAAGCAAACACAACAAACTTTTAGGTGATCGCAAGCATTTTATTGCGGACATCGATAGAACTCTTACAAAGATGAGAAGGTTTGTGATCGGAATTCGTTCAGGTGAGACTAAATCTTGCTCGGGTGAAAAGTTTACCGATGTTCTAAATATTGGGATTGGAGGCTCTGATTTAGGTTCTAGAATGGCCACTTTGTCCCTTATACCATATCATGACGGGCCGAGGTGTCATTTCGTTTCAAACCTCGATGGAACAGAAATTTTTGATACGCTAAAGACTCTTAACCCTGAACGAACTTTAATTGTAATATCTTCTAAAAGTTTTTCTACATTGGAGACAATGGTTAATGCGAAAGCGGCAATTTCGTGGTTGCAGGGAAGCGTAAAAAATGGCTTAGAAAAACATTTGGTCGCAATAACATGCATGCCAGAAAAGCCTAAAACCTATGGTATTTCTGATGATAGGGTTTTTTCTTTTTCCAATTACATTGGAGGAAGATACTCGATTTGGGGGCCAGTAGGATTACCCCTTATGCTGGCTATTGGGCCTAAATGGTTTGAAGAATTTTTAAAAGGCGCTGAACTAATGGATAAACATTTTCTTGAAAAAGACCTCGAAAGAAATTTGCCTGTTGTGATGGCAAGTGTGGGAATTTGGCACCGCAACATATGTAACTACACAACCAGGGCAATTTTGCCTTATGAAAATCGGTTAGCTAAGTTACCCAGCTATCTGCAACAGTTAGATATGGAAAGCAATGGCAAAAGTTGTTCGACAGAAAATGATAGCCTTAGCGTTGACACCGTTCCAGTGGTTTGGGGAGAAGTTGGCACAAACGGGCAGCACGCATTTTACCAGGCCTTGCACCAAGGAACGTCGATTATACCTTGTGAGTTCTTAATTGCAGCGAAAAATCACGAAAGTAATTTGTCTGATCGTCACGAACTTCTTATAGCCAACTGCTTGGCTCAATCCGAAGCACTAATGCAAGGCCATTTTTCTTCTCAAAAATTCAAAGACTTGCCTGGTAACCGACCATCTACGACTATTGTATATTCAAAGTTGACGCCAAAAGTTTTAGGTTCACTGCTTGCCCTTTTTGAGCATCGTACTTTTGTGGAGGGAATAGTTTGGGGAATTAATTCTTTCGATCAATGGGGAATAGAGTTCGGTAAAAAGATATCAGAGGAGCTCGTGCCTTTGATACGGAAAAAGACGACAAAAAAATTAAAAAACGCATCAACGGCTGGGGTGTTATCCAAGATTCTGCAAATTGGCACTGAGAGCTAAATAGCTTTGTTTAATTATTTAAACATTGTTTTAAGTAAATCTTTATAGATTGTTTCAGAAAGTTTTTTTCGCCATTATTTTAAAGGCGAGGGCGTTAGTTATTCTAAACTTTTGAGTAATGGCAGTCTATGACGGCAAATCTATTTTTGTTGTGAGTGTTTGTTTACCATTAATAAGAACTCAAAAGGTAGTAAATAATTTTTTTCTCTAGCTTGTGACTTTTTCTGTGCTTTTCAAATTTTTTTAATTTAATGTTTTTTCTGATATAAAGTTTCTGGCTTGACCAAAAATTGTTTCTTGTCTTTTTATGTCCATCTTGTCCAAAAGCTTTGGTATGATGGATAAACGATGTGAGCGTTCAAAAAAAGCTCTATTTTCTTTTATAAAAGCCCAGTAAAGTCCATCTACAATTTCGCACCACTTGTCTTTCTTGTAGTCGCTCATTTTTAGCATATAGTTAGAACCGCATGAATATGGTTTTGTTGAAAAAAGTCCTCCATCTGCATAAGTCCCCATTCCGTAAACATTCGGAACCATAACCCAACTGTCAGAGTCTACAAACATTTCCATGAACCAGTTATAGATTTCTGTGGGATGTATACCAGATAAGTTCATAATATTGCTTATTATCATTAGTCTTGGAATATGATGGGTATATCCGAAGTCTCTACAGTTTTTAATCGCATCATCAAGAGGTAGAATGCCGGTCGTTCCGTCATACCAATCTTGAGTGAGTTTGCGATTATGGTTCCAAAAGTTTAGTTTAACTTGTTCTTCGCCTCTAAGTATATACACACCTCGTATAAATTCTCTCCACCCAATAATTTGTCGAATGAAACCCTCGAAAGAATTGATAGGTATTGCTTGTGAGAGCTGTAATTGCAATGCTCTATTAATAACCTCCATCGGAGTTATCAGTCCCATATTCAGCATTGGACTTAGTGCACTATGAAAAAGGAAATTATTTCTTGCTAAGATTGCGTCTTCATAAGTGCCAAAATTTTCAAACCTTTTGATTAAAAAGTTATCAAGCCATTTTAGGCTCTCAGTTCGGGTTACGGGCATCCAAAAATTTTTAGTATTTCCTGGATGCAAGGAGAATTTCTGGTTTATGAGGCCCTCGAGGCTCTTTACATATTTGGATTGAGAAACCTCTGGTAGTTCGGGGATCACTAACGATTTAGGAATTTTTTTTCGATTTTCTTGATCATATGACCATTTGTTCCCAATTGGTTTGTTTGAGTTGTCCATTAAAATATTTAATTTTCGTCTCATAAACTTATAAAAGTTTTCCATTCTTAAAGACTTATGGTTACTCGAAAATTCTATGAACTCTTCTCGGCTACAAAGAAACATAGGGGATTGAAAAATTTTATAAGCGCATTTTTCTTTTTTCAGAAAACTAGTTAGTCTTTCCGAAAAATTGTGGTCTTCCACCTCGAAAAAAGAAATCTCGGAGTAGTTATTCTCATCTATAACTTTTTTAAGCTTATTTTCATATGAAGCCTCAAAGGTATTATCTTCAATACAATGATAGATTATATTAAAATTATTTTGAATGAGGTTATCTCTGAATTCTCTCATAGCCGCCAGAAACATTAGTATTTTTATTTTATGGTGTTTGAAATTTGTACAGAGTTCTTTATCTTCAGCCATAAATACGTCAGTGCAGCCGGTTTTCAAAATCTCTTCAATTGGAAATAATTGGTTGCCTAGTACTATTAATAATTTTTTTTGTTTCATTTTAAAACAGTCTATCCCATTTTCTAACTAAAAAATTATGCTCGTCCATAACTGAATTCCAAGCTGCTATATTAGACATTCTGACACGAAATGAGCCGCCCTCTCTTAAATCTCCTTTTGAATAAAGCCTCTTGCCTGCATTGTTAAGAATGTCATTTAGCGCAGGCTTTCCGTCCATCCAGAAATCCCACTCATAGTTCTCGAGGAAATATCTCGTAGACTTTTGATTTGAAAAATATCCGCCTTGTCGGCAAAGGTGGGCTCCAGCCGGACCGTCTAGCCACCAATTTAAGTAGTCGTACGATGCATGCAAAGCCCAATTAGGCATTTCACTAGAAAGTGCAAGACCGCCGAACCAACCTCTATAACCCTCACTTGGAGTAATAATTCGCACATTGTGACCTAGGGCTTTAAGTTTCATTGCTCCAGACCACCAAAGTGAGCATAGCATAGGAGCAGTACCCGATATAAAGTGTAATAGTTCATTCTCGTCTGACCAGAATCCTTTAAATTGGCCGCGTTTCAGAAATTTTTTAAAGATCTCTAAAAAGGCAGTTATATCTTCAATTGATAGGTTACTTGTGTTTCTGTTCTTGAGTAGGTTCAAGCTTTTTAATGCTAACAAAAGTTCTACTACTCCTATAGCAACGTCCTTTTGCATTAAAACTTTCCCCAACCATTTCTTTTGGAGTAAGGCTTTCCAACTGGTCGGCTCTAAAGGTTTTTCTTCAGAGGCATTAATTAGAGCAAGTGAGTCTCCATTAAATATTGTAGGAAGCATGCTGATCCTCTCCGACTGTCGAGAGTTTAGTAGTCCGTCGGCTCTTACAAACAAGTTTTCCATTGGAGCGCCTGGAATGAACTTTTTGTTATCTTCCTGAACAAAACCGTCAAGAGGTTGAAGGTCAATGTTTTCCCATGAAAGAATCTTTGCAGTGTTTATTGGTTGAAGAGATCCTGTAGGCCAACTAAAGTTTAAATCATGGAACCACTGATCGTAAACATGAAAGCTTTGAGGATTGAGAGCGGCTCGTTGTTGCGCACTAATTCCATTGAGAGTCGCATGCTTCAATTTTATGTTTAAGTCTTTTTCAGCAATATTTTTCAAAACTTCATTTTGCGTGACGGAGGTTCCTAATACGATAAGAGCATTCTTGGAGTTTTTAACGAAGGGTGCTTGGATCATTTTTTAAAGGCTACGCATTAAATTTATTTTACGATACAAACTTTCGAACTCTTTCAAGTTTTTCTTGACGAAGTTTTCTAGCTTTTAGTGCGTCTGGCATTTCTACGGCGGAGAATTGCACTGGAGTATGAGGCTGTAATTGTCCAATAATGTCCATATCAGCAGAAATTATAGCACCAAGAGTAAAATACCCTCCACCCGAAACTGCATCTCGATGCAAAATTATGGGTTCGGTACCTCCAGGAACTTGAATGGAGCCATATGAGTAACAGCCATCAACTATGTTTGATGGATCTGAACCTGCTCCAAAAGGTTGTGCTCGCTCAACAAATTTAAGAGGTGATCCACCTCTAAATCGATAGCCCATTCTATCTGCCTCAGGAGCTACTCGCCATTCTTCAGATAAAAATTTTGTTCCAGAATCTTCTGTTAACCTATGCCAATATAGACCTTTAATCATCCGCAACGTAACTTTCTTAGAAACAAATGTTTTCATGGAACTTGGAAGGCTCAGACCACTTCTTTTTAACAAAGAGTCCCCGGTTGGGATTTGGTCGCATTCTTCAATATTTCTTCCATTAATACCTCCTAAGGATCCTATCGGATATGTTGATCTGCTATCAAGTGATTTAGGCGTAGATATACCCCCAGATATTCCAATGTATATCCGAGCACCAGACTTTATCACACCGAAATTTAGAATTTGACCTTTTTTGACAGTAAAGCTTGTCCATGTATCCTTCGGCTCTCCATCTACAAAAACAGGAATATTCGCTCCAGTGACTGCGACACTACTTTCCTTTTCAAACCTTAATTCTGGACCCATAAAAACAGCCTCAAGCCCTGCAGCAGTCTCCTCGTTCCCGACTAATAGATTTGCTACTCGTAAAGCATATCTATCCATGGCACCACTTATAGGAATTCCTAAATGAAAAAACCCAGGTCGTCCCAAATCTTGAATAGATGTCGATAAGCCTCCCTTAATTACTTCAAACATTTGCAAGCACCTCCATCAAACGTATATTCGTTCCTTCTATGTCTTTGTTAAATTCGTCTAAATCAAATTTTACACTTGCCATTTTTGGTGTATATTTGCCTTTCTCAACTTGATCTTTAATACTATCGTACTCTACTCGATCTATTGGTTTCCATTTTACAATGTCTCCTGGCTTGCAGAGAACCATAAAGTCCTTCAAGTATGATATTTTTTGTTCGGGGTCGTACACGGGCATAGGTGTTATACCAAACATTTGGTAACCTCCAGCGCCTCGTACTGAGTAAATTGTCGAAAAGCAGCCTCCAAAACCTAGTGTGAGCTTAGGTGTATCTGTTCTTGGCCGCAAATATTTAGGCACTTCAAGCTGTTTTTGACGTTCGACTAATTGATATAAAAATGGTAATCCTGCAACAAATCCTACCATTGTAACTATCCAAGGCTGAGAATAGTGAGCCTTAATAAAATCAGCTACTGAAGCAAACCCATTTATACGGGCAGAATAATCTAAATCATTACCTGCCGGATCCTGATGGCGCTCTCGAAATCTCATCAATGTTTCGTGTGTCCACGGATCCTGATAATACATCGGTATTTCTATTATTCTGGTATCTAAAGATTTTTTCGAGTCAACGGAATTACTGTCTAATTCCTTTATTATATGTAGAAGCTTATTTGCTTCAATTATATCGGGGTTAAACCGCACTTGGAAAGAAGCATTTGCTGGGCAAATTTCTGTAACTCCTGGTAACATTTTTTCACGCACTTTGTTACTCATGGATAAACTTTTGAAAAAAGCATCTAAAGACATTTCTTCATCAATTTCTACGTAAATATGTTCATCGCCTCCAAACGTATAGCGTGTCTTCATATTTAATCTCCTCATTTGTATTTTGTTGAGTTCAAAAGTATTACTCTTGAATTAAACAACTCTCGCATTTTGTTTGGCAAATTTATTTCAAATTTTATACTTATTTTTTTAATGTTGCTATAGTTTGGCCCGCTTGTATTGGCTCTTCATCATCAATTTCATAAGAAGCAAAAGTTCCGGAAATTTCTGCCTTTACTTCTACAAATGTTTTCATAACTTCAACTAGGCCAACAACATCACCAATAGCTACAGTATCTCCAGGTTTCTTAAATTCTAACTCTTCGGGTGACGGTTTTTGATAAAATGTGCCCGGTAGTGGTGATTTTATAGATGTCATTGTCGCTATTCCCTATCCATTACATATAAATAAAAGAATTACTCCGTTGGTGCAATTATTTCAATATTATTATTCTTTAGTATCTTATGTAGTGCCTTGCCGATTTCGAGAGCTCCCGGCGTATCAGAGTGAAAACAAATAGATTCAAAAGATACTTTAATGTCGGTATTATTCACAGTTCTTACTATTCCTTCTTTACATGCTCTTAAACATTTTTTTGCAATTTCGTTAGGATCAAGTTGACCAACATTTCGTGTAAAGACTATAGATCCAGTGTCATCATATTCGCGATCAGCAAAAAATTCTCTTATTGTTGGATGCTTGAGGTTTTTGGCTACGTGATAAGTGTTGGAAATATCCATACAGTACAGTAACAATTCCGGAGAAATTTTTTGTAGCGTCCTTACTAAAACCTCAGACAATTCTTTATTTTTTGCTGCTTCCATATAGAGTGCTCCGTGAAGCTTAATATGTTGTAAGCTTATGTCGTAAAGTGATGTAAATTCTCTTAAAGCGCCTATCTGATATATGATATCATTTATGAGCTCCCCGGTTGTAGTTTGAATATATCGTCTTCCAAAGCCTCTAAGATCTTGATAGCCTGGATGGACACCTACCTTTACGTCAAAGGATTTTGCCATTTTAACTAACCTTTGCACGGAATTAGGGTCTCCAGCATGAAAGCCAGCAGCTATATTTGAAGAACTTATAATACTCATTAGCTCCTCATCTAATGATTCGCCAATTTCCCATTGGCCAAATCCCTCGCCCATATCGCAGTTTATATCTACTGAATCCATCATTATGAGTTTCTCCTAAAATTTTTAATACAGAGATAATAATACAGTCTCATTACTTTCGAAAGTTCTCGTTTGGAGGCCAGTTCAAACGGGGTAGATTTGTTGGATAACCATAGCTGTAATCATATGGGGGTTTGACAACATATTTTCGATCAAACTCCATCCAGTTATACGGCATTCCGGAGGCCACAATAAAAGGCCAATCTGGATGCGCAAATAAAGGCCTTCCAACGGCAACGATATCTGCGCCTCCAGAATTTATCGCATTTTCAGCGGTTTCTCCATCAAATATTCCTCCATTAGTTATCAAAGGCAAGCCAGAGACTTTTCTCAGTGTTACGGGGATAGGAGGCATACTCTTGTCAAATCTATTGTCCGTCCAATCAAAGCTAGACCAATGAATAACATCAATCGGAAAATTCTTAAGCTCTTCTGCTAGTTCTTCAACATAAGCTTGACCTGCTTCCCAAAAGCCATCAAAGTCATCAACTCCATCTTGCGAAATTCGATAACTGATAAGCTTATTTGTGCCAATAGCGGCACGAACTTTTTCACAAACTAACTTAGGGAACTGTAAATTTTTAAAAGCACTTCCGCCGAACTCGTCACTTCGTAGGTTTTGTTTGGGATCTGTAAATTGATATAGCAAATAGCCGTTTGCGCCATGAATTTCTACACCATCAAAGCCAGCCTCAATTGCTAGCCGCGCACTTTCAGCAAAGTCATCCGCTACCTGGTTTAATTCTAGTTTTGACAAAGCTTTAGCTTTTGGAAAATTTATCTGTGGCCAGTCTCCTATTATACCTCTATCATGTTTTTCATCTTGAGTGTCGGTATATAAGACCCACCCAGTGCTCTGCGTTTCTGATGCGGATACAGATTTTTTTCCTTTCCCCAGCGTTCTTGGATCAGCAACTCTGCCCGCATGCATTAGCTGCATTATAGCATGCGAACCATTGTCATGTATAGCTTCAGCAATTTTGGTCCATGCTGTCATATGTGCTTTTGTACAGCAGCCCGGCTGATTTAAATATCCAACTCCACCTAAATTTTCTGACGGATATGTTCCCTCGGTAATAATTAGACCGACTCCTCCCCTAGCCCGCCTAGCATAGTAGGCCGCCATCTCTTCATTCGGATTTCCGTTTTCCTCAGCGCATTGCCGGGTAAGAGGCGCCATTGCAATTTTGTTTTTTAACTCCAATGGCCCCAAAGTAATTTTTTCAAATAAGTTTGAATATTTCATTTTTTCTCCTAATGGTAGTTTTAATAGTAGTCTTCCAGATAATGCGGAATATCCTTTTTTTGGAAGATAGATATCGCTCTAAGTCTTTTTTGAGTGCGTTCAGCAGAAAGCTTTATGTGAGTTTCGAGAGCATTAGCAGCTGCGAATGGCGCTTCTCGAAGAAGAAATTCATAAATTATTTTATGTTCTGCTATAGCTGCTTTGAACGACTTCGTGCCTACCTGTAGAGCAAAGATATCATTAACCACCAAAGTTAGTTGGGTTTGGTTAAGTAAGCGGACTAAAAATTTGTTTGATGAATGAGATAAAAAATTACAGTGTAAGTCTTTTTCCAGTTGTCGTAGTTTGTTTGCGTCTAATTTTTTTTCACTATCGCAATATTTCTCGCAGAGTGATAGCAATCTTTCAATTTCCTTTTTTTTAACAGATGAAGCCGCATCTATTAAGGCTAAAGGTTCTAGTTGTGCTCTTACGGTAAAGATATTATTGAGATTTTTTGAAGTCAGAGGGGCTACGACCCAATGAGACCTGAAATCTTTTCTTATTAAACCTCTTTCAGACACTCTTGATAAAACTTGCCTAATCACTGTTCTACTCACCTGATAGTGATCCGCAGCTTTTTGTTCATTGATCCAGAATTGACCGAATGGTAAAGATTGGGCGATTGAGTTCTCAAAATTACTGAAAATCCAGTCGGATCGTTTTTTTTCAAGGTCTATAGTGTCTACAAAAATGCTTTTTAATGTTAGTGCAGAGGCTCTATTAAAAGTACTAGAGTTTTCCAGATTTTGATAATTCCTTTTATGTAGAATGAAGTCAGATTTCTTTCCTATCTTAGTTATATAATTTTCGTTCTCTAAAAGTTTTACGGCTTGAAGAACAGGGGTTCTACTCGTATTAAAAGTTTTGGCTAGAGCAGTTAAACTAACGATAACGTTATCTAGTCTTTTTCCTGATTCGACAGCATCTTTAAGTTCTTGATAAATTTGAACATATCTTGGCACAGGTTTTTTAATTTTGTGTACAATGTTCATCTATTACTTCTTTTACTAAAAATCATTAAATTCTAAAAAATTTAAAAGAGTGTATCAAATAACGTTCATTTCTTCAAATAATTTGTTTATTTTGTTGGAAATAATTAAAATATAAAAATTTATTTTGACTTTTGTGTTCAATATGCAATCTTTATGTAGTAACATATTTTTGTAGTATCACAAGAGATTCTAGGGATTTTCAAAGTGTTAGAGATAGAGAATATTTCGAAATCATACCTCGGTATAAAGGCTATTAAGAGTGTTTCTTTTACAGTAAATGAAAACGAATATGTGACTCTTTTAGGACCTTCTGGTTCGGGAAAATCAGTTTTGTTGAAGTTGCTCGCAGGACTTGAGAGTCCCGATGAAGGAAGAGTAATTTTGAATAATACGGAAATTACGAAGCTTCCGTGTCACAGAAGGGGCGTTGGATTCGTTCAACAGAAGTATGCTCTGTTTCCGCACTTAGACGTATTTGATAATGTTGCTTTCGGACTTAGGTTTCGAGAGAGGGATCCAATAAGTGATCAAGCTCTAATTAAAAGGAAAGTTATGGAAATTCTTGATCTAGTTGGCCTTTCTGATCAAACCTACAAAATGACTGGACAAATTTCGGGAGGACAAAAGCAGCGAGTTTCCCTGGCAAGAACTTTAATTACACAGCCCAAAATTTGTTTGCTGGATGAACCTTTGGGAGCTCTTGATGCCAACTTGAGGGAACGTATGACAATTGAGCTACAAAATATTAGAGAAGAGCTTGGAATCTCGTTTGTGCATGTGACTGGTAATGAGTTTGAAGCTCTGGCGATGGGACAAAAAATGCTTGTACTATCTGACGGTGAACTTGTTCAATCAGGTCAGCCAGAGGAGATTTACGAAAGACCAAGGACGCTTGACGCAGCTGTAAACTTGAATTCGTTTAACGTCTTTTCTGGTGAAGAAGAAATTAAAATTGCAGTTTTAGGTTTAGTGAATGTGGACTCGAGAGTTTCAAAAGCCAAACATTTTGTTGTACGAATGGATAAAATAGAAATCATAAATCCTTTCCCGAAGGAGACTAAAAAAGGTATCAGTGCTCAGTATGTGGCAAAAGAGTTTATGGGAAACAAAATAATATACTTTTTTAGACTTGAAAATAACAAGATTTGTGAAGTTGAGCAGCATTTGAGTGTCAGTAAAGCCAAAGCTTTCAAAGAAGAGCATGTATATGGCTTGTCTTGGTCAGCAGAGAATATTTTAATGTACGACGAAAAGAGAAGACTAATTGCGTGATGGACAACTATAATTGTGAAATCAGAGGTTTACCATGAGAAAAACAAATGTTCCCATTCTTTTGTTAACTCCGGGATTAATTTGGATTGCCTTATTTTTAATTATTCCTTTACTAATGATGATCTATGTAAGTTTTTGGACGCAGTCGACTTTCTCAATTTCACCAGAATTAACAATGCAATCGTGGAAAACTTTTTTCTCCTCACAAACGTATTTTGGTGCGTTGTTGCGTACTTTGAAAATATGGTTGATCGTATTAGGTCTAACTCTATTTATTGGATATCCAGTTGCGTTATTCATTGGTCAGTTCATAAAAAATAAAACGCTGCAAACTGCTCTCCTGGTTGTATGTGTAATACCATTCTGGACTTCTTTTCTGATTAGAGTGCTTGCGTGGAGGCCAATGCTCGGTAAAGAAGGCGCTGTTAACATTGTTTTACAAAAATTTCGAATAATACGAGAGCCAATCGAGGTACTTCTGTTTACCGAGTTGTCAGTGGTTATAGGAATGGTACAAATTTATGTTGTTTTTATGGTCGGTCCAATTGCCTTTATGATTTCCAGAATAGACAATAGTTTGATAGAAGCCGCAAGAGATTTAGGAGCTTCGGCATGGTATATTTTTAGGAAGATTATTTTGCCTTTAAGTCTTCCAGGGGTGGTGGTTGGTGCTATATTTGTGACCGTGATGGTGCTTGGAGAGTTTGCTACAGCGTCTGCGTTGTCTGGCCGCAAAGTTAATTTATTAGGAAACATTATCATTACTCAGGTTGGTTCACTGAAATGGGCTTTTGCTGCTGTTGTCGGGGTTATTTTGACGGTGGTAATTGGAGTGGCCATAGCAATTTTGCTTCGGTTTGTAAATTTACGAAAGGAAATCTGAAAAGTTATGGATAAAATTTCCTCTTTAAAATGGGCTCTGGGTATTTTTACGTTTTTTTTCGTTTGCTTTTTGTACGGGCCTTTTGTTGTGATGGGAATTTTGAGTTTTCAACAAGGACCGGAGGGTGGACCACAGTTTCCGATTATAGAATGGTCGTCATTTTGGTATGAGCATGTGTTTGGCTTAACCCCTCCGTCAAGAATTGCACCACTTCCAATCGGTGACGCTCTCCTCAGGTCATTGTCGCTTGCCTTTACAACAATGGTTGTGTCAACTTTACTTGGTGTTTTGACAGCACAAGCTTTTAGGAAGCGTTTTTACGGATCTGGGCTTATTTTTTACTTGGTGATCTTAGGGATGATCGTACCTGGTGTCTTAATTGGCTTGGGCATGGCTTTGGTGGCAGATCAGCTTGGGATCGCTAGAAATTGGTGGAGCACAGCTTTTGTTCTTCATGTCGTGTATACATATCCTTTTGCTTTTTTGGTTATGCTGGCGATCTTCAATAGATTTGACAGTTCAGTAGAGGAAGCATCCCTAGCTTTAGGTGTAAGTCCCGCAAAAACTTTTCAGAAAGTTACGTTTCCAATAATTTTTCCTGGAATTTTATCTGCGATGTTATTTGCATTTACTTTGAGTTATGATGAGTTTCCCAGAACACTTTTTACAGGAGGCTCAAGTGTAACTATGCCCTTGGCAATCTATGGAACATTTGCTGTTGAAATTCATCCAAATTTATTTGCCTTTGGTGTGCTGACAACACTGTTTTCATTTTCTTTATTGGCAATTTACGGGGTTTTATTGTCACTGGCCGTTCGAAAACAAAGGCTAAAAGCTAGTGGTTTGCAGGAGGATATAGAATGAAATTATTAAATAATCATGTTTCTATTATTACGGGAGCTGCGTCTGGGATTGGATTTTCTATTGCTAAGAAATTTTTAGAAAATGGCGCAAGAGTTGTGCTAAATGATCGTAACGCTGAGAATTTAACCAAGTCTGAACAAAGCCTTACTAAAGCTGGTTTCTCTAAAAATAATTTTTTTACAAAGGTTGGTGATGTCACTTATGAAGACGATATGGAAAAACTCTTTGATGAATGCTCTGAGAGGTTCTCGTCTTGCTCTTTGTTAGTTAATAATGCTGGCATAGTTCAAGAAAAACCATTTATGCAAATTTCCACTAATGACTGGGATCAGATGCTAGCTACACACCTCAAGGGCTGCTTTTTGGGGTGCCAATACGCACTTCGTTCAATGTTAAAGAAAAAGTCCGGAGTAATTATAAATATTGCTTCACAACTTGGACAAATCGGGGGCTTTGAACTTGCCCACTATTCTGCAGCTAAGGCAGGTATCATTGGTTTAACCAAAAGTTTAGCGAGAGAATATAGTAAGAATGGTATTCGAGTAAATGCGATCGCACCTGGGCCAATAAATACTGAGTTGATATTAGAGTTGTCTAAAGATTGGAGAGACAAAAAAGCTAGAGAATTGCCTTTAGGTCATTTTGGAGAACCTGGTGATGTAGCCGACACGGCCTTATTTTTAGCTTCAGAAAATGCTAGAATTTATGTTGGGCAAACATTGGGACCCAATTCGGGTGATGTAATGTTGTAAGGAGAAGGAAATGAGAAATATATTAATTACTGGTTCTGGGATTGGAATTGGTGCTGCAACCGCTTTAGCTTTTGGAAAAGCTGGTGATAGAGTAATTGTTACTGATATTTTAAAAGAAGAGGGTTTAAAAGTTGTCTCCGAAATCAATAATTCAAAAGGCAATGCTGAATTTTACTATTTAGATGTTCGGTCGACGGAGGAAGCTAATAAAACTATAGCTGCTGTTGAAGACAAATACGGATCGCTAGATGTACTAATCTGTAACGCTGGTATTGCCCATAAGGTTCCCTTAGATGAACTGACGGATGAAAAATGGGATTATACTTTTGACGTTGATTTAAAGGGAATGTTTCGTGTCATCAGAGCGGCAGCAAATAGTATGAAAATGGCGTCTAAAGGTTCCATAGTTTGCTTATCATCAATAATGGGTGTGGCGTACGGCTGGGATAAGCATGTGCACTACTCGGCAGCAAAAGCGGGTGTTGTAGGCCTTGTTAGGGGTTTGGCAGTCGAGTTGGGAGAATACAATATTAACGTAAACGGAGTTGCTCCTGGTTATATTAGAACTGCTCAATCATTATCCGAGGAGCATTCGTTAGGTTTAAGTGCTTTGAAAAAAACCTCGGATTTTATACCGATAGGCAGATTTGGGGAACCAGAAGATGTCTCTGAAGTTATTACGTTTCTGGCCAGTGACGCTGCCAGATACATTTCAGGGCAAGTTATAACGGTCGACGGAGGACTTTTAGTGGGTCGTTATTAATTTTTTTAACTTTATCATAAAATCAAGGAGAAAAAAATGATAAAAAATTCAAGTAGGCGACAATTTTTGGCTGGTACTACGGCTGCAGTGGGTTCCACTATGCTAGTGAATCCATCAGCATTGTGGGCTGGAGGACACCTCGGTGGACAGTCGTTACGCACTGTTGGGCTTTCAGTGACAGTACAAGAGCGAATACTGGACGATTTCAAGAAAAAATCTGGAGTTGGTTCGATCGCTGGAAAGGCTGACATTTATCCAAATACTCAAACGGAACTTTTGTCAGGATCAAAGGCATATGATTGTTGGGAAACTATAGGAGAACGTTTGCCAGCAATGACTGCAACAAATACGATTAGACCAATTCCTACCTCGAAACTTTCAAATTGGAACAGTATAAGAAGCACATTTACCGATACTGACCCCCGAATGGAGGCAAGAGCACAGATATCGGGACAGATATGGGCCGACAATGGACAAACAGAGTTGTGGATGGTACCGACCGTTTATAATTTTGACTCTATTGGATACCGTCCGGATCTTGTAGATGCTGAAGAGGCTAACACTTGGACCTCTTTATTTGACGACAAATTTAAGGGTAAAACAGGTCTCAATGTTGATCCATTGATTGCATTTGGACAAGCAATACTTGCTATGAACTCTCTGGGTTTGTTAGATGTGCCAAATCCCGGTAATCCGAATAAAGCTGAAATTGATGAGGCTACAAAATTCTTAATTTCCAAGAAAAAAGGAGGCCAATTTCGAGCTCTATGGGGTGACTTTGGTGAGCTTGTAAATTTACTTGCCTCTGGTGAAATGATCCTTGCGGACGCATGGCAACCAGCAGTTATGGCAGTTAAAGCACAAGGAATTCCATGCTCATATGCCATACCTAAAGAAGGTTACAGGGGCTGGTCGATTGGAATTTCGATGATTGGCTCGACACCTAATGAGGATGCTGTCATAGCGTACGCAGATTATTGGCTTTCTGGTCCGCCTGCGATAACTGTTTCGGAGCAGGGCTACTATTCGCCAACCACTAAGGTTCAAGATGTTATGCCTAAAGATAAATATGACTTTTGGTACTTAGGTAAGCCTTGGGTGGGTGCACCTGACAGAGGGATTCAAGAAGGAGACTTGCGTGATGGAGGTTCTTTGGCAGAGAGGGCGGCACATGTTAAGTATTGGCATCAGTGGCCTGACGCATATGATCATTTGATGTTGCGTTGGGACGAATTCTTGAGTGCATAGAAAATAATAGAACCGAGTGTATTTAATCACTCGGTTCTTCAGTTTTGAAAAGTTTTATTTATGAGTATGTTTGATTTAGAGTTGAAAGGTATCACTAAAGTATATCCTGGAGGGACGCTAGCGGTAGAGGCGTTTGATCTTCAGGTTAAGAAAGGTGAATTTGTTTCTTTTGTTGGCCCGTCTGGTTGTGGGAAGACCACAACTTTAAGAATGATAGCGGGCTTAGAGGACATCACTTCTGGTAATTTATTGATACGTGGTACTGATTACACAAATGTTAAAGCTGAGTTGAGGCCAACGGCAACAATTTTTCAAAACTATGCAATTTTTCCGCACCTGACAGTCAAAGAGAATATAGAATTTGGACTAAACGTTCGACAAATTAAGGGATCAGAACGGAATAAAAAAGTCTCTACAATTGTTGATTTAATGGATCTGGGAAGCGTCATTGATAAACGAGAATCAGCTTTATCAGGCGGTCAGCGGCAAAGGCTTGCTTTGGCTAGAGGGTTGGTTACCGAGCCCGAAATATTGCTCTTGGATGAACCACTAGGTGCTTTAGATGCAAATTTAAGACGAGCTATACAAGACGAATTAAAGATTCTGCAAAGAAGACTGAATATTACTTTTATTTTTGTAACTCATGCTCAGTCTGAGGCGTTGGGAATGGGAGATAGAATTGTTGTCATGAATGAAGGACGGGTTGAACAAATTGGGACGTCAGAGGATGTATATTTTAAACCTAGGTCAAAATTTGTAGCTCAATTTATTGGTAAAAACGTTATTTTGGAATGTAAGATAAAGGAGACTTTTAAAGAATACGTTACGTTGAAATCTGATTTAGGTGTTTTTACGGCTAGTCCGCAAGATCACATTTTAGAAAGAAATAACACTAAGGGCTCACTAATCATTCCTTCAGAAAATATAAATTTTTTAAATGGTAAATTGGATTTTACTTCTTCTGATTTAAATAGTTTAAAAGCGGAGGTAATTCAGTCACAGAGAATTGGAAATTCAGTTGTATTACGTGCTCGGCTTGAAAATAAGCAAATTGTGAAGATTGAAACGCACATTAAAAAATTGAAAGATAATGATTTTAATGCGGGGGAATCATTGTATTTGAATTGGAGTACAGAAGATGCTTGTGTGGTATAGAATTTTCTTTTAACATTTCCACTGGTTTAATATTATGATAATACAAAACATATTTAAAATGACAGCGTTGGATATCGGCAGAGCAATTCACAGTGGCGAGGTGTCTTCTAGCGAAGTAACTGATGTTTTTCTGTCAAAAATTAAGTCAGAGAACAAGAATGTTTTTATTAACATCACTGAGGATAGAGCACGATTGGAAGCACAGGCAGCAGACGACAGAATAAAAACTGGAAGAAAAAACTCTTTACTGGATGGTGTCCCTATTGCTTGGAAGGATTTGTTTGACTTCAAAGGGTGTATTACCACAGCTGGGTCAGTTCTTTTTGAAGATAGATCTGAGTCTTATGAAGATGCAGTCGTAGTTAAAAATGCTGCAGAAGCAGGTATGATATCGTTAGGAAAGTTAAATATGACTGAGATGGCGTATTCTGGAATCGGAATAAACCCTCATTTTGGGACACCAAAAAATGTCTGCTCTGATGAAATTGCCTTTGTTCCGGGAGGATCGTCGTCAGGAAGTGCTGTTTCAGTAGGGTTAGGATTTGTACCGTGCGCAATCGGAACCGATACTGGCGGCTCAGTCCGTATTCCTGCAGCTCTCAACGGGTTGGTAGGATATAAAACTTCAGAAGGCAGATATAGTCGTAAAGGTTTGACCTACCTTTCGAGAAGTCTAGATACAATAGGTCCTCTTGCTCGCTCAGTCACCGATTGTAGCGAGATTGATAGGATACTTTGCGGAAAGGGGCACCAAAATTTGGTATCTGAGAACTACGATAAGCCAAAATTTTATGTTGTACAAAATATCGTTTTAGACGCATTAGATGATGAGGTAGAAAAGAACTTTTACAAGGCTGTTGACACAATAAGAGCTGCGGGTTTTGCAGTTGAGAAAATAGAAATACCTGTTTTTGATAAAGCTCAAAGAATGTTTGAAACAGTTGGTACGCTTGCAGCATGTGATTCATATTTGGAATACAATAATAAATTGTCGGCCTTTAATCGAGAAAGAATGGATCAGCGTGTGTTGGATCGAATTTTGCGCGGCCAATCAATGAAGATACATGATCTTGCTAAATTAAATTGGTTAAGGTTAGAGGGTCTAGAAGAAATAAAAGACATTGTGGGAAATGGATTTATTTTAATGCCGACTTGTCCTATCTTGGCGCCCGAGATTAATAAATTAGAAAACGATAAGGAATTATTTCATAGGATAAACTTGAAAGTTTTAAGAAATACAATGTTTGGAAATTTTTTCAATATGCCCGGTCTAACATTGCCCACGGGAAAGTCTAATATCGACGGTCGCTACTCTGCTATTTTGATATCCTCAAAGGCTGGTTCTGATAATTGGCTTTTGAAAACAGGGCAAGAGATACAACAGGTTTTAGATATTTGGTAATAAGGTTTTAGGGAGAAAAAAAGATGATTAGAGTTGGTGTTGACGTAGGTGGTACTTTCACTGATATAATTTTAGAAGACTCATCAGGAGGAAAGAATGATATAACTGTAACCAAAGTTCCTAGCACCCCAGCCGATCAATCGGAAGGAGTGGTAAAAGGCGTATTGCAAGTGTGCAAGTTAGCTGGTGTCGATTGTTCCAGAATTGATATGTTATATCATGGCACTACAGTGGCAACTAATATGGTTATTGAAAGGGATGGAGCTGAGGTTGGAATGTTAACTACTCGTGGCTTTAGAGACATTCTTCATATGGCTCGGCACAAAAGACCACATAACTTTAGTTTACAGTATGAGGTGCCTTGGCAGTCTAAGCCACTTGTGAAAAGAAGAAACAGGATACCGATTACAGAAAGACTGAGTCCGCCATCCGGAGAAATTGAAACTCCGATGGATGAGGAAGAGGTTAAGAAAGCGGCTGAGTTATTTGCTAAGCGTGGAATAAACTCGATAATTATAGGCTTTTTGTTTTCGTTTTTGAATAATGATCACGAGATGCGAGCGAAAGAAATATTAAAGAGTGTGAATCCTGATGCCTTTATCTATGCCTCCTCAGAAGTTGTAAATGTTATAAGAGAATATGAACGTTTCAGCTCTACGGCGATGAATGCGTACATTGGTCCAAAAACAGCTAACTACCTCTCAAGCTTGGAAAGTCGATTAAAAAATGAGGGAATAAACTCGCAAGTGAGAATAATGCAGTCCAATGGTGGTATTTCTACAATTGAAAACTCGTCTGATAAACCTATAGGGTTGCTTTTATCGGGTCCCGCAGGCGGAGTTATAGGAGCCAGAGCCACTGGAGCTCAAAGTGGAAGTTCAAATATTATTACGATTGATATAGGTGGCACGTCTGCAGATATCTCGGTAATTCAAGATGGGCAATTAAGAATTAAAAACCCGAGAGATACGGAGGTAGCGAATCTACCAGTTTTGGTTCCGATGCTTGATATTGATGCAATCGGTGCGGGTGGTGGATCCATAGCTTATATAGATGTAGGGGGTGCCTTTCGAGTTGGACCAAAGTCGGCAGGAGCGGTTCCTGGACCAGCATGTTATGGGAATGGCGGTTCTCAACCAACAGTAACTGATGCCCAGGTTGTGTTGGGAAGGTTAGATCAGGAGCAATTTCTGGGTGGTGACATCAGTATTAGTTCCAAACTTGCAGAGAAAGCTATTAATGAGCACATTGCTGAACCTTTAGGGCTTAGTATACAGGATGCCGCTTTAGGTGTTTTAAGGATTATAAATAATAATATGTCCCTGGCAATAAACTCCAATTCAGTCGCCAAAGGAATAGACCCTCGTGGATTTACGTTAATGGGCTTTGGAGGTGCTGGTCCTTTACATTCAGTTGCTCTCGCTGAAATGATTTCTGCAAAAGATGTAATATCACCCGCTCAACCTGGAATTACTGCAGCACAGGGGCTTTTATTTTCTGATTTAAAGTACGAGTTTACTCGGTCAGTATTAATTTTGTTAGATAAGGCGGAATCCTCCGAAATTGAAGCAATTAATGCGATTGTGTCTGAGTTAAAGCTTGAAGCTGACAAGCAGTTAGATTTGGATGGGGTGTCTGTTGAGGAAAGGCAATATGAAAAAATTATGGAGTGCAGATATCTAGGTCAAGGATTTGAGCTAAGAGCAAAAATGCCTGAAGATGAAGTGAATACGAAAAATATTAGCGATATTATTGAAAGTTTTTTTGAAGTTCACCAGCAACAGTATGGTCACGCATTTAAAGACCAAATAACTGAGGCAATTACGATTAGAGTTATTGCGTCGGCTCAGGTAGCAAAATTAAGTATGAACAGGCTTCAGTCGGGTAACGAAGTAAACCCTAAATATGCTTACTTGTATGACCGTGATACGACCTTTGACGATGGGAAGACTTATAATACTCCGCGTTTCTCGAGGGAGAAGTTGTTAGCGGGAGATTCGATTAATGGGCCTGCGTGTATCACACAGCATAACTCAACAACGCTAATACCGCCATTATATATCGCTCAAGTGTTGGCTTATGGTGATATAAGAATTTCAAAAGAATAATACTTGATTGAATGGAGATCATAAAATGAAAAAAGAGATAGACCCGATTACGTTGCAGGTTATAGGTGGAGCTTTGCACTCTATCGCAGAGCAAATGGGTAACGTTCTATATCGAATGAGTTATTCATCGATAATTCGCGAGAGTCAGGATCTTGGCGCAGGATTATTTGATATTAATTTTAATACTCTTTGTGAGTCTGACTCCACTCCAATGCACATAGGCTCATTGCCAGGCTATTTAAAGGGAATAAATGAATCAATTAAATTGGAAGATTGGAAGCCGGGTGACTGCGTAGTTCATAACCATCCGTATAAAGGCGCATCCCATTCGCCCGATATAGCTGTAGTTATGCCCGTGTTTTCAGAAGGAGTTTTAATTGGTTTTTCAGCTAATACGGCCCATCATGTGGATATTGGGGCGGCTACTCCAGGGTTAATTATAGACGTTCCTGATATGTGGGCCGAAGGGATGCTTCTTGACGCAGTTAAGTTATATGAGGGTGGAAAGAGGGTAGAACCGTTGTGGAAATATATTCGCGATAATACAAGAGTCCCCGGTCTCGTAATGGGTGATTTGGAAGCGCAAATTGCATCGGCTGAACTCGGAGTTAAAAGATTCGAAGATTTGTTAAAGAAATATGGAAAAAACGATGTAATAAATGCATGCGACCAGTTGATGGAATACACAGAGAAAATGATGAGAGGAGAAATTGCAAAAATACCTGACGGTGATTATTTTGCAGAAGGTTTTTTGGACGATGATGGACGAAACCGTGAAAAGACTTTGCCAATAAAAGTATGTGTAAAAGTTAGGGGTGATGATGTTGAGGTCGATCTGACAGGTTCTTCGGATCAAGTCCCAACAGCATTTAATGTCCCATTTGATGGCTCTACAAAGGTGGCAGCTTTTTTTGTATTTCGTGCTATGCTTCTCGATACATATAGTTCTAGCGAGCATATTCCCCAGAATGAAGGTTCATTTAGGCCAATTAAGGTTACAGCTCCTTTGGGTTCAATTTTTAATCCTATTGCTCCAGCAGCAGCGGAGGCAAGGTTTTGTCAAATTCAGCGAATGGCAGATTTGGTTATCAAGGCATTGAGCCCGGTTATTCCCGAAAAATCTACAGCTGGTAATGCGGCAACATTGTCGTTTGCTGCTTATTCAGGGGTAAGGCCGAGTGGAGATTATTGGGTATTTTTAGAGGTAAATGAAGCAGCAACTGGAGGCAGACCGAACGCAGACGGTGTAGATACTGTAGAAGAGCTTATGAGAAATACCAGGAATAATCCAATTGAGGATTTAGGTATGCATTTACCTTTAATTTGTGACCGATATGAAATCCGTGATGATGTGCCACCTGGACCAGGAAAATTCAGGGGGGGTGCTGGAGTAGTAAAATCGCAGAGATATTTGACGCCGGGGTTCATGACACATGAATCTGATAGGCATCTTGATGCTCCATGGGGGGCGTTTGGAGGAAAAGAGGGAAGCGTTGGTAAAATGGAAATTTACAACAAATCTCGGCAAGACGATATTAAGCAAGAATATTCAAAATTCTCAGGTTTACGAACGGAAGAAGGTGATGTTGTCTCATATTTTTCACCATCTGGCGGCGGTTTCGGAAACCCGCTTGAACGCGATACTTCAATGGTACTCGATGACGTGCTGGACGAAATTATTACGCCGGCAATGGCAAAGTCTGACTATGGTGTAGTGCTTACAGAGGTAGATGATGGATATGGATGGAAAGTTAATGAAACGGAAACTGCCCGGTTGAGGTCGTCGCTCACTTAAGATTAAGGTTAGAGAAGAATTAATTCTGATCTGTAAAAAAAAGTTGTTGGTTATTGACTTTGTAATCGGAAATTCTTTTTTGTCCCTCTGCTGAAAGTATCCAATGTATAAATTTTTCTGCTTCAGCAATATTCATATCCGGGCAATGATACTTGCTAACTAATATTATCCCATATTGATTCAGTAAATTGGGGAGCCCCTCAAGAAGTATGGTGTGAGCCTGTTTTTCTTTGAGAGCGATAAAGCTAGCTCTATCAGTCAAAGCATAGGCATCCATTGCAACACTAATGTTCAATGTAGAAATTTGTCCGGCACCTGTTTCAAGATACCAGGTACCAGAGTATTCTTCTGGATCTATATCTGCATCCATCCATAAAGAGATTTCTTTAGTATGCGTTCCTGAATAGTCCCCTCTCGACATAAAGCTCGATTCAGATTTTTTAATATTTCGAAGTGCCAAGGTCGTAGACCCAATGTTTCGTATTTTCGCCGGGTCTGTTTTTGGACCTACAATAACATAATCGTTATGCATCAAATTAGACCGCCAATCTCCGTAGCCTTCTTGGATAAAGTTTAACTCCTGTTCTAATGCATGAACTATAAGTAGGTCTCCGTCGCAATTTTTGGCGTTTTTTATGGCTGCACCAGTTCCAACAGCTACAACATATATTTTAATATCAGTTTGATCTTCGAAGGATGGTAATAGGTGTTCATAGAGTCCGGAATTTTTTACAGAGGTAGAGGATTGAATAATCAGTTTCTGGTTTCCAAACAAAAAAGTCCATGACAAAAAAATAAAGATTGTTGATAAAAAAAGTCTTTTCATTATCATTTAATTCTCAAGCAATTGTTTTAAGTAAGAATTTTCCCATCGAGGAAGTCAATTACAAGTTTTGACTTTGGTTGCGTGAAAAAAATTGGCGATTTAGCTCTTTCTTTGATTTGTCCTTTATGAAGGAAAATCACGTCATTGGCGAGTCTTTTTGCTTGTGCTAGATCATGTGTAATAAAAATTATTTTAGTTCCTTCTCCACTCTGGTTTTTCACAAGTTTTTCTATCTTTTCTATCGACTTCAAGTCTAGATTTGCAGTTGGCTCATCCAAAAAAGGAATTCTAGGTTTTGTTAGAAGAGCTCTTGCCAATGCTAGACACTGCTTTTCGCCACCCGAAAGCAGCCCAGCTGGTAAATCAGATAGTTTTTCTAACCCTACTAGTTTTAGAATCTCAAGGCATTGTTGAGCCCCCACATTTCTGAAAATTTTGTCTACAAACCTGAGATTTTCTATTACACTCCGGCGTAGCAAAGTTGGATTTTGAAAAACAAATGCTTGTTGTTTACGATGCTGAGGTGTAAGTTTATGTCCATTAAATCGTACTTCTCCTTTTGTGGGAAGGATTAATCCGTGCATAACTTTAATTAGAAGGCTCTTGCCCGAACCATTAGGTCCCAGAACAACGGTTATTCCCAAGTTTTCAATTTTAGCGGAAATGTTATTTAGTAAATATGTGTTCCTTTTTTGCAGCGAAATGTTTGATAATGAAATTGGAAGGAAATCATGCTTGGAGTTTGACATATTTTCATGCATATGACATTCTTTTCGCTTTTTCTCGTATGAGCATAAGGCCTGAATTAATAATTAAGGCAAAAAAGAGTAGAATAATTCCGAGGGCTAAAGCCATTGATAAATTCCCTTTGGAAGTTTCCAAAGCTATCGAGGTAGTAAGTATCCTGGTTAGGTGGTCAATATTTCCACCAACAATAATAACGGCTCCTACTTCGGACATTGCTCGACCTAAGCCGGCTAAAATCACGGTGCAAAGCGAGTAGCGACAATCAAAAATATAGGCAAAGACTGCCCTATGTTTTGGCACAGAAAATGATTTGAAAAGCTCTTTATACTCTTCATCGAGGACTTCAATTATTTGGCAAGTAAGCGCAGCGATTATAGGAAAAATAAGTATAATTTGAGCCACGATCATTGCGCTAGGTGTATACAGTAAACCCATCCAACCGAGCGGGCCAGATCTTGAAATATGTAAATAAACTAAAAGACCTATCACGACTGGTGGGAAAGACATCATCGTGTTTAAAATACTAACCACAGTCAGTCTGAGGGGAAATTTTGTTGATCCTAATAATGCTCCAAGAGGTAAACCGATAATACTGGCAATCAAAAGGGCAGTAAAATTCACTTTCAGCGACAAAAGTAATATTTCTAAGAGGTCTTTGTTAAAATTGAAAATTAGCTTCACTGCTTCGGAGAATGTTTCTAAATAGATTTTTTTTCTCCTCTCTTAAAGGTATTGAAATCTGGTATCATGAAGATAGAAAGATTGCTTCAGAATGATAATTAGTACGATCGTGGCATTTTAAGAACATGCTCTCCAATGTAACTCAGAATGAGGTTTGTTGAAATAGGTGCGATTTGATACAATTTTGTTTCTCGAAATTTTCGTTCCACATCATATTCCTCAGCAAAGCCGAAACCTCCAAAGGTTTGCAAGCAGCTCTCACCTGACTTGGCAGATGCATCTGCTGCCAGTAGTTTTGCAAGGTTTGCTTCTTCTCCATTAGTAGACCCATTTTCAAAAAGTGTTATAGCCTCTTTCAACATAAGCTCAGCTGCTCGCATTTCTGCATAGGCTGTGGCTATCGGAAATTGGATACCCTGATTTTTACCTATTGGGCGTCCAAAGACCTCTCTGTCAATCGAATAATTCCGAGCCTTCTCTATAAACCACTTTGCGTCTCCAATGCATTCAGAAGCTATCAGTATCCTTTCAGCATTCATCCCAGATAAGATATATTTGAATCCTTTTCCCTCCAAACCGATCAGATTTTTTTTCGGTACCAGAAAATTGTCGAAGAAAATTGAGGTTGTTGAATGGTTCATCATAGTTCGTATGGGCTTTATTTCCATAGAACCAGGGTTAGAAGCTTTCATATCAACAAGAAATACCGATAGCCCGTCAGTTTTTTTTGTAACCTTTTCTATCGATGTAGTGCGAGCTAAGAGAATCATTAAGTCAGAATATTCAGCTCGAGAAGTCCAGATCTTTTGACCAGTTATTAGATAGTGGTCACCCTTATCTGTGGCTACTGTCTTCAAGGCTGCGGTATCTATGCCACTTGTAGGTTCTGTAACTCCAAATGCTTGCAGCCGAAGAGAGCCATCAGCTATTCTAGGGAGGAAGTGAGTTTTTTGAGCTTCAGATCCATGCCTCAATAAAGTTCCCATTGTATACATTTGTGCATGACAGGCACTAGCATTCCCACCTGATCTATGTACTTCTTCTAGAATTGCAGCTGCTGCGGAGATGCTTAATCCCGATCCACCATATTCCTCAGGAATCAATGCCGCTAAATAGCCCTCTTTTGTAAGTTTGTTAACAAACTCAACTGGGTAGGCGTTATTTACATCACATTGTTGCCAATATGACGGTGGAAATTTTGTGCAAAGTTTTCGAACAGCGTCTCTAATATCTGAGTTATCTAAAGTATAATGCATATAGTTACCTGGCTCTTTATCCTAAAAATTCGTTTCGAATTGACATGCCGTCTTCATCTAAATTGGGCGCATAGTGATTATTAATATTTTTGTCCTGGAGCGGTAAGGCTGCTACTTTAACTTTTTCATTTCCAATTACTATTTCTTTGTTGTTTAGTAGTGTATGGCGAGAAAGCTCGGAAACACTATTTAAATTTGCGTTGGCAATTCTCGCCATGTCAAGTTTCTTCACTAATGTTTCTTTGTCTATTTTTGAGAAAATGTTAAGAATTATTTTCTGCAAAGAGTCTTTATTTTTGACACGATCGGTATTAGCTTTATATTTTTTATGCTCTACAAGTTCAGGGCTTTCGAGAATATTTTCGCAAAAAATTTTCCATTCTCTGTTGTTTTGTATAGACAAAACTATTTTTTTTCCGTCTCCAGTTTCGAAGGCTCCATAGGGCGCTATGAACGAATGTGTGAGTCCTCTGTTATTTTGGTTAGTATCAAAATACCTATGTGCTAAAAGTGGCATATTCATCCATTCAGCCATAACGTCGAACATGGTTATATCGATATCTACACCCGCACCTTTTTTTTCGCGCTGTAACAAGGCTCTGAGTATCGCTGAAAATGCAGTTAAACCCGTGGATAGATCTGTGACAGAAATTCCCACTCGTGAGGGAGCGTCCGAACTACCAGTAACAGAACACAAAGCACTTTCAGCTTGCACCAGAAAATCATATGCTTTCTTTTTTGAATAGACTCCGTCTGAACCATAGCCACTTATGTTACAATGTATCAATTTTGGATTTCTTTTTCTTAGGACAGATCCCGTGAGTCCTCTTTTTTCTAGTGCGCCCGGAGCGAGATTGCTCAACAACACGTCTGCTTTTTCGAGCATTTTTATTAGCAAATTTCGATCAGCTTTTTTATCGAAGTTCAGACATATTGATTGCTTTCCACTATTTAGCCATGCGAAAATCGTGCTATGGCCTCCTGCTCCCTTGTCATAACCTCTTGCGAAGTCTCCCTCAGGTCTTTCTACCTTAATTACGCGTGCTCCGGAATTAGCTAGTAATAGCCCGCAATATGGCGCAGCTACAGCTTGCTCTAAGGAAATGACGAGTATTTCAGTTAATTCTGCACCTAATTGCATTTTGTTCCCTATCCAAATTTTGGCTAAGACAGACAGTAACAATAAAATAAGATATGTCATTAACATAATTAATGTATTTTGATTCTGAAACAAATTATGTAGACAGAAGTATCTATTTTTTAAGAGACTTGTGTAAATAACTATTTTATAAACAAGGTTTTTCATATAAAATTGTATAAGGAAAGAGCTCAATGAAAATATATTTTTGAAAGTCTGAGTATGATGGCAATAAAGTACAAAACAATAAAAGTGGAAAGTTTATCGAATTATATTACGCTTGTTACCTTAAATAGGCCGACTGTCTCGAATGCATTCAACTCTGAAATGGCAAAAGAATTATATGTTTTTTTTGAAGCTTTATCACTAGAATCAAGCTTCAATACTAGGTGTGTAATAATCACGGGTGCTGGTCATAAAGCATTTTGTTCAGGAGGGGACTTAAAAGAGCGCAACGGAATGAGCGTGCGAAAGTGGAAAACTCAGCATGTAATTTTTGAACGAATGATTAGAAGTTTTATCGGATGTCCAGTTCCTATTATTGGAGCGATCAATGGGTCAGCTTTTGGTGGGGGCTGTGAAATCGTAGCAGCTCTAGATTTTTCCTTTGCAGTGAGTTCTGCAAAGTTTGCGCAAACTGAAGTAAAACTGGGTATTATCCCTGGTATTGGTGGTACTCAGAATTTAGCTCGAGCGATAGGTGAAAAAAAAGCAAAAGAACTCATACTAACTGGAGATATTATTTCGGCAGAGCAGGCATTAAACTATGGATTAATAAATGGTATATTTTCGGCAGAAAAGTTATTTGGCGAAGTGTATGCAAAAGCAAAAACTATTTCTAGCAATGGACCCATAGCAGTTCAGCAAGCTAAGAAGGCTATTCAGAAAGGCTATAATATGTCTTTAATTGATGGACTAGCTTTTGAGATTGAAGCTTATAACATGACTATTCCAACTAGTGATAGGATTGAGGGTATCGCCGCATTTAATGAGAAGCGTAAACCCAATTTTAAGGGGCAATAGGAATAATGGGCGAGTTTATAAAAGTTAGAGAAGTCAGCCTGAGGGATGGATTACAGCTCGTGAAAAACTTTGTTCCAACAAACTATAAACTTGAATGGCTTAAAGCACAGCTTGCTGCAGGCTTTTGCGAAGTAGAAGTAACTTCTTTTGTACCTGCTAGCGTCATACCACAGTTTTCTGATGCAAAGAAAGTGCTTTCAGAAGCTTTGAAGCTTTCTCAGTTAAGAGCGGATGTGTTGGTTCCAAATGTTAAAGGTGCGGAATTGGCTTTGGAGAATGGGGCGAGAAATATATGCTTCGTTATCTCTGCTAGTGAAGCTCATAATTTTGCGAATGTAAATTGCTCAACTGCGAGATCGCTTGAGATGCTCAAAGAAATTGTTAAAAAAGTCCATTTGTATGATGATTATCATAAAGTAAACATTTGTGGCGTTATCGCTACAGCGTTTGGCTGCTCCATTCAAGGGAAAGTAGAAAAGCGACGGGTGTTTGAAATAGTTGACAAGATGCTAGCTTTAGGATTAGCAGAAATTATTATTGCGGATACCGTTGGTTTTGGTACTCCTTATGAAGTTAAAAAAATTATGAAAAAAGTGGTTGAAATTTGCGATAGTACTCCAGTTGGGTGTCACTTTCATGATACTAGGGGAACAGGTATAGCAAACGTTGTTTCGGCTGTAGATGTGGGTGTTAGAAAATTTGACTCATCGATTCAAGGGTTAGGAGGTTGTCCCTTTGCTCCCGGCGCTTCAGGCAATATAGCAACCGAAGATTGTGTCCATTTGCTAGAAAGGTTAGGTTTTTCTACGGGAATAGATTTTGAAAAATTGATAGAAATATGCAAAAGTATCGCTAAGTGGGTACCTGGAGAAAAGTTGAACGGAAAATTAGCTTTCGTTAACACAACTGAGGGTTTTTCATAAGATATTTTGTAATAATGGAACAATATTTGAGTATTAAATATAAGGAGAATGTCGTTGGTTTATGCTGATTATGAAATAGATCAACTTATCTCGGCAAAAAAAGTTGCAGCGAGAGTGGAGGTATTGGCGGAGGATATAACGAGATTTTTTGCTGATACAGAAAAGTTAATAGTTGTAGGTCTATTGAGGGGTTCTTTTGTTTTTATTGCCGATCTAGCCAGAGAGCTTGACCTTCCGTTGGAGATAGATTTTTTAGAAGCTTCTTCATATGGTGAAAATATGCAAAGCTCTAGAGAAATCAGAATATTGAAAGATTTAAGCGGTGAAATAGCTGGTAGAGATGTCCTTGTAGTTGAGGATATAGTTGATACAGGTCATACGTTGAGTCATGTTTTGAGTCTTCTGAGCTCAAGGCAACCCGCTAGAATTGAAGCTTGTGCTTTGCTGGACAAACCTTCGAGGAGAGAAGTTAAGATAAAATCTAGGTGGACGGGTTTCGAAATACCTGATGAATTTGTTGTCGGTTATGGAATCGATTACGCTCAAAGGAATAGGAATCTATCTTATATTGGGAAAGTACGTTTTGAAAAATAGAACGAAATCTTATCAGTATTGTTTTCTAGAAAAATTCATTATAGATATTTATGAAACGTCTTTATATCTATTGTGTTGGAAGCAGAGGCTGCTCTAGATCTTAGCTTATTCATTTGATCGATCCATTTCTCATAAAAACGCGCTTTAAAATTCATAAATTTATAAACTTCCGGGTTTGGTAAGATTAAAAAGGTTTCGTCTTTTAATCCTTTCAATATTATTTTAGCTAGATAGTTAGGAGACATAATATTATTAGTCGATGCACTTTGTTGAGGCTCGGGTATGCCTATCATTTCTGTTGCAACATACTGTGGGCAAACCGCAGATACTGATATGCCATCTCTCTTATGGGTTATAGCGAGAGATTCTGCAAAGCTAAGAGATGCACGTTTTGTGGCCGAATATGCAGCGTCTCCTATTTGAGTCAGAAGTGCGGCTGCCGAAATAACTTGCAAAAAGTAACCATTTTTTCGTTTAATCATTGATGGCAAAACAGCGCGGGCAGCAAAGACATGAGCCATTACATGTATCCTCCAGCATTGATCCCAAACGTTATTAGTTGCTGAGGCAGCATGCGATGCTTCACCAAAAGTGACTCCTGCGTTAGATACAAATAAATCAACTGGTCCAAACCACTGCTCAGCTTTTTTTACAAGGTTTTTAACCTGTTTTTCTACTGATACGTCGCAATTAACACCAAGAGTGCCATAATGCTTCGCAAATTCATAAGGATTTTGTTTAGGCAAATCAGCAATAACGACTTTTGCGCCTTCTTCAATAAATATTTCTACTAGCGCCTTTCCTATTCCCTTGCACCCGCCGGTTATTACAACATTTTTATTTTCTAATTGCATGACTACAAATTTATACGTAGTTTCGAAAAAAGACTAGATTTTTCTTTTTTAATGGCATGACTTTCCTAAAGCTTTTAAACGCCAATAATTATATGGTAGTGCAACACAGAATCCTGATATTAGCATGATAGGAACAACAAAAAAGTTAAGCTTTGCGCCACCTGTCAAAAGTAAATCCATAAGGTTCATCGCCAATTCCATAGCAATCATAGATATTAAGGACATTCCAATAGCAACTTTGAAGGCATTTCTTAGACCCATTTGTCTTAACAGTACAAAAGTTTCCAAGATTATAGACGTTAATATACCATTGACCATTGCTAAAAGCATTATATATCCGGTTTGCCACTGAATCTCATAGAGTTGAAAAAAACCTATGGTGCCCAGATCTCCAATAGAACAACCGAGCAAACACCATAAAGTGTTGGTGGATGATCTTTTCCAGGTTGTTTTACATGACCAGAATTTTTTTAAATTAGAATAAAATGTAGAAGATACAGTATTCATTAAATCAATATTAATTAAAGAAAGTTACTAGGTTATAATCTTATGTATTTATAGAGTTAATATCTAGAACAAATAAAGTCGAGTTTTTTGATTATAATTTTTAAAAAGATTATCGCAAGTGATTTTATTAAAGATTAAATACCACCTTTAAAGTTGGTAGTTTGACAAAAGTTTTCATGACCTTATGATAAAAATACCTTGAAATTAAATTGATTGAGTTGAAACTAAGCATTCTCTTTGTTCTATAAAATTTGTTAGGATATTGGGTTGAGGTTTGTAATAATTAATTCAAGAAGTATTTGTATTAATTAAGAGAATATTTGTTGTAATGAATTTGTACACAAAAAAAAAAGTAGCACGTAAATCTATTAAAAATAGTTATAAAGAGAAAGTCTTCAAACAGTTAGGCGCACTCTGTTATCGTAAAAAAAGGGGAAAAATTTTTATTCTTATAATAACCTCTCGGCGATCGAAGCGTTGGACAATACCGAAAGGGTGGAAATTAGAAACAATTAATACAAGAAAAAGTGTAGCTTTGGAGGCGTGGGAGGAAGCTGGGGCTCAGGGTAAGGTTTCTAGTCGGAGTATTGGACGGTTTCTTTACAGAAAAAGAGATCAAGACAATAAGTTCGTAACGTGTGATGTGAATGTTTATTCACTTAAAGTAATGAAAATGAAAAAAAAATTTCCTGAACAAGACCAGCGAAAGCTAAAATGGGTTAATTCTGAGAAAGTTCAGAATTTCCTATTAGAACCAGAGCTTAAAAATTTATTAGTGAAATTTGTCAAAGGGAATTCTAAAGTTTAATAAAATTTCTTTATTTTAGATTTTTTAGAAAGTTGTGAAGCGGTGGAGTAAGAGAAGAAAATTATCGTGTCGATAAACTATTTTTGCCCAAATTGCTGATCATAAGATTTTGGTGGTTCTGTAAACCACTCGGGTCCTTCGCCAGTCATAAAAATATGGTCTTCTAATCTAACCCCAAACTTATCATCAATACAGATTGTTGGTTCATTCGAAAAGCACATTCCCGTTTTTAACTCTTCGTTATTGCCTTTTACAATGTACGGGTGCTCGTGAACATTGAGCCCCAAACCATGACCAGTTCTGTGAGGTAACCCGGGGGTTTTATACTCTGGACCAAGACCATGGGCTTCTAGAAACACTCTTGCTGATAAGTCTAAAGTTTCGCACTTTGTACCTAATCTCGCATTCTCAAAAACTGTGAGTTGTGTATTCCGCTCCAGTTCCCAAATTGATCTATATTTTTTTGAGACGTTACCAAACATATAACTTTTTGTAATATCTGAATAATATCCGTTGACTGTCGCTCCAGTGTCTATCAAGACAGCGTCTCCCTTGCTAAGTATTTGTGGTTTTCCTGTTCCATGCGGGTAAGCAGTTGCTTCTCCAAAAAGTACAATGCTAAATCCAGGTATATTGTCTGCTCCGAGTTTCTTGTGAGCGATTGATATAAAATGCTCTACTTGGCGTGTATCTATTCCCTCATGTAGGATGTTTAAAACATGATGCTGTACTCTTGAAGTAATTTGCATTGCTTTTTTAATTAGTAAAATCTCGTTGTGACTTTTTATTATTCTACAATGTTTAGTAAGCTTGGAAGCATTAACTAAATTATGGCTGTGGCTCTCATTATTTAAAAAAACTGCAGATAAAATACTAAAAGGTGTTTCCTCGTCAAAAGCTATTGTACCTTTTTTAATGCCCCATCCCGTTATAATGTTTAGAATTAGTTTTGTTGGATCTTCATGTTCCTCCCAAGTTTTGAGTTCTCCATCAATAACTTTTTCTAAGTCGAATCGTTTTTTTTCGAATGAAGGCATAATATACGCAACCTGGCCAGTATGAGATATTATGGCGCCAGAGAGTCTCTCAGAAGGTTCGATAACGAGAGATGTAAAATATGTTAAGTTTTTTGAGGCATTGAGATAAATTGCCTCCACAAGGCTGTCTTCCATAAAAGAACAAAGTTTGTTTATTCTTTGTAAATACTCTGATTTAGGAATTGGTAGCGTGGATTCATTGATTTTTCTAATCTTCCCCAATTCTTTTTCCACTAGTTGATTATTAAAAAAATCTATCATAACATTCCTATCTTAAGACTGGTAATCAATTAAGTATTCACTTGTATCCTACAACATTACTCCGTTGTTTGTCAGTTGTGGAATAAATAATAGCTTAATAATGATTATCTTGTTATGAATTAGAGTTATGTAAATACCTTTTATTACAAAAAAAGTTTTTGTTATGACAAATTTAACTAAAGTGTTTGATAACACACGGTGTGTTCTTGGAGAAGGGCCATTATGGCACCCAACTCGTCACGTGTTACTTTGGTTTGATATAAAGGGGTGTAAACTTTTTGAACGAAATTTGACGAATAAAAAAGCTAAGACTTTTGACTTTGACTTTGAAGTTTCTGCTGCAGGCTGGATAAATGATTCGGAAATTTTGGTTGCTACGTCAAAGTCGTTGATAAGATTTAATTTGGACACAAAAAGGTTTTATACACTTGTTGATCTTGAGGCTAACAATTCTATCACTAGGTCTAATGATGGAAGGGCAGACCCACAAGGTGGCTTTTGGATCGGTACTATGGGTCGACAATTGGAAGCATTTGCAGGCGCAATTTATAGGTATTATAAAGGTGAGCTAAGATTACTTTTCCCGTCTATTTCTGTGCCCAATTCCATCTGTTTTTCGCCTTGCGGAAAAATTGCATATTTTGCTGACACTGCTCTAAAAAAAATCATGAGAGTTGGTCTAGACATCAATGGTTGGCCATGCAGTGATCCGAAGGTTTTTGTTGATCTAGAAAT